>Ga0209172_10000553_pt1 | contig 101232 bp, 87 predicted proteins | sample LarsenN4metaG_FD_184113 | JGI IMG/M metagenome (GOLD analysis project Ga0209172, IMG submission 184113) | Hot spring sediment bacterial and archeal communities from British Columbia, Canada, to study Microbial Dark Matter (Phase II) - Larsen... ... | reverse complement strand
GCTGGCGCTCACCGGCTACAGCCGTCCCGAGGACCGCGACCGCTGCATCGACGCGGGGTTCGACGGCCACCTGGTCAAGCCGGTCGACCCCGACGCGCTCGCGAACGCCATCCGGTCGAACAGCCTCCGCCACTGAGAACGCCGGGGGGTCCCGGAGCGGCCCCCGGACGCGATCAGATCCGGGGGAGGAACTCCTCGACTGCGGCCGTGAAGGCCGCGGGCGCATCGAGCACCACGTGGTGGTACGCGCCCGGGATCTCGACGAGCTCGGCGCCCTCGATCGCGCCCGTCACGCGCTCGGCCATGTCGCGCGGAAGGATCGGGCTGAGCTCGCCGCGCAGGACGAGCGCCGGCGCCCGGATGCGCCCCAGGAGCGGCCAGCCGTCGACCGGACGCCGCAGGCGATTGCAGTCCGGATCGAACCGGTAGACCCACCCGCCGTCGCGCCGGACGATCCCGGCGCGCGCCAGGTGAGCCAGCAGCGCCGGATCGGCGACGGTCTCGCGCGGCAGCAGCCGGAACGAGGCCACGGCGGACTCGATCGTGGGGTGGCGCCGGGGCGCCCGCTCGCCGCGCCGGTGCATCTGGCCGAGCCGCTCCTCCGGGATCGCCGGCCGCGAGTCCACGATGACGAGCGCGCGCGTCCGCCCGGGGTGCCACGCGGCGAACGCCATCGCGTTGTGGCCGCCCATCGAGTGGCCGACGACGATCGCCCGCTCCCATCCGAGCGCATCCAGCACGCCGAGCATGTCGGCAGCGAACTGCTCGGTGCCGTAGGCGGGCGGCGACGCCCACTCGCTCTCGCCGTGGCCGCGCTGGTCCAGCGAGACGACGTGGAAGCGGCCCGCGAAGGCCGGCGCCACCGCGTCGAACCAGTGGGCGTGGGCCGATCCGCCGTGCAGGAAGAGGAGGCCCGGGCGGCCCGCCTCGCCCCACTCCAGCAGGTGCAGGCGCAGCCCGGCGACGACCAGGAATCGGCTGCGCGCGGTCGCGCAGCCGGCGCGGAGCTCGCTCACCGCGCGGATTGTACAGAATCCACGCGGTCGCAAAGATTTTTCTTGGCCGCGCGATTTCGTCTTGGCTACTGTCAAGATTACCGATGAACGACGGGCCGCCGACCGCCGCCACCAGACATGTCGTTGACGGCGGGTACGCCCTCGGGCTCCTGGCGGCCGCGATCGTCAGCGGCTACGTGATCCTCGCACCGTCCGGCGCCGTCGTCGCGCGGCCCTCGCCCCAGGGCACCGTGGCGTCGGTGACGGCGGTGCGCGGAACGGGGAACGGTCCCCACCCGGCGCTCGCTCCCGCCGCCGACGGCGCCGCGCTTCCCGACCTCGGCAGGATCCCCGCCGACGGGACGCCGTCGGCGTCGGCGCCGGATCCCGCGCGGGCGGCGCGGGCGTCGCTGGGCACCCGGCTGCCCGGCGACGCGCCGCCGCTCCACCGGCCGGAGCCGTTCCGGCGCCCGGAGACGGCGCCGCCCGCGCCTCCGCGACAGCCCTGGCCCGAGAAGGTCGCCGGCCGCGTGACCGACGCCGACGGCACGCCGATCGCGGCCGCCTCCGTCGCGCTCGGCGGCAAGGAGCACCGGACCGACGACAGCGGCGCCTTCGCGATCGACACGGGCGGCGTCGACACGCCGCTGGTCGTCAAGCTGCCCGGCCACCAGCGCGTGATCGTGGAGCCCACGCGCGAGCGCGTGGACGTCGTGCTGAAGCCCCAGGTCGTGAAGGCCGCGTACCTCACGTACTTTGGCGTGGCCGACCGCGGCATCCGCGGACGCGTCATGGACCTGCTCGAGCGCACCGAGCTCAACGCGGTCGTCATCGACGTCAAGGGCGACCGCGGCTGGATCCCCTACCGCACCGAGGTCGAGGCCGCGCTGAAGGCCGGCGCGCAGGGGCCGGTCATCATCAGGGACTTCGAGGGCATGATGGCCGACCTGCGGGCCCGCGGGATCTACACGATCGCGCGGATCGTGACGTTCAAGGACAACGTCCTCGCCAGCGCCCGTCCGGACCTCGCGATCATCGACACCCGGACCGGCAAGCCGTGGATCGACAACGAGAAGCTCGCCTGGGTCGACCCGTTCCGCGAGGAGGTGTGGACGTACAACCTCGAGATCGCGAAGGAGGCGGTCCGCAAGGGCTTCGACGAGATCCAGTTCGACTACGTCCGCTTCCCGACCGACGGCAAGCTCGGCGCGGCGCGGTACGCGAAGCCCGTGAGCAAGGAGACGCGGCTGCCCACGATCACCGCGTTCCTGGCGCGGGCGCGGCGGGAGCTGGGCGCGCTCGGCGTCTACGTCGCCGCCGACGTCTTCGGCTACACCGCGTTCAACGAGAACGACACCGACATCGGCCAGCGCATCGAGGAGTTCGCGCCGCACCTGGACTACATCTGCCCGATGGTCTATCCCTCGGGCTACCACGTCGGCATTCCGGGCTACCGGAACCCGGTCGCGAACCCCTACGCGGTCGTCCACGAGAGCGTGCGGCTCATCCGCAAGCGCGCCGGGGACGCGCAGATGCGCGTGCGGCCGTGGCTCCAGGACTTCAGGGACTACGCGTTCGACAAGCGCATCTTCGGGGTGCACGAGATCCGCGCGCAGATCCAGGGCTCGGACGACGCGGGCGGCGTCGGCTGGATGCTGTGGAACCCGCGCAACTCCTACACGGCCGAGGCGCTGCGCCCCAAGAGCCCGGTCGCCGCCCGGTGACGCTCCGCCTCGCTCCCCGCGGCACCCGCGTCGTGGTCGCCACCGCCCGCACGCCCATCGCCGCCGCCCGCGCCCTCGCCGTCGCGCTCGCGACCCTCGTCGCCGCCGCTCCCGCCCTCGCCCAGCCGCTCGCGCCGAACGAGCTGGGACGCGTGATGATCCTCGAGTACCACAGGATCGACTACCCCGAGGAGCGCTGGACGCGGACGCCCGAGAACTTCCGGCGCGACCTCGAGACGCTCCACGCGCGCGGCTACCGCCTGCTCTCCCTGAACGACCTCATCGACGGCAAGATCACCGTGCCCGCCGGCACGACGCCCGTCGTGCTCACGTTCGACGACTCGTCCCCGGGCCAGTTCCGCTACGTCCAGAACAACGGCACCCTCGAGATCGACCCGAAGTCGGGCGTCGGCATCCTGGAGGCCTTCATCCGGGAGCGCCCCGACTTCGGCCGCGCCGCCACGTTCTTCGTGCTGCCGGGCGCGAGCCGGCCGAACCGGCTCTTCGACCAGCCCGAGCACGAGGGCCGCAAGCTCCGCTGGCTCGTCGAGCGCGGCTACGAGATCGGCAACCACACGCTCTGGCACGCGAACCTGGGCAAGTACGACGAGCGCGTCGTGCGCGAGCAGCTGGCCGAGGCGCAGGTGTGGGTGCAGCGGCACGTCCCCGACTACCGGTTCCGGACGCTGGCGCTGCCCCACGGCGTCTACCCGCGCGACGTCTCGTGGGCGCTGTCCGGCACGGCGAAGGGGACGACCTACCGGCACGACGCCATCCTGATGGTGGCCGGGGGGGCCGCGCCCTCGCCGTTCGCGCGCAGCTTCGATCCCGTGCGGCTGCCGCGCATCCAGGCCGTGGAGCGCGACCTCGCCCACTGGCTCGGCCACTTCGAGAAGAACCCGCAGGACCGCTTCGTCAGCGACGGCGACCCGGCGACGGTGACGATCCCCGCGCGGCTCCGCGAGCGCCTCCGCTCGCCGCTGCCGCGCCACCTCCGCGTCGTCGAGCGCTGAGCGCGCGTCTCGTCCCCCGCGGGCGGCGCCGTCCCACGCGTCCCGCTCGCGCGCTCCCCGCCATGCCGCCGCCCGCCCGCGCCACGGCGGTCGTCCGCCGCGCTCCCGCGCGCCCGGGAGAAAGGAGCCTACTGGTAGATGAGATACGACGCCCGGCGGTTCAGGAAGCTCGCGCGTCCCGCCTCCGCCCAGGCGAGCAGCCGCTCGAGCGGCTCGCTCCTGAGGAAGGCCCACATCGTGGGCCGGTGGACCAGGAGGTTCTGGATGTTCTCGGGCCTGAACTGGTCGCGGTGAAGCTCGCGCAGCGCACGCCCGAGCGCGAGCCCCACGGTCACGGGGCGGATCGCCTCGCGATCGGTGACGACCATTCGCACGCCCCAGCACGGTAGCCCCATGTAGCGGTCGGCGACCGGCGTGAACGTCACGGGCTCGAAGCGGACGCCCGGCAGCCGCAGCCGGTTCATCGCGTCCGCGAGGCCGTGGGGATGGATCCACGGCGCGCCGACCACCTCGAACGGCATGTCCGTGCCGCGGCCGACCGAGAGGTTCGTGGCCTCCAGGAGCCCCACCCCCGAGTAGAGCAGCGCCTGCGTCACCGAGCGGATGTTCGGCGAGGGGTTGACCCACGGCAGCCCGGTCTGGTCGAACCACCGCGACCGCTCCCATCCCGACACCGGGATCACGGTCAGCGACACGGGCAGCCGCCGCTCCGCCGCGACGAGTCGCGCGTACTCGCCGATCGTGAGGCCGGTGCGCACGGGCAGCGGGTGCGGCGCCGTGAAGGACCGGAGGTCCGGGTCCATCACGGGGCCCTCGACGATCCGGCCGTTGATCGGGTTCGGCCGGTCGAGCACCACGACCGGGATCCCGCGCCGCCCGGCCTCCTCCATCACGTAGAGCAGCGTCGTCAGGTACGTGTAGTAGCGGACGCCGACGTCCTGGATGTCGAAGACCACGAGCGTCACGCCGCGCAGCATCTCGGGCGTCGGCCGGCGCGTCGGGCCGTAGAGGCTCCAGATCGGCAGCCCCGTGGCGGCGTCGCGGCCGTGGGGCACCTCGGTCTCGGCCACGCCGCTCAGGCCGTGCTCGGGCGAGAAGACGGCGACGACGCGCACGCCCGGTGCCGCGGCCAGCAGGTCGATGTTGCGCCGGCCCCGCGCGTCGACGCCCGTCTGGTTCGTGACGATGGCGACGTTGTGGCCCCGGAACGCGGCGAAGTTCTGCTCGACGAGCACGTCGAGGCCCGTCCGCACCACGGCGCTGCGCGGCGGCGGAGGCGCGGTCCGGGCGACCGGCGCCGCCTCGCCGCCGTCGGCCGCGGGCGACGTCGCCGCGCCCGACGAGGACGACGCGGCGACCGCCACGGCGGGCGCGGGCGGCGCGAACAGCGCGGCGCCCGCGGCGGCGGCGACGCGCGTGCGCAGCTCGCGGATCTTCGCGGCGCCGCCGCCGCTCGGATGGACGCGGTTCGTGAGCACGATCATGTAGCCGCCGCTCGCGGGATCGATCCACACCGCGGTGCCGGTGAACCCCGTGTGGCCGACGGAGTCCGGCGGGAAGAACGGCGCCATGACACGCGAGAAGGAGGAGGACACGTCCCAGCCGAGGGCGCGGGCGCCATCGGCCTCGGGGAAGCGGGCCCACATCGCGCGCACGGTGGCGGGCTTCAGGATGCGGCGGCCGTCCAGCTCGCCGCCCGCCAGCAGCATCCGGCACAGCCGCGACAGGTCGGCGGCGGTCGAGAACATGCCCGCGTGGCCGGCGACGCCGCCGAGCAGCCGCGCGCGGGGGTCGTGGACCCGACCGTGCAGCAGCGCGCCGTTGTGGAACTCGGTCGGCGCGATGCGCGGGCGCGCCGTCTCGGGCGGGTGGAACCACGTGTCACGCAGGCCGAGCGGCCGGAAGACGACGCGCGCCAGGTACTGGTCGAGCGGCTCGCCGGCGACGCGCCGGACGACCTCGCCGAGCAGGATGAAGCCCGTGTCGCTGTACTGGAAGCCCGTCCCGGGCGGATAGTCGAGGGGGCGCTGCGCCAGCGCACGGGCGGCGCCGGGAAAGCCGCCGTTCAGTGTTCCCGGGGCGGGCAGCGCGGGGAAGCCGGCGGTGTGCGCCAGCATGCGCTCGATCGTGACGCCGTGGAAGGCGCGGCCGCGGAACTCCTTCAGGTAGCGGCCCAGGGGCGCGTCCAGCGCGATCTTGCCGCGCTCGACGAGCGACATGACGGCCAGCGCCGTCCCGAGCGGCTTCGTGAGCGACGCGACGTCGAAGATCGTGTCGGTCGTCATGGGAACGGGCTCGGGCAGCAGCGTCCGCGACCCCCACGCCGCGTGGTAGAGCACCTCGTCGCCGCGGCCGATCAGGACCACGACGCCGGGGATCTCGCCCGAGGCGACCGCGTCCTGCGCCGCCTCGTCGACCGCCGTGAAGCTCGCGGCCGCCGCCGCCGGACCGGTGAGCGCCAGGAGCAGGGAGGCCGCGAGGAGCGACCGCACCCGGAGAGCGAGCATGACGAGACGATGGTAGCACCCGCGCCGGCGGGCCCCCCAAGCAACCCGTGGAAACCCGGCCGCCCGGAAGCCGGCGCCGGCTGCCGTGGGCTTGCGCCGCCCGGCGGAGGACGCGCTGGTATGCTTGTGCTAGGTTTGGACGCTATGCGGTGCGTCTTCGTGACGGGCGCGACCGGGTTCGTGGGGCGGGCGGTCATCCACGCCCTGCGGGCCGAGGGCATCAAGGTCCGCTGCCTCGTCCGGCGGGGCTCCGAGCGCGACCTCCGCGGCCTGGGCGCCATCGAGCGCATCGAGGGCGACATCCTGGACCGGCGCGGGCTCGACGAGGACATGGCGGGCTGCGACGCCGTCGTCCACCTGGTCGGCATCATCCGCGAGCACCCCGCCCGGGGCGTCACCTTCGAGAACGTCCACGCGCTCGGCACCAGGAACGTCCTGCAGGCGGCCGTCGCCGCCGGCGTCCGCCGCTTCGTCCACATGAGCGCTCTCGGCGCGCGGGCCGGCGCGCGCTCGCGGTATCACACGACCAAGTGGGCGGCCGAGGAGGCCGTCCGCGGCAGCGGCCTGGCCTGGACGATCTTCAGGCCGTCGATCATCTACGGCCCCGGCGACGGCTTCGTCACGATGCTGGCGCGCATGGTGCGCCGCCTGCCCGTCGTGCCCGTCATCGGGAGCGGCCGCAACCGCCTGCAGCCCGTGGCGGTCGAGCACGTGGCCGCCGGCTTCGCGCGCGCGCTCCTCACGCCGGCCAGCGAGAAGCAGACGTACGCGGTCGTCGGCCCCGACGCGGTGACGCTCGTCCAGCTCCTCGACCTGATCGGCTCGGCGCTCGGCCGCCGGCGCGTGCGCAAGGTGCACGTGCCGCTCGACGTGATGCGCCCGTTGGCGCGCGCGTTCCACGCGCTGCCCGGCTTTCCCGTGACGCCCGACCAGCTCCTCATGCTCGAGGAGGACAGTGTCGGCGATCCGGAGCCGTTCCACTCGGCGTTCGGCATCACGCCCATGCCGCTGGCCCAGGGCATCGGCCGCATGCTCGCCTGAGGCGTCCGTGCCCTTCCGCACCCGACCGGACCAGCCGCGCGACCTCGTCGCGCTCATCGAGAGCGAGGTCCGCGAGCGGATCGAGGACGCCGTCGACCACGTGAGCCTCGAGGTCCTGGTGGAGAGCCGGCGCGCCCGCGGGCTGCCGCCTCCCGCCGCCGACAGCGCCCGCGACCGCTCCGAGTACGAGGCCGGCGTGCGCGCCTTCCTGGAGCGGCTGCACGCCGACCTCGTGCCGGCGCTCGACCCCGTCGAGCGGCGCAAGGTCGAGGCGGCGGCGGAGCGGGCTGGCCCGGAGCCCGTCGCCCGGCTCGTCCTGGCCCAGGTCGCCCTCGCGCGGATGGTCCCCGACTACTGGCAGCGCTTCGACGCCGTGCGCCTCGCGTTCACCGATGAGCGCCTCGGGGGCGTCGTCGGACGCCGCTCGCCGCCTGCGGAATCAGGCGGCGAGCGACGAGGCCGGCTGGGCCGGCTCTTCGCCCGCTGATCCCTCGACTCCCGGCGTCTTCCAGGCGGCCAGGGCCCACAGGTTCTCCACGTCCTCGAGGGACCGGCGCCATCTCCCATAGCTCTCGAGCAGCGATGCCCGCGCCGCCGCCATCTGCGCCTCGACCTCGTCCAGGCGCCGGCGCAGCGCCGGATCTCGCGCGCCGACGGCCTCGAGGCAGCCGCCGGGCACCGCGGCAGCCAGCCGCTCCAGCAGCCGGCCCAGCTCGTCGTCCAGGACACGCTCCACGCGGTTCATCTCGACCTCCTCGTCCCTTCGCGGGCCCATATACTCATCACATGATGAGTGTCGAGTCAAGCGTGGAGAATGAAGCACGCCGGGCGCCGGAACGGCCGGGACGGTGAACCAGCCGGGACTGCTCGCCAGGCTTCCGGCGGCGCTGCCGCGCGACGTGCTGGCCGTGCTCGCGGCGAAGGCGGCGCGGACGTTCTGCTACGGCTTCCTCGGGATCGTGCTGCCCCTCTACCTCGGCGAGCTCGGCCTCGGGGCGGCGGCGATCGGCGCGTCGGTGACGCTCACGCTCGCGGGCAGCGCCGTGCTCACGTGGGCCGTGCGCCGTCCGGCCGAGACGTACGGCGCCCGGGCGACGCTGCTCGGCCTCGCCGCGCTCAGCGCCGTGGCGGCGGGGCTCCTGCTCGTCACGGGGCAGCCGTGGCTCGTCGTCGCCGCCGCCATGCTCGGCAACGTCGCGGTCGGCACGGGGGAGACGGGCCCGTTCCTGACGCTCGAGCAGGTCGTCGTGGCGCGCTCGGTGACGGGCCACCGGCGCACGGCCATGCTGAGCGTCTACAACCTGCTCGGCTACGGCGCCGCGGCGCTGGGCGCCGCCGCCGCCGGCCTCGCCTCGTACCGGGCGCTCTTCGCGCTGTTCCTCGCCGGCGCCGCCGTCCAGGCCCTCAGCTACGCGTTCCTGCCGTCCTCGCCGCGCGCCGCGGGGCGGTCCCGCGGGCCGCTCCCCTCGGCGCCGCTCATCCGCCGCCTGGCCGCCCTCTTCGCCCTCGACTCGTTCGCCGGCGGCTTCGTGCTGCAGTCGCTGATCGCCTACTTCCTCCACGTCCGCTTCGGCCTCGACCTCGCGCAGCTCGGCCTCACGTTCTTCACCGCCCAGGTGCTGACGGCCGCCTCGCTGCTGCTCGCGGTGCCGCTCGCCCGCCGCTTCGGGCTCCTGCGCACCATGGTCGTCTCGCACCTCGCGAGCAACGTCGTGCTGATCGCGATCGCGTTCGCGCCGACGGCGGCGGCGGCCGTCGCGCTGCTGCTCCTGCGCCAGCTCATGTCCCAGCTGGACGTCCCCACCCGGCAGGCCTACCTGATGGCGGTCGTCGAGGACCGCGAGCGCGAGGCCGCCGCGAGCCTGACGAACCTCGCGCGGACGGTGACGCAGGCGGTGAGCCCGGCGCTGACCGGCTGGATCATGCAGGCGGTCGCCGCCGGCGCGCCCTTCGTGATCGGGGGCGCGCTGAAGATCGTCTACGACCTGGCGCTCTACGCGATGTTCAGGGACGTCCGGTTGCGCGAGCCGGAGGGCTGAGGGCGCTACTTGATGGCGACGGACTTCACCTGGCGGAAGTCGGTGAGGCCGCTCATGCACTTGAGGATGCCGTCCTGGACGAGCGTGGTCATGCCCTCGGACTTGGCGAGCGCCAGCATCTCGCTCACCCGCGCCCGGGTCTGGATCAGGCGCTTCATCTCGTCGGTGGCGATCAGCAGCTCGTGGATGCCGGCCCGCCCGAAGTAGCCGGTGTTGTTGCACGCGGGGCAGCCCTTGCCGCGGAAGAGCTGGAAGCGGTCGTCCTGGCGGAAGCCGAGCGCCTCGAACTCCTCCTTGCCGTAGGCCGTCGCGATCGCGTCGTACTCGGAGGGATCGGGGCGGTACGCCTCCTTGCAGCGCTCGCAGATGCGCTTGACCAGGCGCTGCGCGAGCACGCCGAGGAGCGCATCGGAGAAGCTGAACGGGTCGAGCCCCATGTCGAGCAGCCGCACGACCGTCTCGGTGGAGCTGTTCGTGTGCAGCGTGCTCAGCACCAGGTGCCCGGTGAGCGAGGCTTCGATGCCGGTCGCCGCGGTCTCCGCGTCGCGCATCTCGCCGACCATGATCACGTCGGGGTCGGCGCGGAGGAACGCGCGCAGGGCGGCCGCGAACGTGAACCCGATCTTCGGCATCACCTGCACCTGGCGCAGCCCGTACTGCGTGATCTCGACGGGGTCCTCCGCCGTCCAGATCTTGCGCTCGGGCTTGTTGATGTAGCCCAGCACCGAGTGGAGCGTCGTGGTCTTGCCGGAGCCCGTGGGCCCGACGCAGAGGATCAGCCCGTACGGCTTCTCGGCGATGGCCTTCAGCTCGCGGAGGTTGCGCTCCGTCATGCCGAGCCGCTCGAGCGCCAGCGGCTCCGTCGACGCGAGGATGCGCATGACGACGTCCTCGTTGCCTCCCGCCGTCGGGACCGTCGCCACGCGCAGCTCCACCTCCCGCCCCTCGGGCAGCGTGAACTTGATCTTGCCGTCCTGGGGCTTGCGGCGCTCGGCGATGTCGAGCTGCGCCATGATCTTGATGCGCGCGACGATCGCGCGGCGGTACGCGCCGGGGATCCGCTGGTACTCCATGCACGAGCCGTCCACCCGGATGCGGATCACGGTGTCCCGCCGGGGGCCGTACGGCTCGACGTGGATGTCGGAGGCGCGCGCCCGGCAGGCGTCGACGATGAGCTGGTTCGCCAGCCGGATGATCGCGCTGTCGTTCTCGTCGATGTCGCCGCCGGCCTCCTCCGCCTTCTCGGCGGTGTCTTCGGCCCGGAGGTCGCCCAGGATCGTCCCGATCGAGTCCTTCGGCGCCAGCTCGCCGCTGGCCGCCGCCAGGAACAGGAGGATGTCCTTGCGCAGGCCGACGGCGAACGTGATCTTCTGCCGCGGCAGCAGCTGGTGGATCGTGTCGACCTTCTGGATGTCCTGGGGGTTGTCGACCAGCACGACGAGGCCGGCGTCCTCGCGGCGCAGCGGCAGCCAGAACGCCTTCTTGAGGTACTCGAGCTTGAGGTCCCGCATCAGGTCCGGCGGCGGGATGATCTTCTCGTCGAACTCCACGAACGGGCAGCGGTAGAACTCGCTCAGCGCGGTCCCGAGCTCCGCCTTCGGCACCTTGAACTGCTCGAGCAGGATCGTCTCGACGTCGCTCTGCTTGCGCCGCGCCTCGGCGATGGCCTGGCTCAGCTCCTCCTGGGTGACCAGCCCGTGGGCGAGCAGGTAGTCGAACTTGCCGGACCGCCGCTGCGCGAGCTGGATCTGGTTGTTGAACGCGATGCCGAGCGTCTTGGCGATCCGCGCGACGCTCGTCTCGTCGTCCTTGGTGAAGCGCGGGCCGTGCGCCTTGTTCAGGAGCTGGATGACGCCGACGATGCGGCCGTCGTGGAGGATCGGCATCGCCAGGACCTGCCGGGTGCGGAAGCCGCTCTTGCGGTCCCAGCTCGCGTCGAACGACAGCGTGGGCGCGACGCGCGTCAGCTCGGCGCGGTCGTAGGCGTCGACGATGTTCACCATCCGCCGCGCCGCGGCGACGTACCCGGCGATGGACTTCTCGCTGATCGGGACGCGGATCTCGCGCAGCTCGCCCACGTCGCCGGGCGTGAGGAACTTGGAGTACAGCTCCTTGCGCTCGTGGTCGACGGCGTAGAGCGTCATCCGCTCGGCGTCGCAGAGCGCGAGGATCTCGGCGTGCAGCTCGACGAAGATGCTGTCGAGGCTCCGGGCCGCGTGGATGCGGTCCATGAGCTGGACCAGCTTCTGCTCGTACGCGAGCTTCTCCTGCAGCGCCTGGACGGAGTCGAGCGAGGCCACGGCTCGTCCAGGATAGCAGAGGGGGTCAGAAAACCGGGCGCTCCACGTACGTTCCCCAGACGCCCCGGAGGCGCGCCACGATCTCGCCGAGCGACGCCCGCGCGTGGGCCAGCTCGATGGTCACCGGCATGAGATTGACCGCCGGATCGCGGGCTTCCCGCTCGAGGCGGGCCATCAGCGCCTCCACCCGGGCGCCGTCGCGGCGGGCCCGCGTCTGGTGCAACTGCGCTACCTGGCGCGCCTCGACGTCGGGCGGCACCCGGTGGATCTCGATGTCCGGCGCCGCCGCGTCGGCCTCGACGTACCGGTTGACGCCGACCACGACCTGGTCTCCGGCGGCCTTCCGCCGCGCGAACTCGTACGCCGACTCCGCGATCTCGCGCTGGAACCAGCCCTCCTCGATGGCCTTCACGGTGCCGCCCAGCGCGTCCACGCGCGCCAGGACGTCGAGCACCGCCGCCTCGATCTGGCTGGTGAGCGCCTCCACGTAGTAGGAGCCGCCCAGCGGGTCGACGACGTTCGCCACGCGCGTCTCCTCGGCGATGATCTGCTGCGTCCGGAGCGCCACCTTCATGGCCTGCTCGGAGGGGATCGCGTACGCCTCGTCGAGACCGTTGGTGTGGAGCGACTGCGCCCCGCCCAGCACCGCCGACAGCGCCTGCAGCGCCGTCCGCACGACGTTGTTGAGCGGCTGCGCCTTGGTGAGCGTCATCGCCGCCGTCTGGCAGTGGAAGCGGAGCCGCATCGACTCGGGGCGCGTGGCGCCGAAGCGCTCCTTCATGAGCCGCGCCCACACCCGCCGCGCGGCGCGGAACTTCGCCACCTCCTCGAAGAAGTCGGCCTGGGCGACGAAGTAGAACGCCAGGCGCGGGGCGAACTCGTCCACGGGCACGCCGGCGCGCGTGACCTCCTCCACGTAGGCGACGGCGTTCGCCATCGTGAACGCGACCTCCTGCACCGCCGTCGCCCCCGCCTCGGAGATGTGGTAGCCGCTGATGTTGATGGGGTTGTAGCGCGGCAGGTGGCGGGCGGCGTACACGATCATGTCCCGGACGAGCCGCAGCGAGGGGCGGATGGGGAAGATCCATTCCTTCTGGGCCATGTACTCCTTCAGGATGTCCGTCTGGCAGGTGCCCGACAGGCGTCCGAGGTCGAGCCCGCGCTCGCGGGCGAGCGCGACGTACATGGCGAGGAGGATCCAGGCGGTCGGGTTGATCGTCATCGACACCGAGATGCGCTCGAGGTCGATGCCGTCGAAGAGCGCGTGGAGGTCGTCGAGCGTGTCGACGGCGACGCCCTCCCGCCCCACCTCGCCCAGCGCGCGCGGGTCGTCGGAGTCGTAGCCCATCAGCGTCGGCATGTCGAAGTCGACGGACAGGCCGGTCTGCCCCTGCGCGATCAGGTAGCGGAAGCGGCGGTTCGTGTCGGCGCCGGTGCCGAACCCGGCGATCTGGCGCATCGTCCACGGCCGGCCGCGGTACATCGTCGGGTACGGGCCGCGGGTGTACGGGTAGCGGCCGGGAAGCCCGATGTCCTCGAACGGGATCCCGGCGACGTCCTCCGGCGTGTAGACGCGCTTGACGGGCAGGCCGGAGGCCGTCCGGTACTCCGCGCGCGACTCGGGCTGGCGCGCCAGGAACTCGCGCAGCTCCTGCGCCTCCCAGTCGCGCCGCTCCTGCGCGATGCGCTCGATGGCCTCGGGGTCGAACATCGCTCCTCCTCCAGGCGCGCCCGCTCGCCGGCTCAGCGCGCCAGCGACCGGCGGTACAGGTCGCGGTCGTCGATCACCCGCCGCGCCTTGAACTCCGTGCGGGGGATCTCGCCGGCCGCCACCAGCTCCACGACGGGCCGCACGCCGAGCCGCGCCCGCAGCCGCTCGGTGATCGTCGCCCGCAGGCGCGCCCGCGCCTCCTCGCCCGCGTGGCTCGGCGCGTACTCCGCGCGCACCAGCAGCTCGTCCATCGCCTCGCGGCGCGAGACGATCACGCGGAACTCGCCGCCGAAGCCGTCGATGGCCCGCAGGGTGTCCTCGATGGCGCTCGGGTAGATGTTCTCGCCGCGCACGATGAACATGTCGTCGATCCGGCCGTGGAGGCCGAAGGGCAGCCGCGGGTACGTGCGCCCGCAGGGGCACGGCTCGTCGGTCCAGCGCGCGAGGTCGCCCGAGACCAGGCGGATCATCGGCTGCGACGTGCGCTCGAGATGCGTGTAGACCGGCGTGCCCTCGGCGCCGTACGGCACCGGCTGCCACGTGCGCGGGTCGCAGACCTGCGTGTAGACGAGGTCCTGCCAGAGGTGCATGCCGGCGCGGCGGCGGCACTCGGCGTTGGTCATCCACGGCGACATCTCCGCCATGCTGCCCATGTCGACGCACGCCGCGCCGAACGTCTCCTCGATCAGCCGCTTCGTCGCCGGGATGCCCGCGCCCGGCTCGCCGGAGAAGAACATCACGCGGAGGCCGAGGCTGCGCGGATCGACGCCCTCCCGACGCGCGGTCTCGGCGAAGTGCAGCGCGTAGGAGGGCGTGCCGTAGAACGCCGTGGGGCGCAGGTCGCGCGCCCAGCCCACCGCCATCAGCGTCTGGCCGGCCACGCCGGCGCCGAACGGGAACATCGCCGCGCCGAGCCGCTCGCCGCCGACGAGCGTCCCCCACGAGCCGAGGTACAGGCTGAAGAACGAGCAGACCATGATGCGGTCGCCCGGGCGGAGTCCCGCGCCCCACATGATCCGCGCGTGCGCCTCCCCGATCCGCCGCCAGTCGTCGGCGCCGATGCCGAAGACCGTGGGGCGCCCGGTCGTGCCGCTGGTGCCGTGGATCCGGGCGACCTCGCCGGGCTCGACGCAGAGGTAGTCCCCGAAGGGCGGCGTGCGCGCCTGCGCCTCGCGCAGGTCGGCCTTGTGCACGACCGGGAAGCGCGCGAGGTCGTCGAGGCTCTTCAGCGTGTCGGGCGACACGCCGGCCTCGCTCCACTTCCGCCGGTAGAACGGGCTGCGCTCCCACGCCCAGCGGACCTGGCTCCTGAGCTTCTCGAGGATCAGCGCGTCCCGCTCCGCCGCGCCCGCGCACTCGACGGGCGGCAGCCAGTGCTCGGCGCCTGGCTCCGGGCGGTACGACGGGTCGTAGCGCGGCGGCCAGACGGAGAGATCGACGCCGTGGGCCCGCGCCCGCGCGACGAGGCCCGTCACGGGCCGCTCCGCGCCGCCGCGGCCTCGCGCACCCGGCGCACGACCTCGTCCGGCGGCGTCTCCTGGAGCACGACGTCGCGGACGCCGAGCGCCTTGAGCGCCGGCACGTCCTCGTCGGGGATGACGCCGCCGACGACCACGGCGATGTCGCGCGCGTGCGCCTCCTCCAGCAGCGTCATGATGCGGGGGACCAGCGTCATGTGGGCTCCCGAGAGCAGGCTGATGCCGAGGACGTCGACGTCTTCCTCGAGCGCCGCCGCCACGACCTCCTCGGGGGTGCGGTGGAGGCCCGTGTAGACGACGTCCATCCCGCCGTCGCGCAGCGCGCGCGCGACGACCCTGGCGCCGCGGTCGTGACCGTCGAGCCCGACCTTGGCGATGAGGACGCGCGGCGGGGGAGTCGCCATGCGCGGGTATTGTAGCGAAAGGAGCGCCGGGGCATGGAGCGCGCGAGCGCCCCGGATGGCGCGACCCGACGGCTCGACGCTTGCACGCACCCTCGTGCACCGCTGATTGGGGGGCGAGCATGAAGATCGACGCGGCCATCCTGGGACTCGGCGTCGCCCTTCTGCTCGCTCTCTCGCTCGTGGCGCTCTCGGGCGTGCGCCCGGATCCCGGGCGAGCGCCGGCATCCGACGCGATCGAGACGGTCGCCGGGCAGGGCGACGCCGACAGCCGCTCTGCCGCTCCCCGGGCGCCACGGAATCCCCCGATCCCACGGACCGACCGCGACCGCGGGCGCGACGAGATGCTGGGCATTCTCCTGCTTCTTCTGGGCGAGCGGCGCTGAGGGGCGTCGCGACCCCGGCCGGACGCCCGACGTTCGTCCTGCTGACCGGGGCGCGCACCGGCGGACGACGCGACGGCGGGCGTGGGCGGGACTGATGGCACGCCGGATGCCCGCGACCCCGGGCCCGAGAGAGGTGTCGGGCCCGTGAAGCTCGGAGGTGCGCTGCTGCGTCAGGAAGGAGCGCGCGTGGCGACCGCCGACTGCGGCGGCGAGGCGCCGATGGCGGCCCAGCAGGAGCGCTTCGACGCGATCTTGACCGACCTCGACCTGCCCGACCTGGCTGGCGAGGAGGTCATCCGCCGGCTGAGGGGCAGCCCGCATCGCCCCTCGAAGGTGGCGGCGGTCACCGCGGCGGGCGAGCCGGCCCTCATCAGGGCGCGGCAGGCGGGCGCCGACGAGGTCTTCCTGAAGCCGGTCGACGTGGAAGCGATCGTCCAGTTCGCCGCCGGCGCGGGGCGCGCTGCACGTGATCGCGTTCTCGACGAGGCTCGTGACCGCCTCGGCCAGACGCACCGGATCGGCCTCGGCGACGGCGCCGGGTCGCTCGAGCGATCGCCTCCCGGCGGCGCGCGTCCGTTCGGGTCGCCCAGCTGCATCACGCGCACCGCCCCCGTGAGGACGCTCAGCGGCGTGCGCAGCTCGTGGCCGAGCCGCGCCAGGACCTCGTCCTTGCGCTCGCCCTCCTCCTCGGCCCTCCGGTAGAGGCGCGCCAGAGCTCCCTCCGCCCGCTTGCGCTGGGTCACGTCGACGATGAGCCCGAGGACGCGTTCCACGGCGCCGTCGCCGCCCCGAACCACGCGATCGCGCGCCGAGGTCGCGCGCCCGGGGAGTGGCGTCGGCCGTCGGACACCGGAAGGATGGGGCGAGGGGGACTCCTCCGCTCTCGCGATCGATTCGTGGTCGCTGCGGCCGTGGAAGAAGTTTCGAGCCGGCGCCGCTGCTTGCAAGGCCGAGGGCGACCAGGTGTGCAACGATCCCCCCTCCCGATCCCGATCGGTCGCCGCGCGCGCGGGAAGCGCCGGCGGGCGGCGGCCCCGTCGCCGGAGGCCGGAGCGGCGACGGGGCCGCCGGGGCCCCCGATCGTCAGTAACTCAGCGCGATCCCGATCGACCCGATGACCTCCGAGCGGTCGCGGTTGTTCACCGCGCGCAGGTTGTCCCCCAGGTGCAGATAGTTCAGCGACGCCTTGAGCTGCCACGCCCCGAACGCCGCCGGGACGAACGCCAGCGGGATGCTGCCCGCGACCCCGGCCTGCAGGTAGCCGAAGGTGTCGTCGTCGCCGGTGCCGAACTCGTAGTACTCGGAGAGGCTGAGCCCCACGATCACCGGGAACGTCAGCGCCAGCGGCACGCGCGACTTCTCGAACAGCGTCACGCCGGGCGAGACGCCGAGCTGCAGGTAGACGCCGCGGTTCCTGCCCGCGTCGGCCTGCCCCTTCATCTCGAAGGCGAGCAGCAGGCTCGGGTTGAGCGCGAACGGCCCGAGGAGCTTCGCGTCGTTGTAGCCGAGCGCGAGCGCCAGCTCCTGCACGGTGCCGAACCGGTCGTTCGGGCTCATGTAGGCCGTGTAGACCACGCCGGCCGACAGGTCCTGGAACCAGGTCGTCGTGACCTTGGCGTAGAAGTCCGCCTCGTACCAGATCTTCGGGTCCGCGTTCGGGCCGTCGACGCCGCTCGGCCCGCCGTGGAGGCTGTTCCAGAGCCCGAGCGTGAAGGCGACGCCGGTGAGGGCGCCCTCGCCCTCGTAGAGCCTGAACGTGACCTCGCCGTACGGCTGGATGATGTAGTCCTCGTCCTCCTGGAAGATGCCGCGGAAGTAGTAGTCCGTCGGGAAGTCGACGCCGGCGCCGAGCGAGACCCGCCCGGTGTTCGGCCCCTTCGCCTCCTCCGCCCGCGCCACCGCGGGTGCCACCGCCGCGCCCGCCACGGCGAGCGCCGCGACGAGCGCGGTGAGCTGCCGCCCCCCACCTGTCAGCATGGAACCTCCCCGCGCCTGGACGCGCCTCTCAGAACTCCTTGTAGTGGAGGAACTTCGCGTCGACCGTGATCACGCCGCGCTCCCCCTTCTTCTCGAGCTTCACCACGCAGTCGATCGCCGAGAGGATGCCGTCGCCGAAGAGCTCCTGGCACCGCTCGCGGAGGGCGTCGCCGTAGACGCCGACCAGCTCGATGAGCCGGTACTTGAACGGGTCGGTCGTGAGCGGGAACTCCGTCCTGAGCGGCATGGCCGTGGTCGCCATCGCGGTCTCGACGTCGACGCCCACCGCCGCGGCGAGCCGCTTGGCCTCCTCGGCGTTCAGCCGGTGCTGGCCGTGGAGCGCGGCGGCCAGGTACGTGGCGTCCTTTGTCCCGATGCTCCTCGCCAGCTCGTCGTAGGAGACGCCGCGCGAGGCGCGCGCGGCCCGGATCGCGGCGAGCGCTGCCGTCCTGTCCATCTCCTCCTCCTTCAGTCGGCCCGCCCCCGCGCGATGGCGGGGGCCGAGCCCGTGCTCCGCGCGACCTCGGCGTCCTCGGGCGCCGCCGGACGGCGCGCGCCCTCCACCAGGAAGCGCAGGATGTGGGTCCTGAGACGCAGGTACTCCGGGTCGTCGAGGAGCGCCGCGCGCGTGCGCGGGCGCGGGATCTTCACGGGGACGATCTCCGCCAGCCGCGCCTCGGGGCCGCTCGTCATCAGCGCGATGCGGTCGGAGAGCAGGATCGCCTCGTCCACGTCGTGGGTGACCATCAGCACGGCGTTGCGGGTCGCCGTCCACATGCGGACCAGCTCGTCCTGGATCACGCCGCGGGTGAGCGCGTCGATCTGGGCGAACGGCTCGTCCAGCAGCAGCACCTTGGGCTCGGTGGAGAACGCGCGGGCGAGCCCCACGCGCTGGCGCATGCCTCCCGAGAGCGCCGACGGGCGCTTGCCCTCCGCTCCCGTGAGCCCGACCATGTCGACGTAGCGCTGGACCCACGCGGCGACGGCCGGGCGCTTCCAGTCGGGGTGCGCGGCCCGCACCGCGAGCCGGACGTTGTCGAACACCGTCATCCAGGGCATCAGCGCGAAGGACTGGAACACCATCATCCGGTCGATCCCGGGCCGCGACACCTCGCGGCCCTCGAGGATCACGCCGCCCGACGTCGGCCGCTCCAGCCCGGCGACGATGTTGAGCAGCGTGCTCTTGCCGCAGCCCGAGTGGCCGACGACCGTGACGAACTCGCCCTCGGCGAGCGAGAACGCCACGTCCCGGAAGACGCACACGGGCTCCCGCCGGGTCGGCGCCGGGAAGTGCTTGCTGACGTGGTCGATCTCGAGGAACGCCACGGCTCAATCGCTGTAGGCGAGCGCGCGCCCCAGGCGCCCGAGGCCCGCGTCGAGCAGGACGCCGACGACGCCGATGGCCACGATGGCGAAGATCACGCTCGTGAGCTGGAGGTTGTTCCACTCGTTCCACACGAAGTAGCCGATGCCGGTGCCGCCGATCAGCATCTCGGCGGCGACGATCGCGACCCACGCGCTCCCCAGCGAGATCCGGAGCCCCGCGACGATGGCCGGCGCCGCGGCGGGCAGGATGACGGTGACGAGGCGCCGCGCCGGCGAGAGCTGCAGGATCGCCGACACGTTCAGGTAGTCGCGGCGGATGCCGGCGACGCCGAACGCCGTGTTCGCCAGCGTCGGCCACAGCGACGACATGAAGATGACGAGCACGGCGGCCTGGCCCGAGTCGCGGATCGTGTAGAGGAACAGCGGCATCCAGGCCAGCGGCGACACCGGCTTCAGGATCTGGACGTAGGGGTTCACCGCCCGGTGGAGCGCCGGCGACAGCCCGAGCGCGACGCCGGCCAGGATCGCGGTGACCGAGGCGGCCACCCAGCCGACGAGGAGCCGGCCGAGGCTCGCCGCGAGCTGCAGTCCGACGCCCTTGTCGTTGGGGCCGCCGTCGTAGAACGGATCGCGCAGGAGCTCCCACGCCGCCTGCGCGACGGCGGCCGGCCCCGGCAGGCCCCGGCCGGCCGGCTGCCCGGCGACGGCCGCCTGCCACGCCCCGAGGAAGGCCACCGCCAGCAGCAGGGCGTAGACCGCGGCGCGCGTCCGGTCGCCGGTCACCTCACGCCCTCCTGATCGGGAACGATCTGAGGTACTCCTCGGGCCGGCCCGGATCGAAGATCTTCTGCTTGCCGCCGAGCACGAACGTGTGCGTGATCGAGTCGGCCTCCGGCGGCTTGGCGCCCACCGCCCGCATGGCGTCGCGGCACGCCGTCGCGAGGAAGACCTCCTCGGCCACCTTGCGGTAGTTCACGTCGGACTTCACGTAGCCCCACCGCTTCATCTGGGTGAGGATCCACACGGCCATCGAGTGGTACGGGAAGGGGTCGAAGTCGATCCGGTCGGGCACCGTGCGCGTCCGGCCGAGGCCGTCGGGGAAGACGCCGGTGAGGACCTGCTCGAGGACCTGGACGGGCTGGTTCAGGTAGTTCCGCGGGGCGATGGCGGCCGCGATCTCCTTCCGGTGGCCCGGGTCGCGCGCGTACCGCGTGGCGTCGACGATGGCGTGGAGCAGCGCCCGGAACGTGTTCGGCATCTTCTGCGCCACGTCGCGGCGCGCGGCGAACGCGCAGCAGGGGTGGCCCGGCCAGATGTCCTTCGACAGCATCCAGATGAAGCCGACCTCCTCGAAGACGGCGCGCTGGTTGAAGGGGTCGGGGCCGAGGTAGCCGTCGAGGCTCCCGGCGCGGAGGTTGGCGACCATCTCCGGCGGCGGCACCGAGCGGATCTGCACGTCGCGGTCGGGGTCGACGCCGCCCTCGGCGAGCACGTAGCGGAGCAGGAAGTTGTGCATCGAGTAGTCGAACGGGACGCCGAGCCTGAAGCCCTTCATCTCCTCCGCGGTCCTCACGCTCCGGTGCTTCGCGTGCAGCGTGATCGCCTGGCCGTTGACGTTCTCCACGGCCGGCATGACGTACGGCACCGACTGCGAGCCGACGCCCATGCTGATCGCCAGCGGCATCGGCGACAGCATGTGGGTGGCGTCGGTCTCGCCGTTGATGGACAGGTCGCGGATCATCGCCCAGCTCGATGCCTTCACGACCTGCACGTCGAGGCCGTGCTTGCGGTAGAAGCCCATCGGCTCGGCCATGATGATGGGCGTCGCGCACGTGATGGGGATGAAGCCGACCTTGAGGGTCTTCTTCTCGAGGGGGCCCGGCCTGTCCTGGGCCAGGGCGCGCGCGGCCGCCAGGGGAAAGACCGAGGCCAGCGCCGCCGACGCCGCGGCCGCGCCGACCGTCCGGATGAACCGCCGCCGCCCCTGCTCGCCGCCGAAAACCGCCAGCTCGACGGCCCGCTCGACGGCGGCCCCGAGCACCTCTTCCCGCTCCTGCATCGCCATGCGCTCGCCTCCCTCCGGTCCACGGACCGGTGCCGAGTGCGAGCGTCGTCGATCGCGATGCGCGGCGTCGTCGCCGGGCGCACCGACGTGGGAGCAAGAGGTGTGCCGCGCCTCCGTCGCGCCCGACCGCGCGTCCCGTCGCGCACTTGCGTCGAGCGGCCGGCGCGCGGTGCCGCGCGGACGAGCAGTGGTGACCGCTCGCGCGCGCGGAGTGCCCGTTCCGCGGGCAGGACGGCGGGCGCCGTGAAGCCCGGCCGCGGGGCTGGCCGGCGGGCTCACGGTTACGCCGCCGTCGCCGCGGGCGTGAAGCGCGGCGAGTGGAGGCGCCGGATGGAGTCCTGGCGGGCGGCGGCCGGCGGGGGAGATCGTCGGCGCGCGGGAGGAGGCGGGCGTGACGACGCCGGCGGCGCCGGGCGAGCGTCCGGGGCTGCCCGAGCCGGCGCTCGTGTCGCGCCTGGCGATGCTCGCGTCCGTAGGACGCGCGCGGCTCGGGCTCGTGGAGCCGACACCGCCCGGGGCCGTCGCTGGAACGGCCCGCGGCGCCCGCGGCGCCGGACGCCGGTCAGCGCGCCGCGCAGGAGAGCTTCATGCGGTTCCGGGCGATCCAGGCGTAGACGCGCCGGGAGAGCGGCCGCGCTCCCGGCAGGTCGAACGCCCGGCGCAGCCAGCGCCACCGCGGGATGCGCTCGAGGATCTGGGGCACTGCGTCGGCGCCGCCGAGCACCCGGCCGTCGGGGAGCACGAGCTGCATCGCCGCCATGCAGGTGGCGTCGTCGATCTGCGGGAACCGCTCCCGGCGGGCCGGGGAGCGGCACGGGAGGATCTCGAGGTCGGTGGCGCCGCCGGCGAGCGCGCGCCGCATCAGCCACAGTGCGCTCGCCCGGCACATCGCGCACTCGCCGTCGTAGATCAGGACAGCGGGCGGCATCGCGTCGCTACTGGCGGCGGCCCCAGCGCCGCAGCGTCCGGTAGTACCAGACGAGCACGACGGCGACCGCCGCCGACACCGAGGCCTGCAGGGCGTCGGCGGCCTCGCCGCGCGCGCCGTAGCGCCGCAGGCGCCAGCCCGCGTAGAACACGAAGAACGCGATCCCCGCCCCGATCAGCACGCGGTGGGCGGTGATCAGCCGCACGGCGCCCGGCTACACGCCGAGGACGGCCTTGACGGCGTCGCGCGTGACGGACACCAGACGGTCGACCTCGGCCGCCGTGACGACGAGCGGCGGCGCGTAGAAGACCGTGTCGCCCGGCGAGGGATGGGGCCCGGGGCTCGGCCGCGTCCGCGTCACCACCCCCCGCTTGACCATCTCGGCCTGGATGCGCGGGGCGACCTTGCGGTCGGGAGCGAAGTTGCGCTTGGTGGCGCGGTCCTCCACCAGCTCGAGCGCCGCGAGCAGCCCCTTGCCGCCGCGGATGTCGCCGGCGTGCGGGTGGTCGGCGAAGGCTTCGCGGAGCCCGGCGTGCAGCCGTGTCCCCATGGCCGCGGCGTTCTCCCAGAGCCGCTCGCGCTCCATGATCTCGAGGTTCTTCAGCGCCACCGCGCAGCACGTCGGGTGGTTCGAGTACGTGTAGGCGTGCATCCAGCGGTCCTCGGGCCTGACCGAGTCCATCGCGTCCTTGATGTCGCGCGACACCATGATGCCGCCGAGCGGCAGGTACCCGGACGTCACGCCCTTGGCGAACGAGCGGATGTCCGGCCGCACGTTCCAGTGGTGGGTGGCGAACCAGCGACCGGTGCGGCAGAATCCCGTGATCACCTCGTCGGCGATGAAGAGGACCTGGTGGCGCGTGCACACCTCGCGCACCAGCGGGAAGTAGTCGTCGGTCGGGTAGATGACGCCGCCGCCGCCGTGGATCGGCTCGGCGATGAACGCCGCGACGGTGTCCGGCCCCTCGCGGAGGATGGCCTCCTCGAGCTGGCGCGCCGCCGTCTGCCCCGCGGTCTCGCCGGGCCTGGCGTCCTGCACGCGGTACGGATAGCAGGTCGGGACGTGGACGAAGCCAGGCACGCGCGGCTCGAACATCTTCCAGTAGGGCGCCATGCCGGTCGCGCTCATCGCCTGGAGGGTCACGCCGTGGTAGGCCTGCTGGCGCGCGACGATCTTGACCTTGTCGGGCTTGCCCTTCGCCTTCCAGTAGAACCGCGCCGTCTTGAACGCCGACTCGTTGGCCTCGGCGCCGCCGGAGGCGAGGAACACGGCCTGCATGTCGCCCGCCAGGCGCACGAGCAGGCTCGCCAGGTTGATGGCGGGCAGGTTCGAGGAGCCGACGTAGCCGGAGAAGTAGGCGAGCTCCCGCATCTGCGCCGCCGCCGCGTCGGCGAGCTCGCCCCGCCCGTGGCCGACGTTGACGTTCCACAGGCCGCTGAGGCCGTCGAGGTACTCTCGCCCGCCCAGCTCCGTGATCGTGGCGCCGCGGCCGCGGACGTAGATCATGGGCTCCGCGTGGTCGATGGGGTGGTGCAGCGGGTGGATCAGGTGGTCCTGATCGGCCTTGATCAGCTCGGCGGCAGTCGACGCCATCGGCTCCTCCAGTCCCCCTCGGGAATGATGCGCGCGCGATCCCGCGGGCCCCGGTACCAGTAGATCCACGCGCGCGCGCGGCCCCCATCCGCGCGCACCACGGCGGTGAGGCGGCGGTCGAAATTGTACCCTTCCTCGCGGTCGATGGCGGGGAGAACTTCGGGATCGTCCAGCCGGTACAGCTCGCCCTTCACGCTCCCCTCGCCGGCGACGAGCCCGGGATAGTGACGCAGGTCGAGCAGCACGCCCCGCACGCGCCCCTCGGCGAGGAAGACCGCCCGCGGGCCGAGGAAGCGGTGGCGCGGCAGGCCGCGCATCAGCGTGCCGTAGGCGAACAGGAGCGGCGCGCGGCGCGGCGGCCGCCGATCGAGCGCGGGCCTCGTCCGCGCGACCGATCTCCGGCGAGAGGCCCCGGAGCGGGCCGTCGAGGCCGCCGTCGACGACCTACCGCGCCCGGGCAAGGGCCGAGAGCGCGGCCAGCGTGCGGTCGGTCTCCATGGCGAGCCCGCCGAGGTCGACCCAGCGCACGACCCCCGCCCGGTCGACGAGGAACGTCGCGCGGCGCGAGAGGTTCCACGTCTCGTCCCACACGCCCCACGCGCGGCTGACGCGGCCGTCGGGGTCGCTCAGCAAACGGAACGGCAGCCGCAGCTCGCGCGCCCACTGGAGGTTGCGCGCCGGAGGATCGCTCGAGACGCCGACGATCTCGGCGCCGAGCGCCGCGTACTTCGCGTGGTCGTCCCGGAACCGGGCGAATTCCAGATCTCAGCCGTCGGTGAAGGCCCTGATGTAGAACGCGACCACGACGAAGTCGCCCTGCTTCAGGGCGTCGGCCAGGCGGAACGGCTTGCCGTGCTGGTCCCCGAGCGCGATGTCGGGCGCCCGCGCGCCGACCGCGACCGGCGCCGGCGGGGCGGCCGGCGGCCCCGCCGGCGCGGGCGCGGCGACGAGCGCCAGCGCGGCGACGGCGAGGAGCGCGGCGCGGAGGCTCATGCGGCCGCCGCCTGGAGGACGGCGGCGAGGAACTCCTTCTCCGGGAGCGCGCCCTCGAACTGGACCCGGTCGTTGATCACGACCTTCGGCACCGCCATCACGCGGTACGTCCGGCTCATCTCGGGAAACTCGGTCGCCTCGATCGCCGTCGCGCGCACCCTGTCCGACGCGACCGCCATGTGCTGCGCCAGGCGCACGGCCCGGGGGCAGTACGGTCAGGTGGGCGTCGAGAACACCTTGATGTCGACGTCGGTCGCGAGGCCGGCGAGCGCCGCCCGCGTCTCCTCGCTGAGCGAGGGCTGGCCGGTGGAGACGACCACGATCGAGTCGATCAGGTTGCTGAACTCGTACCCGGAGGGCACGCCGAGAAAGCGCACGCCGTAGTCGCGCGCGCCCTCGACGACGATCGCGGGGACCGTGGCGATGCCGTACCGCTCGGCCCGCTCGCGGTCGATGGACGGGTTGAGGACCTCCACGGCGATGCGGTCGTCGAGCGCCGCCACCTCGCGCACGAGCTGCTCGTTCTGCGCGCAGAGATCGGCCGCCTCGAGCGACGAAGAGAAGACGACGAGCTTCACCGGGTCGCGGAGCCCGGCGAAGAGCTTGCGGACCTCGCTCTCGTTCTGCGCGCTGAGGATCGCCATGGCCGGATTATACCGTCGTTCCGCGCGCGGCCCCCGGGCGGGCCTCCAGGACGACGGGACCGCGCGCGGCGAGCGCGCGGTCGAGCGCCGAGCGCAGCGCCGTCTCGTCGAGCGCGTCGGCGATGGGGACGCCCGGCGGCGCCGGGCTGCCGCGACCGGCGACGACGACGGCGACGATCGCCAGCCCGAGCCGTGCCGCCGCCTCGAGCGACGCGGCGGTGCCCGCGCCCGTCTCCGCGAACGCGACGACGGGCGCCGCCGGCCGCACGAGCCGCGAGCCGACCGCCGCGGCGGCGGCGAAGCCCGCCAGACCGGGCGCCGCGGGCAGCAGCAGGTCGTCGGCGCCCACGGCCTGCCAGCCGGCCGCGACGTCGGCGGCGCACGCGGGATCGGCGCAGGCGACGACGCCGGCGGGCGCGACGTCGCGCGCCACGGCGGCGAGGCGCCCGACGCGGGAGACCGGCGCCGCGACGGCCGCGCGCCGGATCCCCTCGATCTCGGCCACGTCCCAGTCGGGGCGCGCGCGGTCGCGGAGCCGCGGCGCCAGCTCCTCGAGCACGACGGCGACGTCGCCCTGCGCGCTCGCCGCCGCGCCGCCGAGCGGCGTCCTGCCGGCGCTCGCCACGGAGACCCCCGGCGGCCACGGCGGGCCCGCGGCCTCGGCCGCGTCCACGCCGAGCGCCACGATCAGATCGCTCCGCCCGAGCGCCGCCGCGGCCGCGGCGCTCCCCAGGACGCCGACCGTCAGCGGGTGAGGATCGGGCAGCGCGCCGCGCGCCGACGGGGTGACGACGACGGGGACGGGCAAGGCCTCGGCGAAGGCGCGCAGCCACGCGGGCGCGTCCCGGCGCCGGCACTCCCGGCCGGCGACCGCGACGGGACGCTCCGCCCCCGCGATCGCGCGCGCGAGCGCGTCGAGCGCCGCCGGCGACGGCGCGGGTGGCGGCGGGGGCCGCACGCCGGTCGCCAGGGGAACCGCCGGCGACGCCATCGCCGCCGCCGGCGCCACGAGCACCACGGGGCCGGGCGGCTCGGCCTGGGCGAGCTGGAGCGCGTGCGCCGTCCAGTGGGCGGCGGACGCCGGCTCCACCGTCACGACGCCCTTCGCGGAGACCGCCGGCGCGGCGTCCGTGACCACGATCAGCGGAGCGCGGTCGGCGGCGGCGTGGGCGAGCGCGGCGCCGGCCTCGGCGAGCGCGCCGCCCGGCAGCGCGACGGCGGCCGGCGCGTCGGCGAGCCTCGCCGCGACGGCGGCCACGGCGCACGCGGCCGGCGGCGACTCCACGGGGACAGGGGCGACGTCGAGACGGCGCGCGGCGCCGGCGAGGGCGCCGGCGAACACGGCGCCGACGGTCACGATGCGGGCGGCGCCGGCGCGGAGGAGGCCGTCGACGACGACGTCGCCGACGGTCGTCCGGCCCATGGCGGCGACGTCAGCTCGCCAGCCGCTCGAAGATCGGGCGCATGCGGTCGAGCGCCTCGCGCAGGTTCGCCTCGGAGTTGGCGTAGGACAGGCGGAGGTAGCCCTCGCCGTGCTCGCCGAACGCGGCGCCCGACAGCACGGCGACGCCCGCCTCGTTCAGCAGGAGCTCGGCCACCTCCGCCGACGACCGCCGCGTGCCCGTGACGTTGGGGAAGACGTAGAACGCCCCGCGCGGCCGCGCGCACCGCACGCCGGGGAGCCGGCCGAGCCCGTCCACGACGATGTCGCGCCGCCGCCTGAACTCCGCCACCATCCGCGCCACCGGGGTCTGGTCGCCCTGGAGCGCGGCAATGCCGGCGAGCTGGACGAACGAGGCCGTGCACGACGCCGAGTTCACCATGAGCCGCGTCACATGCTCGGCCAGCGGCTGCGGCATGACGCCGTAGCCGAGCCGCCAGCCGGTCATCGCGTACGATTTCGAGAAGCCGTCGAGCAGGATCGTGCGCTCGCGCATCCCGGGCAGCCCCATGATCGAGACGAACTCGCCGTCATAGAGGAACTGGCGGTAGATCTCGTCGGCGAGGACGGGGATGTTCCGAGCGGCGGCGATCGCCGCGATCCGCTCGATCTGGCCGCGGTCCAGCACGCCGCCCGTCGGGTTCTGCGGCGAGTTGACGATGATGAGCTTCGTCCGCGGCGACACGCTGCGCTCGAACAGCGCCAGGTCGAAGCCGAAGCCCGTCTCCTCGCGGAGCGGGATCGCCACCGGCCGCGCGCCGGCGAAGTTGATGACGGACTCGTAGATGGGGAAGCCGGGGTTCGGGTAGATCACCTCGTCGCCCCGCCCGGCCAGCGCCAGGATCGTGAAGAACATGATGGGCTTGGCGCCCGGGGTGACCACGACCTCGTCCGGCGAGACGGGCACGCCGCGCGTCTCGCCGACGTGCTTGGCGATCGCCTCGCGCAGCTCCGGCAGCCCCGCCGACGGGCCGTAGTGCGTGGCGCCCGCGTCGAGGGCCTGCTTGGCGGCCTCCTTGATGTGCGCCGGCGTGTCGAAGTCCGGCTCGCCGATCTCGAGGTGGATGATGCTCCGGCCCTGCCGCTCCAGCGCGCGGGCGCGCGCGAGCACCTCGAACGCCGACTCCGTCCCGAGCCGGGACATCCGCTCCGCGAATCGCATGGGCGAGGTCTCCTTGGATGACGGTCGCAGGAACAGGCGAGATTATAGGCCATGGACTTCGTCCGCGTCCCCGCCGGCTCCTTCACGATGGGCTGGCGCGACGGCGCGCCGGCCGAGCGGCCGCCGCACGTCGTGTGGGTGAGCGAGTTCCTGATCGCGCGGACGCCGGTGACGAACGCCGAGTTCGCGGTCTACCTCGCCGGGACCGGGGCGCCCGTCCCGGCGTTCTGGGGCCGCGCCGGCTTCTCGGACCCGCGGCAGCCGGTCGTCGGCGTCGCGTGGGAGGAGGCCGTCGCCTACGCCGCCTGGGCGCGGGCGCGGCTGCCGACCGAGGCCGAGTGGGAGCGCGCCGCGCGCGGCGGCGTCGAGGGCGCGCGCTTCCCGTGGGGCGACGAGCGCCCGCCGCGCCCGCCCCGCCGGCTGCCGCCCGCCGGCGCCACGCCGCCGAACCCGCTGGGGCTGACGGACCTGTCCGGCGTCTGCCACGAGTGGTGCGCCGACTGGTTCGACGAGGGCTGGTACGCCGTCTCGCCGTCGCGCGACCCTCGCGGCCCCGCGACGGGCACGCGCCGCGTCAGCCGAGGCGGCGCCTGGCGGCACGCCGACCCGTGGAGCCCCGTCGCCCACCGCTCCTCGCTGCCCCCGGCGCTGCGCTACTCGGACTACGGCCTCCGCCTGGCCCGGGACCCCTGACGCTCGCCGCGGGTGACGGCCGGGAGTAGAATGGCGCCGGAGCGACCATGGCGCGTGCTGGCGCGTCGATGCTTCGTGAGGGCGTCGTCGCCGGGCTGATCGGCGCGGCCGTCGTCGCCCTGTGGTTCCTCGTGTTCGACCTGGCCCGCGGCAAGCCGCTGCTCACCCCCGCCCTCCTCGGCGCCGCCGTCTTCTACGGCGTCAACACCCCGATCGGCCTCGAGCCGACGCTCGGCACCGTCGTCGGCTACACGATCATCCACGGCCTCGCGTTCGTCGCCTTCGGCATCATCGCCTCGGCCGTGATCGCGGCCAGCGAGCGCGAGCCCGCGCTCGTCATCGCGGTCGTCATCCTGTTCGCGTGCTTCGAGACGTTCTTTCTCGGCGTCGTCAGCGTGCTGGGCGCCTCGGTGATGGGCGCGCTCGTCTGGTGGGCGATCCTCGTCGGCAACTTCCTGGCCGCGGTGGCGATGCTCTGGTACTTCCTCCTGCGCCACCGGACGCTGCCCCGGCTCCTGGTCGGCTCGTGGGCGGGCGTGCTGCGCGAGGGCGTCGTTGCGGGGCTGCTCGGCGCCGCGGCGGTCGCGCTCTGGTTCCTCGCCATCGACCTGATCCACGCCGAGCCGTTCAGGACCCCGCGCGTGCTGGGCGCCGCGTTCCTGGCCATGCGGCCGGGCGTCGAGGCGATGCTGCTCTACACGGTCCTGCACGTGGCCGCGTTCGTCGCCTTCGGCGTCGTGGCCGCCGTCCTCATCGCGGGCGCCGAGCGAGAGCCGATGTTCGTCTTCGCGCTCGTCATCCTCTTCACCGCCTTCGAGGTGTTCTTCTTCGGCGCGCTCGTGATCGGCGCCAAGTGGGTGCTGGACGAGCTGTCGGCGTGGGAGATCTTCGTCGGCAACATCCTGGCCTCCGTGGTGATGCTCGCCTACTTCTTCGCCGGCCACCGCACGCTGGCGCGCCGGATGACGGAGGCCTGGGTCGACGACGAGTGACGGGGCGGCCCCCGACGCCCCGGGTCGGCTACCAGAGCGCGGCGGGGAGCGGCAGGCCCTCGAGGGCGGCGGCGGGCATCGGCTGCGGCGGCGTGACGCCGCAGCGCGCGGCGAGGTCGTAGAGCTGGCGCAGGTGCTGGGCGGCGTGCCAGGTCGTGCGCTCCAGCAGCTCGTGGGCCTGCTGGGGGCCGTAGTAGACCGGCACGATCCGGGCGTACTCCGACGCCGGCGTCGCCTCGAACCAGCCCGCCAGCCGCGCCCTCACGAGCGCGCCGTAGGCCGCCAGCGCGTGCGCGTCCCCGATCGAGGGGGGCGCCGTCTCGTGCAGCCACGACTCCGGCAGCTCGTTCCGGTCCATCGCGTCGATGAACGCGAGCGACAGCCGGAACACGTGGTAGCCGAGGTCGCGGATCGTCCGGTCGCGCTGGGGGGGCTTCACGTCGAGCGCGGCGTCGGGCAGGGCGCGGATCAGCCGCTCGGCCGCCTCGAGCACGACGTCGAGCCGCCGCGCCAGCTCGGCCGGCGGGAGCTTCTCGCGCTCCTCGTAGCGGACGCCGAGGAGCCGCGCGTACTCCGCCGGGTTCCAGCCGTGGACGACGCGGCCGTCGACCGCGACGGCCGGCAGGCCGGGGACGCCGAGGCGCTCGAGCTCCGCCCGGGCCGCCGGGTCGCCCTCCACGTTCACGGGGTCGAACTCGACCCCCCAAGACGACAGCAGCTCCCTCGTCTTGGAGCAGGACGATCAGCCGGGGCGGAAGTAGAGCGTGGGCCTCATCGCCGCTCCAGCGTACGCGCGGCCCGCCCGCGTCGCAATCGGCTCACCGGCCCCTGAACGCCGGCGTCTGCTTGCGCGAGAACGCCGTCACGCCGGCCTGGAAGTCCTCGGTGCGCCCGCTCGCGGCGATCGCCTGGGCCTCGAGCTCCATCTGGGTCTCCAGGCTCTCCCACGTCGACTGGTGGAACAGCCGCTTGGCGCCGCCGAAGGCGCGCGTCGGCCCCTGCGCCAGCTCCCGCGCCAGCGCGTCGACCGACGGGCGCAGCTCGGCATCGGGGACGACCCGGGTGACGATGCCCCAGTCGAGCGCCTCGCGCGCCGACAGCACGCGGTTCGTGAAGTAGAGCTCCATCGCGCGCCGGAGGCCCACGAGCCGCGGCAGCCAGTACGACGACGAGCCGTCCGGCGTCGCCGCGATCCTGGAGTACGCCATCGTGAACCTCGCCGACTCGGCGGCGACGACGAGGTCGCCGGCCAGCGCGAAGGAGAAGCCGCCGCCGGCGGCGATGCCGTTGATCGCCATGATCACGGGCTTGTCGCTGCGACAGAGGCGCGAGACCGAGCCGTGCAGGTAGGTCGTCAGCTCCTTCACCAGCGCGCCGATGCGCGGCAGGTTGTCGGCGAAGTCCTTGACGTCGCCGCCGGCGCAGAACGCCCGGCCGGCGCCCGTGATCACGATGCAGCGCACGTCGGGGTCGTCGTCCACGTCGAGCACCGCGTGGAACAGCTCGCGCCCGAGGGCGAGGTTCAGGGCGTTGTAGGCGTCGGGGCGGTTCAGCGTCAGCGTGGCGACGTGGTCGCGGCGCTCCAGCAGCAGGTGCGCGTAATCCATCAGCGGTCCTCCGGTCGGATATGCCTGCCGCGATCGCGGGCGACGCCGGCGATCGCGTCCATGACGTCCTCGATCTTGAGCGGCTTGGGCAGCACGGCGGCCACGCCGTGGGCCCGGCGCTCCTCGGCCGACAGCTCGACGCCGAAGCCGGTGACGAGGAACACGGGCAGCTCCGGCGCCGTGGCCTTCACGGCCGCGGCCACCTGCCAGCCCGAGACGCCCGGCATCGCCAGGTCGGTGAACACCACGTCGAAGCGCTCGGCGCGCACGCGCTCCACGGCCTCGGCCCCGCCGGTGACGACGACGGCCTCGTGGCCGAGCGACGCGAGGACGTCCCCCAGCACCGCGCCCACCGGCTCCTCGTCGTCGACGACGAGACAGCGGAGCCCCCGGGCGCCCGGCCGCTCGCCGCCGTCCGGCGCCACGCCGGCCTCGACCCGGGCCGTGGCCGGGAAGCGCAGGCGGAAGACCGAGCCGCGCCCCGGCTCGCTCTCGACCGTGATGCTGCCGCTGTGGCGCGCCACGATCCCGTACGTCATCGACAGCCCGAGGCCCGTCCCCTGCGGCCCCTTGGTCGTGAAGAACGGGTCGAAGATCTTCTCGCGCACCTCCGGCGGCATGCCGACGCCGGTGTCGGCGACGCGCACCTCGACCTGGCTCTCGATCACCGCCGTCGCCAGCGTGAGCGTGCCGCCGTCCGGCATCGCGTCGACGGCGTTCAGGATGAGGTTCGTCATCGCCTCGCGGAGCTCGGCGGGATCCCCGGCGACCGGCGGCACCGTGGCGAGCTCGGTGCGGACGTCCAGGCGCACGCCGCGGCCGATGGCCTCCTCGCGCCAGCGCGACTGCGTGATGTCGAGCGCGTCGCGCACGACCTCGTTGAGGTCCACGGGCACCTTCGGCTGGTCGCGCCGCACGCGGGCGAAGTCCTGGAGCCGCCGGACGGTCTGCGCGCCGTCGAGGGCCGCGCGCTCGACGACCTCCAGCCACTTCCGGAGCCGGTCGTCGGCGACCTGGCGCAGGAGGAGCTGGGTGCGTCCCAGGATGGCGGCGAGGAGGTTGTTGAAGTCGTGGGCGACGCCCGACGCCATCTCGCCCAGCGCCCGCAGCTTCTCGGTGCGGACCAGGTGGTCCTGGGCGGCGGCCAGGTCGGCGTACGCGCGCGTCCGCTCCTCGAACAGCCGCGCCGTCCGCAGGGCGAGCGCGGCGAGGTCGGCGATGCTGGCGAGCAGCCGCTCGTCGCTCTCCGTGAACGGGCGGTCGTGGCGGCTGACGGTCAGCACGCCGAGCATGCCCTCGGTCGCGTGCAGCGGCGCCCCGACCCAGAACCGGGGATTCGGTCCCCCGGGAACGGCGAGCCCCCGGCGGCGACACTCGGCCTCGTAGTCGTCGACGCGGAGCGGCCGCCCGGTGTCGAGCAGGACGGACGCGAGCCCGACGGAGCGCGCGTACCGCCGCGGCAGCGCGCCGTCCGTGGACGCGCCGGCGACGCGCAGCACCATGTCGAGGTCGCCCGTCGCCTCGTCCACGAGCAGGACGACCATCTTCTCCGCGTCCAGCACGCGCAGCACGTTGGCCCGCAGGGTCTCGAGCAGCGCTGCGCGGTCGAGCTGGCCGGTGACGGCGCGCGACAGCTCGTTGAGCGCCGACAGCTCCTGCACCTGGCGCCGGTTCTGCTGGAAGAGCCGCGCGTTCTCGATCGCGACGCCGGCCTGGCTCGCGATCGCCTCGACCAGCGCCAGGTGGCTCTCGCCGAGCTCGGGCGCGCGTTCCCACCAGACGGCGAGGAAGCCGCCGATCAGCCGGTCCTTGGCCAGCACGGGCGCGAAGAGCTGGCTCCGGTGCGGGAAGGCTGCGAAGACGTCGCCCGGGAATCTCGGGTCGCTCGCCGTGTCGGCGGCGAAGACGGGTCGCCCGGTGCGCGTCCCCTCCGCGTAGAACTCGTGGCGCACGACCGACACGCGCAGCCGGCGCGCCTCGTCCACCCGCGGCACCCGGTAGCCGGCCACGGGGGCGAGCCACTCGCCGTCCTCCTCCAGCATCCAGATCCCGACCGTGTCGGCGCCGACGGCGCGGACGATGTGGCGCATCACCTGGCGGAGCAGCGGGTGCAGCTCGAGGGTCGAGGACAGCGCGCGGCTGACGGCGAGCAGCGTCTCGGTGTCCTGGAGCCGGCGCTCGCGCTGGCGGGCCAGCTCGGCGTTCTGCATTGCGAGCGCCACCTGCGCGGCGGCGCCCTCGGCCAGCCGCACCTCGGCGGGGTCGAAGGCGCGGCCCGTGCTCCACCACACGAGGAAGAGGCCGCCGGCGGTCTCGCCGTGGACGCGCGAGGGCGCGAACAGCACGGCGTGGGGCGGCAGCGGCGCGAGCCACGCGCGGTCGAACCGCTCGTCGGCGTGCGCGTCGGAGGTCCACGCGGCCCGGCCGTCGCGGACGGCGTCGCCGACGAACGGGAAGCCGCTCAGCGGGATCGGGCGCCCGCCGAGGGCCTCGCGCAGGTGCCCGGGAACGCGGTAGCCGGCGAGCGGCCGGAGCGCGCCGCGCTCGACGTCGACCACGTAGACGGCGGCCATGTCGCAGCCGACGGCCCGGGCCAGCTCGCGCGCCGCCCGCCGCATGGCGTCCTCGACGGGCCCCGGCTGGGAGAGCGCCTGGCTGACGGCCAGCAGCGTCGTCGTCTCGCGCAGGCGCTCCCGCGCCTCCGCGTAGAGCCGCGCGTTCTCGAGCGCCAGCGCGAGCTGGCCGGCGATCGCGGTGGCGAGGTCCACCTGCCACCGCTGGAACGGCGTGACCTGCTCGCAGTAGTCGAGCGTGAGCACGCCCATCACCTGGTCCTGCCGGATCAGCGGCACCACCAGGTAGGACTTGTGCCGGAACGCCTCGACCCACTCGCGGGGCAGCTGGTCGGTCGTCGTCGCGTCCTCGACGATGACGGGGCGGCGGGTCTCGAGCGCGCGGGCCTGGGCGGGGACCTCCCGCGGCGGGTACGGCCGCATGTGGATGAACGCCTCCCACATCGCGCGGTCGTGGTGGCCGTCGGCGAACTGCGACATCAGCGGGATCACGCGGTCGCCGTCCCACAGCTCCAGCGTGCAGCGGTCCACGCGGCACACCTGGGCGGTCCTGATCGTCACGCGCTTCAGGAGCTGCCGGGTGTCGAGGGTCGACGTGAGGATCTCGGTCACCTCGAGCAGGGCGCGCGTCTCGTCCAGCCGGCGGCGGGTCTCGGCGTAGAGCCGCGCGTGGTCGAGCGCCACGGCGGCCTGCGCCACGAACGCGTCCAGCAGCTCCTCGTCGTCGGGGCCCAGCCGGAACGGCGCCCGGGCGCCGATCGCCAGCACCCCGAGCAGCGTGCCGTGCTGGACGATCGGCAGCGCGCGGAAGCTCACGATCCCGTTGGCGCGCGCCCAGTCGGCCATCACGAACCGCTCGTCGGCGGCGAGGTCGGGCACGTCGCACATCCGGCGCTCGACGGCGACCCGGCCCACCACGCCCTCGCCGAAGGCCAGCGTCCGGAGCGGGAAGTCGGCCTCCAGCTCGGGGTGGGAGAAGCCGCTGATGGACAGCGTGCGCGCGCGCTCGTCGGCGATCCAGAAGAAGACGTGGGCGCCGTCCATCAGCTCGGCGGCGGCGCGCGCGATGGCCGCGAGCGTCTCGCCGCTGTCGAGCGAGGCGGACACGACGCGGTTCACGTGGGCCAGCGTGCGCAGCCGGCGGGCCCGCACGTCGACGCTCTCGTAGAGCCGCGCGTTCTGGATGGCGATGGCCGCGTGGTCGGCGAGCTGCGCCAGGATCGCCTCGTCGCGGTCGCTGAACGGCCGCCGCGTGCGGTTGTTCACGTTGAGGACGCCCTCGACGCGGCCGCCGATGCGGATCGGCACGGCGAGCTCCGTGACGATGTCCTCCTCGCGCATCAGGTCGGCCCCCGTGCGGGCGATCCGCGCGTCGGCGGCGTAGTCGTCGGTGCGGAACGGCATCCCGGTGGCCAGCACCTGGCCCGAGGCGCCGAGCCCGGCGTCGAGCCGGAACGTGTCGTAGCGGTCGTAGCGCGCGCCGACCAGCGCGCGGAAGACGAGCCGGTCGCTCCCGGGCTCCCGGAGCGCGATGCGCGCGACGTCGCTCCGGCAGAGGTCGCGGGCGCCCTCGGCGATGCGCTGCAGGACCAGGTCGAGGTCGAGCGAGGCGTTGATCGAGCGCGCCAGCCCGGCGATGACCTCGGCCGCGCGCCGGCGGCTCTCGGCCTCCTCGTGCAGGCGCGCGTTCTCCAGCGCCACGGCCGCCTGGTCGGCGAAGGCGCGCGCCAGCGCCAGCTCCGCCTCGGTGAAGACGCGGGACCCCGCGTCGGCGACGATCAGCACGCCGATGGTCCGGCCCTTGGCGTGGAGCGGCGCGGCCAGCGCCGCGCGGTGGCCGTAGCGCACGACGCGCTCGCGCATGTCGCCGGTGAGCGTGACGCGCTCGTCCTCCAGGACGTCGGGCGAGGCGACGGCCCGCCCCTCGGCGATGGCCAGCGCGGCGAGCCCCGTGCCCGGCGGCTGGACGTGGCCCGTCTCGAAGCGCTCCCCGGCGGGGCCGCGCCAGGCGACGGCGACGAGCGAGCCGTCAGGAGCCGCCAGGCGCAGCCCCGCCGACCGCGCGCTCAGCAGGGAGAGCACGCTCTCGACGATGCGGGGGCCGACGGCGGCCATCTCGAGGCTCTCGGCCAGCGACCGGGCCACGCGCGCGAGGGCCTCGGCCTCGTCGCGGCGGCGCTCGGCCTCGGCGTGGAGCCGCGCGTTCTCGAGCGCGATGGCCGCCTGGGTCGCGAAGCTCTCCAGCAGCCCGAGGTCGTCGGCGGAGAACGGCCGCGCGTCGTCGCCCCGGCGCGACACGTTGAGCACGCCGAGGAGCCGGTCGCGGAGCAGCAGCGGCTGGGACATCACGCGGCGGGTGTCGAGCGCGACGAAGTCGGCCAGCGCGTGGGGCGAGCCCGCGTAGTCGTTGTCCACGAGCCCGCGGCGCTCGGCCGCGCACGCCCCCGTGAGGCCCTCGCCGAAGCGCAGCCGCCGGTCCCCGGCGCCCGGCGTCGAGGCGGCGGGGACGAGCGCGTCGCCCGACGCGTCGACGAGGTAGATGGCGCCGTGGCCCTCGAAGAGCGCGGTGGCGCGGTCGACGACGAGCTGGAGCAGCCGGTCGGGATCGAGCTCCGCGGCCAGGTCGCGCTCGACGGCGGCGAGCGTCTCGATCTGCGAGCGCCGCGCCGTCTCGAGCGCGAACAGCCGCGCGTTCTCCAGCGCGATCGCGGCCTGGTCGGCGAACGCCTGCGCCAGGCGCACCTCCTCCTCGCCGAAGACCCGCCCCGTCTCGTCGCCGACGGCGAGGGCGCCGAGGACGCGGTCGCGCACGTGCAGCGGCACGGCGAGGAGCGCGCGGTGCGTCGCCTCCGCGATCACGGCGCGGGCGGCCGGCTCGTACCGGAGCCGCGGGTCGGCGAGGATGTCGGGGCTGACGGCGGGGCGCCGGTCGCGCATCGCGAGGCCCACGACGCCGTGGCCGCGCGGCAGCGTGGGGGTCCAGTAGAAGGTCGCGCCGGCGTCGCGGGACATCGTGACGGCCCGCAGCGCGCCCGACTCCGGGTCGACGCCGTAGAGCGCGGAGGATCGCGCGCCGAGCAGCGTGCAGACGCTGTCGACGATGCGCTGGGCGACGACGTCGGGGTCGAGCGTCTCGGTCAGCAGCCGCTCGACGTCGGCGAGGGCGGCCATGCGCGTCGCGTGGCGCGCGGCGTCGTCGAACAGGCGGGCGTTCTCGAGCGCGACGGCCGCCTGGTGGGCGAACGCCTGCGCCAGCCGCACGTCCTCGTCGTCGAAGACGCGCCCCTCCCGGTCGACGATCGACAGCCCGCCGATGAGCCGCTCCCGCGCCGCCAGCGGCAGCACGAGCACGGCGCGGTGGTGGCCCGACTCCACGGAGGCGCGCGCCTCCGCGGTGAGCGTGATGCGCGGGTCGGTCAGCATGTTGGCGGTCACGACGGGGCGCCGCTCGCGCAGCGCCAGCCCGACGACGCCGTGGCCCGCCGGCAGCCGGCGGTTCCACGGCACGTCCTGGCCGGGCGGGCCCGCGAACGACACCGCGACCAGGTCCCCCGTCTCCGGCTCGGCCCGGTACATGCCGGCGGCCCGGGCGCTGAGCAGCAGGCGGACGCTCTCGACGATGCGCTGGGCGACCGCGTCGGGCTCCAGCGTCTCGGCCAGCAGGCGCTGGACGTCGGCCAGCGCCGCCATCCGCTCCGCCTGACGGCTGGCCTCCCGGTAGAGACGCGCGTGCTCCAGCGCGAGCGCCGCCTGCCCCGCGAACGCCTCGGCCAGCTCGCGGTCGCGCGCCGTGAACCGCCGCCGGGCGCGGAAGGCCAGCGCGCCGATGATGCGGTCGCCGGCGCGCAGCGGCACGCCGAGGAACTGCACGTAGCCGAGGCGGTCGTCGGCGGCGCGGTGCTCGGGAACGAGGTCGACGTCGTCCATGCCGGCGACGATCGTGCGGCCCTCGCGCACGACGCGGCCGGAGAAGCTCTCGCCGATCCTGATGCGCGGCCGCAGCATCGTCTGGGCCGCGGTGCCGGCGAGGCCGGCGAGCACCAGCTCGTCGCCCTCCACCAGCCGGAAGCCCGCGTTGTCGACGTCGAGCAGCCGGGCCGCCTCCTCCGCGATCGTGCGGAGGAGGTCGTCGGTGGACTCGGCGGCGGCGATGCGCTTGTTGATCTCCAGCAGCGCCGCGAGCTGCCCCCGCCGGCGCGCCTCCTCGGTGAAGCGGCGGGCGTTGTCGATCGCGACGGCGGCGTGGCCGGCGAGCGACTGGAGGAGCGCGACCTCGTCGTCGCTCCACTCGCGCCGCTGCCGGGTCGCGAGCGTCAGCGCGCCGACCGCGCGCTCGCCGAGGAGCAGCGGCACGCCCGCGAACGACGTGAGCCCCTCCGCCCGCACGCGCTCCATGTTGCGGACGCGGGGATCGACGCCGAGGTCGGGGATGGTCAGCGGCGTGCGCGAGGCGACGATGGCGCCGACGAGCCCCTCGCCGCTCGAGAAGCGGTAGTGGCCGGCGACCGGCGCGCCCACCGCGCTCTGCGACGCGAGCGTCACCGTGCGGTCGACGTCGTCGGCCAGCCAGACGCGCGCCTCGGTCGCGCCGAAGGCGTCCACGGCGGCGTCCACGACGCGCTGGAGCACGTCGTCGAGCGACATCGAGGCGGCCAGCGTGGCGGCGAGCCGCGTGAGCGCCTCGAGCCGGCGCGCCTTCTCGCGGGCCTCGGCGACCAGGCCGGCGCGTCCGAGCGCCACCCCCACCTGCTCCGCCATCGACTCGAGCGTGGCGAGCACCTCGGGCGCCGGCGGCCGGCGGCCGGGCGCCAGCAGCAGCAGCACGCCCCAGGGCTGCGCGCCGACGACGATGGGCAGCGCGATCTGCAGCCGGTGGCCCGAGGCCCGCGCCACCTCGCGCAGCTCCGGCTCGAGCAGCGTGGACGTCATCAGGTCGGTCACGACGGTGCGGCCGGTGCGCAGCGCCTCGCCGGCGTGCATCGCGTCCACGGAGCGGCCGCGCAGCCGGCTCAGCTCCGCCTCGGTGATGCCGCGCTGGGCGACCGGCGTCAGCACGCCGGGGCGCGCGTCGTACCGGCACACCGCGCCGGCCTCCACCCGCGCGACGGCGCAGGCCGCGTCGAGGGCCAGCGTCGCCGTCGCCGTGACGTCGCCGCCGACGTCCACGGTGCGCGCCATCGCCCGCAGCGCCTCGCGCTCGCGGCGCTGGGCCGCCGCCTCGCGCGCCGCGCGGCCCCCGGGGAGCGACACCAGCAGCGCGGCCGCCACGGCGCCCAGCGCGCCCAGGCCCAGCGCGGCGAGCAGCCAGCGCGTGAGCTGCCGGCGCTCCTCGACGTCCGCCGCGGTCGAGACCGCGACGAGCAGCGCGGGCGTCGTGCCGAGCGGCCGCACGGTCCACCGCGCGCCCGCGACCTCGACGTCGCCGGCCTGCGCCGCGCGGAGCCATCCGGCGGCGGGGACCTCGGCGCGCGTCGCGCCGACCAGCCGGTCCCCCGTCGCCGCGACGACCACGGGACGGCCCGGCAGCCCGGCCAGGCGGCGGTCGAGGTGGTCGAGACGGCGCCCGACGACCACGATGCCGACCGCGTCGTCGGCGGGCGTCCGCACGGCGGCCACGCCCAGGAGCCACGGGTGGTCCTCCACGACGCGGACGAGGGAGAGCGGCGCGGCCGGCGTCGGCAGGTCGGGGACGACGATGCGGGACAGCGGCGGCGCCTGGAGCAGCGGCTGGCCGGCGGCGTCGAGCACGACGAGGAAGTCGGCGAGGCGCTCGACCGTGAGCGCCGTCATCCGGGGCGAGGCGCCGCGGGCCAGCGTCGCCCAGTCGCGCTTCATCGCGCCCTCGACCACGCCGGGATCGCGGGCCAGCATCCGCGCCTCGCGGACGAGGACGCCCTGGGCCTCCTCCACGACCGCGCGCGCGCCGGCCACGACCTCCAGGAGCCGCGCGTCCTGCCGCTCGGCCTGCCGCCGCAGCAGCGTGGCGGCGCCGGCGCCCCACAACGCCCCCAGGGCCACCAGGACCAGCGCGAGCCGCGCGAGCCGGGCGAGCGTCGGCGCGCTCCTCAGCGGCGCTCGCCGACGCGGTGGAGCTTCAGGAGGTTCGTGGTGCCGGTCACCCACATGGGCGAGCCCGAGATGATCACGATCACGTCGTTGGCGCGGACGGAGCCGTCGCCGAGGAGGGTCGCCTCGACCTCCTCGATCATCTCGTCGGTCGTCTCCACCTTGCGGATCAGGCGCGAGGACACGCCCCAGCACATCGCCAGCCGCCGCTGGACCTCGACGAACGGCGTCAGCGCGATGATCGGGACGTCGGGGCGCTCCTGGGAGATCAGCCGCGCCGAGAACCCCGACTGGGTGAACGCGACGATCGCGCGGGCGTTCAGCACGTGGGCGGCCGCGGCGGCGGCGTCGGAGATCGCCTCCGGGAAGCCGACGCCCACCCGCCCGTCGCGGCGGCGGCGGGTCGCGTCGGCCAGCACCGCGCGCTCGGCGCGCTCGGCCACGCGCGCCATCACCTGGACGGCCTCCACGGGGTAGCGGCCCGTCGCCGTCTCCGCGGAGAGCATGATGGCGTCGGCGCCGTCGAAGATCGCCGTGGCCACGTCGGAGACCTCGGCCCGCGTCGGGCGCAGGTGCGTCACCATCGACTCGAGCATCTGGGTAGCGACGATGACGGGGACCTTGGCGGCGCGCGCCTGCCGGATGACCTCCTTCTGGATGTGGGGAACCTCCTCCAGCGGCACGTCGACGCCGAGGTCGCCGCGGGCGACCATGACGGCGTCGACCATCGTGAGGATGCCCGGCAGGTTGGCGACGATCTCCTGGCGCTCGAGCTTGGCGACGATCGGCAGGTCGGCGCCCTGGTCGCGGAGGAACTTGCGCACCTCGGCGATGTCCGCCGCGGAGCGGACGAACGACACGGCGATGTAGTCGACGCCCTGGCGGATGCCGAAGCGGAGGTCCTCCCGGTCCTTGTCGGTGAGGCACGACACGGGCAGCGGCACGTGGGGCAGCGAGATGCCCTTGTGGTCGCTGATGCGGCCGCCGGCGACGACGCGGCAGCGCACCTCGTCGCCGGTCGTCTGCTCCACCCGGAGCTGGATCATGCCGTCGTCCATCCAGATCTGGTCGCCGGGCCGCACCTCGCGCAGGTACTCCGGGTGCGTGACCGAGGCCCGCTCCGCGGTGCCCACCACCGGCTTGGCGCTCAGCGTGAAGGTCGCCCCCGGCTCCAGGTCGATGCGGCCGCCGCCCCCGATGCCGAACGTGCCGAGCCGGATCTTCGGCCCCTGCAGGTCCTGGAGGATCGCGACGGGGCGGCCCCAGCGCTCCTCGCCCTCGCGGATCCGCCGGATGACGTCGGCGTGCTCGGTGTGGGTGCCGTGGGAGAAGTTGACGCGGGCCACGTCCATGCCCGAGGCCACCAGGTGGTCGAGCCGCTCGGGACTGCTGCTGGCGGGCCCGATCGTGCACACGATCTTCGTGCGGCGCATGGAACTCCCTTCGGCGCTCAGCGGGCGAGCGCCGGCTTCAGGAACTGACCCGTGTAGGAGCGGTCCGCCTGCATCGCGATCGCCTCCGGCGTGCCGGCCGCGACGACGCGCCCGCCCTCCTCCCCGCCCTCCGGCCCCAGGTCGACGATCCAGTCCGCCGTCTTGATGACGTCCAGGTTGTGCTCGATGATCACGACGGTGTTGCCCTGGTCCACGAGCCGGTTCAGCACCTCGAGCAGCTTCTGGATGTCGGCGAAGTGCAGGCCGGTCGTCGGCTCGTCGAGGATGTAGAGCGTGCGGCCGGTCGCCCGGCGCGACAGCTCGGTGGCGAGCTTCACCCGCTGCGCCTCGCCGCCCGAGAGCGTCGTCGCCGACTGGCCCAGCCGGATGTAGTCGAGGCCGACGTCGTGCAGCGTCTGGAGCTTGGCCTTGACGACCGGCACGGCGTCGAAGAACTCCAGCGCCTCGCGGACCGTCATGTCGAGCACGTCGGCGATCGACCTGCCCTTGTAGCGGACCTCGAGCGTCTCCCGGTTGTAGCGGCGCCCCTTGCACACGTCGCAGGTCACGTAGACGTCGGGCAGGAAGTGCATCTCGATCTTCACGAGCCCGTCGCCCTGGCACGCCTCGCAGCGGCCGCCCTTGACGTTGAACGAGAAGCGGCCGGGCTGGTAGCCGCGCACGCGGGCGTCCGGCGTCCGGGCGAACAGCGCCCGGATGAAGGCGAAGAGCCCCGTGTACGTCGCGGGGTTCGACCGCGGCGTGCGGCCGATCGGCGACTGGTCGATGTCGATCACCTTGTCCAGGTGCTGGGCGCCCTCGATCCGGTCGTGGGGGCCCGGCCGGTCCTGGGCGCGGTGGAGCATCTGGGCGAGCCCCCGGTAGAGGATGTCGTTCACCAGCGTCGACTTCCCCGACCCCGACACGCCGGTGACGCAGGTGAAGGTGCCCAGCGGGATGCGGACGGCCATGCCCTTCAGGTTGTGCGCGCGGGGGTTGTGGATCGTGACGAACGCGCCGGTGCCCCTGCGCCGGCGCCCGGGCACCGGGATCACGAGCGCGCCGCAGAGGTACTGCCCCGTGAGCGACGCCGGGTTCGCCATGATCTCGTCCGGCGTGCCGACGGCGACGACGTGGCCGCCCTGCTCCCCCGCCCCGGGCCCCAGGTCGACGACGAAGTCCGCCGCGCGGATCGTCTCCTCGTCGTGCTCCACGACCAGCACGGTGTTGCCGAGGTCGCGGAGGCGCTTCAACGTGTCGAGCAGCCGGCGGTTGTCCCGCTGGTGGAGACCGATCGACGGCTCGTCGAGGATGTAGAGGACGCCGACCAGGCTCGAGCCGATCTGGGTCGCGAGCCGGATGCGCTGTCCCTCGCCGCCCGAGAGCGTGCCGGCCGGGCGGTCGAGCGTCAGGTAGTCGAGGCCGACGTCGCGGAGGAACCCGAGCCGCTCGCGGATCTCCTTGAGGATCCGCCGCGCGATCACGGCCTCCCGCTCCGTGAGCGAGAGCGAGTCGAAGAAGGCCGCCGCCTCCTTGATCGTGAAGCGAACGACGTCGGCGATCGAGCGCCCGCCCACCTTGATGCCGAGCGACTCCGGCCGCAGGCGCGAGCCCCCGCACTCCGGGCATTCCCGCTCGGCCATGAACTGCTCGATGTCCCGCCGCGCCTCCTCGGACTCGGTCTCGCGGTACCGGCGCTCGAGGATCCGCACGAAGCCCTCGAAGCCGCCGTCCTCCTCGCCGTGGAGGATCACGTCGCGGACGGGCTTCCGGAGCGCCTTCCACGGCGTGGCGAGCGAGAAGCGGTACCGGCGGGCCAGCGCGGCCAGCGTCTGCTTGAAGTACGTCGTCTCGCGCCCCACCCAGGCGGCGAGCGCGCCGTCCTCGAGCGCCCGGTCCTGGTTCGGGACCAGCCGCTCGGGGTCGATCTCCCACCGGGTGCCGATGCCCGCGCACGCCTCGCAGGCGCCGTAGGGGCTGTTGAACGAGAACATGCGCGGCGACACCTCGGGGAGCGAGATCCCGCAGTCGGCGCACGCCAGGCGCTCGGAGAACGGTGATGGCCCCGGCGCGGGCTCCGGCCGGGCGCCCGGGCGCGGCGCGGCCTCGCGCTCGGCGACGGGCTCCACGGCCACGACGCCGTCGGCCAGGCGGAGCGCCGTCTCGAGCGAGTCGGCGACGCGCGAGCCGATGTTCTCGCGCACCACGATCCGGTCGACGACGACCTCGATCGTGTGCTTGCGCTTCTTGTCCAGGTCGATGTCCTCGGTCAGCTCGCGCTGGACCCCGTTGACCCGCACGCGCGAGAACCCCTGCCGGCGCAGGTCGAAGAAGAGCTTGCGGTACTCGCCCTTGCGCCCGCGGACGACGGGCGCCAGCACGAGCAGCCGCGTCCCCGCCGGCAGCGCCAACACGCGGTCCACCATCTGCTGGACCGTCTGGGCGGCGATGACCCGCCCGCAGCGGGGGCAGTGCGGGACGCCGACGCGCGCGAACAGCACGCGGAGATAGTCGTAGATCTCCGTGACGGTCCCGACCGTCGAGCGGGGATTCCGCGACGTCGTCTTCTGCTCGATGGAGATCGCCGGGGACAGGCCCTCGATCGAGTCGACCTCGGGCTTCTCCATCTGCTCGAGGAACTGCCGCGCGTAGGCCGAGAGCGACTCGACGTAGCGCCGCTGCCCCTCGGCGTAGATGGTGTCGAACGCCAGCGAGGACTTGCCGGAGCCGCTGAGGCCCGTGATGACCACCAGCTGGTCCCGGGGGATCTCGAGGTCGATGTTCTTGAGGTTGTGCTCCCGCGCGCCGCGGATGACGATGCGGTCGCTGGCCATGACCTCGCTATTCTGTCAGCCCCGCCGCCTCGGGGCAACCAGGACGGGCGCGACGGCGTCGAGGGCGCGCGCGACGCCCCATGCGAACGGCGCGGCGACGAGCGCGGGGGAGGCGGCCAGCGCGGGAATCCACGCGGCGACCGGCGCGCCCGGCAGCGCCAGCGCGGTGAACGACATCGCGCCGGCCGCGGCGCCCGCGGCCCGCGCCAGCGGGGCGGCGGCGGCCAGCGCCGGCGCGACGGTGACCGCCGCGGCCAGGCCGCAGCCGAGCGCGAGGGCGCGCCAGGCGTCGACGGCGCCGGCGGACGTCACGGCGGCGGCGGCGACGGCGACCGCCCACGCGAGCCGGCCCCGCCGGTGCCCGCCGCCGGCGAGCGCCGCGATCCTCACGCGGAGCGCGTCGGCCGTCGCGACGAGGAGGGCCAGCAGCCCCGCGGCGGCCGCGGCGGCGAGGGCCGCGCCCCACGGGGCCGGCACGACCAGCGCGGGCAGCCGCGCGAGCGCGGTCACGGGCGGCACGCCGAGCGCGAGGTCGGGCGCGGCCGCGGCGGCGTAGACGCCCCAGCAGACGGCCGCGACCGCGGCGACCAGCGCCGCCGCCGCGGCCCTGGCGCCGGCCGCGCGACCCTTCTCCGCCGGCGGCGCCACGAGCAGGGCGACGGCGCCTCCGCCGAGGGTCACGAGCGCTCCCAGGAAGCCGAGGAGGGCGCCGGCGCCGCGGACGTCCGGCGGGTCCGCCCATGCGACACCCGAGGGCGCGACGCCGGGGACCCGCTTGCCGGCCTCGAACCTGAGCCGCGCGCCGGCCCCCACCGACAGCTCGTCGCCCGCCCGAAGCTCGAGCGACTCGCCTCCCGCGAGGCGCCACTCGCGCACGGCGACGCCCTCGCCCTCGCGCTCGACCACCCGGTAGACGCCCGCGCTCACGGCGGTGATCCGGTGTCCCTCGGCGAAGACCAGCGTGGTGGGCGCGACGAGGGAGGCCCCGGTCGTCACCCAGGGGCTCCGCGCGTCGAAGACGAGGGCGGGGCGGCCGGCGAGGGACTGCCACGCGGTCCACGGAGGCAGGCCCGCGGCCATGGCGACGGCCACGACGGGCAGCGCCACCGCCGCGATGCCCGCGGCAAGCAGCGCGGCGCGGGCGCGGCGCAGCCGGAGCAGCGCCGGCGCCACCGCCAGGAGGGCCCCGAGCGCCAGGCCGTGCCAGCGCGCGGCGCCGACGACGGCCGTCGCGTCGGCCACGACGAGGAGGTGGGCGCGCAGGACGAGGACGAGCGCGACGGCCGTCAGCGCGCGCGAGAGCGGATCGCGGGGGACCGACAGCCCGCGCGGCGCTGCCAGCAGCGCGAGCAGCGGGGCGGCGCAGGCGACGAGCGGCAGCGACGCCGCGGCCGCGTCGCCCTCGAGCACCTGCGTGGCGAGCGAGGCGACGAGGGCCGGGCCGAGCCAAGCCGCGATGGGCGGCACCGCCTGGCGGGCCCGGAGCATCACAACCACGCCGGCCACGGTGCCGAGGAGCGGGGCGAGCAGCGCCGCGTACCACCAGCGGAGGCCGACGCCGCCGACGCGCACGACGCCGAGGTGGGGCAGCGAGATGAGGACGGCGCCGCCGGCCAGGAGGACGAGCAGCGCGGCGATGCCGGCCCGGCGTGCGTCGGTCATTGAATGCGCGGCGATTATAGCAGCGGGGTATCCTGGAGCCGCACTTCGCGGCAGAGAGGAGCGTCGATGGCACGGAGACGGACGGAGCGCGCCGCAACGACGTCACGGGCGAGCCGCGGGCGCGGGGCGGAGCTGCCCCGGGCATCGCGCGTGCTCGTCATCACCGCGCACCCCGACGACGCGGAGTTCGGCGCCGGCGGCACCATCGCCCGGTTCGTGCGGCAGGGCGCGCAGGTCGCGTACGTCGTCGTGACCAGCGGCAACAAGGGCTCGAGCGACCGGACGATGACGCCGGAGCGCCTGGCCGCCATCCGCGAGGCCGAGCAGCGGAACGCGGCGCGGGTGCTCGGCGTCGAGCACGTCGAGTTCCTCGGCCGCGAGGACTGCGAGGTCGAGGACACCCGCGACCTCCGCCGCGACGTCACCCGCGCGATCAGGACGTGGCGGCCGGACCTCGTCATCGCGCAGAACCCGAGCCGCACGACGAACCTCTACGCCTCCCACCGCGACCACCGCATCACCGGCGGCGTGGTGCTGGACTGCGTGTACCCGCTGGCCCGCGACCACATGTCGTTCCCGGAGCTGCTGCCGGATCACGAGCCCCACAAGGTCCGCGACGTCCTGCTCATGCAGTGGGAGAACCCGGGGCTCGTCGTCGACATCGCCGACACGATCGACCTCAAGCTGAAGGCGCTCGCCTGTCACGAGAGCCAGGTGGGCGACTTCGCGGCCGTCGAGGCGCGCGTCCGCGAGCGGGCGGCCGAGCTGGGACGGCGGCACGGCATCGCGTACGCCGAGGCGTTCGACCGCATCCACCTGCCGCGGTGACGGGCGCGGCCGGCCCCGGGGAGTTCGCGAACCTCGTCGGCCTGCGCCCCGTGCAGCTCGACGAGGGCCGGGCCGTCTTCGCCGTCGATCTCCGCCCCGCCCACCTCAATCCCAACGGCGTCGTCCACGGCGGCGTCGTCTACACGCTGGCCGACACCGCGATGGGCGCCGCGCTCGTGAGCCGGCTCGGGCCGGGCGAGCGCTGCGCGACGCTGGAGATCAAGATCAACTACGTCGCGCCCGCGGTCGCCGGCGTCATCGAGTGCGAGGCGCGCCTGGTCGAGCGCACCCGCCGCATCGGCGTCCTCGAGGCGCGCGTCAGCGACGGCGAGGGGCGCCTGATCGCGATCGCCACGGGCTCGTTCTACGTCACGAACGCCGCGGCGGAGGGAGGGGCTCGGGTACAATAGCGCCCGTGCTGGCCCCGGCGCGCGGGCTCCTCCCGTTCGTCCTCGTCCTGCTCCTGGTCGTCCCGGTCGCGTCGGCCGACGTCGCGACGCCGACGCCGGAGTGGCTGGCGCGCCACGTGGACGTCCTCGCGTCTCCCGCGATGGAGGGGCGACGCTCGGGAACCGCCGCCGGCGATGCCGCGGCGCGCTACCTGGCGGACGCGTTCGCCGCGTACGGCCTGCGCCCGGGCGGCGACTCCGGTACCTTCCTCCAGTGGTTCGTGCTCGCGACGGGCACGCGCCTTGCACAACCGAGCGTGATCGACGTGAGCGGGCCGCCCGCGTCGCGGTTCCAGGCAGGCGCGGCCTGGCTCCCGCACGGCGGCTCGCCGGACGCCGACCTGACGGCCGAGGTGGTCTTCGTCGGCGACGACGAGTACGCGGGGCGCGACGTCCGCGGCCGCATCGTGGTCGCCCGGGGCGCGGCGCAGGCGGGTGGCGTACGGCGCACGCGGCTCGAGCGGCTCGTCGCCGCCCACGAGCGGGGCGCCGCGGCACTGTTGCTGCTCGAGGACCCGCCGCCGCCGCTGGACGCCACGCCCACTCACGTCGACCTGCCTTCGGGAAGCATCACGCCGGCGGTCGCCGACGCGCTGCGGGCGCACCCCGGGGCCCCAGTGAGGCTACGCGTGACGCTGGCGCGAGAGGATCGTCGAGCGGCGAACGTCGTCGGGATCCTTCCCGGCACCGACCCCGCGCTCGCGGGCGAGGCCGTCGTGGTGGGCGCGCACTACGACCACGTGGGCCGCGAGGGCGGCGTCGTCCATCCCGGCGCTGACGACAACGCCTCGGGGACGGCGGTCGTGCTCGGCCTGGCGCGCGCCTTCGCCGACGCCGGCGGCGCCCCCCGCACACTGGTGTTCGCGCTCTTCGGCGCCGAGGAGCTGGGGCTCATCGGCTCGCGGCACTACGTGACCCAGCCCGTCGTGCCGATCGACCGCACGGTCGCGATGCTGAACTTCGACATGGTCGGACGGCTCCGGAACGAGCGGCTGCACGTGGGCGGCGTCGACAGCGGGACGCGCCTGCGGGCTCTCGTCGCCGAAACGGCCGCCGCCGAGGGGCTGGCGCTGGACGCCCGCGGCAGCCCCTACGCGCCGTCGGACCACGCCCGCTTCTACGCGGCCGGCACGCCCGTCCTCTTCTTCTTCACGGGGCGGCACGAGGACTACCATCGGCCGGGGGACACGGCCGACAAGATCGACGCCCGCGGTCTCGCCCGGATCGCGGCCGTCGGGGGTCGCATCGTCGCGGCCCTCGCCGCCGGCGGCCGGCCGACGTACGTCGCGGTCGAGCGTCCCCGGCGCGAGGCCGGCAGGGCGGGGCCGAGCGGGGCCGCGTTGTTCGGCGTGATGGGCGACGGCGGCCAGGGCGATGGCGTGAGGATCAGCGGCGTGGTGCCCGGCAGCGCCGCGGCGCGCGCCGGGCTGACGGAGGGCGACGTGATCGTGCGCTTCGACGGGACGGCGGTGTCGAGCATGGAGGAGCTGCGCGGCGTCGTGCAGGGACGCAAGCCCGGCCAGCGCGTCTCGGTGGTATACGTCCGTGACGGCCGGGCCCGCACCGCCTCCGACACGCTCGACGCGGTCCCCTGACGAGGAGGCGGATGACCGATCGAGATCCCCTGACCGCCACGACCCTCACCGACGTCGTCGGACGCCGCGCGGCCCTCGACCCGGGGCGGCCGTACTTCCACCTCTACGGCGACACGGTGACGTACGGCGACCTGTGGACGCTCGCCGCGCGCTACGCGGCGTCGCTGGCGCGCGCCGGCGTGCGCCGCGGCGACAAGGTCTGCCTCGTCTACCCGACGTGCACCGAGTTCTTCGCGACGTTCTTCGGCGCCTTGCGGCTGGGCGCCATCCCGGTCCCGCTCTACCCGACGCTCGGCGTCGAGGCCACGGCCAGCGTGCTGCGCGACTCCGAGTCCGTCGTCGTCGCGACGATCGGCTGGTTCCGCAAGAGCGTCGACGCGAGCGTCGCGCTGGCGCCCGGCGTGCGCGCGGTGCTGGAGCCGGCGGAGCTCGAGAGCGAGCCGCCGGCGACCCGCTTCCCCGAGGCCTCGCCGGAGGACCTCGCGTTCATCCAGTACACGTCGGGGAGCACCGGGCAGCCGCGCGGCGTGATGCTGACCCACCGGAACGTGGTCAGCACGTGCCACTTCATGGCCGAGGCGGCCGGGTTGACCGCCGACGACCGCGTCGTGTCGTGGCTGCCGCTCTACCACGACATGGGCCTCATCGGCTGCTCGTTCACGCCGCCGCTGATGGGCACGCCGCTCTGGCTGCTGCCGCCCGACCTCCGCAACCCCCGCGGGTGGCTCGAGACGGTCACCGAGGTCCGGGCGACGTTCACCGTGGCGCCCGACTTCGGCTACCGCAACTGCGTCCGGAACGTCCACGACACGTCGGGTCTCGACCTCACGAGCCTCCGCGCCGCGCTGTCGGGGGCGGAGCCCGTCCGGCCGTCCACGATCGAGACCTTCGAGAGCCACTTCGGCGTCAAGAACCTGATCGCGCCGTGCTACGGCCTGGCCGAGGCGACCCTGGCCGTCGCCATCTGGCCGTTCGGGACGCCGGTCCGCCTGGACCCGACGCGGCGCTTCGTCTCGGTGGGCCGGCCGTGCCGCGGCGTGGAGGTCGCGATCCGCCCGCCGCTGCCGGAGGGCGCGCCGGCCCCGCCGGCGCTCGACGTCGCCCTCGTCGGCGAGGAGGGCGAGATCTGCGTGCGCAGCCCCGGCGTGATGCGCGGGTACTACAAGCAGCCGGAGGCCACCGCGCAGGTCCTCTCGCCCGACGGCTGGCTGCGGACGGGCGATCTCGGCGTGGTCGACGCCGAGGGCCATCTCTACGTCACCGGGCGGCTGAAGGACATCATCAAGCTCGGCGGCGAGACGGTGGCGCCCATCGACGTCGAGGAGATCGTCGACCACGTGGCGGGGGTCCGGTACTCCGCCGCCGTCGGGCTCGACAGCGAGCGCACGGGCACCCAGCGGCTCCACGTCGTCGCGGAGGTCCGCGACGAGAGCGCGCCGGCCGACGTCCTCCACCGGCTGGTGGCCGAGATCGTCCGCCGTGTCCACCAGGACCGCGGCCATCGCCCCGCGCGCGTGCTCCTCGTGCGGGCCGGCACGATCCCGAAGACCTCGAGCGGCAAGATCCAGCGTTACCGCCTGGCGCGGATGCTCGAGGAGGGCGCGCTCAAGGACCGCCTGGTCAACGCGACCGCCGACTGATGGAGATCGGCTGCCACCTGCCCGTCTACGGCGCCACCGCCGGGCGCGGGACGCTGCTCGGGTTCGCGCGGCGGATGGAGGCGCTGGGCTTCGATTCGCTGTGGGCGAGCGATCACGTCGTCATCCCGTTCACGGTCCGCTCACGCTACCCGTACAACGCGACCGGCGAGTTCCCGCTGCCGCCGGCCACCCCGCTCCTCGAGCCGCTCACCGCGCTGGCGCTCGTCGCGGGCGCCACCGAGCGCATCCGGCTCGGGACCACGGTGCTCGTCCTGCCCCACCGCCACCCGGTCCTCGTCGCGAAGATGCTCGGGACGCTCGATCACCTGGCGCCGGGGCGCGTGATCCTCGGCGCCGGCGTCGGCTGGATGCGCGAGGAGATCGAGCTGCTCGGGGCGCCGTTCGACCGCCGCGGCGCGTGGAGCGACGAGGCGATCCGGCTGATGCGGGCGTGCTGGCGCGACGACCGGGTGTCGTTCGAGGGGGAATTCTTCCGCGTGCCCCCGGTCGGCATGGCGCCGCGGCCGGCGCGCGAGGCGATCCCGATCTGGATCGGCGGCCACACGCCCGCCGCGTTCCGCCGCGTCGCGGAGCTGGGCGACGGCTGGCACGCCGCGTTCCCCACCCCCGCCGAGCTGGCGCCGGCCCTGGCGCGCCTCCGCGCGGCGTGCGAGAAGGCCGGGCGCGACTTCCGCGGCGTGACGATCAGCGCCCGCATGGGCCTGCCGGCGCGCAAGCCCGCCGCCGCGCTGGTCGAGGAGCTGCGCGCCATGCGCGACCTCGGCGTGAGCCACGTCGTGCTCGAGTCGCGCGTCGCCGACCTCGACACGATGACGGCCACCTACGAGGCCTTCGCCCGCGACGTCCGCCCGCTGCTGTAGCCGGGCGGGTGGCGCCCCGGGGACGTCCAGATCGGCTCCGGCGAAGTGCCTCCTCCCGTCCGCAGCCCGAGAGGGCTGCCTGCCGGCGAGCGGGTGACCGAGCCGCGGCCGACGGGCCGTCGCCAGGCGTCAGGACGCGCCCCGCTGGCGCGGACGGACTTGCCGGCGCGGGCCCCCTCCGGCATCACGGTGGCCTCGTGCTTGCTGCGGCGCCGGGTACGGAGGTGAGCCCGATGGCGAGGAAGCGCGGCGACGATGTCCCCAGCACGCTCGAGCGATCGCCGGCCAGGACCCGGCGGACGTGGAAGAAGACCCATGACAGCGCCGTCAGGACGTACGGCGAGGGCGAGCGCGCCCACCGCACGGCGTTCGCGGCGCTCAAGCACTCCTTCGAGAGGCGGGGCGACCGGTGGGTCCCCAAGGACCGCAGGGGCCCGTCGGACCCCCGCGCCCGGCAGCCGGGCGAGCAGGCGCGGCGCGGCAAGGGCGAGACGTTCGGCGGGGTCGCTACTACGGCTCGACGCGCGCGGAGCTGGCGGCGCGCGCCAGAAAGCTCGGCGTCACCGGCGCCTCGCGCATGGACAAGAGGTCGCTGGCCCGCGCCATCGCCCGCAAGCAGAAGAGCGGCCGCCGCCGCGCCGCGTAGCGCGCGCGGTTTCGCTCGCGGGATTCCAGGCGGACCGCGCGGAGTGCCGCGCGCGGAAAGCCGGCGCTCGGCCCGCCGCGAGAATCGCGGCCGCCCGGTGTCCCCCGTTCCGCAGTCCCATCTACGGCCTGATGTTCTGGTTGAGACGGAAGAGATTCGTCGGGTCGTACGTCCGCTTGAGCGCGCGCAGCCGCTCGTACTTGACATCGCCATATGCGGCCCGCACCCGGTCCTGTCCCTCCTCGCCCAGGAAGTTGACGTAGACGCGGCCCGTGGAGTGGGGACGGATCGTCTCCCAGAAGTCGCGCGTCCAGACCATGCACGCCGGCGCCTGGCCGGGCTCCGACCACACGGCGTCGATGTTCACGGCATGCCGGGCTCGCCGGTCCTCGAATGCCGATGCCTCGGCGTCCTGTCTCGCCACCGCGCCGCCCAGATGGAAGATGATCGTGTAGGACTGCGGCGTGGCGGCGCGCCACGCCTGCTCGGCCAGGGTCTCGATCAGCGGGTCGGTGAGCGCCGCCACGTACTCGGACTTCCAGGAGTAGCCGAGGCCGTGCGGCACGCCGGGGTCGAGCAGCGCCTGGTGCGACACGTACGGGGTCGGGCCGATCGTGTCCGCCAGCGGCGGGCCGACCCTTCGCAGGGGCGCGATCGCGCGCTCGCCGTCGTCCACCGGGCCCGCGTAGCACGCACCGATGATCACGACCGGCTGCCCGTGGACCGATGTCGGGAGGAACGGGGCGGGCGGCGCTGTGGTGAGTATGACGATGGTCATCAGCTCATCGGGCGCCGTCGCCACGAATGCCCGGTAGGAGGCGAGGACCTCGCGCGCCCGCGCGGCGGGGTGGAGCATCACGCCGGCCAGCACGATGGGGCCGACGGGGTGCAGGCGATACTCGAACGAGGTCACCACGCCGAAGTTCCCGCCGCCGCCGCGGAGGCCCCAGAAGAGGTCGGCATGCTCGTCGGCGCTGGCGTGCAGCACCTCGCCGTCGGCGGTGACCACGTCGGCCGAGAGCAGGTTGTCGATGGTGAGCCCGTACCGGCGCATCAGCCAGCCCAGACCTCCGCCGAGAGTGAGGCCCGCGATCCCGGTGTGGGTGACGATCCCGCCCGGGGTGGCGAGGCCGAAGACCTGGGTCTCACGGTCGACCTCGCCCCAGAGCAGCCCCGCCTGCGCGCGCGCGGTCCGGGCGACGGGATCGACCCACAGGCCCTTCATCGAGGAGAGGTCGATGACGATCCCGCCGTCGCAGGTCGCGGTGCCGGCGACATTGTGGCCGCCGCCCCGCACGGCCACCAGCAGGTCGCGTTCCCGCGCGAATCGCACGGCGGCCCGGACGTCGGCGACGCCGGTGCAGCGCGCGACGAGGGCGGGGCGGCGATCGATGGCGCCGTTCCAGACGCGGCGGGCCGCCTCGTACGGAGGATCGCCGGGGCGGATCAGCTCGCCGCGGAAGTCCCGCGCGAGGTCGGCGAGGGCCGCATCGTCCACCACGGGGGCGTCGCGACGGTCGGCCTGGACATCGAGCGCAGCAGCCATGGCGCACCTCCTGTTTGCCGGGCAGGATGGCGCCCCCGCCGGGACCCGTAAAGACCAAAGAATGAACTTGCGGCGGTCGGCCCCCGGACACTAGGCTGGGGCCCGATGAGGGGGTATGGTCAGTTCTGCCCGGTCGCCAAGGCGGCCGAGATCGTGGCCGAGCGGTGGACCCCCCTCGTGCTCCGCGAACTCCTCTGCGGGAGCCGCCGCTTCGGCGATCTCCACCGCGGGCTGCCACTCATGTCGCGGGCGCTTCTCGCCAAGCGCCTGGCGGAGCTGGAGGACGCCGGCATCGTCCGCAGCATGCCGCGGCGACAGGGCCGCGGGCGCGAGTACCATCTCACCGCCGCGGGCGAGGAGCTACGGCCGGTCATCGACCGCCTCGGCGAGTGGGGCCAGCGGTGGGCGCGCGCTCAGATCGGCAGCGGCGACCTCGACGCGGGGTTGCTCATGTGGGACATCCACCGCCGCCTGGACCTGGACGCCTTGCCACCCACGCGCGTCGTCATCCGTTTCGACTTCCGGGGCGCGCCGGCCGCGATGCGCTGCCCGCGGACGTGGTGGCTCGTGCTCGACCGGCCGGAGATCGATCTCTGCCTGAAGGATCCCGGCTTCCCGGTCGACGGCGTCGTCACCGCCGACCTCCGGGCGCTCACCCGGGTCTGGATGGGCGACGTGCCGCTGGCCGAGGCGCTTCGCGCCGGATCGATCCGGCTGGATGGGCCGCCGCCGTTCGTCCGCGCCTTCCCGACCTGGCTCCGGTTGAGCGGCTTCGCGGGCGTCGAGCGCGTCGGCGCCGCGATCGCCGCCCGTCCAGCCTAGCCGCCGCCCCGTCGCCCCGACGGCGGCGGGCCACACGGACCGCCGTCGCGCACGTCGCCGTGGAGACCGCAGTCGATCAGATCTTCTCGCCGAGCTTCGCCCAGTCCTCGAGGAACTTCTTGAGGCCGATGTCCGTCAGCGGGTGCTTCATGAGCTGCCCGAGCACCGCGAACGGCATCGTGGCCACGTGGGCGCCGGCCTTGGCGGCGTCGAGCACGTGCAGCGGGTTGCGGATGGACGCGGCGAGCACCTGCGTGGTGAAGCCGTAGTTGCGGTAGATCTGGCAGATGTCGCGGATCAGGTCCATTCCGACGTGCGAGATGTCGTCGAGTCGCCCCAGGAACGGGCTGATGTAGTAGGCCCCGGCCTTGGCGGAGAGCAGCGCCTGCGTCGCGGTGAAGCAGAGCGTCTGGTTGACGCGGATGCCCCTGCCGGACAGGTGGCGCACCGCCTTGAGGCCCTCGTGGGTCAGGGGGCACTTCACGACGACGTTGGGCGCGATCTGGCTCAGCTCCTCGCCTTCCTTGACCATGCCCTCGAAGTCGGTCGCGACCACCTCGAGGCTCACGTCGCCCGGCACGATGGCGCAGATCTCCTCGACGAGCGGCCGGAACGGCCGCTTCTCCTTCGCGATGAGCGACGGGTTCGTGGTGACCCCGTCGACCACGCCGAGCGCGACCCCTTCCCTGATCTCGTTGACGTTCGCCGTGTCGAGAAAGATCTTCATGCTGGCTCCCTTTCGCCGGTCACGCGCGCTCGATCCGGATCCGCGTCCCCGCGCGGACCTTCTTCAGCACGGTCGCGTCGCCCGTCACGCGGCCGAAGACGTTCACGGGGCTCGCGGGCCGGATCTCGTCCCCCCGGCTCGCCGGCGTCCGGCCGAAGAACACGCAGAAGGCCTGGCCCGGTGGCCAGTAGCCGAGGTCTCCCATGTCGACGACGGGCTTCGGCGACTCCGCGGCGAGGTCGAGCCCGCACGGAAAGTAGATCTCGTCGCCCCACGTCTCGACCTTCGCCTCGATCGGGAGCGCGTTCCAGATCGCCGTCGCGGTCCTCGAGCCGTCGAGCGTCGCCTCGACGGAGACCGCTCCCGCCGTCATGCGGATCGTGCGGCGCGCGCCGGCCTCCGCCATCCGCTGTCAGCCTAGTCTCGGCGTCGAAGCGAAGTCAAGGCGACGGCGTCACTCGCGCTCGTACGCCGCCAGCTCGGCCGCGAGGCTCGCGGCGTCCGGCACGGCGCTCCACCCCTCGCCCTCGACGCTGAGCCCCGCGGCGACGCTGGCCGCGGCCGCCGCGCGCCACGGGTCGCCCTCGAGGCGGTAGCGCGCCAGGAACGCCGCCGCGAAGACGTCGCCGGCGCCGGTCGGGTCCACCTCGCGGCTCGGCCGCGGCCGGACCTCGTAGCGCTCGCCGTTGACGTAGAGGAGCGCGCCGGCCGCGCCGGCGGTGACGACCGCGAGCGGCAGGCGCTGGACCCACTCGGTCACCAGCGCCTCCTGGCCGCGCACGTCCTCGTCGCTCACGAAGAGCGCCTGCAGCGCGCCGAGCAGCCCCGCGGGAGGCGTCCACGGCGGCGTCTCGACGGCGCCGCCGGGCCCGATGGTGCGGAGCCAGCCCTGGGCGGCGGCGCCGAGCGTGGCCTCGGGAAAGGCGCGGCGCACGTCGGGGTCCACCTCGCCGATCACCGGCGCCAGCAGCACGAGCGGGGCGTCGCGCCAGTCCTCGGGCACGTCGGCGGGGCCCAGCGGCCGCGCGGCCGCGCCGACCGTCAGCGCGCGGCCCGACGCGGAGTCCGCGTGGACGAAGGTGGTCGTCGACGGCGCGTCGACCGACACGACCTCGATCTGGGGAGGAAGCGCGTCGAGGGGAAAGTCGGCCGCGTGGCTCGTCAGGATCCCGGCCGACAGGCCGAGGCGGTGGGCCGTCAACGCCGCGTACGCGACCGCGCCGCCCGGGCGCACGCGGTCGCCGAACCTGTCGAGCGTCACGTGACCCACGGCGACGAACTGCGGCGCGCTCACCGCCCGCGCCCGCCGCCGGGGTCGCTCACCTGAGCAGCTCCGCGAGCTGGCCGATCACGTTCTTGCGCGCCTGCTCGGTCGCCTCGGGGCTCCAGCCGATCGTGGCGCCCTTCGTCAGGCACGCGCGGATCTCCTCCGCGCCGGGCGAGGCCGTGATCGTGGGCAGCACGAACCGGCATCCGGCGCCGCTGTCGACGTCCGGCAATCGCATGACGGGCCGGCCCACGTTGTCGAAGCTGTGGTGGGCGCCCGGATAGACGGTGATGCGCGCGTCCTGGCCCGACGCGGCCAGGCGCGCCACCAGCTCCTCGCACGGCCGGGCCGGCGTCCAGTCGTCGAGCTCCCCGGTGTGGATCCGGACCGGGCCCGCGATCCGGTCCATCTCGGGGAAGCGCGTGTTGCAGTAGGGGTAGAAGGGCAGGAACGCCCGGAACGTCGGGCCGTCCTTCGCGTACTGCTCGCGCGCCCAGACCGTCGCCCCCCGCAACGTGACGATGCCGCCGTGCGAGAAGCCCATCAGCACGACGCGGTTGCGGTCGACCTTCGGGTGGGTCGCCAGGATCCTCAGCGCGGCATAGGCGTCGGGGATCCGCCGGTTCGCCGGGAGCGCCAGCGCGTTCGTGCACACCTCGCGGAAGCCGCGTCCGGTGAGGCTGTCGACGACGAACGTGGCGTGGCCGGCGCGCCGGAGCGGATCGACCCAGCCGCCCTCGGCGTTGCCGACGCCGCCGCAGCCGTGCATGAGGACGACGGCGGGGAACGGGCCGGCGCCCGACGGGAACCGGAGATCGCCGGAGATCACCGTCTCGCCCGAAGCGAACCACACCGTGCCGGAGTCGTCGGCCGCGAGCGCCGGCTTCAGCTTGTCGATGGACGGCGCGCAGCCGGAGACGGCGAGCAGGGCGGCGACCAGGACCGCGAGGGCGTGGAGCATCTGGACCTCCCGTGTGCGGAATCCTCGGGGCGCCGCCCAACGGACGATCCGGCACGCGGGCGAGCCCCGGCCGGCGAGGAGTGTGCCGCGGAGTCCCCGGTTTGTCGAGGATCCCGTCCGCCGGGGCTCAGGGCCTCCCGAGGTGCAGCTCCAGCAGCTGGGCGTTGATGGCGGAGAGACCGTAGAGGATCGTGAGGTTGTTCGGCGTCGAGCCCGCCTGCACCTCGAGGGCGGCCAGCTCGAAGTTCGTGAGCGAGGCGAGCGCCTCGGCGGCCCGGATCCTGCCGGTCACGCCGATCTTCACGACGCGGCGGGGGTCCGGGGCGACGATCGACACCGTGAGCTTCGGCTGCTCGATCGTGATCCCCCGGTTGCCCCCCGTCCCCGCCGGCAGGGCGACCCGCAGCGGCTTGCCGACGCCGTCGGCGGTCCCGAGGTGCTCCTGGTGGAGCGCCGCCCAGCCGTTGACGTCGCTGATCTCGACGATGAGGACGATGTCGACGTCGGGGAGCCCCGTCTGGGCGTTCCCGTCGGCGACGGCGAGCAACACGGACAGCGCGACCACCAGGACCGCCCCGGCAACTGCCTTCACCAGCACCCCCCTCGCCGCGCGTCGCACGCGGCGCCGCCGATCGACTGGCAAGAGCCACGCCAGACGGCCGGGCGTCGAGAGCCGTGAAAAGGCGAGCGTTGAACTTTCTCCCTTCTTCCACGGCGGTCACCGCCGCGACACGGCTGTCGCGCCGGCTGACGCCGCGGTGACGCTCGTCACGGGCATTCCCCGGGCGGCGCTGGTCCGCATCAGGGGGCGCTGGTCAGGCGGGCGCGAGGTCGAACACGATCACGCGGTCGGTCTCGAGCAGCCGCCGCGCGGTCGCCTGGAGGTGCTGGAGGAAGCCGGAGTAGTGCTCGAGCCACCAGAACGCCGGCCAGGCGAACACGAGGAAGCGGAGCCCGCCGCGGCGGAGACGTCCGAGCTCGGCGATCGCCGCGGCGTCGTCGGCGGGCGGCCCCCAGTACCGCCCGTCGCGCTCGAGGAACGGCACCACCCGCCTGCCCGGCGCCAGCGTCCCGCACTCGGCCTGGTCGACGAGGATGAGCGGTTCGCCGGCGGGCACGGCGCGGTCGATCTCCTCGATCGCCTGCAGGAGACGGTCGCGCCGCTCGAGCAGCTCCAGGTGACCCCGCGGGTGGACGACGGCGAGCGGACGGCCGGCCGCCCGGCCGAGCTCGGCGCGCAACCGCGGACGATGGGCCAGGATCTCCGGCCGGGCGAAGAGCAGCAGGTTCTGGGCGTAGAACCACTCCACGCGCTCGTTGGTCCAGATCCGCGGCCGCACCGCGTCGACCGCGACGTAGCCGCGCGCCTGGAAGCGGTCCGCCCAGTACTCCGGCCACTGCTCGTTGACGTGGCCGAGGCCTCCCTGCTGCGGGACCGCGGCGGAGAACGCCACGACGGGGCCCAGCTGCGCGAGCGAGTCGACGAACGTGTCGGCGGCGGACGCCGGCAGGTGCTCGGCGACCTCCAGCGAGAGGACCAGGTCGAAGGACCGGCCGAGGGCGAGCGGACGCGTGAGGTCCGCCCCCACGAAGGCCGATCGCGGGATCTCGAGCAGCGCCGGGTCCACCCAGTCGCCGTCGACGCCGCACACGTCCGTCACGCCGCTCTCCACGAACGCCGACAGCCAGGTCCCGACGCCGCAGCCGACGTCCACGACGCTCCGCGGACCCACCAGATCGATCAGCGCGGGGACCACCTCGCGCGCGGACTGCCGCGAGCCCCCGCACTGGCGGCGATAGAACTCGGCGGTGTAGGGTGCGCCCATCAGCGAGGCCCGAGGTCGTAGACGATCACGCGGTCGGTCGCGAGGACCCGCCGGGCGGTGGCCTCGAGCTCCCGCTTCAACGCCCCGTAGTGATCCAGCCACCAGAACGAGGGCCATGCGAACGCCAGGAACCGTACGCCGGCCTCGCGGAGCCGGGCCAGCTCGGCGAGCGCGCCGGCGTCGTCGTCCGGCGGGTCGCTTCGCTCCCCGTCGCGCTCGGGAAATGGCAGCCCCCCGAGGCCGAGGCGCTGGTCGTCGACGATGGCACGGGGGCTGCCGGCCGGGACCGCCCCGGCGATCTCCCGGCGGGCCTCGAGCACGCGACGCATGAGCCGCCAGGTGGTCGGCGCCTTCCTCAGCACGACGGCCTGGTAGCCGTCCCACGCGTCGCCGTCGACCGCCAGGCTCTCGATCCGGTGAGGCAGGCTCCGCGCGCCGAGGAACTCGTGGAGGGCCACCGCGCAGCCGTCCCACGCGTAGTAGTCGTCGAGCACGACGAGGCCCCCGTCGACGACCGCGTCGTAGAGGTTGTCGAGGCACGCCTTCACGCTCGAGTGCCAGTCGCCGTCGATCCGGAGGAGGGCGATCGGGCCGATGCGTTCCCTCGCCGAGGGCAGCGTCCGGTCGAACCAGCCCTCGACGTACTCCAGGCGGTCGGCCACGCCCAGGGTGCCGGCGCCCCGCCGCACCTCGTCGAGAGACGCCCGGCAGTTGTCGAAGTACCGCGGACTCTCCGGGTTCCCCGCATAGCGCCCGGCTGCGGGGCCGTCGACCGGCTCGGGAGCCGGCAGCCCCTCGAACGAGTCGCACAGCCAGACCTTCCGGTCGGTCACCCCGGCGGCGCGCAGGAGCCCGGCCATCAGGAAGGCCGCCCCTCCACGCCAGACGCCGCACTCGACGAGATCGCCCGGGACGCCCTCGGCCAGCACCGCGGCCACCTGCTGGCCCAGCTCCACGAGCGACGGCTCGGGCACCATGGTGAACGGGCGGACGGCGTGGACCATCCGGGTGATCGTGTCGGTGTCGACCGGGGCGCGCTCGGCGCGCCCCGCCTCGATCGGCGTCCGGGACCGGCTCATGTCACCGCCTCCTGTCTCGGCCGCCGGCCGACGGGCAGACCGGCCTCGGCGAGCATCCGCGCCAGGACCTTGCCGGCATCCAGATGCTCGGCGGCGATCTCACGAGCGGCAGTCGAATGGGCCCGGTAATCCGCGCGGATGGCCCGGATCGCCTCGGCGGCTTCCTCGACGTCGTTGACCGCGAAGAGGCCGCGTCCGGTCGGCAGCGATTCCTCGAAGCCGGTCGCCTAAAGGACGACGGGCCGGCCGGCCGCCAGGTAGCACGCGGAGCGGTCGCTGAACCACCCGGAGCGCGTGCCGACGTAGCCGCCCTTGGCGCAGGAGAACTCGCCGGCCGAGTCCTGGACGAACGCGCGGTAGAGCGCCATCGTCGACACGGTCGCCGGTGGCCTGAGCCGCCAGCCGTGCCGTCGCAGGACCTCGACGTCGGGGTCGGACGGGTCGATGGCGCCCACGAGTTCGAGCGGCTCGCTCGTGAGCGCGGGCAGCGTGAAGAACTTCCTGAATTCCTCCGCCTTTGGCCCGAGCATCCTGCCGTCGAACTCGATGTAGTCGAAGCCGGGGCTCCGCCAGTCGCAGACGGTGCCGAAGAGGTCCCGGCTGACGGGCGCCGGCGGCGTCCACCAGTCGAGGATGACGGGATTCCAGAGGGGGCGCCACGCCAGCCCGAGCGTCGGGAGCGAGCACCGCGGCGACCCGACGTTGGCCCCGACGGTGAAGTACACGTCGTGCTCGCCGTAGATGTCGGCCGGGCTGGGGCTCGCCGCCGCCCAGAGATGGGTGTAGCCGGGATCCTGCTCGAAGAGGATCCGCGGGCGCACGGCGTGGACGAGCGGGTACGGTGAGCGGCGGTAGTGGGCCGCGAGCGTGACGAGGGCGTCGGCCCGCCCGACCCACGACTCGAGGGCGACCCGATCGGGACCGCAGAGGACGTCCAGCGTCGGCTCGACGACGAGCGCCGCGGCGCGCGGCCGCCAGCACTCCGCCACGGTCTCCGCGAAGTACCCGGCCATCGACCGGCGCGCCTCGCCCGGGTCGCGGGGCACGAACTCGACGAACAGCACGTCGTGGCCGAGGCGGGCCAGGCCGTGGAGGACCTGGGCCACCCACATCGTGTGGCCGCCGCGACCGCGGCTCGCGGCCTCGGCGAGCTGCCCGACGACGACGAGCGTGGCCATGGCGCGGCGCTACACGACCTTCTCGTAGGCGGTCAGGTACTCCTCCGCCATGCGGCGGGCGGAGAAGCGCGCCTCCGCCTGGCGGCGCACCGCGGCACGGTCGAGGCGGAGGATCTCGGGCATCAGGGCCACGAGGGCGTCGATGTCGGGAGCATGGTGGCCCGTCAGGCCCGGGGTCACGATCTCCGGCACGGCGCCTCGCCGGAGCGCCGCCACCGGGGTGCCGCAGAGCATCGCCTCGATCATGACGAGACCGAACGGCTCGGGCTCCTCGACGGGGAACACGAGGGCGCGCGCGCCGGCGAGCAGCGACGCCTTCGCCTCGCCGTACACGGGCCCGACCCAGCGGACGCCCGCGCCGTCGACGAGCGGCTCGACCACCGACGTGAAGTACTCCGTCCGCGGGCCCGCGAGGACGAGCGGCAGGCCGGCGCGTCGCGCCACCTCGATGGCGCCGAGCGGGCCCTTGCCGGGGACGAGGCGACCCAGGAAGCAGAGGTAGTCGCCGGGCGGTCCGTCGGGACGCAGGTGCGACGGGTCCAGGCCGTGGTGGATCGTCGCCAGCAGCGCGACGTCCGGGTAGGCCGCCCACTGGAACCACGAGATCGCGGTGATGCGGCCCTCGGGGTAGCGGCGGGCCATGGCGTGCTGGTCGGCGTGGACCGAGACGTGGTCGGTGTGGACGAACGGGCGCCGCGCGAGCCTGGTCAGCGGCAGGCCGTAGAGGTAGGCGTGGCTGTGGAGGACGTCGAACTCCCCGGCCCGCTCGACCGCCGCGGCGAGGTTCATCCACTCGCAGCCGAGCCAGTCGCCGATGGGCGGGGACGGCGTGCAGTAGCCCCGCTCCAGCACGGGCACGAGCCGTCCCGACGTCCGGGAGTCCGCGGTGGCGAAGACCGTCACGTCGTGCCCCATCGCGACGAGCTGCTCGGCGAGGTGCCACACGACCAGCTCGATGCTGCCGCCGGTGGCGGGGTGCACCGGGTAGCCGACCGTCGCCACCTGGGCGATCCTCACGTCACGCGACCCCGGCGCGGGCCAGCAGGCTCCGGAGGACGGGCCCGGCGGCGAAGTGCGCCTCGGCGATCTCCCGGGCGCGTCGCGCGTGGCGCTCGTAGTCGGCCTCGAACGCCTCCAGGGCGGCGACGACGCCGTCCTGGTCGCTGAAGGCGATGAGGCCCTCGCCGCACGGGATGACCGACCCGAAGCCGGTGTCGCGGACGACGGCGGGCCGCCCCGTCGCGAGGTAGCACTGGGTGCGGTCGCTGAACCAGCCCGACCGCGTCTCGACGTACATCGCCTTGGCGAACCCGATCTCGCCGCGGGAGCGCCGGATGAACCCGCGGTACGCCTCGGGGTCGATCGTGGCCCTGACGGCGTCGGTCGTCTGCCAGCCGTGCGACTCGAGCATGGCGGTCGGCGCCTGGCCGGCGAGCGCCAGCAGCACGGGGCGCCGGAGCTTGCCCGGCAGCTCGAGCATGCGGAGGATCTCGCCGCCCTTGCCGCGGCTCATGCCGAAGTTGTCGATGCGCCAGCTGAGGATCGTCGTGTACGGCGCGTCGGCGGCGGCCGGCACGACCGGCCAGAAGTCCAGCGCGAGCGGCTGCACCGTCGGCTGCCACGCGAACGGCGGCGTCCTCGGCAGCGTGCAGTCCGGAGCGCCGACGTTGAGCGCGAACGTGAACAGCGCGTGCTGCGAGGCGAAGAAGTCGCGGTACCAGCCGGGGCCGGCGTCCAGGATGCCCTGCTGGGTGAAGCCCGGGTCGGTGTCGATGAACACCTTGCGGACGGCGTCGTACTCCGGGCGCGCGAACCAGCAGCCGCCGGAGAGGTTCACCATGACGTCGGCGGTGCGGCACATCTCGGCCACGTGCTCGCGGGACCGCCCGTGGTAGCGGCCGCGGTAGTCCACGTAGGTCCACGCGTCCTGCATCCCCACCATGGCCAGCGAGCGGGCGATGTAGCGCACCGCGTACGACGGGTCCTTCGAGAGCCCGCTGGCGACGGGATCGAAGCCGCACTCGCCGGTGTCCTCCAGGTAGAAGACCTCGTAGCCCAGCCGCCGGAACCCGGCGAGATAGTGCAGCGCGCACCACGTGACGCCGCCGACCGGATAGCGCCCGACGATCCCGGCGAGCACCAGGCGCTTCATGCGCCGCTCCCCGGGCCCAGCAGCGCGGCCAGCTCGGTGTCGGGGCCGACCGGCACGCGCGGCAGCGCGTAGGCCTCGGCGGGCCAGCCGACGGGCCCGCCGCCGTAGAGGCACGCGGCGCGGTAGCCCGCCGCGCTCAGCCGGCGCGCGACGCCGGGTCGGTCGGGCCCGGCGTCGCCGTAGGGGAACGCGAACACCTCCACCGGCGTCCCCAGCCCGGCCTCCAGCGCCGCCTTCGACCGGCGCAGCTCGTCGTCCTGCGCCGCGGCGTCCATCTCCGAGAAGGCGCGATGACTGGCGCCGTGGGCCTCGATCGCCACGCCCGCGCGCTGCAGGGCCCGGAGGTCGTCCCAGTCGCACAGCGGCTCGTCCGGCTCGCTCGCCTGGTCGAACGTGTTGCGGGCCCCGACGAAGTCCGAGGGGACGAAGAGGACGGCGGGGAAGCCGAGCCTCTCGAGCCACGGCAGCGCGACCTCGCGCACCGAGCGGTAGCCGTCGTCGAACGTGAGGAGCACCCCGCGCGGCGGCAGCCGCGACGGATCCTCGAGGCCGGCCAGGAACGTGTCGAGGGCGAGCGGGCTCCAGCCGGCGCCGGCGAGCCACCGCAGGTGGCGCGCGAAGGTCGCCTCCGGGACGTAGAACCACGTCGGCCATCCGCCGGCGGGAGGCTCGCCGATCTTGTGGTAGCCGAGGATCGCGACGACGCGCTCGACGGGCGCCACGCTACTTGACCGCCTCGACGTAGAAGCTCTCGGCCTCGCGACTGTCGAGCGCCACGATCTCCGGGTCGCCGGTCGGCGTCTGCCGGTAGCCGACGCGGCGGACCTCGGCGAACCCCGCCTTGCGCAGCAGCTCCTCGGCGAACGGCCAGCTGAACAGCGTCCGGCTGCAGCCGTACCAGAGGACGTGGGTGATGAAGTTGCCGGCGAGCGTGTCCCACTCGTGGACGTGGAAGTGGTCCGCCCGGCCCTCCAGGTACGCGGCGATGGCCCGGTCGACGTCCGGCAGCGACAGGCGCAGGACGCCGCCGGGCCTCAGCGCCCGGCGGAGGTGACCGAGCGCCGGCACCTGCTCGTAGATCCCCAGGTCCTGCAGGACGTGGTGGGCGACGATGCAGTCGAGCGAGTCGTCGCGGAGCGGCAGGCCGGCCCGGATGTCGGCCACGACGTCGACGCCCCGGCGCGCCGTCACGTCGCAGTTGATCCACCCCGGCGCGACGACGTCGCCGCAGCCGCAGTGCAGCCGCCGCGCGGGGCGCTCAGCCAAGGGCCCGCTCCAGCACGCGCGCCACGACCGTGCGCGCGTCGAAGTGCTCCTCGGCCAGCGCGCGGGCGAGCCGGCAGTGGCGCTCGTAGTCGGCCTCGACCTCCCGGAGACGGCGCGCCGCCTCCTCGACGTCGCGGAACCGCAGCAGGCCGGCGCGGTCGGGGAGGAAGCGGCTCGGCCCGGTGTGCTGGACGACCGCCGGCTTGCCGCTCGCCAGGTAGCAGATGGTCCGGTCGCTGATCCAGGCGTTCTGGAGCCGCATGCACGACGGCTTCGCGCAGCTGAACTCGCCGCGCGACCGCTGGATGTAGCCCCGGTAGCCCTCGGCCGTCCCGCCGACCTCCCGGGCGTCGCGGACGCGCCAGCCCTGCCCCTCCAGCAGCCGCCGGTCGGCGTCGTCCCCCTCGCCGAGGCAGAGCGCCAGCTCCAGCGGGGCGCCGGCCACGCGCGGCAGCGCGGCGAACTCGAGGAACGAGGCGCGCTTGTCGTTGGCCAAGAGCTCCCCGCCCCACTTCAGCCACTCTCCCCACCAGGTGCTGACGGTCGTGTAGGGGGCTCCGGGCGGCGCGGCGACGGGCGGCCACGCGTCGAGGTGGACGGGCGGCGGGGTCCACTGCCACGGGACCCCCCCGTCGGGACACCGCGAGCCCGGTCGTCCCACCGTCTCGCCGATCGTGAAGTAGACGTCGTGCCGCGCCACCTCGATCTGTCCCTCGCTCATCCACACCTGCAGCAGGCCCGGGTCGATGTCGACGAGGGCCGAGCGGCGGAACCGGCTCACCACCTCCGGCCGGCAGCCGTACCGGAAGTTCAGCAGGAGGTCGGCGCCGTCCGCGTCGGCGAGCCCCGGGCAGAGCGTGGACAGCGGCGCCGGCAGCCGCTCGCCGTTCCACGCGGCGAGCGCGAGCGTGACGCCGTGGGCCCGGAGGCGCTCGCGCAGCACGCGGACGTCGCGCTCGCGACGGGCGGCCTCGCCGGCGTCGGCCACCCACTCGAGCCACGTCACGTCGGCGCCGAGCGCCCGCAGGCCCAGCGCCCAGTTCAGGTAGGCCCAGAGATGTCCGCCGCCCTCGAGGAACGCCAGCGTGTTGATCGGCGAGAGCCAGACGCGGAGGCTCATGTCGCCACCGGCGCCGCGCGCCCGGACGCCTGGGACGCGAGCAGCTCGGCGTAGGCGCCGCCGGCGCGGACGAGGTCGTCGTGCGTCCCCTGCTCCACGATCGTGCCGGCGGCGAGCACCACGATGCGGTCGGCGCGCCGGACCGTCGCCAGGCGGTGCGAGATCACGAGCGTCGTGCGCCCGCGCGCCAGCCGGTCGAGCGACTCGAAGACGTGCTGCTCGGTCACCGCGTCGAGGTTCGACGTCGGCTCGTCGAGGATGAGGATCGGGGCGTCCTTGAGGAAGGCGCGCGCGATCGACAGCCGCTGGCGCTCGCCGCCCGACAGCCGGACGCCGCGCTCGCCCACCTCGGTGGCGTAGCCGTCGGGCAGCATCCGGACGAAGTCGTCGAGCCCGGCCGCGCGGCTCGCCGCGACGATCTCCGCCTCGGTGGCGCCCGGCCGGCCGTAGGCGACGTTCTCGCCGATGGTGCCCGAGAAGATGATCGGCTCCTGCAGCACGAGCGCGATCTGCTGCCGCAGCCAGACGAGGTCGAGGCGCTCGACGTCGAGGCCGTCGAGCAGGACGCTGCCGGCCTGGGGACGATAGAAGCGCAGGAGGAGGCTCACCAGGCTGGTCTTGCCGGCGCCGGAGCGCCCGACGAACGCCACGCGCTCGCCGGGCGCGACGTCGAGCGAGACGTCGCGGAGCGCCAGGCGGGTGTCGTCGTAGCGCAGCGACACGCCGCGGTAGGCCACCCGGCCCGTCAGGCGCTCGACCCGGAGACCGCCGCCGGCGGGCTCGTCCTCCTGGTTGAAGATCTCGATCACGCGCTCGATGCTCGAGGCGGAGCGCTGGACGACGAGCGCGGACGCGGCGATCTCCGTGATCGGGGCGTACAGCGACTGCAGGTAGGCGACGAACACCAGCAGCTCGCCGACGCTCAGCTCGCCGCCGAGGACCGCGCGCGCCCCGAGGTAGACGACGGCGGCCGTGCCGAGCCCGGCCAGCGCCTCGGTCACCAGCCCGCCCATCGAGCCGAGCGTCATGACGCGCACGTACGCCTCCTGGCTGCGGCGCGCGTGCCGCTCGAAGCGCCGCGCCTCGGCGTCCTCCATCGCGAACGACTTCACGGCCCGGATGGCGCTCAGCGTCTCGCTCGCCGTCGTGTAGAGCCCGCTCTCGGCGTGGGCCAGGCGTCGCGAGCGGTGCCGCACGCGCTCCGAGAACCACAGCGTCCAGACGACGAGCAGCGGCACGATCGCCAGGGCGGCCAGGCCGAGCCGCAGGTCGAGAACGAAGACCATGGCCGAGACGGCGACCGCGGTCACGAGCTGGACGGCGAACGGCACCAGCCCGTACGTGACGATGTCCTGCAGGGCGGCGGCGTCGCCGGTGAGGCGGTGGATGAGGTCGCCGACGCTCGCGCGGTCGTGGAAGCGCAGCGAGAGCCGCTGCAGTCGCGCGTAGAGGTCGCAGCGCAGCCGGAGGACCATGCGCTGGCCGAGGAGCTGCGAGGCGTAGCCCTGGGCGAGCGACAGCGCCTGGGCCGCCAGCAGCAGCGCGACCATCGCGGCCGTCGCCACCGCCAGCAGCGTCCCCGCGCCGGCGTCCCCGGTCAGCGCCGTGATCCACCGCGGCGCCGGCCGGTCGCCGAGCACCGAGTCGACGATCGCCTGGAGCGGCCACGGCCGGGCCAGCGTCATGACCGTGGACGCCAGCATGGCCGCCACGGTCGCGACGAGCAGGCGGCGCTCGGCGCGGACGTAGTCGCCGAGCCGCGCGTAGAGGGAGAGCGAGGAGCGGAACTGCGCCAGCTCGCGCCGCAGCGCCGCCGCCGGGGCGGGCATCAGCGGCCGGGCGCCGCCGGCACCACGGTCGCGCGGGCGCGCGCCGCGAACGCGCGCCACGCCGCGCGCACCGACGCCATGGCCGCCGCGCACTCGAGCCCCGCCCGGGCGGCCAGGAGCAGCGCCGCGCCCCCCAGGACGCCGGCCGTGACGGGCGCGCCGTCGGCGACGGCCCCGAGGGCGCACGCCGCGGGCGGGACGGCGAGCAGCGCCGCCGTCGACAGCCGGGGCCACGCGCGCACCCGCGCGAGCTGACGGCCGCCGCCGTGCTCCTCGACGACCAGCAGCACCCGGGCGCCGGCGAGCAGCCCGCCGCGCACCTCGAGGTCCCACCGGTCCCACGGCCCGCCGCGGCGGACGAGGGCGCCGTCCTCCCGGAGGACCCGCTCGACCGCGGCGAGCCTCTCCTCGGGCGCGCTCCAGGCCTCCGTCCACAGCGCCAGGCGCAGCGGCCGCGGCCACGTCCACCCGGCGGCGGCGCGGACGCGCCACGGCGCCAGGCCGTGGCGGATGCGGCCGCGCAGGCGCGCGACCGGCTGCGCGAGGTGCAGGAACGCGGTCAGCGCGCGGCCGCGCAGGACCTCCGCCGGCGTCCGCGCCTCGGGGAACGGCGCGCGGGCCGCCGCGCGGACGGCGAGCCAGACGGGCGCCGCGACCGCCAGGGCGAGCAGCGGGACGAGCCCGAGCAGCGGCCTCCACACCGCGCCGAGCCCGCACAGCACGGCGAGCGCGGCGACGACCAGGTACCACTCCGGCATCGTGACGAGGCCCGCCAGCGCGTGCGGCGCCGGCTGGTACAGCGACTGGAACGGCGCGCTGCCCCACGTGCCGTGGTACACGCGCGACGGCCCGAGGCCGAGGGCCGCGCACACGCCGCCGTAGAGCCGGCCGGCCCACGTCGCGTGGCCCAGGACGTTGTACTTCCCGGGCCACTTCCGCTCCAGCAGGGCCTCGGCGCGGCCGTAGCCCATCTGCTGCCGGAGGTAGGCGCGGATGGACCCGCGCCGGCGGTGCCACACGACGGCGCTGGGGCTGAAGCCGATCGTCAGGCCCCGCTGCTGGAGCCGCCAGCACACGTCGACGTCGTCGCCGGCGGTGCGGAACTGCGGGTCGAAGCCGCCGATGGCCTCGAGGGCCTCGCGGCGGAAGGCCATGTTGCAGCCGGGGATGTGCTCGGCCTCGGTGTCGGAGAGCAGCACGTGCGTGGGGCCGCCGGGCGCGTTGGCCACGCACCGGGCGACGAGGCCGTCGCGCGGGGGGATGTTTGGCCCCCCGACGGCGGCGTGGGACGACGACGTGAACGCCGCCGCCAGGAACGTGAGCCAGTGCGGGTCGGGCCACGCGTCGTCGTCGATGTACGCGACGATGTCCCCCGTCGCCGCGGCGAGCCCGATGTTCCGCGCGGCGCTGAGCCCCCGGTTCGGCCCGCTGATCACGCGCACGCCGTACCGCCGCGCGATGGCGGGCGTCGCGTCCGTCGAGCCGTCGTCGACGACGATCACCTCGTAGTCCCGGTAGTCGAGGTTCAGCAGGCCGTCGAGGCAGTCGGCGATCGTGCGCGCCCCGTTGTAGCTGCAGACGACCACCGAGACGCGCGGCCACCGGGCGGAGCGCGGGAACGGCACCTCTTCGAACGCGCGGTGCACGGCGGCCAGCGCGGGCTTCGGGCGGCGGCGCCGGTCGGTCAGCCCGAAGTCCCAGTCGTCGATGTCGTGGCCGCCGCGGTGCCACTCGTCGGTCCACGCGAAGACGAAGGCGCCGGCGCAGCCCGCCGCGAACGTCGCGCGCACCTGGCGCTCGACGGACCGCGCCTGCGCCAGCTCGCCGTGACGCCGGCTGTCGAGGCCGATCTCGGCGAGCAGCAGCGGCCGCTCGCCGGCCATGTTCTGGAGCCGCGCCAGGTACGCGTCGAACCGGTCCGGCGCCTCGAGGTACACGTTGAAGCACGCGAGGTCGACGAAGGGCAGCGCCAGGTACTCCGTCGTCGGGAAGTTGACGTAGGTGAGCAGCGCCTCCGGGTCGGCGCCGCGCGCGGTGTCGGCGAGGCGCTCGAGGAAGCGCTCGACGCGGCGGCGGCCGTGCCACCGCACGATGGACGCGGGGATCTCGTTGCCGATCGCGTAGCACAGCACCGCCGGATGGCGCCGGCAGGCGCGGACGCCGCGGCGGACGCGGTCGACGATGGAGCGCGCGCGCTGCCGGTCGTCGAGGAACGTCAGGTGCTGCTCCCACGGCAGCCCTACCATCACGCGCAGCCCGTGCGTGGAGGCGGCGTCGAGCAGGTACGGCGGCGGCACCGTGTAGGTGCGGATGGCGTTGACGCCGGAGGCGACCATGAGCGCGAAGTCGCGGTCGAGCTGCGGCGGCGGCGGATAGTCGTGACCGGCGGCGTCGCGCCGGAACGTGCCGTACGTGACGCCGCGCACCCACAGCGTCTTGCCGTCCACGTACAGGAACTTGCCGGCCGCCGCAGGCCGTTGCACGGTCGATCGAGTCCGGGCGGCGCCGGCCGCCGCGTGGTGCCAGGCCGGGCCGCGAGCGGCGCTCGGCGTCGTCTCGGATCCGCTCATTCCCTGCAGTGCCGCCTGCTTTTCGGGCTCGTCGCGCCCATCCCCGTGGTGGACGGTCCGCCGCCGCGTCCCATTCGACAACGCGGCTTCCAGGCGCCGAGCGAGCGCGGATTCGGAGCGAGGCTCCGCTGATTTGCACGCGGGATGCCACCGAGCGCCGGGAACTCGAGCGGTGATTGAAAAAAGTTTCACACCGCGCCGGGCCGGCGACGCGTGGCCCCGTGGGGGCAACCGGCGGCGCGGCGGTGGGGTTCCGGCGAGCTACGTGGTCAGTCCCACGTGCGCTCGTCGGCGATCTTCTTCGCGCCCTCGGCGATCGCTCCCTCGCGCACGATGTCGACGTCGCCGCGCAGCTTCATGACGTCGCGCATCGCGGTCTCGAGCGCCGCCCTGACGCGCGCGGCGTCGGCGCCGGGCGACAGCTCGGCGCGGAACGTCAGGCGGTCCTGGTGGCCCTCGCGGCCGACGACGACCTGCCAGCGCCGGAGACCGCCCGCGCGCGCGGCGACCTCGTCGACCTGCCGCGGGTGGATGAACATGCCGCGCACCTTCGTCACCTCGTCGGCGCGGCCGCGCCAGCCGAGCATGCGCGCCGACGTGCGGCCGCAGGCGCACGGCGCGGGATCGACGATCGTGAGGTCGCCGGTCCCGAACCGGATCATGGGGTAGGTGCGGTTGTCGACCGTCGCCACCAGCTCGCCGATCTGTCCGTCGGGCAGCGGCTCGCCGGTCTGCGGGTCGCACACCTGCACGATCGCGTCCTCGATCAGGTGCATGCCCGACTTCTCGGGGCACTCGTAGGCGATCAGGCCGAGGTCGGCCGTCCCGAAGCCCTGGCGCGTGAAGATCCCGTGCTCCTCCTCGAGCTGGCTGCGGAGCGACTCCGGCAGCGGCTCGGCGCCCACCTGCGCCACCTGGAACGGCAGCGGCGCGACGCCCAGCTCCTTCGCGCGGTTCAGGATCGTCATGAGGAAGCTCGGCGTGCCGACGTAGCCCGTCGCGCCGACGGTCTTCGCCACGGCGACCTGCGTGTCGGTGTTGCCGACGCCCGTGGGCACGACCGTGCAGCCGATCACCATCAGCGCCTCGTCGATCTCGTGCGCCGCCGGGACCAGGTGGTAGAGGAACGTGTTGAGCACGACGTCGCCGGGACGGAAGCCGCCCGCGTAGAGGCACGTCTCGCCGTGCCAGGCGGAGATCTCGGGCCCCATCGGCTCCAGGATCGGTCCCGGGGAGACGAAGATGCGGCGCAGCTTCGTCGCCGGCACGGCGCAGAACCCGCCGAAGGGCGGATCGGCCTTCTGCAGCTCGGGAAGCTCGCTCTTCTTGATCACGGGCAGGCGCGCCAAGTCCTCGACGCCGCGGATGTCGCCGGGCCGGAGGCCGGCGCGCTCGAGTCGCCGCCGGACGCCGGGCGCGTGGTGCCACGCGTGCTCGACCAGCTCCGAGAGCCAGCGCGCCTGGTAGCGCGCGCGCTCGGCCGCCGGCATCGTCTCCTTCTCGCGGTTCCAGTAGCCGGTCCGCCGATCGACCTTCACGATGGCACCTCGTGGATCCGGTGGAGGGGGGCCGCGCGGGCCCCCTCCGGCGGGGATCACTGCCCGACGATGTCCTTCTTCATGGGAGCGAGCAGGCCCAGCAGCTCCTGCTGCTCCTTCTTCGGGACGCCCTTCTTGTCCATGGCCTTCACCAGGTCCTCGACGGTGGCGTCCCACTCGGCCTCGGTGATCTTCATCCCCCGGTGCGCGGTCTTCATGTCCTTGCCGAGGTACGAGCACGGCCCGCCCGTCGCCTCGCAGACCTGGTCCGCGGCGTTGGTCTTCACGCGCTCCACCTCGACCGGCTTCAGCGCCTTGAAGCGTGCGTTCACCCGGGGATCGGCGACGAGGATCGCCACGAACTCGTCGACGACGCCCTTGATCCCCTCGCGGCCCCCCAGCCGCTTGTAGAGCGACGGCTCCGACGGCTTCGCCGTCGCGCACGCCGCGGCCACGGCGAGGACCATTGCCAGCAGCGCCAGCAGCCCCAGCCCGCCCACTGTCCGTCTCATCACCGGTGCCCCTCCCTCAGCTCAACCACCGTTTGCGCCGCTTGTAATGCTTCACGTCCCGGTACGACTTCCGCACGCCGACCTCCGTCAGCCCCAGGTAGAACTCGCGGATGTCGGCGTTCTCCCTGAGCGACTCCGCCGTGCCCTCGAGCACGATGCGACCGTTCTCCATCACGTAGCCGTGCTCGGCGATCGCGAGCGCGAGCGTGGCGTTCTGCTCGACCAGCAGCACCGTCAGCTTCTGCTCGCGGTTCAGCCGCTGGACGATGCCGAAGATCTCCTCGACCAGCATGGGCGCCAGCCCGAGCGACGGCTCGTCGAGGAGCATCACGCGCGGGGTGGCCATGAGCGCGCGCCCGATCACGAGCATCTGCTGCTCGCCGCCCGACAGGTAACCCGCCTGCACGCCGCGGCGCTCCGCGAGGCGGGGAAAGTACGCGTACACGCGCTCGATGCCCTCGCGCAGGCGCCGCGCGTCGGGCTGGACGTGGGCCCCGGCGATCAGGTTCTCCTCGGTGGTGAGGTGCTCGAACACGCGCCGCCCCTCGAAGACCTGCACCACGCCCCGGCGGACGATCTCGTGCGGCGGCAGCCGGTCGATCCGCTCGCCGCCCAGCTCGATCGAGCCCTTGGTGACCTCGCCCCGCTCGGAGCGGAGCAGGCCGGAGATGGCCTTGAGCGTGGTCGTCTTCCCGGCGCCGTTGGCGCCGAGGAGCGTCGTGATGCCGCCCTCGCGCACCGCGAGGGAGACGCCCTTCAGCACCAGGATGACGCCGTCGTAGATGACCTCGACGTTGTTCAGGCTCAGCATGGCGACGGCGGGACGGCCGGCCGTGGCCGCCCCGCCTCCCCGTCACTTCTTCGCGTACACGTGCTTGTTGACGATGTCGGTGTAGGCGCTGAACCAGTCCGTCACGCGGACGAACTTGCCGCCCTTCACCTGCCACACCTGGACGAGCCCGCCGCCCTCGTGGTCCTCGGGCGTGATCTTCAGCGGCGGCACCAGGCCGCCAAGCGTGAAGCCGGAGACCCGCTCCATGCCCTTCTTCACGTCGTCGCCGGTGATCTTGCCGTCCTTCTTCGCCTTCAGCGCGTTCCGGATGGCCTCCACGTGGAGCGCCGCGATGAAGACGCCGCGGTTGTAGAACACCGTGGACGCCATCTCCTTCGGCGGCTCCTTCCCCTGCTTCTTGTACATCTCGCGGATCTCGGCCAGCACCGGAAAGTCGGAGCCGACGCCCGCGAACTGGACGCCGTAATACCCTTCCGCGGCGGCCCAGCCACCGGCGGCCTCGACGTCGGCCTCGCCGTGGCCCCACACGAGCGAGACGATCTTGCTCAGCGGGTAGCCGACGCGCTTCAGCTCCTTGAGCTGCACGGACGGCGCCTTGCCGAAGAGGTGGGAGATCACGAAGTCGGCGCGGTAGCGCTGGGCGATGTCGAGCGCCTGGGCGCCCATCTCGACGCCCGGCGGCGGCACGGCGAACGTCTTGAGCTGGAAGCCCTCGGCGGCCTGAATGTCCTCGAGGATCGGGATCGGCTCCCGCCCGGCCGGGTTGTCGTAGAAGAGGTACGCGATCTTCTTGCCCTTGAGCCCCTTCAGCTGGTCCTTCACGAACTTCACGGCCGCCGCCGCCTGCGACCAGTACGAGGCGGCCAGCGGGAAGACGTACGGGTACTTCTGGCCGTCCTTCGACGCCGCGATGCCGAAGCCCGGCGCGGTCCCGGGGATCCTGTCCTCGGTCAGCTTCTGGTTGAGCGCGTACGTCTGCGGGGTGCCGTAGATCCCGATGAGGACCGCGCCCTCCTTCTTGTGGCGCTCGTACGCCTCCACCGCCGGTGGCACCTTGTACTCGGTGTCCACCTCGAGGGCGCGGACCTTGTGGCCCTCCACCCCGCCCTTGCTGTTCACCAGCGCGATGTAGTCGTGGTAGCCGGGGCAGAGGAACGGCCCGATGTTGTTCGTGGGGCCCGTGCGGTCGCACTGCAGGCCGATCACGATCTCGTGCGCGGCCAGCGCGGGGGCGGCGCCGCCGAGCGCCGAGGCGGCGACCATGAGGACTGCCAGCAGGGCGGCGAGGGTCCGGTGCATGACGGGTCTCCTTTCCTCGCGCACGTCAGTACGCGAAGGGCCAGACGCGGAAGTAGTTCCGGACGTTGCGCCACAGGCGGTTGAGCCCCTCCGGCTCCACCACCAGGAACACGATGATCAGCAGCCCGAAGACGATCAACCGGAGGTTCGGGATCGTGTTGAGCACGGTCTGCGGGGACAGGAACAGGCCGCCGAACGCCTCCATCGCGTAGCGGATGGCGATGGGCAGCAGCGTCACGAAGGCGGCGCCGAACACCGAGCCCAGGACCGACCCCAGCCCGCCGATGATGATCATCGCCAGGTAGTCGATGGAGGTCACGAGCTGGAACTGCTCGTAGTTCGCGACGCCGAGGTAGTACGTGTACAGCACCCCGGTCACGCCCGCGTAGAACGAGGAGATGGCGAAGGCGAGCAGCTTGTAGCGGAAGATGTCGATGCCGATCAGCTCGGCGGCGATGTCGTGGTCGCGGATCGCGATGAAGGCCCGGCCGATCCGGCTCCGCACGAGGTTCATGGTCCCGACGAGGGCGACCACGACGAACACGAGGAGGAAGAAGTACATCTCGGTCTGGGAGTCGATCCGGAGCCCCAGCACCTCCGGCCGGGGCACCTGGATCGACGCCTGCGCGCCGCCGCTGACCCAGGTCCAGTGGTTGATCGTCCACTCGATGATGAGCTGGCCGGCCAGCGTGGCGATGGCCAGGTAGAGCCCCTTGATCCGCAGCGACGGGATCCCGACGACGGCGCCGATGGCGGCGGCCATCAGGCCGCCGGCGAGGAGGTTGACCGGCCACGGCGAGTCCAGCCGCACGGCGAGGTTCGCGGCCGTGTAGGCCCCGACCGACATGAAGGCGCCGTGGCCGATCGAGATCTGCCCCGTGTAGCCGACCAGGATGTTGAGCCCGAGCGCCCCGACGACGGCGATCGACACCAGGTTGACGATCGACAGCCAGTACTCGTGGACCGCCAGCGGCAGGACGACGAAGGCGAGGACGGCGATCGCGGCCACGGTCCACCGCGCGATGGGCAGCGGGTAGAGGGCCATGTCGGCCTCGTAGCTCGTCTTGAGGACGCCGCACTCGCGATGGATCATGGCCGGGCCGCCGTCGTCCCGTAGCGCCGGGACGTCCGGACCGGAGCGCGGGGGCGCCGGGGCCGGCCCGGCGGGTCGCTGGCGTTCACGAGATCCACGCGGCGCATGACGGTCGTCAGATCCGCTCGATGATCTTCTTGCCGAAGATCCCGTAGGGCCGGACCATCAGGGCCAGGATCATGAGGACGTAGGGCGCGAAGTCCTTGGTGCCGCCGCCGACCAGCGGGTCGATGTAGCCGGCGGCGACGTTCTCGACGATGCCGACGATGAGCCCGCCGACCACGGCGCCGGGGATCGAGTCGAGCCCGCCGAGGATCACGACCGGGAAGACCTTGAGCCCCACCACCGAGAGGTTCACGTCGACGCCCAGCATGTTGCCCCAGACCATCCCCCCGAGCGCCGAGACCACGCCGCACATCGACCAGGCCAGCGCGAAGTACCGCTCGACGTTGATCCCCATGGCCATGGCGACCTGCTGGTTGTCGGCCACCGCGCGCATGGCGATGCCCGTCCGCGACTTGAGGAAGAACCAGCCGAAGGCCGCCAGGAACAGGATGCTCACCGTGGCGCCCAGCAGCTGGATCGGCGGGACGAACAGCGGCCCCCACACGAACGGCTCGTCGCTGATGCCGAGCGGCAGCGCCTTGGCGCCCGCGCCCCACAGCACGGGGCCGAGGCCCCGGAGGATCGCGGCGAGCCCGATCGTCGCCATGATGACCGCGACGACGGGCCGGCCGATCAGCGGCCGCAGCATCGCGCGCTCGAGCAGGAACCCGAGCCCGATCATCAGCACGATGCCGAAGACCGCGGCCGCGAGGAGCGGCCAGCCGTAGAGCGCCAGCGCCGCCGCGACGGCGAAGCCGGCGATCATGACGAACTCGCCCTGGGCGAAGTTGATCGCGTCGGTGGCCTTGTAGACGAGCACGAAGCCCAGCGCGATCAGCGAGTACATCAGCCCGATCAGCACGCCGTTCGACAGCAGCAGCGCGAGGAACTGCCAGTCAACCACGGGCGGCCGCCTCGGCCTCGACGTCGACGATCCGCACGCGGGAGCGGATCACCGCGGTGCGGCCGTCCTCGTACGTGATCTTCGTGTCGATCTCGGCCTCCTCGGCGACGCCGTAGAACGCCTCCACGAAGGTTGCGTACTTCTCGGCGAGGAGCCGGCGGCGCACCTTGCGCGTGCGCGTGATCTCGCCGTCGTCGGCGTCGAGGTCCTTGGTGAGCAGCAGGAAGCGGCGCACCGCCGTCGCCGGCGGCAGCGTGGCATTGCACTTCCGGACCTCGTCCGCGATCAGGTCCCGGACCTCCGGCTTCTGGCTGAGGTCCATGTAGGAGGTGTACGGGATGCCGCGGCGCTCCGCCCAGCTCCCCACGGTCGCCAGGTCGATGGCGATCATGGCGGCGACGAACGGCTTGTCGTGGCCGAAGGCGACCGCCTCGCGGATGTACGGACTGAACTTCAGCTTGTTCTCGATGAACTGGGGAGCGAACGGCGTGCCGTCGGCGAGCGCGCCGACGTCCTTGGCGCGGTCGATGATGACCAGGTGCCCGCGCGGATCGACGAAGCCCGCGTCGCCGGTGTGGAACCAGCCCTCGCCGTCCACGACCTCGCGGGTCGCCTCGTCGGCCTTGAAGTAGCCGCGGAAGACCCCGGCGCTCCGGATCAGCACCTCGCCGCGGTCGGCGATGCGCACCTCGATTCCCGGGCACGGCCGGCCGACCGTCGTGGGGTTGGCCTCCGCGTCGGGCTGGATCGACACGAGCGCGCTGCACTCGGTGGAGCCGTAGACCTGCTTGAGGTTCACGCCGAAGGCGCGGAAGAAGCGGAACGTGTCGGGGCCGAGCGGCGCCCCGCCCGTGTAGGCCCAGCGCGCGCGGCGCAGCCCCAGCTGGTCGCGCACCGGCGCGTAGACCAGGAAGTCGCCCAGCGCGTGGGCGAGCCGGAGCCAGGGCCCGACGGGCTTGCCGTCGGCGCGGAGCGTCTCGACGCGCTCGGCCACCCGCCGGAAGCGCTCGAAGATCCATCGCTTGACCGGCGTGGCGTCGGCCGCGCGCACCTGCACCGACGTCAGCATGTTCTCCCAGATGCGCGGGGGCGCCAGCACGGCGGTGGGCCCCAGCTCGCGCAGGTCCCGCTGGACCGTCTCCGGGCTCTCGGGGCAGTTGCACGCGAAGCCGACGGCGAAGCTCAGCACCAGCGAGTAGATCGAGTCGCCCACCCACGCCATCGGCAGGTACGACAGCCACTCGTCGTCGGGCCGGACGTCCTCGGCCTTCATGAAGGTCCGTGCCGTCTCGACGACGTTGCGGTGGGTCAGCATGGCGCCCTTCGGGTTGCCGGTGGTGCCCGACGTGTAGCAGATGAAGGCGACGTCCTCCGGGTCGGCCCGGGCGATCTCCTCCTCGAAGTAGCCCGGGCGCTCCCGCCCGAACGCGCGGCCGACCTCCTCCACCTCGGCGAACGACCGCAGCCACTCGCGGCGGTAGTGGGTCATCCCGCGCGGGTCGTCGTAGACGACGTGGCGCAGCGAGGGCAGCTCGTCCTTCAGCGCGAGGATCTTGTCGACCTGCTCCTGGTCCTCCGCCACGATGACGGCGACCTCGGCGTGGCTCCAGACGTAGGCCAGCTCCCGGGCGATCGAATCCTGGTAGACGGGCACGGCGACGCCGCCGAGCGCCTGGGCCGCGACCTGCGCCCAGTAGAGGCGCGGCCGGTTGTCGCCGATGACCGAGAGCTTCTCGCCTCGCTTGAAGCCGAGCGCGGCCAGGCCGAGGGCGAAGTCGCGGACGTGGTCGCGGTACTGCCGCCAGGTGTGCGACTGCCAGATGCCGCGGTCCTTCTCCCGGATGGCGGTCTTGTCGCCGAGGGTCTCGGCGTTGCGCAGCAGGAGCGCGGGGAGCGTCGCCGGCTCAGCCACGGCGGGTCTCGCCCAGGTACGCGGTGATGACCTTGGGGTCGGCGCGGACCTCGGCCGGCTTGCCCTCGGCGATCTTGATCCCCATGTCCAGCACCGCGACGCGATCGGAGATGTCCATGACGACGCCCATGTCGTGCTCGATCAGGATGATCGTCGTGCCCCACTCCTCGTTCACGTCGAGGATGAAGCGCGCCATGTCCTCCTTCTCCTCCTGGTTCATGCCGCCCATGGGCTCGTCGAGCAGCAGGATGCGGGGCTCGAGCGCCAGCGCGCGTCCCAGCTCCACCCGCTTCTGGAGCCCGTACGCGAGCGACCCCGTGGGGCGCTTGCGCAGGTCCTGGATCTTCAGGAAGTCGATGATGTCCTCGACGCGCCCGCGGTGGGCGACCTCCTCCTTCTGGGCGAGCCTCCAGTAGACGAACGACGAGAGCACGCCGGACCTCATGTGGACGTGCCGGCCCAGCATCAGGTTGTCCAGCACCGTCATGCCGCGGAACAGGGCGATGTTCTGGAACGTGCGCGCGACCCCGAGGGCGGCGATGTGGTTCGGGTGATGGTCGGTGATGTCGGCGCCGTCGAGCACGATGCGGCCGCTGTCGGGATGGTAGAAGCCGTTGACCATGTTGAGCAGCGTGGTCTTGCCGGCGCCGTTGGGACCGATGACCGAGAGGATCTCGCCCCGCTGGACGTCCAGGCTGACGCGCGAGACGGCCTGGACGCCGCCGAACGACTTCGACACCTCCCGGATCTCGAGCTGGGCGGACATTGTAGGTCAGAGGGGGCGAGACGCCCCCTCCGACACCTCCCCATCCTTCGCGTGCGCCGGCCGAGCCGGCGCTCGACGCGCCCGACGCCGCGCGGACGCCCCCTCCGACACCTCCCCATCCTTCGCGTGCGCCGGCCGAGCCGGCGCTCGACGCGCCCGACGCCGCGCGGACGCCCCCTCCGACGTCATGACAGCCATCGCTTCCGCCGGCGGTAGTGCTTCACGTCGCGATAGCTCTTGCGCTGCCCGACGCCGCTCAGCCCCAGGTAGAACTCCTTGATGTCCTCGTTCTCGCTGATCGCCCTGGCGTCGCCGTCGAGCACGATCCGCCCGTTCTCCATCACGTAGCCGTGCTGGGCGAAGCGCAGGGCGATGGTCGCGTTCTGCTCGGCGAGCAGCACCGAGACGTTCTCCTCGCGGTTCAGCCGGCTCACGATCTCGAAGATCTCCTGCACGAGCATCGGCGCCAGCCCCATCGACGGCTCGTCGAGCAGCATGAGCTTCGGGCGCGCCATGAGGGCGCGCCCGATCGCCAGCATCTGCTGCTCGCCGCCGGAGACGTAGCCGGCCCGCACGCCGCGCCGCTGCGTCAACCGCGGGAAGTACGTGTAGACGCGCTCGAGGTCGCTCCGGGCGGCGGCGGCGTCCCGGCGGGTGTAGGCGCCGGTCAGCAGGTTCTCCTCAACGGTCAGGTGCTCGAAGACGCGGCGTCCCTCCATGACCTGGACCGCGCCCCGGCGCACGATCGCGTCGGGGGCCATGCGGTGGATGGGCTCCCCGTCGAGCTCGATGGAGCCCTTGGTGACGTCGCCGCGCTCGGTGCGCAGCAGCCCCGAGACGGCCTTGAGCGTGGTGGACTTGCCGGCGCCGTTGGCCCCGAGGAGGGCGACGATGCCCCCCTCGGGGACGCGCAGCGAGACGCCCTTGAGCACGAGGATCACGTGGTCGTAGATCACCTCGATGTTGTTGACGGCCAGCAGCGGCCGCGGCGTCCCGCTCCCGGCGCTCACGCGCTCACTTCTCCTTCGAGCAGTCGCGCATGGTGTAGTTGAGCTTCTTGCCTTCCTCGACCGCGGCCGCCTCCAGCGCCGGGCGGACGACGTCGCGCATCGGCTCGATCCAGTCGGAGACGACCTTCCAGGCCTTGCCGTCCCACTGCTGGACGACGGCCAGGCCGTTGCCCTCGTGGTTCTCGCAGGTCACCCGCAGCGGCCGCATCATGCCCTTCATGCCGAGCTCCTCGAGCCGCTTCTCGGTGATGTTCAGGTTCTCCATGCCCCAGCGGACCTGCTCGCCGGTGGGCGCCGTCTTGAGGTTGAACTTCACCATGGCGGTCCGGATCGCCTCGACGTTGAGCATCGCGTTGATGAGCGTGCGGTTGTAGAGCACCTCGCCGACCTTGGCGCGGTCGTTGCCGTAGGCGCCCTTCCCCTTGTCGTACACGTGCTTGAAGATGTCCTGGTGGAGCTTGAAGTTGGTGCCCGCCGCGTGGAAGTTCATGGACTTGTAGCCCCGGGCCGCGTCGCCGGCCGGCACCACGTCGGTCTCGGTGCCGGTCCACCAGTTGCCGACCACGCGGTCCATCTTCATCCCGTGGGCGGCCGCTTCCTTCACGGCGACCTGGTTCATCACGCCCCAGCCGGAGATGTAGATCCAGTCCGGGTTGATGCGGCGCACCTGCAGCCAGGTGGCCTTCTGCTCCTGTCCCGGCGAGTCGACCGGCAGCGCGGTGAACTCGTAGCCGTACTTGCGGGCGAGGGTCTCCAGCGTCGGGTTGGCTTCCTTGCCGTAGGGGCTGTTGTGGAAGATGTGGACGATCTTCTTGCCCTTCAGCTTGTCGAGGCCGCCTTCCTGGCTGCCCACGTACTTGATGAAGGCGGAGGCCTGGCTCCAGTACGTCATGGGGAAGTTGAACACCCACGGGAACCAGCGGCCGTCGGCGGAGGCCGTCATGCCGTACCCGGCCGAGTGGATGACGACCTTGTCGACCGGCGCCTTCGGGATGAGCGCGTACGTGATGCCGGTGCTGAAGGGGTTCACCAGCACCGGCTTGCGGCCCTTGAGCCGCTCGTAGCATTCCACGCCCAGGTCGTTCTTGTACTGCGTCTCGCACTCCTCCCAGGCGATCTTCACGCCGTTGACGCCCCCGTCGCGCTCGTTGACGAGGTTGAAGTAGTCGTTGAAGCCGTTGGCGGACGGGATCCCGTTCGGCGCGAACGGCCCGGTCCGGTACACCAGCAGCGGGATGAACACCTCGTTCTGGGCGACGGCCGGCCCGGGCGGCACCAGCGCCAGCGTCACCGCGAGCAGACCGACCAGCCACGGCATGCGTGTCATGACGTCCTCCTTCCGGTTAGTGCGGGAATGGCCACAGGCGGAGCTTCTCCTTGGAGATCTGCCAGAGCCTCGCCAGGCCGTGCGGCTCCACGATGAGGAAGAAGATGATCAGTCCGCCGAAGATCATCAACTCGATCTGCTTCTGCAGCGCCGTCGACAGCGCGACGCCGAACATGTGGGGCGCGTTGGAGAGGAAGATGGGGATCAGGACGATGAACGCGGCCCCCAGGAACGAGCCCAGGATCGAGCCGAGCCCGCCGATGATGACCATGAACAGCACGAGGAACGAGATGTTGATGTCGAAGGCGAACGGCTCCACGGTGATCAGGTAGCAGAACACGAGCTCCGCGCCGGCCACCCCGCAGTAGAACGAGCTGATGGCGAAGGCCAGCAGCTTGGTGCGCAGCGGCCGCACCCCGATGATCTCGGCGGCGATGTCGCGGTCGCGGATGGCCATCCAGGCCCGGCCCGTCCGCCCGCGCACGAGGTTCTTGGCGGCGAGCGCCAGCACGGCGACCACGGAGAAGGTCAGGAGGTAGCGCGCGGTGGGCGTGGAGTTCGGACCGGTGACGGTCGTGCCGAACAGCGTCCGGTCGGGCGCCGTGATCGTCCCCGACGACGCGTAGTTGGTGAACCACGCGACCTTGTTGAACAGCCAGATCAGGAAGAACTGCGCGGCCAGCGTGGCGACGGCCAGGTAGAACCCCTTGATGCGCAGGCTCGGCAGCCCGAAGAGCACGCCGACCAGGGCGGCCACGACGCCCGAGAGCACGAAGACGGCCACGATGTTGAGCGCGGGGAATGCGCTGCTGACCTTGAACGCGGTGTAGGCGCCGACGGCCATGAAGGCGCCGGTGCCGAGCGACAGCTGGCCCGCGTACCCGGTGAGCAGATTGAGGCCGAGCGCCGCCAGCGCGTAGATCAGGAACGGGATGAGGACCGCCTGCAGCCAGTAGTCCCCGGCGAGCGCGGGCGGCACGACCAGCGCCGCCGCGACGACCAGGGCCACGACCACGCGGTCCTGGACGATGGGAAAGATCGCCTGGTCCGCCGCGTACGACGTCTTGAACTGCCCGGCCTCGCGGTAGATCACCGCCCGTCACACCCGGCGGAGCCGGCGCCCGGACGCGGCCGCTCAGACCCGCTCAATGATCTTCTCGCCGAAGAGGCCCTGCGGCCGCACCAGGAGGAAGGCGAGGGCCACCACGTAGGCGAACCAGTTCTCGATGGCGCCGCCGACCATCGGGCCCCAGTAGACCTCGCCGACCTTCTCGCCCACGCCGATGATGAGCCCGCCGACGATGGCCCCCGGCACCGACTCGAACCCGCCCAGGATCAGGACCGGCAGCGCCTTGAGCGCGATCAGCGACAGGCTGAACTGGACGCCGCTCTTGGCGCCCCACATGATGCCGGCGACGACCGCCACCAGCCCCGCGACCGACCACACCACGACCCAGATGGTCTTCAGGGGGATGCCGATCGACAGCGCGGCCTCGTGGTCGTCGGCGACGGCCCGGAGCGCGCGGCCGATGCGCGTCCTCTGGAAGAACACGCCGAGGATCGCCACCAGCACGCCGGCGGTGACGGCGGCGGTCAGCTCGAGCTTGTTCACCAGCACCTTGCCGACCGTGAAGGACTCGTCGGGGATGCCGACGTCGAGCTTCTTGACGTTGGCGCCCCACGCCATCTCGCCCAGGCCCTCCAGGAAGAAGTTCAGCCCGATGGTCGCCATGAACAGGATGATGTGCGGCTGGTTGACGAGCGGCCGCAGCACGACGCGCTCGATGCCGAACGCCAGCAGCACCATGACGCCGATGGTCAGCACGAGCGCGACGGCGACCGGCACGCCGCGCTCCATCAGCCCGACCAGCGTGAGCGCGGCGAAGAGCACCATGACGCCCTGGGCGAAGTTGAAGACGCCGGAGGCCTTGAAGATCAGGACGAAGCCGAGGGCCACCAGCGAGTACATGAGGCCGGCGGCCACGCCGCCGATGACGACCTCGGCGAAGAACACCGGGTTGCCGGCGATGTCGGCGAAGGGCGCCAGCACGCCGCCGAGGACCTCACTCATGGGCCACCCCGAGGTAGGCGTCGAGGACGGCCTGGTCCTTGCGGACCTGGTCCGGGGTCCCCTCGGCGATCTTCCGCCCGTAGTCGAGCACGGCGACGCGGTCGGAGATGTCCATGACGACGCCCATGTCGTGCTCGATCAGGGCGATCGTCGTGCCGAACTCGCTGTTGACGTCGAGGACGAAGCGGCACATGTCCTCCTTCTCCTCGACGTTCATCCCCGCCATCGGCTCGTCGAGCAGCAGCAGCGTCGGCTCGGCGGCCAGGGCGCGGGCCAGCTCGACGCGCTTCTGCAGGCCGTAGGGCAGGCGGCCGGCGGGCGTCTTGCGGATGGCCTGGATCTCCAGGAAGTCGATGATCCGCTCGACCGCGGCCCGGTGCTCCAGCTCCTGGCGGCGCGCGGGGCCCCACCAGACCGCGTCCAGCAGGAAGTTGCCGCCCATCCTGAGCAGGCGCCCGGTCATGATGTTGTCGAGCACGCTCATGCCCTTGAAGAGGGCGACGTTCTGGAAGGTCCGCGCCACGCCGAGCGCGGCGACGTCGGGGGGCCGGAGACGCGTGCGGTCGCGGCCGTCGAAGACGATCCGCCCCTCGTAGGGATGGTAGAAGCCGCTGATGACGTTGAGGAGGGTCGTCTTGCCGGCGCCGTTGGGGCCGATGATCGCCACGATCTCCCCGCGCCGGATCCGGAGGCTCACGCGGTTCAGCGCGAGCAGCGCGCCGAAGCGGACGCTGACGCCCTCGACCTCGAGGAGCGCCGCGTCGCCCCCGCCGGCGGTCATCGCGTCGCCACCCCGGCCGGCTCGACGTCCTCGATGCGGACGTCGGCGCGGATCGTGCCCGTGCGCCCGTCCTCGTAGGTCACCTGGGCCTCCACCTGGACGTGGTCGCCGTCGCCGTAGAGCGCGTCGATGAGCGTCGCGTACTTCCGGGCGATGTAGCCCCGGCGGACCTTCCGCGTGCGCGTGATCTCCTCGTCGTCCGGGTCGAGCTCCTTGTGGAGGATCAGGAAGCGCCGGATCTGGGCGGACTTCAGCACCGCGTCCTCCAGCAGGCTCCGGTTCACCCGCGCCACTTCCCCCCGGATCAGCTCGTAGACTTCCGGCCGCTGGCTCAGGTCGGTGTAGCTCGTATACGCAATCCCCCGGCGCTCCGCCCAGTTCCCGACGGCGGCCAGGTCGATGTTGACCAGGGCGGCGACGAACGGCCGGTCCTGGCCGATGCAGACGGCCTCCTTGACGTACGGCGAGAACTTCAGCTTGTTCTCGAGGTACTTGGGCGGGAAGATCGTGCCGTCGGCGAGCCGGCTGACGTCCTTCGCCCGGTCGACGATCTTCAGGTGGCCGGCCGCGTCCATGAAGCCGGCGTCGCCCGAGCGCAGCCAGCCGTCCTCCATGGTCTGACGGGTGGCCTCGGGATTCTTGTGGTAGCCGAGGAAGACGCCCGGGCTCCGGAACATCACCTCGCCCTCGGGCGAGATCCTGATCTCGACCCCGGGCACCGGCGTGCCGACCGTGTCGAGCCGCACGTCGCCGTCGCGCTGGATCGTGACGAAGACGCTCGCCTCGGTCATCCCGTAGAGCTGCTTGACGTTGATCCCGAGCGCCCGGAAGAAGACGAAGATCTCCGGACCGATCGCCTCCCCGGCCGTGTAGGCCCGCCGGACGCGCCGCATGCCGAGGTTGTCGCGGAGCGGGTCGTAGACGAGCAGGCGGCCCAGCGGGTAGAGCAGCCGGGACGACACCGGGACGGGCTGGCCGTTGAGCCGCCGGCGCTCCATGTCCTGGGCGAGGTTCAGAAAGAAGTGGACCAGCCGGCGCTTGGGCCAGGCGCAGTCCTCGATCCTCAGCATCACGCTGGTGAGGATGCTCTCCCAGATGCGCGGCGGCGCGAAGAAGTAGGTCGGCCCGATCTCGCGCAGGTCGTGGAGCACGGTCGCCGCGCTCTCCGGGCAGTTGGCGGCGAAGCCGGCGATGATCGACTGCGCGTAGGAGAACACGTGATCGCCGACCCACGCCATCGGCAGGTACGAGAGGATCTCCTCGTCGGCCCGCAGCCCCTCGGAGTCGATGGCGTTGCGCGCCGTGACGATGAGGTTCCGGTGCGAGAGCATCGCGCCCTTCGGGGTGCCGGTCGTCCCCGACGTGTAGCAGATGACCGCGACGTCGTCGGCCCGCCCGGCCGCCAGCTCGCGCTCGAAGTGGTCGGGGTGCTCGCGCGCGAACTCGCGCCCGCGCTCCTGGAGCCGGTCGAGGCCGATCAGGCCGGGGTCGGCGTACGCGCGCATGCCGCGCGGGTCGTCGTAGACGATGTGCTCGAGCCCGGGGCACTGGCCGCGGACGCGGAGGAGCTTGTCGACCTGCTCCTGGTCCTCCACGACGGCGAACCGCGCCTCGGCGTGGGCGACGATGTAGGCGAGCTCCTTCTCGATCGAGTCCTGGTAGAGGGGCACCGGGACGCCGCCCAGGGCCTGCGTCGCCATGACGGCCCAGTAGAGCTGCGGGCGGTTGTCGCCGACGATGGCGACCTTGTCTCCCCGGATGAAGCCGAGCGACGCCAGGCCGAGCGCGATGAGCCGGGCCTGCTCGTAGTAGTCGCGCCACGTGTAGGACTGCCAGATGCCGAGGTCCTTCTCGCGGATGGCCACGCGGGCGCCGAGCCGCTCGGCGTTCTTCTTGACGAGCTTGGGGAAGGTGTCGTGCGCGGGATCGAGCTCGGACTGACCCGTCATCCCGCCCCCGTCATGTGCCGCTGTGCGTCGCCTTCACGTCGCGAGCCCTCCGCGCTGCCACCGGATTGCTGCGGAACGATTGGTCTCAAGGCTGAGAACGAGGCCGGTCGGATTCCGGGTGGCGAGAGTCTAGCGGAGGGCCCCGGTGGTGTCAAGCCAAAGTCCCGCAATGACGAGGATTTAGGCGGTGGCGGGGGTGCCGGGCGCATGCCGCCCGGGCGCCGCGCTGCGTCACGCGGGCCGGCCCGGCGTCGCCCTCCGCCGCCGGCCCCGGCGCGCGGTCCAGATCGCGGCCGTGGACAGCAGCGCCGAGCCCGCGGCGGCGGCGAACGCCGGCGCGTAGCTGCCCGTGGCGTCGAAGACGCGGCCGGCCACCCACGGGCCGAGGCCGCCGCCGAAGGCGTTGGCGGCGTGCAGCATCCCGAAGATCGCGCCGAAGTGGCGGCCGCGGAAGACGTCGTTGATCAGCGCGGGCATGAGCGGCGCGGTGATCGAGTAGCCCACGCCCACGAGCGCCCCGTAGACGTAGGCCGGCAGCGGCCCCGGAGCGACCGCCACGAGGCCGAGCGCGGCCATGCTCAGCATCACGAGCGCCATTCCCAGGGTGTAGGTCTCCTCGCGCCCGAAGCTGTCCGAGAACCAGCCGCCGCCCGCCTTGCCGGCGATGCTCGCGAGGCCGACGACGCCGACGACCGACGCGGCCATCAGCGCGTCGATGCCGTGGTCGACGAGGTAGGCGACCTGGTGGACCAGCAGCATCTGGTTCACGAACGAGGCCGAGAGCATCGCCACGGCCAGGGCCCAGAACGCGCGCGTGCCGAGCGCGTGCCGCGGCGTGATGTCCCCGGCCTGGGCGGCCGCGGGGACGCGCCCGTCCTGCGGCACGCCCGGCGCGCCGGCGGCCGCCGCCGGCTCGCGCACGAGCCACAGCGTCGCGGGGATCATCCAGGCCGCGACGCCGAGCCCCACCGCGCGGAACGCCCACCGCCAGCCGGCCACCTCCACCATCCACTGGCAGGCGGGAGCGACGACGAAGATCCCGGCGCCGATGCCGGCCGAGGTCAGTCCCAGCGCCGTGCCGATCCGGTGGGGAAACCAGCGCTGCACGAGCACCACCGCCGGCACCCAGCCGGCGCACGCCACCCCCAGCGCCGTGAGGACGCCGAACGCCAGGTAGAGGTGCCAGGGCCGCGTCACCGCGCCGTCCAGCAGGAGGCCCGCGGCGAGCATCACGGCGCCGGCGAGCGTGAGGCGCCGGGGCCCCAGCCGGTCGGCGATCGAGCCGGCGAGCGGGCCGACGAGGCCGTGGACGAGGGTGAAGACCGAGAAGGCGCCGGCGAGGAGCGTGCGGCTCCAGCCGAACTCCCGGAGCAGCGCCACCAGGAAGACGCTGTAGGCGTACCAGACGCCGTAGGCCAGGCCCAGCGTGACGAACGTCGCCGCGATCGAGCGCGCTGCCGGCGACATGACGGACGACGCCGCGGTCAGCGCCGCCAGGCGTCGATGAGCGGCAGCGCGAAGTAGACGGCGAAGGCCGCCGAGGCGACGTACACCATGGGGTGGACGCTCGCCGCGCGGCCCGAGAGCAGCTTGATGGCGGTCCACGTCACGAAGCCGGCCCCGATGCCGTTGGTGATCGACCACGTGAACGGCATCGCGAGCATCGTGACGAACGCGGGCACGGCCTCCTCGTAGTCGTCCCACGGGATCTCGCGCGCCACCGACATCATGTGGAAGCCCACGAGGATCAGCGCCGGCGCGGTGGCCTGGGCGGGGATGACGGCCGCCAGCGGCGAGAAGAACATCGCGAGGAGGAACAGCACGCCGACGGTGACGGCAGCCGCGCCCGTCCGCGCGCCCTCGGCGACCCCTGCGGCGCTCTCGATGTACGTGGTGTTGCTGCTGCTGTTGGCGAGGCCGCCGACGGCGGCGCCCAGCGAGTCGACGAGCAGCACGCGGTTCGCCCGCGGCAGGCGGCCCCGCTCGTCGAGGAAGCCGCCCTTGCCGCCGACGCCGATGATGGTCCCCATCGTGTCGAAGAAGTCCGCCAGCATCACCGAGAAGATCGCCAGCACCGCGGCCACCACGCCGAGCGTCGCGAAGAGCCCGAAGTCGAGCCGGCCGAACGTGGAGAAGTCGGGCCAGCGGACGATCGCCTCGGGGATCCGCGCCGCGCCCGGCGTCGGGAAGGCCGCCCATCCGCCCGCGAGACCGTTCAGCGCGATGGCGAGCACCGTCGCGCCCAGGATGCCGGCGAGGAGCCCGCCGCGCACGCGCCGCGCCACGAGCCACGCGCTCAGCACGAAGCCCGCCAGGAAGACCACGATCGGCACGCTGTCGAGCCGGCCGAGCGCGACGGGGAGCGGCCCCGTCGCCGGCTTCACGACGAAGCCCGACGTGACGAAGCCGATGAACGCCAGGAAGAGGCCGATGCCCACGCCGATCGCGCGCTTGAGCGCCAGCGGGACGGCGTCCATCATCGCCTCGCGGAAGCGGGTCAGCACCAGGATCGTGATGGCGACGCCCTCGAGGAAGACGACGGTCATGGCCTGGGGCCACGTGAGGCCGCGCCCGGCGACCAGCTCGAAGGCGACGACGGCGTTGAGGCCCATGCCGGGGGCCAGCGCGAGCGGGTAGTTCGTCGCGAGCCCCATGGCGATGGACAGCACGCCGGCGGTGAGGCACGTGACGGTCAGCGTCGCGGCGAAGGGCAGCCCCCGCCCCTCGAGCCCCGGCACGCCGGAGAACCCGAGAATCAGGGGGTTCACGAAGATGATGTACGCCATGACCATGAAGGTCGTGGCGCCGGCGCGGATCTCGCCGGCCAGGCGCCGGTCGGGCGCGAGCGGTCGGGCCATCGTCGCCGAGGACGATACCAGACCGGGCGGCGCGCTGTCCCGGCTACCTCCGGAACTTCTTGAAGTCGACGGGCCGCTTCTCGACGAAGGCGTTCCGCCCCTCCATCGCCTCCTCGGTCTGGTAGTAGAGGTTCAGCGCGGTCGTCGCGAACTCCGCGACGCCGGCGCGCGGCTCGGAGTCGATGTTGAACGACTGCTTGGCCAGGGCGAGCGCCGTGGGTGACTTCTCCAGCAGCTCCCGGCACCAGCGCTCGACCTCCGCCCGCAGCTCGGTGAGCGGGACGACCTGGTTGACGAGGCCCATGGCGAGCGCCTCGCGGGCCGTGTACTGCCGGCACAGGTACCAGATCTCCCGCGCCTTCTTCTCCCCCACGACCCGCGCCAGGTACCCCGTGCCGAAGCCCGCGTCCACGCTGCCCACGCGCGGCCCCGTCTGGCCGAAGACGGCGTTCTCGGAGGCGATGGTCAGGTCGCACAGCACGTGGAGGACGTGGCCGCCGCCGATGGCGAAGCCGTTCACCATCGCGATGACGGGCTTCGGGCAGTGGCGGATCGCGTTGTGCAGGCCGTCGACGTACATCGGCCGCTCGCCGTCGGTGCTGTAGCCGCCGGATCCACGCTCCTTCTGGTCCCCGCCCGAGCAGAAGGCCCTGTCGCCGGCCCCCGTGAGGACCACGACGCCGACCCGCGGGTCGAAGCGCGCGTCCATGAAGGCGTCGGTCAGCTCGTGGACCGTGCGCGTGCGGAAGGCGTTGCGCACCTCCGGCCGGTTGATGGTGATCCAGGCGATGCCGTCGGTCTTCTCGTAGAGGATGTCGGTGTACGCCATGGGAACCTCCGGGGCCGGCCGGGCTGGAGATGCTCGCGGAATCGATTGACGCCCGCGCCCGGCGGCGGGAGCGCCGGTCGCGCCGAGGATGGCTCGCCTGTACGCCGACGCTCGCTCGGGTGGGGCTCGTGCCCGCCGGGCGCCGACGTCGCGCCGTCGAAGTATTCCGCGAGATTCATCAGAGTGGCTTCTTCAAGATCCGGCTCAGCTCGCCGACCACCCCGCGGCGGAACGTGAGCACGCAGACGACGAAGATCGCGCCCTGGACGATCGTGATCCAGGCGCCGAGCTGGGCGAGATAGTGCTCGAGCGCGATCACGATGAAGGCCCCCACCACGGGGCCGAACACCGTCCCGAGCCCGCCCAGCAGCGTCATGAGGACGACCTCGCCGGACATCGTCCAGTGGACGTCGGTCAGCGACGCGAGCTGGAACACGATGGCCTTGGTGCCGCCGGCCAGGCCGGACAGCGTGGCCGAGAGCACGAAGGCGAGCAGCTTGTAGTGCTCGGCGCGATAGCCCAGCGAGATCGCGCGCGGCTCGTTCTCGCGGATGGCCTTCAGCACCTGCCCGAACGGCGAGTGCACCGCGCGGTAGACGCCCAGGAAGCCGCCCAGGAAGATCGCGAGCACGACGAAGTACATGACGTGGGTGCGGCTCAGGTCGAGCACGCCCAGCATGACTCCGCGCGGCACGGCCTGGATGCCGTCCTCCCCGCCGGTGAACGGCGCCTGCACCGAGAAGAAGAAGATCATCTGGGCGAAGGCCAGCGTGATGTTCGCGAAGTAGATCCCGCGGCTCCGGATGGCGAGGGCGCCGATGACCACCCCGAGCGCCATCGCGGTCGCGGTGCCGCTGACGATCGCCAGCTCCGGCGGCAGCCCCCACACCTTGGCGGCGTGGGCCGACACGTAGCCCGCCGACCCGAGGAAGGCCGCGTGCCCGAACGAGAGCAGGCCCACGTAGCCGATGAGGAGGTTGAAGGCGCAGGCGAACAGCGCGAAGCAGAGCGCCTTCATGAGGAAGACGGGGTAGACGAAGAACGGCGCGGCGACCAGGAGGGCCACCATCGCGACGAAGGCGAGCACCTGGTGGCGCGGCGTCGCCGACGCCGCGGCGCCGCGCGCGGCCGCGACCCCGACGCGCTCGACGGTCGCCATCAGGGGGCCCGCCCGAACAGCCCCGTCGGCCGCACGAGCAGGACGAGCGCCATGATGACGAAGATGACGGTGTTCGACGCCTCGGGATAGAAGACCTTGGTGAAGCCCTCCACCACCCCCAGCGTGAAGCCCGTCACGATCGAGCCCATGATCGAGCCCATGCCGCCGATCACCACCACCGCGAACACGACGATGATCAGGTCGGCGCCCATCAGCGGGTTGACCTGGTAGATCGGCGCCGCCAGCACGCCGGCCAGCGCCGCGAGACCGACGCCGAAGCCGTAGGTGAGCGTGATCATCCGCGGGACGTTGATCCCGAACGCCTGCACGAGCGTGGGGTTCTCGGTGGCGGCCCGGAGGTAGGCCCCCAGCCGCGTCCGCTCGATGACGAACCACGTCGCCAGGCACACCGCGAGCGAGAAGGCGACGACCCACGCCCGGTAGGTCGGCAGGAACATGAAGCCGAGGTTGTAGCCGCCGCCGAGCGCGGCGGGGATCGCGTACGGCAGCCCCGAGGAGCCGAACTCGTTGCGGAACAGGCCCTGGATCACCAGCGCCACGCCGAAGGTCAGGAGCAGGCCGTACAGGTGGTCGAGGTGGTAGAGGCGCTTGAGCATCGTCCGCTCGATGACGATGCCGGTGACCGCGACGGCGACCGGCGCGAACAGCAGCGACCACCAGTAGCCGAGCCCCGCCCACTGCAGGAGGAAGTACGCGGCGAAGGCGCCCATCATGTACTGGGCGCCGTGGGCGAAGTTGATGATGTTCAGCAGGCCGAAGATCACCGACAGCCCCAGGCTCAGCATGGCGTAGAAGGCGCCGTTGATGAGCCCGATGAGCAGCTGGCCGAACAGCGCCTGCGTCGGGACGCCGAGGATCGTCATGGCTCAGCGCGCGCGGTGGTCGCGGGGCGCGGGGGGCCGGGGCGGGCGCCGCCCGCCCCCGGCCCCCCGGACGGTCCTACTTCTTCACCAGCGGGCAGTCGCCCTGGTCCAGCGGCCGGAACGCCTGCTCCGCCGGGATCGTGGCGCGCACCTTGTAGTAGTCCCACGGCCCCTTCGACTCCGACGGCTTCTTGACCTCGAACAGGTACATCGCGTGGACGTGGCGGCCGTCCTGGCGGACGCGCCCCTTGCCGAAGACGGGATCGTCGCTCGGCATCTCCTTCATCCTGGCGATCACCTTCGGGCCCTCGTCGCTCTTCAGGGCCTCGACGGCCTTCAGGTAGTGCAGCACCGACGAGTACACGCCGGCCTGGGCCATCGTCGGCATCGCGCCGCGGTGGCGCTCGGCGAACCGCTTCGACCACGCGCGCGTCTGGTCGTTGAGGTCCCAGTAGAAGGCCTCGGTCAGCAGCAGGCCCTGGGCCTTCTCGAGCCCGAGCGCGTGCACGTCGGTCAGGAACACGAGCAGCCCGGCGAACTGCTGGCCGCCCCGGACGATGCCGAACTCCGCCCCCTGCTTGATGGCGTTGGTCGTGTCGGCGCCGGCGTTGGCGAGGCCGATGATCTTCGCCTTGGAGGCCTGCGCCTGCAGCAGGAAGGACGAGAAGTCGGCCGTGGGGAACGGATGGCGCACCTTGCCCAGCACCTTGCCGCCGTTCTTGACGACGACGGCCTCGGTGTCGCGCTCCAGGGCGTGGCCGAACGCGTAGTCCGCCGTGAGGAAGAACCAGGTGTCCCCGCCGGTCTTCACGATGGCCTGGCCCGTGCCGTTCGCCAGCGACCACGTGTCGTACGTCCAGTGGATCGAGTTCGGCGAGCAGGCCTTGCCGGTGAGGTCCGACGTGGCGCCGGTGGAGACGATCAGCGCCTTGTTCTTCTCGCGGGCGATCTGGTTCACGGCGAGCACGACCGACGACGTGGGGACGTCGAAGATCGCGTCGACCTTGTCGGCGTCGAACCACTGCCGCGCGATGCTGGAGCCGACGTCCGGCTTGTTCTGGTGGTCGGCCACCAGGATCTCGACCTTCATGTTCTTCTTCCCGGCGCCGAAGTCCTCGACGGCCATGCGCGCGGCCACGACCGAGCCGGGCCCGGCGAGGTCGGCGTACGTGCCCGACTGGTCGTTCATGATCCCGATCTTGATGACGCCGTCCGAGATGCCCTGCTGCGCGTGGGCCGGGCCGCCCGCCAGGACGACGGCGAGCGCCAGGGTGAGCCATCCGGTCCTCTTCATCGCGTGCACTCCTTTTCCGCGTCGTGCCGGCGGCGGGGCCCTGTCGGGGCCCCGACGTCCGCTAGACGCCGAGGTACTCGTGGAGCTTCTCCATGCTGGCTTCGAGCTGCGCGTTGGGGATCATGTCGACCACGCGGCCGTGCTCCATGACGTAGTGGCGGTCGGCCACGGTGGCGGCGAAGCGGAAGTTCTGCTCGACGAGCAGGATCGTGAAGCCCGCCGCCTTGAGCCGGTCGATGGTGGCGCGGATCTGGTCCTTGATGACCGGGGCCAGCCCCTCGGTCGGCTCGTCGAGGAGCAGGAGCCGCGCCCCCGTCCGGAGGATGCGCCCGATCGCGAGCATCTGCTGCTCGCCGCCGGACAGCTTCGTCCCCTGGCTCCGCAGGCGCTCCCGGAGGTTCGGGAACAGGCCGAAGATCGCGTCGAGCCCGAGTCCGCCGGGCGCCACCTGGGGCGGCAGCAAGAGGTTCTCCTCGACGTTGAGGCTCGCGAAGATGCCGCGCTCCTCGGGGCAGAACGCGATGCCGCGCCGGGCGATGGCGTTCGACGGCAGGCCGATCAGCTCGGCGCCGTCGAAGCGCACGGAGCCGCGGCGGCGGCCGACGATGCCCATGATGGCCTTGAGCGTCGTGGTCTTGCCGGCGCCGTTGCGCCCGAGCAGGGTGACGACCTCGCCCCGGCGCACGTCGAAGTCCACGCCGTGCAGGATGTGGGACTCGCCGTACCACGCGTGCAGGTCGCGGACCGCGAGCAGCGGCTCAGACACGGCCCGACCCCAGGTACGCCTCGATGACGGCGGGATCGCGGGACACGCTCGCGTAGTCCCCCTCGGCGATGACCTCGCCGCGCGAGAGCACCGTGATCGTGTCCGACAGGTGCTCCACCACGCTCAGATTGTGCTCGACCATCAGCACCGTGCGGTCCACGGCGACCCGCTTGATCAGCGCGGAGATCCGGGCGACGTCGTCGTGGGCCATGCCCGCCGTCGGCTCGTCGAGCAGCATCATCTCCGGGTCCAGCGCGAGCGTCGTGGCGATCTCGAGCGCGCGCTTGCGCCCGTACGGCAGCTCGACGGCCACCATGCCCGCGACGTCGGCGAGGCCGACGGCCTCGATCAGCTCGAGGGCGCGGTCGTTCAGCGCGTCGAGCGCCCGCTCGGAGCGCCAGAAGTCGAACGAGGCGCCCCGCTTGCGCTGGAGCGCCACGCGCACGTTCTCGAGCACCGTCAGGTGCGGGAACACGGCGGAGATCTGGAAGGAGCGCACGAGGCCCAGCCGGGCGATGTCGGCGGGCCGGCTGCCCGTGATGTCCCGCCCCTTGAACGTGATGCGGCCGCGCGTCGGCGTCACGAAGTGCGTCAGCAGGTTGAAGCAGGTCGTCTTGCCGGCCCCGTTCGGGCCGATCAGCGCGTGGATCGTCCCGCGGCGGACCTTCAGGTCGACGTTCTTCACGGCGAAGAAGCCGCGGAACTCCTTCGCCAGCCCCGCCGTCTCGAGGATGACGTCGCTCACTTCGCCGCCGGCCTCGGGTGGAAGACCGCCTCGCGCTTCTCGCGCCAGGCGCGGTTGGCCTCCTCGACTTCCCAGGACGCCATGCACTCGTTCTGGACGCGCACGACGTCCTCGATCGCCGCCCGCGGGTCCTGATGGAACGAGGCGTGCAGCAGGCGCTTCACGTGACCGTTGGCCGTCGGCGCCGCCGTCAGCAGCCGGGCGAGGATGCCGTCGAGCGTGCGGTCGACGGCGTCCGGGGCGCACACCCAGTTGACGAGCCCGATGGCGCGCGCCTCGAGGGGGCTGACGTCGCCGTTGAGCAGCGCCAGCTCCTTGGCGCGCCCGAGTCCCACGATGCGGGCGAGCCGCAGGACGGCGCCGTCGGGGACGATGCCGTGGCGCGTGGCGCCGAGCCCGATCACCGCGTCCTCGGTCGCCAGCCGCAGGTCGCACGCGAGCGCGAGCTGCAGGCCGCCCCCGATCGAGTGGCCGTGCAGGACGGCGACGGAGACCTTCGGCATGTCCTCCAGCAGGTTCAGGGCGCGGATCCAGTGCCGGTAGAAGGCCTCGCCGATGGCGCCCCGGGCCAGCGCGTTGCGGTCCATGCCCGAGCAGAACGCGCGCCCCGCGCCCCGCACCACGACGAGCGCGACGTCGGCGTCGGCGGCGGCGGCCTCCGCGCGCTCCGCGAGCGTGGCGGCCAGGTCGGTGTCGAGCGCGTTCAGGACCGCGGGGCGGTGGAGCGTGATCCAGGCGACGCCGTCCCGGACGGCGTAAGTGACCGGAGTCTCGGTCATTTCCGGCCGCCGCGCGTCGGGTCGGGCCGGCCGGTTCGCGCGATTTCCGATGGGGTCGAGCGAGGCGCCCCGACGAGGACCGCAGTCATGGAAAGTGCCGCCTAAGCTATGGGAAACTCGTCACTGTGTCAAGCGATGCCACCCCGGGAGGCAGCCTGATGACGACACATCCGCGCCGCCGGTTCCTCCGCACGACGGCGCTCGCCGCCGCCCTCGTCGTCCAGGCGCCCCGTCTGGCGCGCGCGCAGACCGCCGTCAAGGTCGGCACGGCCGTCCTCGACGACTACGCCCTGTCCGGGCCGATCATCGTGGCGCTCGACCGCGGCTACTTCTCGCAGGAGAACCTCGCCGCCGAGATGGTCCCCTTCCGCGGCGGCCCGGCCCTCGCGCAGGCCGTCCTCTCCGGCAGCGTGCTGCTGGGCTTCGGCGGGACGGCCGACGTCCTGGTCTCGCGCGAGGCGGGCCGGCCGCTCAGGATCGTGGCCACGCACACGGAGGGCAACCACTTCACGCTCAGCGTCGCGCCGGACATCCGCTCGGTCGCCGAGCTCAAGGGAGCGGCGATCGGCGTGACCCAGCCGGGCTCGACGACGTGGCTGATGGCGCGGATGGTCGCCGCGCAGCACGGCCTCGAGCCCGACCGCGACGTGAAGCTCGTCGCGCTGGGCGATCTGGACGCGCAGGTCGCCGCGCTCGGCAAGGGCGAGATCCGGGCGTTCGTCTGGGGCGACGGCGCCGCCGTGCCCCAGCAGCAGGGCCGGTCGAAGGTGCTGATCCGGCTCGATCGGGTGACGCCGCAGTGGATCAGCCAGGTGCAGTACGCTTCCGAGGAGGCCGTGCGCCGGCGCGGCGACACGGTGCGGAAGACCATGCGCGCGATCTTCCGCGCGCTGAAGCTCGTCCGGGAGCAGCCGGAGGAGTTCGCGGGCGTGGTGGCGAGGCGGCTCGGGTGGTCGCGGGAGGCGGCGCTCGGGGCGCACAGGATCTCCGGCGGCCTCATGTCCGCGGACGGCACCATCAGCCTCGTCGCGCTGCGCGCGGTCCAGGACACGCTGCTCGAGCACCGCGTGCTCACGAAGCGGCTGCCGGTCGAGGAGCATCTCACGAAGGACTTCATCCCGGTGAAGCTCTAGTGCTCGGGCGCGCGCTGGTCGCCGCCGCGCTGGTCCTCGGCGCCCCGGCCGTCGCGTCCGCCCAGGTCTTCCTCGCGTCCAGGCCCCACCCGCAGTTCCGGGTCGGGCCGCTCTTCATCGTCGCCCGCGTCACGCCCGAGCTGGGCGACACCCAGGTCAGCGTGCGCTTCAGCCTCGCCGTGCCGCCCACGGTGAGCGCGGCCGCGATCGAGCAGGACCTCTTCCTCGTGTGGCCCGGCCAGGTCGTCGGCGACGGCGCCGGGGGCGCGGGCGACCCGGCGCTGGCCAGGGCCGTGGAGGAGCAGGGCTACACCGTGATCGGCGACGGCCGCGTGGAGGTGATCGCCCGCAACCTCTACCAGCGGGGCGAGGACGGCCGGCGCCTGCGCGAGTCGATCCCCGGCGGCGCGCCGTTCGTGACGTTCGTCCGCGCGGGCGGCGTGATGGAGCTGTCGGCGCCGGCGTCGTACATCCGCATTCCGTGGTCGCGCTACATGGTGAACCGCGCCTGGCTCATGGACGTCAGGCTGACCGTGCGCAACTTCGTCAAGCCGAAGCCGGCGACGTGGTTCGAGCGTTCGTTCCGCGGCCAGTACCACCGGCTGGCGCTGAGCTTCGGCGACGTCCGCCAGCGCGCCATCTTCCCCCTGTACTTCTGGAACCGTGACCGCGTCGTCCAGCTCTCCGAGGACCCGTCCCAGCTCCAGGTCACGTTCCGCAACGCCGACATGCTGAAGATCGACGAGGTGTTCCCGCAGACCGCGCGCCGCCAGCTCAGCGAGACCCAGGACAACACCGAGGTCGTCTCGGTCTTCCTCGACGCCGGCGAGGGCCTCCGCCCGCAGACGCTCACGGTGCAGTTCGGCTACTTCTCGGGCGTCCAGTCGTGGGCGCCCGTGCTGGTGCCGACGCTCTTCTTCCTGCTCGGCAACATCGCCGCGGTGGTCGTGCGCGGCGTCGCGGAACGGACGGTGCGCCGCCTGTCCGGCCGGATCCACGTCGGCCGCGGCGAGGCCGACGCCGCCGGGCGGGAGTCGGGCGTCGTCGTGCCGCGGGAGGCGCTGGCCCGGATCGTCCCCGGCGAGACGCGCTACCAGGACGTGCTGAAGCTCGTCCCCGGCCACCCCGAGGAGCACGAGCGGCTCGAGTCGCCGGGGCGACGGACGCTCGTCTACCGCGGGCGCCGCGTCGTCCCGCACCGCAAGCGCGCGCTCGGGTGGTTCGCCACCGTCGACCACTGGGACGTCGAGCACCACGAGGTGGAGGTGGAGCTGGACGGCGACGTGGTCAGCGACGTCCACGCCCGGGTCCGCCGCGCCCGCGCCCCGAGCCCCGAAGCGCCGGCGTAGGCGGCTGCGCTGCGGCTGCGGCGCTCGGCGCCGGCGGTGCGGCGCATGGTGCGGAGGCCCTGCCGCGGCAGCGGCGCCCGCGCGCTCACGAACGGCCGGCGAGCGCCTCGTGGCGCCTGGCCCGCGGGGCGCGGCGTCGAGGGCGGGACGCCGACGCCCCCGCGGGGTGGATCACGAGCGAGCCGCGGGGATGGGAGTGAGCCTCAGCGGGAGACGGTCAGCGGGCGCTCGCGGCCGTAGTGGTGCTCGTCGACCCACGGCTTGCCCTCGGCGAAGCGCGTGGACCGGAACGGCGTCAGGTCGGCGGTCCTGGGCTTCCCCTCGACGATCCACTCGGCGAGACAGCGCCCGATCGCGGGCGACGTCTTGAACGAGGTCCCCGAGTCGCCGACCATCGCGTACAGTCCCTCCACCGACGGGATGCGGTCGATGACCGGCCGGCCGTCGGGGCTCATCGCGATGATCCCCGCCCAGCCGCCCCGCATCGTGGCGCCCGCGAACGCCGGCAGCCGCGCGGCGAGCGCCGCGCGGCAGCGGGCGACATACCGGGGGTCGACGCCCTCATCGAGCCGGTCCGGGTCGGCGTGCGCGACGCCCAGCTCGACGCCGATCAGGGTGCCGGCGCGGCCCTCCGGCCGGAACCACGAGTGGTGCACGGCGTCGATGACCGCGGGATGGATGTGGGCGAAGCCGGGCGGCCAGCGGAAGATCGCGATCTGCACGCGCTGCGGCGTGAGCCCGAAGTCGAGGCCGAGCGGCGCCAGCAGGGCGCTGGACCAGGCGCCGGCGGCCACCACGACCACGGGGGCCGCGATGCGGCCCGCCGGCGTCTCGACGCCGGCCACGCGCCCGCGCTCGACGACGATCGCCCGCGCCTCGCAGCCCGTGCGGATGTCGGCGCCGCGGCGGCGCGCCGCCTCGGCGAACGCGTACGTCGTGGCGTTCGGGTCGGCGTACCCGGACCCCGGCTCCCAGGCGCCGGCCCCCACGTCGTCGAGCCGCACGCCGGGGAGCAGCCGCAGGAGGTCGCCGTGGGCGACGACGCGCGTGTCGATGCCGAGGTCGCGCTGCATGGCCACGTTGCGCGCGAGCGCCCGCTCGTAGCCGCGTCCGACGAGCTGCACGAAGCCGACGGGCTCGAAGCCGCAGTCGCCGCCCACGATGGCGTCGAAGTCGCGGAAGACCTTCAGGCTCTCGACGGCCAGCCGCGACTCCGCCGCGTTGGTGTAGTGCATGCGGACGAGCGCCCCGGACTTGCCGGTGGCGCCGGCGGCGAGCTGGCCCCGCTCGAGCAGCACGACGTCGCGGACGCCGAGCGCGGTCAGGTGGAACGCGGTGCTGGCGCCGTTGGCGCCGCCTCCGACGACGACGACATCGGCCGTGGTGGGCATGCCCCGATTGTGGCACAGGGCCGCGGGGGGCGGCAGCAGGCGCGAAGGGGCGCCCCGGCGCGCGGCCGGCGCGCCACGGCGGGTCACCGCATCTGGAGGATCTCGCGGGCGATCACGAGCCGCTGCACCTCCGAGGTGCCCTCGCCGATCTCCGTGAGCTTGGCGTCCCGGAAGATGCGCTCGACGGGGAATTCCGTGATGTAGCCGGCGCCGCCGTGGATCTGCACGGCCCTGGTGGCCGCGCGCATGGCGGTCTCGGAGGCGAAGAGCTTGGCCATCGCGGCCGCGTGCATGGCCGGACGGCCCTGGTCCTTCAGCCACGCCGCCTGGAGCGTGAGCAGCCGAGCGGTCTCCACGTCGGTCGCGATGTCGGCGATCATGCCGCGGAGCCCGTTGAACTCGGCCAGCGTCCGGCCGAACGCCGTCCGCTGCTTCATGTACTTCACGGCCTGGTCCAGCGCGGCCTGGGCGATGCCGACGGACATCGCCGCCATCGCGATGCGGCCGCCCTCCAGCACCTGCATGGCCTGCACGAAGCCCTGCCCGCGCTCGCCCAGGAGGTTCTCGGCCGGCACGCGGGCGTCCTCGAAGATCAGCTCGGCGGTGTCGGAGGCGTGCAGGCCGAGCTTGCGGTAGGGGCGGCCCGCGGCGAAGCCCGGCATCCCCTTCTCGAGCACGAAGGCCGAGATCCCCTTGCTGCCGCGGTCCGGGTCGGTGCGCGCCATCACGACGGCGGTCTTGCCGACGCTCGCGTTGGTGATGAACGCCTTGGAGCCGTTCAGGATCCAGGCGCCGCCGCGCAGCTCGGCCCGGGTGCGCAGCGCCGCCGCGTCCGAGCCCGAGCCGGGCTCCGTGAGGCCCCAGGCGCCGAGCGCCTCGCCGCGCGCGAGCGGCGGCAGGTACCGCGCCTTCTGCTCCGCCGACCCGAACATCACGATGTGGTTGGCGCACAGCGAGTTGTGGGCCCACATCGTGATGCCGACGGAGGCGTCGCCGCGGTTCAGCTCCTCCACCACGAGGGCGTACGCGACGTGATCGAGGCCCGCCCCGCCGTACTCGGGCGGCACCAGCGCGCCGAGGAAGCCCAGCTCCGCGAGCTTCGCGATGATCGGCCACGGGAACTCGTGGCGCTCGTCGTACGGCGCGATGCGGTCGCCCAGCTCCGCGTCGGCGAACTGGCGCGCGACGTCGCGGATCTCCCGCTGCTCCTCGGTCAGCTCGAAGTCCACCGTCAGCGCGGCTCCTTGGCCTTCAGCTCCGCCTCGTGCTCGCGGATGAACGCGCGGATCTCGTCCGCCATGTCGAGCAGGCGCAGCCACTGCTCCTTGTAGAGCGTCACCGGGAAGCGCCCCAGCCCGTACACGCTCACGGCGCCCTTCTCGCTCACCCTCAGCTGGCGCGAGCCCCCGCGCGCTTTCAGCGCGGCGTTCTCGGCCCGCAGCCGCTCCAGCTCCGCCCGGACGTCGTCGTCTGCCATGCCGCCCCCTGGGCCCCCGCCCGCCGCCTACACCGCGGCCCGCACGTGCTCGCGCACGAAGCGGACGATGTCTTGCGTGGACGTGCCCGGTCCGAACAGCTCCTTGACGCCCAGCGCCTTCAGCGCGGCCGCGTCCTCCGGCGGGATGATGCCGCCGCCGAAGACCACGACGTCCTCCGCCCCCTTCTCCTTCAGCAGCTCGAGGACCCGCTTGAAGAGGTAGTTGTGGGCGCCGGACAGCACGCTGAGACCGATGGCGTCGGCGTCCTCCTGGATCGCCGTGGCCACGACCTGCTCCGGCGTCTGGTGCAGGCCCGTGTAGATCACCTCGAAGCCGGCGTCGCGGAGGGCGCGCGCCACGACCTTGGCCCCGCGATCGTGCCCATCGAGCCCCGGCTTGGCGACGACGACCCTGATCTTGCGCTCGGTCATGGCCTGCCTCGATCGGATGGTCCGAGAACGACGGCCGCGATTCGAGCGCCGGCTCCGCCGGCGCAATCGACGGGGGGAGGTCCCGGAAGGGGGGCGAAGCCCCCCTCCG
>Ga0209172_10000552_pt1 | contig 101244 bp, 104 predicted proteins | sample LarsenN4metaG_FD_184113 | JGI IMG/M metagenome (GOLD analysis project Ga0209172, IMG submission 184113) | Hot spring sediment bacterial and archeal communities from British Columbia, Canada, to study Microbial Dark Matter (Phase II) - Larsen... ... | reverse complement strand
TCCCGCACGCCCGCGCCGACCGGCCCGGCGCGAGCGCCAGCGTTGCGCGCTGTCGCCGGCCGGGTCGGCGCTCAGTGGGTACCCGGGGGATCAGACCTCCCACTGCCCCCTATTTCGAGACAACCCCCAGCCTTTACGCCGCTGCCAAATTTGCTGGTCCGCATACGCACCACTATTATGCGGCTCGAACCGGCGGATGCGATTGTCGTGTTGGCGGCAACGATAGATTCGGAGGGGGTGTTGAACAACAGCTCGTTCCGACGTGCAGTCCATGGGATCGTCCTACACAGAAGAGGGCTGGCGCCACTCCTGGTTTTCTCGGGGCCGTCGCGGAACTCCGGCCCCGCAGAGGCTACGATTCGCGCCGAGCTTGCACGCGACCTGGGAATTCCAGAAGAGGTGATCCTCACCGACACTCAGGCACGGACCACTCGAGAGGAGGCAGTCCGGCTTGCGGATCTCCTTCGGTCGAGAGGCGCCCGACGAATTCTGCTGGTCACGGATTCGCAACACCTGCCCCGGGCTGAGGCTCTGTTCGAGCGCGCTGGATTTGAGGTGTTGTCGGCCCCTGCAGACGATTTCTCCAGTGCGGCCGTGGAACCCGAGGGACGGCTCCGACTCATGCGCCGGATCGCGCAGGAGATCCTCGCCCGCCTCTACTATCGACTGGCTGGATACCTGTGATGCTCAGGGAACCTACATGGAACAGCTCTTTCTCCCGGTCCTGATCGCCCTCACGTCGGCCGGGACCTACTTTGTGGGGACCAGGGCAGCCGGCCTGTCTGTACAGCGTCTACGGGCGGCGGTCGGAAAGGCGCTGGAGTGCGCCGGACTGACCCTAATATTCCTCGGCGTGAACGTCGCTGTGGGCACGGCTGCGGCGCTGGCGGCGCGCTACCTCGTCTCCACGTTCGTGTCGCTCTATCCTATGGCCGACGCGAGCCTGCTCGGGCTTTCTCTTCTCCAAGCCATCACCTTCCAGTGGTGGCGGGAGATCTCGAAACGACCCATAAGGTAAGAGCGTACGAGTGTACGAAGCGACGAAATACTGGGAGTGAAATGGACAGAGGCTGCACTGAAGGCTATAATATTCGCGTTCGCCGGACGCTAGTTGGCGCACGAACCTTTCTAGCCCGGAGTATTTACGAAGACTCCGTCTTCGTTCATAACCGCCCGCGAGAGTGCGTTTCGCGCTCGGGCGGGCTTTGTCGTGAGATGAGCCGAACGGCTAGTCCTGAGCGGAGGCCCTGCGCCCCTCGCAGGGCCGTAGTCGAACCCCAAAGGGCGGGTTATTTATGGCCCGTTCATGAATAACCCGGGCTAGAGGCTGAAGAGAACGGGGCACGTCGGAACCAGGAAGCAGCTCGAGGGGTGGCTGTTCCCGAGCCCACCCGGTTGATCCTCCGTACGCTGCCGGCTTCGCACTTGGATCGTCTGGAGGCGCTTGTAGCATGGGGTGGGGATGCCGTCGCCGACACCGAATGTCTATACGATGACAACCCCTCAGCATGCCGCGATTGATACCAACGTCCTTGTCGCCCTGGTGGATAGGCGTGATCATTGGCATGCGAGCGCTCACGCTCTCCGCGAGGTCCTGCAAGGCGGAGCGACTGATCTCGTCTATTTCGATTCGGAATGCGGAATGCGGAATGGACTCAAGAACGAAGGGCGTACGAACGTACGATCTTGAACGAGAGGCGTACGAAGGGACGAGCTGAATGCGGATTTCCGAATGCGGAATGAACTCGAGGGGGCAGGCGGAAGGCGGAAGGTGATTAGAGAACTTCTGATCGTCACGGCGCGCCAAGGAGAAGGGTGGAACGGATGCAAAGTGATACTACGATGGCTGCAAGAGCCTTGGATGAGGTAAGGCAGATCCTCAGGGAGATCCTGGGGGAAGGGACGGTGACGGTGTATCTGTTTGGCTCCTGGGCCCGGGGAGGTGCCACTTCGATATCGGATATCGATGTGGCCATCGAGGCCCGTACTCCTTTACCGCCAGGCACCCTGGCCCGGCTGCGGGAGCGGCTGGAGGAGAGCCATGTGCCTTATCGGGTGGAGGTGGTGGACCTGGATGACGTGGACGCGACCTTCCGTCGCCGGATCCTCGAAGAGAGCGTGCGGTGGAGCGATTGAAGGAGCGGCTCGCCATCGCCCAACGCGCTCTGACCACCTTGGAGGAGCTCCTGGCCCTCCCTCACATGTCCCCTGTAGAGCGGGATGCGGCCATCCAGCGCTTTGAGTACACCTTCGAGGCCTGCTGGAGGGCGGCTCAACGGTACCTGCTGGTGGTCGGCGGAGGAAGGTACGGTCTCATTGCGGGACCCAATTGCGAATCTCGAATCCGCCAGTCCGCCGGGCACCCACGGCATTGCCGTGGGTGCCGGACGCCTTCGGAGAGGCGGAAACTGCGAATAGCGAATGACCTTGACGGAATGCGGGAGTGGATGGCGCGAGGGGGAGATGATTAGCGGCGGAAGAAGGCGAAGAGGATGCCGAGGATGGCGCCGAGCTGCCCGACCCAGAAGATGAACATCCAGCGAATGAGATCCGCCTTGACTTCGGTTATGCTCACTTCAAGCCTGGAGATCCTCCCGTCCAGCTTGGCCCCCTCCTGCGAGATCTTCACATCAAGCTTGGCAACCTCTTCAGACAACCGTCGTTCGAACTTCTCCTCAACAAAAGTAAGGACATCGCCCTTGACCTGGCCGTTGGCCTGGTTGATGAGGTCCACCAAGGCATCGGTTGCCTCGTCTCCAAGTTTTTCCCGAAGTGGCTTCGGGACGGTCAGGATCGGCACTGCGTTGACCTCCAGGGGACAAGCTGCCGTACTTCTACCACGCTCGTATCCGCCAGGGCAAGGAGAAAATGGAGCTGGGCTGCGCCAGCAGGATAAATGACTACGAACGACGGAGCACGGACTAAGAAGAAATGCGGAATGCGGTCGGAGAGTCGGGAGCCGAGACGACGAGGAATTAAAAAGGTACCGGACACCCTTCCAGCGGTGAACTGTTCGGGGTCAACGCGGGAGGCGGATGCGAGAAAGTGGCTTGCGTGCTTTGATGAAGGGAAGGACTATTCCGCGAGAGTGGTGACGCCGATCAACGGCGGCCAGCTCTTGGAAGTGAGGGGTTGCGAAGTCCGCCCAGGGACACAGGGGATTTGCGATGGCTGTTCAGCTCCTCAGGCGCTCGTTCACGGTAGAGGACTACCACCGGATGGCGCAAGCGGGCATCCTTCGGGAAGACGATCGCGTCGAACTCCTCGATGGGGAGATCCTGGAAATAACGCCGATTGGCAGCAGGCACGCTGCGTGTGTAGACAGACTGAATCCGCTCTTCTCGGATCAGGTGCGAAGGCGTGCCATCGTACGCATCCAAAACCCGATTCGTCTGAGCGAGCGCTCGGAGCCGCAGCCCGATCTCACCCTACTTAGGCCTCGCCCCGATTTCTACGCCCAGGCCCATCCAGGACCCGGGGGTTTCCTCCTTGTGGTGGAGGTTGCGGAGACCTTCGCTGATGTGGACCGCGACGTCAAGGTGCCCCTGTACGCCCGGGCCGGGATCCTGGAGGTGTGGCTGGTGGACCTGGCCGGGGAGTGCATCGAGGTCTCCCGGACGCCAACGCCCCAGGGGTACCAGGAGGTCCAGCGCCTCCGGCGAGGCCAATGCATGGCCTCTCAGGCCATTCCTGACCCGGAGCTTGCTGTGGACGACGTCTTGGGATAACGCCCCACACGGCGTATCAGGGACGTCGCGTGCGAAGGTTCAAAGTGCAAGGTTCAAGGTTCGAGGGTCAGGGTTGGAGGAGGCGCGACCGGACGACGAAGTCGATCTCGAGCTGGCGCAGCAGCGCCTCGGTGCGTTCCTCCATGCTGGCGACAATCATGAACTTCTTCAGGGGACGGCCGAGCTGGCGGGTGGCGAAGTGGGCCTTGCGGTGGAAGGGGAGGACATCATCCGGCTTGAGATGGGACTTGACGTCAACGAGATAGGCCGTCCCATCGGAGACCAGAAGGTCGTACTCGACCTGGGCCCCGGGGACCCCGTACACCTCGCCCGCGGTATCCGTGAGCACCAGGCGCTCAGCCCGGGTGAACTTCTCTCCGGCGAACTCCTCGATGACCCCCTGGACGATCCCCTCCAGGCCATAGCCGAGGCGGCCCGAGAGGGCGGAAACCTCCAGGCGGATGCCCCGGATCTCGCGGATCAGCTCCTCGAACCGGCGATCCACGGCCTCGAACCGGCGATCCACGGCCTCGAATCGGCTGGCCGTCTCCTGCGCGTGACGCCGGAAATCCTCCCGGAACGAGCGGATCTCGGCCAGCATCTCGCCGAACTCCTGACCGGTCGGGAATGCCTCGGCCAGGATGCCCGCCACCTCGTGGCGGAATTCGGGGCGCTCCCGGAGGATACGGGGCAGGGTGGTACGAATGAGGTCGAGGATCTGCTCCTCGGGTAGTTCCTGCCGCTGTCCAGGGCTCAACATTCCGATCGCCTCTCTCAAGGGCTCAGTCGGCGGCTAGCCTTTACAAAATTCGACCGGTTCTGAACCTTCAAGTCCAATCTCCCCACAGGTGATGGGGGCGATGGGGCTCGAGGGAAGGGGAGGAAGGGGTCCTGCCCGGGCCATCCTCGGGAGGAGCTGCTGGCGAGTGGGCACGGGCACATTTTCAGGGTGCAGAAGCAGCGCTTCGACCGGGAGTCGTTGTGGAGCGACATTGGGCGAGCCTCCAGCCGGCCGGGTCGGTACGCGGGGCTGCTGCTGACGGGGTGCCAGGACACGGAGTATAGCTACGATGCCTACTTCGAGGGCCGGCCGAACGGCGCCTTCAGCTTCGTGGCCCTCCGCGCGCTGGCGAAGCTCCCAACTGGGGCGACCTACCGGGACTGGTACGCGGCGATCCGGCGGAGCCTCCCCTCGCGCCAGTACCCCCAGACGCCCAACCTCTACGGCTCCTCGAGCATGAAGCGATGGAAGGTATTGCGCGGCTGAGGGGCAGGAGGCGGGGACGTTGCAACCTTATTGGCTTTTTGCGAGACGGGGGCCTGAAGAGGCTCTCAGCAGCGAAGCAGGGTGACCGTGGCCTGCAAGGCCGGATGGCGCGAGGATGGCGGTGATCAGCGGCGGAAGAAGGCGAAGAGGATGCCGAGGATGGCGCCGAGCTGCCCGACCCCGAAGATGAACATCCAGCGGATCAGGTCGGCCTTCATCTCCGCCATCTCCTGACGGACCTTGGCAAATTCCATGTTCACCTTGCCGATCTCGGTGGTCAGGCGCTCGCTCACCTTGCCGATCTCGGTGGTCAGGCGCTCGTTGAGCTTGCCGAGTTCTTCCGAAAGGCGTCGTTCGAACTTTTCCTCGACGAAGGTGAGCACATCCGCTTTCGTCTGGCCGTTGGCCAGATTGATAAGCTCGACCAGGGCGTCGGTCCCTTCCTCGCCAAGCTTTTCCCGGAGCACCTTCGGACGGTCAAGATAGGCACGCTTTCGGCCTCCATCCAGCAGGTGGGGATACGTCTACCTTCACCGCGGCCCGGAGACAAGGGGAAAATGGGTGTGAGGTCCCCTTCGACATGGCCTGCGGCTTCTGGAAGCTGACCGGCAGAGGTGCGACCAATTGGGGGCCACAGGTGGCAGGGTGGGCACGCGAGGAAGCGGGGAGACGGGGACGCCTCTCCATGATCACAGGTGGCCAGGAAAGGAGGGTTGCGGTCCATGGCCGCCAAGGCGCCGCCAGCTAAGAAGCTGACCTACGAGGAATTCCTGGCCTGGTGTGACGAGGACACCTGGACGGCCCCGCGGACCTCGTCGTGGAGATCAGCTCCCCCGACAGCCGGCTGCGTGACCGGGGCGAGAAGTTCGCGGAGTACGAGATGGGTGGGGTGCGGGAGTACTGGCTCCTCGATCCCGAGCGCCAACAGGCTGACTTCTACCGGCTGGATCCCCGTGGGCGGTACCGGCTGGCGGAGCCAGACCAGGAGGGGTGGTACCAGTCCGCGGTGGTCCCTGGCTTTCGCCTGAAGGTGGAGTGGCTCTGGCAAGTGCCTCCGCCCAAGGTCCTGGACGCGGTGCGCGCCCTCGGCCTCCTCACCCCCTGACCCGCGGACGGCCCTGGCGGCTCCTTCGGTTGGCCCAGGAGCTCCACCTCGATTGATCTCGCTGACCGTTCTCGTTCCTGTGTCACTCCGTTCCCCTGCTTGCCCCGATCCGAAATTCCAACGAGGCCCCATGCCCGGCACAGACGCTGGCAGAGCGTCGACGAGGGGAAGCGCCGGGCAGCATGCATCGCCCCTATAGGGGCCTATGGCAATTTCCCCGGATGGGACCACACACCGAGGCAATCAGGACCACAGGACCACGGGACCACTCTCATTCGTCAGCCGTGAAAAGTGAGGCGGGAGGGGAACACTACCCTGGTTCGATGTTCAATGGGCGAGGTGCGGGTTCAATCTCAGCGCGGAATGCGGAATCACAACGGACCATGGACCACTGACCACAGACCGTGGACTGCGGACCACTCTTACACGTGAGGCGGAAGGCGGGAGGCGTCAGGAGACAGGGAAACTGGGAGAGAAGGAGATAGGAGGACAAGGAGGCAAGGAGACAGGCAGAACCGGAGAACCGGCCTCTGGCCCCGAGGGAGCAATAAAAAATCGGAGTAACGGGGAGCGATTGTTCAAGATGCGAAATTGCCTGATTGGCAACGTGGAACCTCGAACATTGAACCTCGCACGTTCGTCGAAGAGGAAGATCCCATGGATCCAGAACCACGATTTGAGAGAGACGAGGACGAAGTAAGCTTGCTGGATTACCTGCGGGTGATCCGGAAGTACTGGCGGATGGAGGTCGGCCTCATCCTCGTGGCGTGCGCGGCGGCGGGACTTTATAGCCTATCGCTGCCGAAGGAATACGAGGCCACAGCCTCTATCCTGCCGCCACCGGACCCCAAGGGGGGGAGGGCCTTAGAGAGTTTGATCGGCCAGACCGGCGCCGGATCGTTCCTGGGTGGGATGCTGTCGGGCAGCGACACCAAGGATGTCTTTGTCGGGATCCTCAAGAGCCGGACGATGCAGGACGACATCATCAAGAAGTTCGACCTCATCAAGGCCTACAGATTAGAGGACTCCAAGACACCCATGCAGAGCAGCCGGGCGAAGCTGGCGGGGATGACCAATATCAAGGTCTCGAAAGAAGGGGTGATATCGGTCACGGCGGGGGCCTACGACCCGAAGCTGGCGGCGGACATTGCGAACTTCTACGTGGAGAACCTGGACCGACTGAACACGAGGCTCAACATCACGGACGTGGGACGGACTCGATTGTTTCTGGATGCGAGGGCCGCCCAGGCTCAGAAGGCGTTGCGAGATGCGGAAAACCGCCTGAAGGAGTTTCAGTCGCGCAGCAAGGCGGTGGTCATGGAGGGGCAAGCCAAGGCTGCGATCGAGGCCGCGGGAAAGCTGGAGGGACAGATCCTGGCCGCCGAGGTCCAATTGAAGACCCTGGAGACCTTCGCCACGCCGCGGAACCCGGATGTGATCCGGCTGAAGGAGGGCATTGACGAGATGCGCCGGCAGCTCAAGCGCATGGAGTACGGGCGCAGCACCGGGAATCCAACGCATGAGCCGGGGGGCGCCGTCGCCGACTATTCAGTTCCCCTGGGCTCGATCCCGGCCACCGGCGTGGAGCTGGCCCGGCTGATCCGCGAGGCCAAGATCCAGGAGACGATCTTCACCCTGCTCACGCAGCAACTGGAGCAGGCCAAAATCGCCGAGGCCAAGGACATGCCCACGGTCAGGATCCTGGACCGGGCGGTCGTGCCCGAGTGGAAATCGCGGCCGAAAGTGCTGCTGAATGTCCTCCTCGCGGGCGTCTCGTCCCTTTTCATCGCCATCTTTCTGGCGTTCTTTCTTGAATATCTGGAAGGTGCCCGGAAACGGAGCCCTGTTCATTAGGATTTTTGCGTTCGACGTTCAAGGTGCGAGGTGCGAGGTTCGAGGGTTCCGTTAGGCGGGAGGCGTAAGGCGTGAGGGGAGGGAGGGGGGAGATGGAGAAGCCACATAAAAAGTTCGATGTCTGGAAGCTTTCGATGGACCTGGCGACGCAAGCCTACCAGGAGACCAGGGCCTTTCCCAAAGACGAAGGCTACGGCCTGACCGCGCAGATCCGGCGAGCAGCCGTGAGCATCCCCAGCAATATTGCCGAAGGCGCCGGGCGCCAAACGAAACGGGAGTTCGCGAATTATCTGCATATAGCCCAAGGCTCCCTGAGTGAACTGGATACGCTGCTGGAACTCGCCGTCACCGTTGGGTACCTACCACGGGACAAGTGGAGCACGCTCGATCAACGGATGGAACGGGTTGACAAGATGTTGAGCGGGCTCATCCGGCACCAAAAGAGGGAGAGCCGCAAGGAGTAAACTGCTTATCGTTACTCGTGAGGGGTCAGGGGTTAGAGGCCTGACGATAAACTGCTGGATTTTCCCCTTACGCCTATCGCCTTACGCCTTACGGATTCTCAATCTGACACTTCAGAGAATGGGATTACTCAGATGATTCAGAACACACGAAAGAGTACGAAGAGACGACTGCAAGCCCTAAGCATGGTAGCTGTGCTGCTAATTCAGCCGCTTGCTGGATACCAGATAGCGGTTGCGCAGCAGCCGGCGGCCGGAACGCCTGTGCCTGGTCAAGCGGCGCCCAGTGGACCGTCGAGCGGATTGCCGGGGCCTGTGCCCGCCTTGCCCGGCCAGCCGGCTGCGCGACCCGGAACAGCGGGCCCCCAGGTTCCGCAGGCAGGGGTCCCGGCGCCGACGGTCTCGAACTTTCCCTGTCCGCCGGGATTCATGCCGGTGTCTTCCGGTCAGCCGCTGGAAGGGCTGGCCGGGCCGGCAACGCCGATCGCGCCTCCCGCCACCCCCACCGGCGCACCTGGGGCAACCGCGGGCCCCGGGCCAGCCCGTTTCCCCGCGCCAGGCTTCCCGGGCGTAGATTGCGTTCCCATCCCCGGGGCCGAGGCCGTTCCCCCTGGTGAGGACTCCCTCTCCGCCATCGAGGCCGCCTTTGAGGCCCCCGTGTTGCCGGGGGTGAAGCGGCGCCTGCGCCAGTACGGCTATGATATGTTCCGCGTCCCCGCCTCGACCTTTGCCCCGGTCGAGGATGTGCCCGTCGGTCCGGAGTATGTCCTGGGGCCGGGGGACAGCCTGATCACCTATGTCTGGGGCCTGGTGGAGAATGTGTTCACCGAGACGGTCAACCGGAACGGGGAGATCTTCATTCCGAAGGTCGGGACCCTGAGGGTCTGGGGACTCTCCTTTGACCGGGCCGAGCAGCTTATCCGGGACCAGCTCTCGCGGGTCTATACGGGGTTCCGGATCAGCGTGACGATGGGCCGCCTCCGCACGATCCGGGTGTTCGTGGTGGGCGAGGTGATGCGACCCGGCGCCTATACCATGAGCGCCCTGTCCACACTCACTAATGCCCTGTTCGTCGCCGGCGGGCCGTCAAAGCAGGGCACCCTGCGGCGGATCGCGGTCATGCGCCACAACAAAGTGGTCAGCGAGATGGACCTGTACGATTTTCTCCTCCGGGGGGACAAGAGCCAGGACATCCGGCTGGAGTCCGGTGATACCGTCTTCGTTCCCACCATCGGTCCCACGGTCGGCCTGATCGGCAATGTCAATCGGCCGGCGATTTATGAGCTGAAGGGGGAAACGCAGGTGACGGACCTCCTGGCCATGGCGGGCGGGGTGGCTCCCAGCGGCTACCTGCAGCGGATGCAGCTCGAGCGGTACCGGGCAAACACCGAGCGCGTGATCCAGGACTTCAACCTGCTCGACTTCACCCAGCGCGGGGTGCAGAGCGCCAACCCGGTCCTGCGGGACGGGGATCTGGTGCGGGTGTTCCCCGTGGATCCTCGCATCTACAATGCCGTCAGCCTGGAGGGTCCCGTCAAGCGCCCGGGAAACTACGAGTTGCGGCCAGGCATGCGACTGGCAGAGATCGTGACGCGGGCCGATCTGCTCCCCGAAGCCTACCTGGATCGGGCAGAGATCGTCCGGATGAAAGACGATCTCAGCACCGAGGTGATCCCATTCAGCATCCGGGACCTGTGGGCCGGCCAGGCGGCGGCCAACCTCGAGCTTCGTCCGCTGGATCGGGTGGTGATCAGCAGTGAGTTCCGGCCGGTGGCGACCGTCGCCGTGTCCGGCTTGGTCAAGCGCCCCGGCCGGTACACCATCGCCCGGGGGGAGCGGCTAAGCAGCTTGCTGGAGCGCGCGGGTGGCTTGCTGCCGGATGCCTTCCCCAAGGGGGCGGTCTTCACCCGGGAGTCCGTCCGCCGGCTCGAGCGGGAGCAGCTCGACAGGTTCGTCCGCACCCAGGAGCAGGCCTTGCTGGCAGAGGCGGCCGCGGTGACGGCGGGCGCCACGGAGCTGGCGGCCGGCGATAAGGGTGAGACTGTCACTGCCCAAGCCGCCGTCACCGCCCAGCGACGCGAGTTGCTCCGCTCGCTGGCGGCGAGCATCACCCTGGGAAGGCTAGCGATCCATCTTGAACCACCCGAAAAGCTCAAAGGGTCGCCGAATGATATCCTGTTGGAGGACGGAGACTCCCTCTTCGTCCCGCAACAACCGACCTCTGTGGCCGTCATCGGGGCCGTTCGCAATGCGACCGCAGTGCTGCACAAGGACAAGGAGAATATGGAGTATTACATCAACCACGCGGGTGGTACCACCCGGGAAGCGGACGTGGACCAGATCTTCATCGTCAAGGCGGATGGCAGCGCCGTGGCGAGCTTTGTCCCCCTTCGCTCCGTGGAGGCCGGGGATGCGATCATCGTGCCCATCTCCACGGAGCCGAGAGTTCGAACGATCCCCCTGCTGAAGGACCTGGCGACAATTGTGGCCGGCTTTGCGGTTCCGGTCGGGGTGGTCGCGGCGATCGCCAAGTAGGACAAGACTACCGGACCACAGACCACTCTTGATCTCGCGAGGCGGGAGGCGTACGGGGACCGCTACGCTGGTTCGAGGTTCGATGTTCAAGGTTCGAGGTTGGTCGGGCAGAAACGCGGACGTCGCACGTTGAACCTCGAACCGAACTGCGGATAGATTCTCAGGTACCGTTCCGTAGAACTTTGAAAATGTGAGAGTCGGAAGGCCAGGAGGCTTGACGCTCAGATGGCCAGAGCAATCCAGCTTCCTGGCCTTCTCTGTGTTCGACCCATCTTCGGAGCGAGGCGGTGAAATGCCCCGGCTGACCGGTTACTCTGTGTGGGCCGCCTTTCCCGCGCTCGCCCTCGTCCTCTTGTCCTCCATCCCTGCACGGGGGCAGAATGTCGGCATCCGCGACGTGCCACTGAAGCCGTGGACGGGCTTCGCGCGGCACTGGGACTGGACCTACGATGCGCTGCAGAAGCTCGTCCTTTCCGGGATCACCGGCCCGGTCGTCCTCAACACCAAGCCCATGTCCCGGCGGGAAATGGCCATGATCCTGGCGGATGTCGTCCGTCGGATCCAAGAGAACAAGGTTCCGGAGTTCAATCAGCGGACCGACCTGAACGACCTCCTCTTGGAGCTGATGGATGAGTTCAGCCCGGAACTTCTGGCGTTGGGGGTTGAGGGATATGGAATCCGCGGGGAACGCCCCCGACTTCTCGAAGCCAAGCCGGTGGAGTTCCTGCAGCTCGTGGGGGCTTACACGACGAACGCCCCCACGAATCTGGAGAACAATAACGGCGACCGCCTGGAGGAGGGGGTCAATGGCCGCATCGCGGCTACCTCCTGGCTGGAGGTCGGGGGATTCCTGGCCGCCTATGCCCATCCCGAGTTCCGCTTCGGGCAGGATTATGCGAACGGCCGGCTGGTTGAGGGGTATGTCAAGGGCCGCCTCGGGTCCTTCGAGCTGATGGTTGGCAGGGAATCCCTCTGGTGGGGGCCTGGCTTTCACGGCTCGATGCTGTTTTCCAACAATGCGCTGGGCCTGGACATGATCCGCCTGCAGACGGCCGAGCAGGTCATGCTTCCGTGGGTGCTCCGGTACCTCGGGCCGCTGAAGCTGAGCGTGCTCTTCGGGCAGTTTGAAGAGGAGCGGGAGTTCCCCCGCACCAAGCTTTCGGGATTCCGGCTGGACGTGTCGCCGGCCTCGTGGTTGGAGGTAGGGCTTGGGCGCACCTTTATGTTCGGCGGGGAGGGGCGGCCCGAGCCCGAATGGCACCAGTACCCCTTCACCCTGGTGATGAGCAAGGACGATCCCACCAGCAGGTATTCCGGAAACAGCCTGTTCCAGCTCGACGTGTCGGTGCGGCTAGGCAACATCGGCAAGTACGTTCCCCTAAGCCGGGACGCCGAGATCTACCTGGACTTCGGCTGGGACGATACCTGCTGCGAGACCGCATGGATCCCCTTGAAGCCAGGGGCCATTGTCGGGTTGTACCTCCCCAACCTCTTCCTCTCACCTGACACGACGTTCCGGGTCGAGTACAGCAACACCTCTTCGTTCAACTTCACCCACAGCACCTATACCGGCGGCTACATCCGCAAGGGGCATGTCCTGTCGCATTTTGAGGGGACGGCCGGCGAGGACCTGTTCTTCCGCCTGACCCAACGGCTGGACAAGCGGCTCATGGTGGGAATGGAGCTTGACCTGGCGCGGCGGGGGCGGACGACAAGCGGTCTGGCGTTCTCGACGAAGGAAAACTACTGGTACGTCGGGGTGGACGTCTCCTACCGACACACCAAGAACCTGACGCTGCAGGCCGGGTTCCGGCTGGAGTGGGTGGACAACCGCGAGTTCGTCGCTGGCAACGATGACATCAACCAGGTGTACCTCGTCGGCATAACGTATGCCTTTGATGCAACATACGGGATCGGAAACTAAGGCCATGGGACCACTGATCACAAGACCACAAGACCACAGGACCACGGGACCACTCTCATTCGTCAGCCGTGAAAAGTGAGGCCGGAGGGAAACACTGCTCTGGCTCGAGGTTCGATGTGCGATGTTCGATGTTCGCGACCAAGCCACCTCGAACCTCGAACCTTGAACTTTGAAAAATGAACCTCGCACCTACGTGAGAAAGATGGACGGCCGGCCGGGGAGCCGACGAATCCGCCGACAGGGCGGAGGTTCTGAGATGAGGTCAGGGCCGCATCCTCCCGTGTCTCTCGTCATCCCCGTATTCAACGAGGAGCCGAATCTGGAACCGCTCTACGAGCGGCTGGAGCGGGTGCTGGAGGGTCTCGGCCGGCCGTACGAGGTGATCTTCGTGGATGACGGCAGCCGGGACCGCTCTCTCGAGGTGATGCGGCGCCTGCAGGAAAAGCACGACGCGGTCCGGGTGATTCAGCTCAACCGGAACTACGGCCAGCATGCGGCCGTGTTCGCCGGCCTGGATCATGCCCGGGGAGAGGTCGTCGTGACGCTGGACGCGGATCTCCAGAACCCGCCGGAGGAGATCCCCCGGCTGCTGGGCAAGATCCACGAGGGGCATGACGTCGTGGGCGGGTGGCGCCAGAATCGCCAGGACCACGCCGTTCGCCGACTGCTCTCCTGGGGGGTGAACAAGTTTACCTCGAGGATTGTCGGGGTGGAGATGCGGGACTACGGATGCATGCTGCGTGCCTACCACCGAGAGGTCGTGGACGCCCTGCGAAAGTGCGCCGAGGTTCCCAGCTTTATCCCCGCCCTTGCCAACACCTTCGCCGCGTCTCCGGCAGAGATTCCCGTGGCGCACGACCGGCGGCATAGCGGCCGGTCGAAGTACAGTCCCTTCCGTCTCCTTCGGCTCTCTGTCGACCTCCTGACCGGATTGTCACTTATTCCCCCCCGGCTTGTCAGCCTGGCAGGTATAGGCATCGGCCTGCTGGGAATCGGCTTCGGGGGCTTCCTCTGGCTGCGCCGCCCACAGCTGACCCCCTGGTCGGAAGGGGTCTTCACGCTCTTTGCCGTGCTCTTCGGCTTTGTGGGGATCCAGGTCCTGGCCCTGGGCCTCATCGGCGCATACATCGGTCGGATCTACATGGAGGTCCGGCGGCGGCCGCGTTATGTCATTCAACGGATCTACGAGACCAAGAACCAAGAAGGCTGAGGTTTTGAGAAGGCCTACGAGGGTACGAATGGACGTTGGGATTCTGGAGACACACATTTTGCGGGAAAGGCACTGGACGATGCCGGGGTACATTCGTCCTTTCGGACTGTCGTACAGCTTGGATACAGAAAGCTCGCAACTGGAGCGTCGCAGGGCGGCCTACCGGCCGCAACCAAAAAGCGAATTCACGAGCGGCTATAACCTGCGAGACCAATCACGCGCCGCCGCAGTCTCAAGCATGGGCAATATCGCGGAGGCTCGTGGGCGCTGTTCTTTCGAGGAGAAGCGGAAGTTCTCTGAGGTTTCCCATGGGGCTGTCGAAGAATTGCAACGTCACCTGGACGTGGCACCGGATCAGGACTGTATCTCGCAAGAAGAGCTCGATGAGGCGTACAATTGGGCCGTGACCGAGGCAGGGGTCGCGCGCCCATGAAGTAGCTGCCCCCTCCCGTACACTCGTACCTTCGTACGCGATTTGTTGAGAGATTTGAATACCCCGCGGATCCTAGTTTTTGCGTACGGCGACGTGGGTGTCGCCTGCCTCCAGGAGCTCCTGGACCGGGGGGCGAACGTCGTGGCCGTGGTGACCCATCGCGATGACCCGGCAGAGACGATCCGGTTCGCGTCGGTCGCAAGGCTGGCGGGCGCCCACAGGATCCCCAGTCACACGCCCGGCAATCCAAACACGCCGGAATTCGTCGAGGACATCCGGCGTCTGAAACCGGATCTCATCTTCTCGTTTTATTACCGTCGCCTGCTGTGTCCCGCCACCTTGGACATTCCAAGATTGGGTGCCATCAACCTCCATGGCTCCCTGTTGCCCAAGTATCGGGGCCGCGCCCCCCTCAACTGGGTCTTGATCCACGGGGAGACTCTTACGGGCGTCACGCTGCACTATATGGACGCCTTGGCGGACCACGGCGACATCATCGCCCAGCGCAGCGTGCCCATCGCGATCGAGGATACGGCCCTGACGCTCTTGGGAAAGCTCGTGGGCGCCGCCCGAATTCTCCTGGCGGAATCGTACCCCCTGATCGCGGCGGGCCGGGCGCCGCGGACCCCCCAGGATCATGCCGCGGCCACGACCTTCGGACGCCGTAGGCCCGCGGATGGTTGGATCGACTGGTCGCGTTCGGCCTGGGAGATCTACAACCTGATCCGGGCGGTGACCCGGCCGTTCCCGGGGGCGTTCACCTGCCTTGGCGATCGCCGGGTTTTCCTGTGGCGGGCCAGGCCTCCTCGGGCCCGTTCAACCCCCGCCCCGCCCGGGACGATCCTGGGAGTCGGGGAGGACGGGGTGCTGGAGGTGGCAACCAGGGATGGGATCCTGGAAGTAACAGCGATTCAGCCGGAGGGCGCGTTGGAGATGGACGGCGCCGAGTTTCTTGCCGTCTTGCAGAAGAGCACGACGGCGGCTCGATCACAGTTTGGATAATGGCGTCCGAACGTTCAAGGCGCGATGTTCGAGGTTCAACGCGCGACGTTCCTGACCGACCAACCTCGAACCTTGAACATCGAACGTCGAACCAGCGGTGCGTTCCCCGTACGCCTCCCACCTCACGACCGAGCGGTCCGTAGTCAGTGGGCTTGTGGTCCAATATGATTCCGCATTCGTAACGTACCTTTGTACATTCGTCCTGTCTGGGTGAGGTTCGTGGGTATCGGTCTGAAAATTGACGTGTGCACCTTCGACGGCCTTCGCGTCGGAGTGCCGGCGCTTCTGTCCCTGCTGGACCGGCACGGAGTCCGGGCGACCTTCTGCGTGGCCCTCGGGCCGGATACGACCGGTCGCGCCATCCTGCGACTCCTGCGGCCGGGGTTTCTGGCCAAGATGCGGAGGACGCGGGCGGTCCGCACCTACGGCCTCCGCACCCTTGTCTCCGGCACGCTGCTGCCGCCGCGCCATGCGGGCCGTCGCCTGGCGCCGCTGCTGCGGCGGGTGATTGCGGCGGGACACGAGGTGGCCGTCCATGGCTACGATCACCGGAGGTGGCAGGACCGGGTCCACCGGATGGATGAAAGGGCGGTCCGGGGGGAGATCCGACGGGCCGTGACGGTCTACCAGGAGGCGACGGGTCGCCTCCCCCGCGGGTTCGGGGCGCCGGGCTGGCAGGTGAGCCTGGCCAGCCTGCAAGCGCTGGACGAGATGGGCTTCGCCTATGCCAGCGACACCCGAGGTACGCAGCCGTTCTTTCCGAAGGTCGCCGGGCGGGGGCTCCGGACGCTCCAGCTTCCCACCACGTTCCCTACGCTCGACGAGGCGCTGGGGGTGGATGGCCTGGACGGCGACGGATACATCAACCTGGTGTGCCGGCAACTCCAAGGGAAGGGCAAGGGCATCCTCACCCTGCACGCCGAGATGGAGGGCATTGGCTTTCAGGCGGTGGCCGACCGGCTGCTTGCGGCGCTCCACGCGGAGGGGGTGCGGTGTCTGCCGCTGGAGGTCCTGGCCAAGCAGGTTCGGGCGGAGGGGGAGGGGCGGGTCCCGGTCGTGGAGGTTGTCCCCCGGCCCATCCGCGGCCGCGCGGGAACGGTGGCCATGCCGGCCGGATTCGAAGTTGCCTAATTCACGAGCCTCGTGCAGCTCGTCGTCGAAGGAACAACGGGGTACGAGAGTACGCAGGTACGAATGGGCGGGGTCGGATGGCGCGCGGCACTGTTTCGCCTCTCGCGATCCTCCCGTACCGTCGTCCTCTCGTCCAATCGTACGCTTTTCTTCATGAGCCCGTGCGATTCGAGAACAGCCAGTTCTTGCCGCTCCGGCCCAGCACGGCAGGCTCCGGATCCTGGGCCTGGAGCTTCCCGAGCCGACCGGCAGAGTCGGTGAGGAGAAATACCCGCCCCGCCCCCCGCCAGAGCCTGACAAACTCCTCCTCCTCCAGGAAGGTGCCCTGCGCCTCCGGATAGCGCGATCCAAACTCCAGGTCCCCGAAGAGGCCGCGGAGCACCCGGGACCGCTGTCCCGTATAGAAGTTCGCGCTGGCGAAGTTCTCGTACGGCCCCTCGACGATGATCTGATCTCCCGGCTGGAAGTCGCGGGTGATCGCCTCGGTCAACCGGACGATGGAGCGGTGGGGTTCGAAGAGCTTGATCCCGGTCTGGACAAGGCTCAGGGTGGGGACCATGCTGGCCGCCAGGCAGGCGACCGTCCACCCGGGCCGTCGGCGCACCCAGGACGCGCCGGCGGCGGCGGCCCCGAGAAAGAGGATCAGCGTCGCCCATCGGAGGAGCGGAACCAGCTCCGCATACGAGGGCAGGGTGTAAACGTCGGCGTTGGACAGGATCCCGTACTGGATATCCCGGGCGTAGGCATCCATGGCGGGGAACATGTTGTACAGGGAGACCTGCTCCAGACGCGGGAACAGCCAGGGGGTCGGGAGCAGCCCCACGGCAATGGTCAGGAGGCCGAAGCAGCTATAGGACAGGCCGCTTCGGAGGATGCGCTCAGGGTGCAAGGCAATCTCGGCCTCCCACAGGCGTCCCACGACGAGCGCGAGGGCGGGGAAGGCCGGCAGGGAGTAGTATTCCAGGCGCGACGGCGTCAGCGCGAAGAAGCCGATCACCGACGCGGCCCACAGCAGGATGAAGAGGAGGCCGTGCTCCTCCGGGGGGGCGCCTCGCACCCGAAGCCAGCAGCGCCGCAGCGCCACCGGAAGGAACACGCTCCACGGAAAGGTCCAGACCAGCACCATGATCAGGAAAGCGGACAGGGGCAGGGGGGCATAATCCAGGAGGTGTCGCCGCCCCACGAAGCGCAGCAGGTGCTCGTTCACGAAGTAGAACCAGAAGAAGCCCGGGTTCTCCAGGCCGACCAGGATATGCCAGGGGGCCGTGACGGCCAGGAACACGGCGCCTCCGCGCCAGAGCTCCCAGTGCCGTACGATCCGCCAGTCGCGGGTGAGCAGCAGGAAGCCTCCCAGCGTGAGCACGGGAAAGACAAGCCCGATCAGCCCCTTGGTCAGGATGGCGAGGCCCATGGCCGCGTAGGCCAGCAGCATGGGGACCCGGCGGGGGGTCTCGCCGAGGGAACCGCGCAAGATCCCCCAGAACGTCGCGGCCAACAACGTGGTGAACAGCATATCGGTGAGGATGATCCGGCTGAAGATGAAGTAGCCGAAGCTGGTCGCCAGGATCAGCCCGCTCACCAGGCCGGCCCGCCTTCCCCAGAGGTCCCGGCCGATCCCGTACACGATACCTACGCCGAGCGTGGCCGCCAGGGCGGTCGTCAGCCGGGCGGAGAACTCCGTGATGCCGAAGAGCTGATAGGCGAGGACCGTAAGCCAGTAGAGGAGGGGCGGCTTCTCAAAGTACCGGATGAAATTGAAGCGGGGCGTCAGCCAGTCCCCGAGGAGGAGCATCTCTCGCGGGATCTCGGCATACATGCCCTCGTTGGGGTCATACAGGCCGGCCAGCCCCAAGCGGGCGAGGTAGAGGGCCCCCGTTCCAACAACCAGCAGCACGGGGGCCCAGCGTTCGACGGGCCAGCCGGGGGCGCCAAGCGGTGGCCTGCTCATCGGATTCCCCCCACCTTCTCTCCCAATGCGTGCATCAACTTACCATTCTCCGGTGGGGAGGATCAACAGGCTCCCCTTGCCGTCCTTTCGGGTGAGCTCCTTTCGGAATCCCGAGGGATGATGCATCAGCCATGAGGGATATTTGGCTTGACAAAGTGGCGTTCCCCGCGTATTTTTACGCGGTTCGGGGCGCTACGCCCGATGGTTGCTTACCCCAGGAGTCCTCGAGTTTCATGAAGACGTATCAGCCGAAAGCGGGAGAGGTCAACCGGCGCTGGGTGCTGGTGGATGCCCAGGGGCAGACCCTGGGGCGTCTGGCCAGTCGCGTGGCGATGCTTCTGCGGGGAAAGGGGAAGCCGGTCTTCGCGCCCCACACGGACGTGGGGGACTTCGTGGTCATCATCAACGCGGAGAAGGTGACGGTGACCGGCCGGAAGCTTCACCAGAAAGAATACCAGCACCACTCCCAGCACCCCGGGGGGCTGAAAACCATCCGGCTGGACAAGCTGCTGCGGGAAAAGCCGGAGCGCGTCCTCGAAAAAGCGGTGCGGGGGATGCTGCCCAAGACGAAGCTGGGGGATGCCCTGTTCGGAAAACTCAAGGTGTACGCCGGCCCGAAGCACCCCCACGCGGCCCAGCGGCCGAGTCCGCTCACCGCCTCGAGCTGAGACAAGGGGAGTACCCAGGGATGGAGCTCACATCGCGCGCATATGGAACCGGACGCCGCAAGTGCTGTGTGGCGCGTGTCTGGTTGCAGCCGGGCGAGGGCAAGATCGAGGTGAACAGCCGCCCGGTGGATGATTTCTTCCCCCGCCCGACGCTCAAGATGGTTCTGGCCCAACCACTCAAGGCGGTCGGGATGGAGGGGAAGTACGACGTCATGGCGACCGTCAGCGGGGGCGGGGCGAGCGGCCAGGCCGGGGCGATTCGCCTGGGAATCGCGCGGGCCCTGGTGCAGGCGGACGGCGCCCTGCGGACTGCGTTGAAGAAGGCCGGATTGCTCACGCGCGACCCTCGTGTGAAGGAGCGAAAGAAATACGGCCAGCGGGGCGCCCGGGCCCGGTTCCAGTTCTCCAAGCGGTAACCGTTTCGCGGTGAAGGATGGGGAAGGGCCTTCGGGTTCTTCCCTTTTTTTGTGCCCGCGGGCCGGCCGGACACGGGTACCGGTTCTGGGGACAGCGGGGGAGTCGCCAGCGTGACGGGAAGACAGGGGAACGAGAAAATTCGCCGCGTGGCGCTGGCGGGCGCCAGCGGGTACACGGGGGTGGAGCTCCTGCGTCTGCTTCTCCAGCATCCGCTGGCGAACGTTGTGGCCCTCACGGCGGACACGCACGCGAACCTGCCCATCGGGAAGGTCTTTCCCAGCCTGGCGGGATTCCTGGATCTGACCTGCCTCCCCCTGGATACATCCAAGCTCGCCGCGGAGGCGGAATTCGTCTTCCTGGCGCTGCCCCACAAGACGTCTATGGCGGTTGGCGCAGACCTGATCCAGCGCGGGGCGCGGGTCCTGGACCTCTCCGCCGACTACCGCCTGAAGGACGCGGCTGCCTACCCACGCTGGTACGGGGTGCAGCATGCGGCCCCCCACCTCCTGAAGGAGGCCGCCTACGGCCTGCCCGAACTCCATCGGGCCGAGATCAGCGAGGCGCGGTTGGTGGCGGTTCCAGGCTGCTATCCCACGGGGGCGGTGCTGGGCCTCGCACCCCTGGTGGCAGAAGGGCTCGTGGACCCGGACTCCATATTGATCGATGCGATCTCGGGCGTCTCGGGGGCGGGCCGCAAGGCCGAGCTGCCGTATCATTACTCGGAGGCGAACGAGAACCTCAAGGCGTACGGAGTGGCCACCCATCGCCACACCCCCGAGATCGAGCAGGAGCTGTCCCGCCTGGCGGGCCGCGAGGTCATCGTCTCCTTCACGCCGCACCTGGCGCCGCTCACCCGCGGGATCCTGACGACCATCACGGCGGCCCTGCAGAGCCGCCGGTCCGCGGCCGACCTGCTTAGCCTGTTCAGGGTCTACTACCGGGATGCCCCCTTCGTGCGCGTCCTGGGGGAGGGGCAGCTCCCCGAGACGAAGCAGGTCCTGCACGCGAACTTCTGCGATATCGGCCTGGTCTCCGACTCCCGGACGGGGCGGGTCATCGTAGTGACCGCGATCGACAACCTGGTGAAGGGGGCCTCCGGTCAGGCCGTGCAGTGCTTCAACGTGATGGCGGGTGTGGACGAGCGGACGGGCCTGTGGATCCCCGGACTGTTCCCGTAATCTTCGAGGGGTGAACCATACAGGACACCTGGTCAGACCAACGATCGAATGGCGAAGACCCGATGTCCAATTCGGAAGGGGCAACTGTTCCGGGGCTGCTTCCGCTTCGCGTTGGTCATCGGAAATTCCTTGCTGGATCCCGGACATCTCGCAACGGTGCGCTGAGGCCGGGCATGCGGCGGGCGAATTGAGGACAGCGTGGCAGGGAATGACGTCTACCTGTTCGCGATCCCTGGGGGAATCTCCGCGGTCAAGGGGGTGCGGTCGGCGGGCGTGGCCTGTGGATTGAAACGAGGGGACGCGCCGGACCTCGCCCTGGTCGTGTCGGACAGGCCCGCAACGGTTGCGGCCACCTTCACGACGAACCGGGTGCAGGCGGCGCCGGTCCAGGTCTCACGCCGGAAGCTTCGAGGCGGGAAGCTTGCGGCCATCGTGATCAACAGTGGAAATGCCAACGCGTGCACCGGGCGGCAGGGACTTCGGGATGCCGAGGCCATGGCCCGCGAGGTGGCCCGGGCAATCAAGCGACCGGCCGGCCAGGTGTTCGTCGCCTCGACGGGCGTCATCGGGCGGCCGATGAACATGGCGCTGGTCCGGACGGGAATCCACCGCGCGGTGGACCGGCTGGATGTCGCGGGGGGAAGCGAGGCGGCCAGGGCCATTCTGACGACGGACACCACGCCCAAGGAAGCGGCCATCACCTTCACGGTGGGAGAGCGGCGGGTGACCATCGGGGGCATGGCCAAGGGTTCCGGCATGATCGCCCCGCGGATGGCCACGATGCTGGCGGTCCTGGCCACGGACGCGGCCGTCGCGGCGGGGGCACTGCAGCGGGCGCTCCGGGTCGCGGTGGATGCCAGCTTCAATTGCATCACCGTGGACGGGGACACCAGCACCAACGACATGGTGCTGTGTTTCGCCAACGCCGCCGCCGGGGCGCCCCCGCTGCGCGCGGGGACGGCCGGCTTCCGAGCCTTCCAGGTCGGGTTGGAAATGGTCTGCCTGAGCCTGGCCAGGATGATCGCCCGCGACGGCGAAGGAGCGACCAAGCTGGTCGAAGTCCGCATCTCCGGCGCACGCACGGCGCACGAAGCCCGCCTGGCGGCCGAGACGGTGGCCAACTCCCCCCTGGTCAAGACGATGCTTTTCGGCGAGGACATCAACTGGGGACGGGTCATGGCCGCCCTGGGGAGATCAGGCGCGCGGTTCGATGGAGGGTCCGTGGACCTCTGCGTGGATGAGTTGCCGGTCGTCAAGGGCGGGATCGGTCTTGGGAGAAGTGCAGAGGCCGCGGCGAATCACCGGCTGCGCCAGCGAGAGTTCGCGCTTGGCATCAACCTGCATGCGGGGTCCGGGACGGCGCGAGTGTGGACCACCGATCTCACGGAGGGCTACGTTCGGATCAATGCGGGGTACCGGAGCTGACGAGCAGACCGTTGGGTGGTGCGATGGCTCTCTTGGATCGCGTACAACCGAATCACCGAACGGTCGAACACCTGTTGGGATGGGCCTTGCCGCCCCTGTGCCTGTGTGCTATAAAGCGAGACGGCCTGCGGTGATCGCGGGCCAAATTCACACGCACGCGGATCCCCTCGGGGGTGTCGCCCCGCCTCGGGCGGGGTGATCCGGTGGGAGCGGAGGCGTGCGGCGGATGAACCAAAAGGGGAGGTCTGCCATGTCCACGATGACGATCAAGGAGCTGTTGGAAGCGGGCGTCCACTTCGGGCACCAGACGAAGCGGTGGAACCCCAAGATGAAGAAGTATCTGTTCGGGGAGCGGAATGGGATCTACATCATTGACCTGCAGAAGAGCCTGAAGAAGTTCCAGGAGGCGGAGGCCTTCCTGCGCTCCGTGGCCGTGCGGGGCGAATCGGTGCTGTTCGTGGGCACCAAGAAGCAGGCGGCGGACACGATCCAGGAAGAGGCGACGCGGGCGGGGATGTTCTTCGTCAACCGCCGGTGGCTGGGAGGGACCCTGACCAACTTTCAGACCATCACCAAGAGCATCTCCCGTCTGAAGCAGCTCGAGGACATGCAGGCCACCGGGAAGTTCGAGGCCTTTTCAAAGAAGGAAGTCCTGCGGCTGGAGCGCGAAATGGAGAAGCTGAACAACGCGCTCCTGGGAATCAAAGGCATGGAGAACCTCCCCGGGGCGGTGTTCATCATTGATCCGAAGAAGGAGCGAATCGCCGTCGCGGAGGCGCGCCGCCTGGGCATTCCGGTGGTGGCGGTGGTGGACACCAACTGCGATCCCGACGAGATCGATTTTCCCATTCCCGGGAACGATGACGCCATCCGGGCCATCCGGCTGATCACGTCCCGGCTGGTGGATGCCATCGTCGAGGGGCGCGGGGAAGGGGCCAAAGCCGGCGTGGTGGGACTGGAGGAGGCCATGGCCGCCGCCGCCAACCCCGTGGCGGAGGGGACCGCAGGCGCCCCGCCGGCCGAAGGGCCGGGCCGGGAAGTCCCGAGCGCACAGGTGGCCGCGGCCGGCATTCAATAGGCAAGGAGCGTCCATGACGATTTCTGCAACGATGGTGCGTGACCTCCGCGAGAAGACGGGGGCGGGGATCATGGAGTGCAAGGCGGCCCTGGCAGAGGCCATGGGCGACATGGACAAGGCGGTCGAAGTCCTGCGAAAACGCGGGTTGAAGACGGCCGAGAAGAAGGCCGGCCGGACTGCGGCGGATGGTTTGGTGGCGGCGTGGATCTCGCCGGGCCGGAACGTGGGGGCTTTGCTGGAGGTGAACTGCGAAACGGACTTCGTCGCCCGCACGGATCAGTTCGTCCGCCTGACCCGATCCCTGGTGGCCCTGGTTGGGGCGGACACGGCTGCGAACGGCGTGGAGGCGCTGCTGACCCGATCCCTCGGCAACCAGCCAGTAGCCGACGTGGTCAAGGAAACGATCGGCTCATTGGGAGAAAACATCGTGGTCCGGCGCGCGGCGCGCCGGGCGCTGCCGGAGACTGCCAAAGGCGTGATCACGAGCTACCTGCACGCCGGCGGGAAGATCGGGGTTCTCGTGGAGGTCCGCTGTACCTCTGACCGCGTGGCCAAGAGCGAGGAGCTGGCGCATCTGGCCAAAGAGCTGGCGCTTCAGGTGTGCTCGGCCGAGCCCGCCTACCTGACCCGCGACCAGGTGCCGGCCGAGATCCTGGACAAGGAGCGGGAGATCCTGCGGGCCCAGCCCGATGTCCAGGGCAAGCCCGCGACCATTCAGGACAAGATCATCCAGGGTCGGTTGGAGAAGTTCTTCATGGAGCGGTGCCTGGTGGACCAGGCCTTCATCCGGGACCCGGAGGGCAAGCAGAAGGTCCGGGATGTCCTGAAGGAGGCGGAGAAGCGCCTGGGAGAGGCCATCACCGTGGCGGGCTTCGACAGGTTCCGACTGGGTGAGGGGATCGAGAAGCGGGGGACCGACTGAGGACGGCAATCGGGCCACCCCGCGGGACACGGGGCAACCGGGAGCTCCCGGTTGCCGGGTACCGGGTACCCTCCGGGTGACCCTCCGGGTGACCCTTCGGGTGACCCTCTGGGTAAGGTGCGCCGGATTGCCAGATTGCCTGAGCACGGAATGGCGGATCTCAAGTACCGACGCATCCTCCTGAAGATCAGCGGCGAGGCGCTGGCGGGCGAGCAGCCCTACGGCATCAGCGCCGACGTCGTGCGCTTCATCGCGGAGGAGGTCCGGGAGATCCACCAGCTTGGCGTCCGGATCGGCATGGTGATCGGCGGCGGGAACATCTTCCGGGGGGTGGAGGCCAGCGCCCGGGGGATGGATCGCTCGTCGGCCGACTACATGGGCATGCTGGCCACGGTGATCAACGGACTGGCCCTGCAGGACGCCCTGGAAAAGCTGGGGGTGGACACCCGGGTGCAGACCGCCATCGAGATGCGTGAAGTGGCGGAGCCCTTCATCCGCCGCCGGGCGCTGCGCCACCTGGAGAAGGGGCGGACCGTGATCTTCGTGGGGGGGACGGGGAACCCGTACTTCACGACGGACACGGCGGCGGCCCTGCGCGCCATGGAGATCAACGCCGACGTCGTCTTCAAGGCCACGAAGGTGGATGGGGTCTACAGCGCCGATCCCAAAAAGGATCCGACGGCCAAGAAGTTCGACGAGTTGAGCTACATCGAGGTGCTGAGCCGGCGCTTGGAGGTGATGGATTCCACGGCCATCTCGCTGTGCATGGACAACGGATTCCCCATCGTCGTGTTCAACCTCCAGGAGAAGGGCCGGTTGCGCCAGCTCGTCCAGGGCGAGCGCATCGGGACCCTGGTCAGGGGAGGCTGAGGGAGGGGCGAACGACCCATGCAGGACGTCCTCCGCAAGGCCGAGCAGGATATGAAGCGGGCGACCGAGGCGACCCTGAAGGACTTCAACAGTGTCCGGACGGGGCGGGCCTCGGTGGCGCTCCTGGACGGGATCGTCGTGGACTACCACGGCACACCCACCCCCCTGAAGGGGGTGGCCAACCTGGCGACGCCGGAGCGGCGCCTGATCACCGTCCAGCCCTGGGATGCCTCGCTGATCCCGGTCATCGAGAAGGCGATCCTGAAATCCGACCTGGGGATCACCCCGACCAACGACGGCAAGGTCATCCGGCTGGCGGTTCCTCCCCTGACCGAGGAGCGCCGGAAGGAGCTGGTGAAGGTCGTGCGCAAGATGGCGGAGGAGGGGCGGGTGATCATTCGCAACATCCGCCGGGACGCCAACGAAGCGCTCAAGAGGCTGGAGAAGAGCAAGCAGCTGTCCGAGGACGGCGTGCGCAAGGGCATGGACCAGGTCCAGGAGCTGACGAACCGCATGATCAAAGGCCTGGACGAGCTCCTGGGGAAGAAGGAAAAGGAGATCATGGAGTTCTGAGTCCGCTCCGCCCGCCCGGTGTGGGACAGCGGACGGCCAGGTCATGCATCGTCAACGGGTTCTCAGCGCCCTGCTGCTCATCCCTGCGTTTCTCCTCCTGGTCCATTTCGGCTCCGCCTTCCACTTCAGCCTGCTGATCAGCCTGGTCATCGCCCTGGCGGCCTGGGAGTTCTCCCGGCTGTGCCCGGAGGGGACCGATGCCAGCCTCTCCCTTCTGACGATCCTGGGCGCCCTGGGATGGCATGGGGCCGTCGTCTATACGGGTGGGCTGGCAGGCGTGGGGGCCGCGATGGCGGCCGCGGCCCTGGGTCGTGCCGCAGTGGTCCGGGCGGGCTTCCGGGTCGGCCTGGTGCAGGGAGCATGGATCGTCCTGGGGGTCACCTATGTCGCAGGCCTGCTGAGCTTCATCAGCCTGTTGCGGGGGTTGCCCGAAGGGAGGCAGCTCGTCTACTATCTGACCTTCACGATGTGGGCGGGCGACACCGGGGCGTTTTATCTCGGGAGCTGGATCGGGCGCCGGGCCATTGCACCCCGCATCAGCCCCAGGAAGACGGTCGAGGGCGCACTGGGCGGCCTGGCGGCCACGCTTCTCGTGGCCCTGGCGGGCAGCGCCCTGCTCTGGCCGCGGCTTTCCTGGCGGACGGCGGCGTGGATCGGGTTGGTGCTGGCGGTCGTCGGGATCCTGGGGGACCTGTGCGAGTCGGCGGTGAAGCGGGCCGCGTCGGTCAAGGATAGCGGGACCGTGATTCCCGGGCACGGGGGGATGCTGGATCGTGTGGACAGCCTCATGTTCGCGGGGCCGGTATTGTATGTCCTGGTATGGCTCGCGTGGGTGTGATCGCGAAACCATGGGTGGATGCGCCGGAGATGTCGCGAGGACTACGATTCGGTCTCGCGGCGGGGAGCGGCGTGCTCTGCATGGCGGCCTTTCCCCCCTGGGATGTCGGCCCCGTCGCCTTCGTCGGCCTGGTGCCCCTGTTCCTGGCGCTGGAAGGGGCGCCGACACGCCAGGCAGCCTGGCTGGGATACCTCTCGGGGCTGAGCTTCTCCCTGGGCACCATCTGGTGGGTGATCAACACCATGACCACCTATGGCCGGATGCCGCTCCCGCTCAGCCTGCTGGCCCTGATCCTCCTCTGCGGAATCCTGGCGGGGTACCCGGCCGCCTTCACCTGGCTGCTGTCGGCGGGGCAGCACCGGCTGCGACTCCCTCGCGGGATCGTGCCCCTCGTGGCGGCCGGGGTGTGGACAGCCCTGGAGTTTCTCCGGACGTATCTGTTCTCGGGATTCCCGTGGGCATTGCTTGGCTACAGCCAGTATCAGCAGCCCACCATTCGTCTGCTGGCGTCGGCGTTCGGGGTGTACGGGATCTCCGCCCTCCTCGTCCTGGTGAACGGCACGCTGGCGGAGCTCCTGGTCCGGGTGTGGCGGCCGCCCGAAAGGGCGGGCCGGTGGCGGGGCGCGTGGCTTCCGGCGGGGGTGACGTGTCTGGCGCTCGTCGGCACCGTGGGATACGCCCGGGGGATCTGGCGGGATCCGACCGGCGGTCCCGCCGTTCGCGTGGCATTGCTCCAGGGGAACATCGATCAGTCGCAGAAGTGGGAGCGGAGCTATCAGACGGCCACCCTGGAGATCTACGAGCGGCTGGCCCGTCGCGCGGGAGCGGAGCAGCCGGCGCTGATCGTGTGGCCCGAAACGGCCCTGCCCTTCTTCCTGCGGCGGGAGCCCGAGCTGGGCCCGCGCGTGCAGCGATTCATCGCCGGCGCGGGGGTCCCAACGCTGACCGGAAGCCCTGACCTGGGGGAGGATGGGCTGCTGTACAATACGGCGTTCTTCGTGGGCGGGGACGGGGAGGTCCGCGGCCGTTACCGCAAGCGCCACCTCGTCCCCTTCGGCGAGTACGTGCCCCTCCAGAGGGTCTTTTTCTTCCTGGACAAGCTGGTGGTGGGGATCGGGGACTTCGGCCGGGGGCGGGACGCGACCGTCTTTTCCCTGGATGGGCTGCGATTCAGCGTCATGATCTGTTACGAGGTCATCTTCCCCGCGGAGGTGCGGGAGTTCGTGCGGGGCGGGGCGGCCTTGCTGGTCAACATCACCAACGATGCCTGGTTCGGGCGAAGTGGGGCGCCGTACCAGCACCTGGCCATGGCCGCCCTGCGGGCGGTGGAGCATGGGACGTACCTCGTGCGGGCGGCCAACACCGGTGTCAGCGCCGTGATCGCCCCGACGGGGGACATCCTGGCGCACACCGAGATCTTCACCGAGGCGGTGCTCCTGGGGACGATCCGGGCGCGCCTTGGAGAGACCATGTATACGCGCTACGGGGATGTCTTGCCCTGGCTGTGCCTCGTCTTCCTGGGGGCCTACTGTTTGGCGCTGTGGCGGGCTCGCCGGAAGTGATAAAGTGACAGAGGATCAGAGGGACAAAGGAAAACGGAGACAAGGGGACAAGGGGCAGAGGGGCTAGGGCTTGAACTTTGTCACTGTATCCCTGTGTCACTTTGCCCCTGGGATGAGGAGGCAGCAATGATTCCTGATTTGCAACGCACGATAGACGAGTTACAGCGAAAACTGGAACAGCTTCGGGTGTATCTTTGACTTGCCCGGCAAGGGCGCCCGCCTGGCCGCCCTCGAGGCTGCCGCGGCTGCGCCGGAATTCTGGGGCGATCCCGAGAAGGCCCAGAAAGTGCTCAAAGAGACCAGCGATCTTCGCCAGACCCTCAACCAGCATGCCGGGCTGGTGAAAGACCTGGAGGATCACCGGGTGCTCCTGGACCTGGCGGCGGACCCGGAGGATGTCGAAACCCTCCAGGAGGTGGCGAACGGGCTCAAGGACCTCGCCCGGCAGGTGCGCGGTCTGGAGCTGCAGACAGTCCTCTCGGGGGACTACGACAAGGGAAATGCCATCCTGAGCATCAACCCCGGGGCCGGCGGAACGGAGTCCCAGGACTGGGCGCAGATGCTCCTGCGGATGTACCTCCGCTGGGCGGAGTCGAAGGGCTTCCGGACCGAGGTCATCGACCTGCTGGAAGGGGAAGAGGCCGGGATCAAGACCGCCACCGTGACGGTGGGGGGCCCCTACGCGTACGGCTACCTGCGCGCCGAGATGGGGGTGCATCGGCTGGTCCGGATTTCCCCCTTTGACGCCAGCAAGCGGCGGCATACCTCCTTTGCGTCGGTCTTCGTGTATCCCGAGGTCTCCGACGATATCGAGATCAAGATCGAGGAGAAGGACCTCAGGATCGATACCTTCCGGGCGGGCGGACACGGGGGGCAGCACATCAATGTGACCGACTCGGCCGTCCGCATCACCCACCTGCCCACCGGGATCGTGGCCACCTGTCAGAACGAGCGCTCCCAGCACAAGAATAAGGCCATGGCCATGAAGGTGCTGCGCGCCCGGCTGTATGACCATTACAAGCGGCAGCAGGACGAAGAGCTGGCCAAGCTGCAGGGGGAGAAGGCCCCCATCGCCTGGGGGAGCCAGATCCGGTCCTACGTCCTCGCCCCGTACCAGATGGTCAAGGATCACCGGACGGGCGAGGAGACCGGCAATGTCACTGCGGTCCTGGACGGGGACCTGGACCGCTTCATCGAGGCGTATCTGTTCAAGCCGCCCGACGCAAGGGGATAAAGACGACAGCGACAGGGACAGGGAGTCGGAGCGCCAGGCGCGTTGCGATCAGCCTGGCGGAGGGGGAGCACATGCAGGAGCAGGATCTTCGGGCAGAGCTGGAGCGGCTGCGGGCTGAGAACGAGGCGCTCAAGGCCAAGATGACCCGGGCGACGAGCATGAAGGTGAGCGAGAAGGGGGCGGTCTCGGTGTACGGCCTGGGACGCTTTCCCGTGACCCTCTACAAGGAACAGTGGCTCAAGCTCCTGGGCATGGCCGACGACATCAAGAAGTTCATCGCCGAGAACGATTCCCGGCTCAGGGTCAGGGGCTGAGGACCCGGGCTGGCACTGGCTTGACACCCCCCGGACCCCTGCCTATAATCGCTGAAATTTCGCTGAGTTGCCGTTGTGCGGTCCGGAGGACGAGTGGAAGAGCCTGGTGGGTTCATTCGGGAGCGTCTGAAGAAACTGGAAGACCTCGATCGCGACGGCATCGATCCCTACCCCAGCAGCTTCCCCGTCACCCATCAGGCAGGCGACCTCCTCACCCGTTACGCCGCCGCCGACGAGGCGGCGCTGGCGGCGGCCGAGCCCGTCACCGTGGCCGGGCGCGTCCTGTCCCTCCGCAGCCACGGCAAAGCCTCCTTCGCCCACCTCAAGGACCAGACGGGCAGGATCCAGATCTACGTCCGCCAGGACAGCGTGGGCGAGGCGGCGTATTCCCTGTTCCGCCGGGTCGACATCGGCGACTTCCTGGGCGTCCGCGGACCCGTTTTCCGGACCAAGACGGGGGAGCTGACCGTTCATGCCGAGACGGTCGTCCTCCTGGCCAAGTCGTTGCGCCCGCTGCCCGACAAGTGGCATGGCCTCTCGGACGTGGAGGTCCGGTACCGCCAGCGCTACGTGGACCTGATCGCCAACCCACCCGTGGCGGAGCTCTTCCAGCGGCGGGCGCGCATCATCACCGAGATCCGCCGCTTCTTCGACACCCGGGGCTTCCTGGAGGTCGAGACGCCCATGATGCAGCCGATCCCGGGTGGCGCCGCGGCTCGACCCTTCGTGACCCGCCACAACGCCCTGGGGCTCGATCTGTACCTGCGGGTCGCGCCGGAACTGCACCTCAAGCGGTGCGTGGTGGGGGGGCTGGAGCGGGTGTACGAGATCAACCGGAACTTCCGGAACGAGGGGGTGTCCACCCAGCACAACCCCGAGTTTACCATGCTGGAGTTTTACCAGGCGTATGCCGACTACCGGGACCTGATGGCGTTGACCGAGGAGCTGATCCCCCAGGTGGTGCGCGCCGTCTGCGGCAGCGAGACCATCACGTACCAGGGGAAGTTGATCGCCTTCACGCCGCCCTGGCCGCGCCTCACCCTGGAAGAGGCCCTCGTCAAGCTGGGAGGCCTGGGCCCCCAGGACGTCGGGAGCGAGGAGCAGTTGCGGGCGGCGGCCCGGGGCAGCGGGATCGCGGTGAAGCCGGCCTGGGGATGGGCCCAGCTCCTGGTGGAGCTCTTCGAGGCCCGGGTGGAGGGCCAACTGATCCAGCCGACCTTCGTGACCGATTTCCCCGCGGACCTCAGCCCGCTGGCCAAGGGCCGGGCGGACGATCCCCGCTACGCCCAGCGCTTCGAGCTGTTCGTGGGCGGCCTGGAGGTGGCCAACGCCTACACCGAGCTCAACGATCCCCGGGAGCAGCGCCGCCGGCTGGAAGCGCAGGCGCGGGCGCGGGCCGCGGGGGACGAGAAGGCCCACTTCCTGGACGAGGACTTCCTCCGCGCCCTGGAATACGGCCTGCCGCCCACGGCCGGCGAGGGAATCGGCATCGACCGCCTGGTCATGCTGCTGACCGACGCCCCCTCCATCCGGGACGTCATCCTGTTTCCCTTGCTCAGGCCGGAAACCCGCCCGGACGAGGGCTAGGCCCTCGCAATTTCACATGGGGACCGACAACCGACAACCGGTCCCTTGCGAGGGCAATTTCAAATGTCAAACTGACAACCGACAACCGGTCAAGTTCGGCCGATGGCCGGTTGTCAGTTGTCCGTTGTCCGTTTTGCATTGGCTTTGTTTGTGAGAGACGAATTGGACGCGGGGATACCTGAGGAGTAGCGATCGGATGGCTTGGTCCACGCCCTACGAGGTGTTCATCGCCCTTCGCTATCTCAAGGCCAGGCGAAGACAGCGGTCCCTCTCCGTCATCACCTTCATCTCCACGGCGGGTGTGGCCGTGGGAGTCATGGCCCTCATCGTGGTGATGGCGGTGATGAGCGGGTTCGAATTCGACCTCCGCAACAAGATCCTTGGCACCAACGCCCATATCTGGGTCCTGCGCTACGGGGAGCGGGGGATCGAGGAGCCGAGCGCCGTCCTGGCGACCGTCCGCCGGGTCCCCGGCGTCACGGCCGTCTCCCCCTTCACCTATAACGAGGTCCTGCTCACGGCGGCGGGCCGCACCGCGGGCACCGTGCTCCGCGGCATCGACCTGGCCTCGGCCGTGGAGGCGACCGAATTCACGAAGACGCTTAAGAGCGCCAGCCCCGACCTCACCGCCGCGATCGGGAGCCCCCGGCCCGTCTTTCCGCCGGATGGGATCGTCCTGGGCGCATACCTGGCAAGCACCCTGGGCGTGAGCGTGGGGAGTCAGGTCGACGTGCTCCTGCCCGTGGGCGGGGACCTCTCCCCCCTGGGCGTGATGCCCCGGATGCGCCGGTTCACGGTGGTCGGGATCTTCCAGGTGGGCTACGCGGAGTTCGATTCGAAGCTGGCCAAGATCGCCATCCCGACCGCCCAGCAGCTCTTCCGGATGGGACCAGCCATCACCGGCATCGAGGTCCGCGTCCGGGACATCTACCAGGCGCCCCAGGTGGCCGAGGCCATCCGGGCCGCCCTCAAGTTCCCCTACTTCACCCGAACCTGGATGGAGCTGAATCGCAACTTCTTCACGGCTCTCCGCGTGGAGCGGATCGTGATGTTCGTCATCCTGACCATGATCGTCCTGGTGGCGGCCTTCGGCATCATCAGCACGCTGATCATGCTGGTCATGCAGAAGCGGAAGGAGATCGCCATCCTGAAGTCCATGGGGGCCACCGGGACGAGCCTCATGACCGTTTTTATCGTGCAGGGGATGATCATCGGGGCGGCCGGGACAGTCCTGGGGCTCGTGGCCGGCCTCGCCATCGCCCACAACCTGAATCCCATCGTGGGGGCGATGGAGTGGCTTTTTGGATTCAAGGCCTTCCCCCAGGACGTGTATCTCCTGGATAAGCTACCGGCGCGGGTCCTATGGCCGGACGTGCTGGCCATCACCCTCACCGCCTTCGTGATCAGCTTTCTGGCGACCATCATCCCGTCGCGCCAGGCGGCCGGGGTGGACCCCGTCGTCGCCATCAGATACGAATGATGAATGACGAATGTCCAACATCGAACACCCAAAGGGTACCCGAATGTCCACCCGTCCGTTGGACATTCGACATCGGACATTCGATATTCGACCTTGAGCTGGCGCCAGAGCGATGAGTGTCGAGATTAGGGTCCAGAACGTCTGGAAGAGCTTCCCCCGGGACGGCGAGCGGGTGGAGGTGCTCAAGGGCGCCTCCCTGCGCATCGCCCCGGGAGAACTGGCGGCGGTGGTCGGCCCGTCCGGGGTTGGAAAGAGCACGCTGCTGCATCTCCTGGGGGCCCTGGAGCGCCCGACCTCCGGAGAGATTCTTTACGGGGAGACCCCCCTTTCAACCCTCAACGATGCGGCCCTGGCGGAGTTCCGGAACCGCCAGGTAGGGTTTGTGTTTCAGTTCCACCACCTGCTGCCGGAATTCACGGCGCTGGAGAATGTGATGCTGCCCCTCCTCATCCGTCGGGCACCGATAGGGGAAACACGGACGCGGGCCCAGAGCCTGTTGGCCCAAGTCGGCCTGGGGGAGCGGCTGCGCCACCGGCCAGGGGAGCTGTCGGGCGGGGAGCAGCAACGGGTGGCCCTGGCACGGGCGCTGGTCGGTGCGCCCACCGTGCTGCTGGCGGACGAACCGACGGGGAACCTGGACAGCAAGACCGGGGAAGAGATCTTCGAGCTCCTGCGGCAGATCAACCGCGAGCGTCACCTGACCAGCCTGATCGTCACCCACAACGAGGTGCTGGCCGGTCGGACGGACCGCATCCTGCGGATGCTGGATGGCCGGATGGTGGAGTAAGGGCGGGGAAAGTCCGGTCGGGGAATTTTGGCCCTTCCCGTCGCCCAACTCGTGGGCTATAATGCCAGTCGTTTCGGATCCCGCCCCCGGGGCGGGGACGGCTGCAGGGACGTGACGAGGAGCTGCCAATGTTTGAGCGATTCACCGAACGCGCCCGCAAGGTCATCATCCTGGCCCGCGAAGAGGCCATCCGCCTCGGTCATAATTTTGTCGGCACAGAGCACCTGCTCCTCGGCCTGATCCGGGAGGGGGACGGCCTGGCCGTTGCCATCCTGAAGAAGCTCAACGTGAACGTCTCGGCCGTCAAGGCCGAGATCGAGAAGATCGTCGCCGTCGGCACGGAGTTCTCGCCGGCCGGGGAAATCCCCTTCACGCCGCAGGCCAAGAAGGTGCTGGAGTACGCCATTTCGGAGGCCCGCTCCCTGGGCCACAACTACATCGGCACGGAACACCTGCTCCTCGGCCTGATCCGGGAGGGGGAGGGCATCGCCTCCCTGGTTCTCCGGGACTTTGGAGTGAGCGTGGCGGCCGCCAAGGCGCAGGCCCAGGAGCTCCTGGGGGAACAAGCCTCCAAACAGACCTCCACGACGCGAACGCCGGCGCTGGACGAGTTCGGCGTCGATCTGACCGCCCTGGCCCGACAGGACAAGCTGGACCCCGTCATCGGCCGCGAGGCGGAGATCGAGCGCGTGATCCAGGTCCTGAGCCGCCGGAAGAAGAACAACCCGGTGCTCATCGGCGAGGCCGGTGTGGGGAAGACCGCCATCGTCGAGGGGCTGGCCCTCCAGATCGTGTCCAGCACCGTGCCCGAAATCCTGCTACGCAAGCGGGTGATCCAGCTCGACCTGGCCGGCATGGTGGCGGGGACCAAGTACCGTGGCCAGTTCGAGGAACGCCTCAAGGCCGTGGTGAAGGAGATCCAGCAGGCCAACAACATCATCCTGTTCATCGACGAGCTGCACACCTTGGTGGGGGCGGGGGCGGCGGAGGGGGCCATCGACGCCAGCAATATGCTGAAACCGGCCCTGGCCCGCGGCGAGCTCCAGTGCATCGGCGCCACCACCATGGACGAGTACCGGAAGTACATCGAGAAAGATCGCGCCCTGGAGCGGCGGTTCCAGGCGATCCACGTCGGGCCGCCCAGCGTGGAGGAGACGATCCGGATCCTGCGGGAGATCAAAGACCGGTACGAGACCCACCATCAGGCCATCATCACCGACGAGGCGGTGGTGGCGGCGGCGCGCCTGTCCCAGCGCTACATCGCCGACCGGTTCCTCCCCGACAAAGCCATCGACGTGATCGACGAGGCCGGGGCCCGGGCTCGCCTCAAGGGCATGGTCCTCCCGTCCCAACTCCGGGAAATGGAGAACGAGGTCGAGCGCCTCCGCACGCAGAAGGAGGACGCCATCCGCACGCAGGCCTTCGAGGTGGCGGCCCGCCTCCGCGACGCGGAGCGGAAGCTCCGAACAGAGCTGGAGGAGCGGAAGACTGGCTGGAAGGACCAGCGCGCCAAGACCAAGACGGTCGTCAGCGCCGAGGACATCGCCTACGTGGTGGCCAAGTGGACGGGCATCCCGCTCCAGCAGCTGGAGGAGGCGGAATCGGCGAAGCTGCTCCGCATCGAGGCGGAGCTGTCCAGGCGCGTGGTCGGCCAGGAAGAGGCCATCCGGGCCGTGGCCCGGGCCATCCGGCGGTCCCGGGCCGGGGTGAAGAACCCCAACCGTCCGGTGGGCTCCTTCATCTTCCTGGGCCCCACCGGCGTGGGGAAGACGGAGCTGGCCAAGGCGCTGGCCGAGTTCCTCTTCGGGACCGAAGACGCCCTGGTCCGGGTCGACATGTCAGAGTACATGGAGCGATTCTCCACGTCTCGGCTCATCGGGGCGCCTCCCGGGTACATCGGCTACGACGACTCCGGCCAGCTCACGGAGAAAGTGCGCCGGCGCCCCTTCTCCCTCGTGCTGCTGGACGAGATCGAGAAGGCCCACCCGGAGGTGTTCAACCTCCTGCTCCAGATCCTGGAGGACGGGCGCCTGACCGACAGCTACGGGCGGGTCGTGGACTTCCGCAATACCATCCTCATCATGACCTCCAACATCGGGACCCGGCAGTTCACCCTCCACACCCACATGGGGTTCGCCAAGTCCGGCGAGGAGCAAGCCTACGAGAAGATGAAGGAGACGGTCACCAACGAGCTGCGGCGGACCTTCAACCCCGAGATGCTGAACCGCATCGACGAGGTGATTGTGTTCCACCCCTTGACCAAGGACCACATGCGGCAGATCGTGGACCTGTTGCTGCAGCGCCTGGCGCTCCAGCTCAAGGAAAAGCACATGAGCCTCCAGGTCGAGGGGGCCGCCAAGGAATTCCTCATCGATCAGGGCTTCGACCCCAACTACGGCGCCCGCCCCCTGCGCCGGGCCATCCAGCGGTACGTGGAGGATGCGCTGGCCGAGGAGGTCCTCAAGGGCCGCTTCGGCGAAGGCGGGACCATCCGCATCCGAAAGGGCGAGGGCATGGTCCTGGAATTCGAGGCGGCCGAACCGGTCGAAGCGCCCTCATAACCCCTTCCCCCCTCGACGCCAGACGTAAGCATTGTCCGGTCGGGACAATTTGTGCTTGGCATTGATGCAGGATGGTGGTAAGGTCCGCCGGCGTCATTCAGCGCAGGGCCGGCTGTCGGCTTCCGGCCTAGGCCCCTCGTTCGCCCCAGCGAGAGTCCGTGACGTCGCTGCTACGCGTGCGGCTGACCCTCTTCCTCTGCGGCTGTCTTCTCCTCGTCGCCCCGCCCCGGGGGGGCAGGGCACAGGATCAGCCCCTCATCACCCAGATCGACGTCGTCGGTGCCCGCAAGGTCGAAGAGGCCACGGTTCGGTTCAAGCTGAAGAGCCGCGTGGGGGATCCGTACTCCCCGGAGGTCGTGCGCGAGGACATCAAGGGACTCTACACCCTCGGCTACTTCGAAGACATCGAGGTCCGGGCCGACATTTTCGAGGGGGGCCTGAAACTCACCTTCGTCCTGCACGAGAAGCCCAGCATCCAGAGCCTCCGGATCGTGGGAAACCGGAAGCTCGCCGTGGACAAGATCAAGGCCAAGATCGACCTGGTGGAGGGGGGGATCATCCCGCCCGGGGGCCTGGCCAAGAACGCCGAGAAGATCCGGCTGTTTTACGAGGAGGAGGGGTACTACCAGATTCAGGTGGAGGGGCGGGAGGAGCGGGTCTCGCCACAGGAGGTGGCAGTCACGTTCCATATCGTGGAGGGAGACAAGTTCGACATCAGCGAGATCCGGATCATCGGCAACCGGGCCCTGACGGAGAAGGAGATCAAGAGCAAGCTCCAGACATCGGAGCTGTTCCTGTTCTTCTTCGGCGGCACCCTGAAGCGGGAAGAGCTCGCGCGCGACCTGGATCGCATCCGGGCCCTGTACCTGGACCATGGGTTCCTGGATATCGCGGTGGCCGAGCCGGAGATCCAGCTGGATACCGACCGCAAGAAGCTGCGTATCCTGATCCGGGTGGAGGAAGGTCCCCAGTACCGGATCCGCGACCTGACCATCCGGGGGAACAGTCTGTTCTCGGAAGCGGAGATCCAGGGCCTGATCAAGAGCCAGGCGGGCGGGATCTTCAGTCGAGAAATGCTGCAGCGGGACCTGGTGGCCGTCACCGACCGCTATGCCGAGCGGGGCTATCTCTTCGCCGACGTGGCGCCCGTCACCGATATCCGGCGGGCCGACAACACGGTGACCGTGTCCCTGGAGATCACGGAGGGCCGGCAGGCCTTCGTGAACCGGATCGAGATTACGGGGAACGTCCGGACCCGGGATAAGGTGCTCCGCCGAGAACTCCTGCTGGTGGAGGGGGACGTCTTCAACAGCCGCCTCTACCAGGAGAGCCGAAAAAACCTGATGAATCTGGGCTTCTTCGAGGAGGTGAAGCTGGACACGAAGCGGGCTGCAGCCGAAGACCGGGTGGACCTCGAGGTGAACGTCAAGGAGAAACCGACGGGGGCGTTCAGCATCGGGGGCGGCTACAGCACCGTGGACGGCTTCATTGGGGTAGCGAGCATCTCCCAGGCCAACCTCTTCGGCTACGGAAAGCGGATCAGCCTGTCGGGGCAGTATGGTCAGAACGCCAATCGCCTCAACCTGGTGTACACGGATCCCCACTTCCTGGACACGGACTTCCTCGTGGAGCCCCGGCTCTTCAGCTATGACACGGATTACCGGGACACGCAGGGCTTCAACCAGGAAGGCGCGGGGGCATCCCTGACGGTCGGACACCCCCTCTTCGAGAGGGTGTTCGGGACGCTGACCTACCTCTACGAACGGATCCTGATCAAAGACCTGGCGCCCAACGCGCCCCTCTTGGTCCAACTGCAGGCGGCGCAGGGGGAGACCTTTACCAGTGCCCTGATCTTCGCCTTGGCGCGGGATACCCGGGACTCCTTCACGGAACCCACCCGGGGCATGCGGGCCCGGTTTTCCTTCGAGTACGCCGGCGGCTTCCTGGACGCGGAAAGCAACTACACCGTGACAACCCTGGAGGTCTCCCAGTACTGGCCGCTCTGGTGGAAATTCGTGGGACACCTTCGGGGGAATATCGCGTACGGCGAGGCCTTCGGTGATACTCCCCTCTTGCCGGTGCAGAAGCGGTTCTTCCTGGGCGGGGCGAATACTGTCCGGGGATACGAGAACTTCTCGATCAGCCCCACGAGCCCGATTACGGGGGGCGAGACCGGTGGCAACAAGGCCTTCTGGATCAACGGCGAGATCCTGTTCCCGCTCTACGATCCCCTGAGGCTGCGGGGGGTGGTCTTCCTGGATATGGGCAACGCCTTCGATGAGCTCCGCGACTTCTCGTGGTCGGTGAAGTACGGGGCGGGATTTGGCGTCCGGTTTATCTCCCCGCTGGGGGCCATCCGGCTGGAGGTCGGCTTCCCGCTCAACCCAGACCCGGGGGACAAGGCCTATCGAATCATTTTCAGCGCGGGGAAGCTCTTCTAGATGGAGGGAATTGCCTCCCCCCCGGTGCTGTCCGGGGGGGGTCGATGCCCGGCAGTCTGGTCGAGGGGGCGGCTCCGGGGGAAAGGGGGGCGAGGAACGTGAGGGTTGGATTCGTAAGTCCATGGAAGTCGGTGGTCGCAACCGCGGGGCTGCTGCTCCTGGGCGCGTTGGCGCCAGGGTGGGCGGCCCAGCCGGGCCCTCGCATCGGGGTGGTGGATATCCAGCAGGTGCTGAACCAGTCCCAGAAGGGCGCCGCGATGAAACAGAAACTGGACCAGGAGCGGGTGGCCAGGCAGCGGGAGTTGGATGCCCGCCAGCAGGAAGTGATGAAGATGCAAGCGGAGTTCGAGAAGCAGGCGCCGCTCCTGAGCGAGCAGGCCAAGCGGGAGCGGTCCGAGGCGCTCCAGCGAAAGGTACGGGACATCCGCCGCATCGCCGAAGACGCCAACCGAGACTTCGACAAGCGCGTTCGGGAGGCCGAGGTGGACATCACCCGGGAGATCTTCAGCATCGTCCAGGAATATGGGAAGGATCAGGGGTTCAGTGTGATCCTGGAGCGCAGCACCCTGGTCTATACCGCTCCGGCCGTGGACATCACGGCCGAGGTCGTCAAGCGGTACGACGCGAAGCAGAAATAGCGGGCGCAAAACGTAAGCCGTAACTTTAGGCTTCACCTTTTGCGTTTTCCGACAGCTGAGGCGAGGCACTCGAAGCGGAAGAGACGGGACACGGTGCGATTGGACGAACTGGCGGAGCGGGTGGGATGCCGCCTGGAGGGGGATGGCGGCCTCGACGTGGTGGCGGTGCGCAGCCTGGAAGAGGCCGGTCCCCGCGACCTGACCTTCGTCGCCCGGGAGGAGTACCTCGCCCGTCTGCAGAGATCGGCCGCGGGCGCGGTGATCCTGGGGGAGGGATGGCCTCCGGTGGACCGTCCCGCGCTCCGAACCCGCAACTGGTATCTGGCCCTGGCCCGTGCCCTGACGCTCCTTCATCCCGTGCCTGTCCCGGCCCCGGGCATCCATCCCACCGCGGTAGCGGCCGCGGACGCGCGGATTGCCCCCGATGCGTGCGTCGGCCCATTGTGCGTCCTGGGGCCGGGGTCGGAGGTGGGACCCGGCACGGTTCTGGAGGCCCAGGTGACCGTGGGTGCCCGGGTGCGAATCGGCCAGGGGTGTCGGATCCTCCCCCACGTCACCCTGCGGGATGACGTCGTCCTGGGGGATCGGGTCGTCGTGCACAGTGGGACGGTTATCGGCGCCGACGGCTTCGGGTACGCCCGAGATGATCATCGGTACGTGAAGATCCCCCAGGTGGGGCGGGTGGTGATCGAGGATGATGTGGAGATCGGGGCCAACGTGTGTATTGACCGGGCGACCCTGGACGAGACGCGCATCGGCCAGGGCACAAAGATTGACAATCTGGTCCAGATCGGGCACAACGTCCGTATCGGGGCGGATAGCGTGATCGTGGCCCAGGTGGGCGTCTCGGGGAGCGTGCGCATCGGTGCCCGGGTCACGCTGGCGGGCCAGGCTGGCGTCGTGGACCACGTGGAGATCGGGGATGACGTCATCGTCGGGGCCCAGGCAGGGGTGACGAAGGACATCCCGCCCCGGTCCGTCGTCCTCGGAGCGCCGGCCGTGCCGCATACCGAGTTCAAGCGGCGACTGGCAGCCCTGGCCCGGCTGCCGGAGCTGCGAAAGGCCCTGCGGACCGTGGAGAAACGACTGGCGGTCCTGGAGGCCCGGCTGAGCGGTTGAGGCCCTGGGGGGAGCAGAGCATGTTTGACCCGAAGGAGATCCAGGAAATTTTGCCGCATCGCTTCCCGTTTCTCCTGGTGGATCGCATCCTGGAGCTGGACTTGGGGAAGCGTGTGGTCGGGATCAAGAACGTGACCATCAACGAGCCGTTCTTCGCGGGCCATTTTCCCGGCCACCCGATCATGCCGGGCGTCCTGATCATCGAGGCCATGGCCCAGGTTGGCGGGTTCCTCCTGATGTCCAGCTTGGATGCGCGCGGCGAGAAAAAACTCCTGTACTTCACCGGCATCGACCGGGCCCGGTTTCGCCGGCCCGTGGTGCCGGGCGACCAGATCCGGTTCGAGGTGGCGATCCTGCAGAGGCGCCGCCAACTGTGCCGGTTCAAGGGTGCCGCTTACGTGGACGGGAAGCTGGTGGCGGAGGCGGAGATGAGTTCCGTGGTAGTGGACCGCGATCCCTCGGGGCCGGCGGATGCCCCCCGGGCGGTCTAGGAGATCCCCGTGGTCACTGTACACCCCACGGCCCTGGTGGAGCCTGGCGCGGAGCTGGCGGATGGGGTCACCGTGGGCCCATACACCCTCATCGGTTCGAACGTGCAGGTAGGACCCGGGACCGCCATCGGCAGCCATACCATCCTGGAGGGATGGACCCAGATCGGCGCCGGGTGCCAGATCGGCGCCCACGTGGTGATCGGTGCGCCGCCTCAGGACGTCAAGTACCGCGGGGAGCCCACCCGGGTGGTCATCGGCGACCGAACGCTGGTGCGGGAGTTCGCCACGATCCACCGGGCCAGCACGGGCGGCTCGGGGGTGACGACCGTCGGTCCGGACTGCTTCATCATGGCCTACGCCCACGTCGCCCACGACTGCCAGCTCGCGGAGCGGGTGATCATGGCCAATTTGGCCGTCCTGGGCGGCCACGTCGAGATCGGGCGCTGCGCCGTCATCGGGGGCATGACCGCCGTTCACCAGTTTGTGCGGATCGGTGAGTACGTGTTCGTGGGCGGGTGCTCGGCCGTGCTGCAAGACCTTCCACCGTACGTCAAGGTCCAAGGAAACCTGGCGAAGCCCTTTGGCCTCAACGTGGTGGGGCTGCGGCGGCACGGCTTCTCACCCGAGGCGATCCATGCCTTGAAACAGGCCTACCGCATCGTCTTCCTCTCCGGCCTGAACACCTCCCAAGCGCTGGAAAAGCTGGAGCAGGAACTCGTTGGGTTCCCGGCGGTGCCGCCGTTCATTGACTTCATCAAGCGGTCCCAGCGCGGGATCAGCAAGTAGGTGCGCATGGAGGCGCTGGGCATCCTCGCGGGGAGCGGTCGGCTGCCCTTCATCGCCGCGGGCGAAGCGCGCGCGCAGGGCCTGCGGGTCGTCGCCGTTGCCGTCAAGGAGGAGACGGATCCGGGGCTGGCCGCCCATGTGGATGCGATCCACTGGGTCCATGTGGGACAGCTGGGGGCGATCGTCCGGGCCCTCAGGGAAGAACAGGTGACGGAGGCCATCCTCGTGGGGAAGGTCGAGCTCACCCACCTCTTCTCCCGGGCGCGTCCGGACCTGGAGGCGGCCAAGCTCCTGCTGCGGGTCCGGGACCTGCGCGGGGAGAGCGTGCTGGAGGCCATCGTGGAGGCCCTGGCGGCCGAAGGCATCCGGGTCTTGGAGACCCCGCGATTCCTCGGACCCCTGCTGGCGCCGGCCGGGCGGCTCACGCGGCGAGGCCCGACGGCCCGCGAAAAGCAGGACGTCGCCTTCGGCCGGAAGATTGCGCGAGAGATCGCGGCGCTTCGCATCGGGCAGACCGTGGTCCTGAAGCACGGGACCATCCTGGCCGTGGAATCGGTGGAGGGGACGGACGCCGCCATCCGACGGGGTGGGGAGCTGGGCCGGGGCGGGGTGGTCGTCGTCAAGGTGAGCCGGCCCGATCAGGACCTGCGCTTTGACCTCCCCACCATCGGCCCGGAGACTTTGTCCGCCCTGCGGGATGCCAGTGCCACGGCCCTGGCGCTGGATGCGGGCCGCACCTTGCTCCTGGATCGGGAGCGGTTCGTGGCGGGAGCGGACGAGCTGGATCTGGCGGTGGTAGCCGACTAGAGACGAAGAGCGTTCGGTCGTTCGATGGTTCGAGGGTTCGGTCGTTCTTCCGGATCAGGGGAACCACCGAACAACCGAACCACCGAACCGTCGAACGCTCTTGTGAGACGCCATGGACGTGGTGGAGTCGAAGGTAAGAGTTGCGGTAGTCGGCGTCGGCCACTTGGGGCAGCATCACGCGCGGATCTATGCCGAGCTGCCGGGGGTCGAGCTCGTCGCCGTGGTGGATATCGCCGAATTTCGCCGTCGCGAGGTGGGTGGAAAGCTCGGCGTCCCGGCCCTGACGGACTATCGAGACCTGCTGGGCAAGGTCGATGCCGTCAGCGTCGCGGTGCCTACGCTGCACCACCACAAGATTGCCCACGACTTCCTGCAAGCGGGGTGCGACGTCCTGGTGGAGAAGCCCATGACGCGGACGCTGGCCGAGGCGGACGAGCTGGTGGCCATGGCTGCGGCCTCCGGCCGCATTCTTCAGGTGGGTCACAGCGAGCGATACAACGGCGCGGTCCAGGTCCTGGCAAAGGAGGTTCAGGATCCCGGTTTCATCGAGGTTCACCGGATGGGCCCCTTTCCGAGCCGCGGCACCGATGTGGACGTGGTGCTGGATCTCATGATCCACGATATCGACATCGTCCTGACCCTGGTCGGGGCGCCGGTCACCGCGGTCAGCGCCGTGGGCGTGCCCGTGGTATCCGACCAGGTGGACATTGCCAACGCCCGCCTCGAGTTCGCCTCGGGCTGCGTGGCCAATCTCACCGCCAGCCGGGTCAGCGGGGAGCGCCTGCGGAAGATCCGGGTGTTTCAGCGGGACACCTATTTTGTCCTGGACTTCGCCGCCCAAGAGTTGCATCTCTTCCGCCAGGTGCCGGGGGATGGCCCCGGCCGATCGCACCTGACCCGGGTGGATATCCCGGTGGCCCGGGTGGAGCCGTTGCGCCAGGAGATCGTGGATTTCGTGAGCAGCGTGCGGACGCGCCGCCCGCCCATGGTGGGAGCCGAGGCGGGTCGGGAGGCGGTCGCGGTCGCTGCCCGGATCATCGAGCGCCTCTGATCTGCCACCGGTGGATCGGTCGACTTGTGAATTGGTGGATCGGTCGATTAGTGGAGTGCTGGATCCGTGGAGTCGTGGATTACTGAATTCGCGGATGGGTGGACTGGGGGGAGATGCACGTGGTCACCCGTTTCACTGATCCACTGATCCGCCAGTCCACTGATCCACCCGTCCACAGAGTCGCGATGGGGGCGCGGATCCTGATGGTGGCGGGGGAGGCCTCGGGTGATCTGCACGGCGGGCGCCTGGTCGAGGCGCTCCGCCGCATGGCGCCGCACGTGATTGTGGAGGGCATGGGCGGCCCGCGGATGCGAGAGGCCGGCGTTCATCTCCTCGCCGATGCGGGGCAGGCCGCCGTCGTGGGCGCAACCGAATTGTGGGAGAAGCGGCGCGTCCTCTGGGGCGCGTTCCAGCGGCTGCGGCGACACCTCCGGACGATCCGGCCAGCCCTGCTGATCTGCATCGATTTCCCGGATTTCAACCTCTTACTGGCGCGCACCGCCCGTCGGCTGGGCATCCCGGTTTGCTACTTCGTCAGTCCCCAGGTCTGGGCCTGGCGGCGCGGCCGCGTCCGCACGATCCGCCGCCTCGTGCGGAAGATGCTTGTCCTGTTTCCCTTCGAGGAGGCACTATACCGCCAGGCGGGTGTCGACGTGACCTTTGTCGGCCATCCCCTGCTGGACGGCTTGGCGACCGTTCCATGCCGGGAGGCCTGCCGTACCAGCCTGGCTGTTCCGGAGGGCGCGCTGGTCCTGGGCCTTCTCCCGGGGAGCCGGCAGGCGGAGATCCGGCGGCACCTGCCTCTCCTGTTGGAGGCGGCGGCGCGCCTGACAGCCGTCCATGCGGACCTCCGGCTGTTCTTGGGGGTCGCGCCAACTGTGGATACGGGATCGCTGGAGGCCACGGTGCGCGCCTCAGCCGTTCCGGTCCAGGTCCTCCACGGCCGAACCTCCGAGGTCATGCGGGCAGCCGACCTGCTCCTGGCGGTCTCGGGAACGGTAACCCTGGAGGCGGCCATCCTGGGCACCCCGATGATCATCACGTATCGCATGGGGCTGCTCTCGTCAATGGTGGCAGGACTCCTGGTCCGGGTGCCCCACATCGGCCTTCCCAACCTGGTGGCAGGCGAGGGGATCGTCCCGGAGCTGCTCCAGTTCCAGGCCACGCCGGAGCGACTGGCGGCGGCCGCCTCGGCGCTCTTGGAATCGCCGGAGCGACTGGACCGGATGCGAAATGCCCTGGCCGAGGTGCGCAGGCGTCTGGGAACGCCGGGAGCAACCGACCGGGCGGCCCGGGAGATTCTGGCCCTCCTTCCCGCGGTCTGACCGCGGTGACGGGAGCATGAGCAGACGCTGGCTTTCTCCCCGCGATTGGGCCATCACCCTGCGGGTGGTGCCCTGGCTTTCCAGCCTGCTGTTGCGGGCGGTTGCCGCCACGCTGCGGCGGACCGACATCGGGCAGGAGCACGTGGAAGGATGCCTTGGCAGGGGAGAGCGCGCCATCGTGGCCTTCTGGCACGGGCGACTCTTGATGATGCCGTTCGCGTATCCCGGACAACCGGTCAGCATCCTCATCAGCCAGCACCGGGACGGGGAATACATCACCCGCGTCGCCCGGTGGCTGGGATTCGGCGTGATCCGGGGCTCGGCCACCCGGGGCGGGCCCATCGCCTTCAAACAGCTTATCCAGGCGCTCCGGGACGGCAGGCACGTGGCCATCACACCGGACGGGCCGAAGGGGCCGCGGCACCGGGTCAAGTCCGGCGTCATCGAGCTGGCGCGTCTTACGGGGATGCCCATTCTGCCGGTCGCCTTCGGGGCCTGGCCCCGGTCGATCTTGAAGAGCTGGGACCGCTTCCTGGTTCCCCATCCCTTTGGGCGGGCGGTCTACGTCTGGGGGGAACCGCTCTACGTGCCGGCGGATGCCGATAAGGTTGCGGTGGAGAAAATCCAGTCCGTGCTGGCCGATCGGCTGGATGCTCTGGGAATGGAGGCGGACGCGATCGCCACCGGCCGAAAGGCGTTCGGGTGTTCGGGCCTTCGGTAGTTCGATTGTGCCCCCGGAAATCGAACCACCGAACCGCCGAACCGCCGAACCACCGAACGGTTTCGTAAGGATGTACTGGCTCTACAGTCTCGGGCTGGGCGCATTCCTTGTGGCGGGGCTCCCGGCTTTTGCTCTGCAGGCGCTCCTGCGAGGGAAGTACCGCCGGGGCCTTGGCGAGCGGTTGGGGCGCGTCCCCGCCTGGACCGGACCCGTGCCACCGGTCTGGCTGCATGCGGTGTCAGTCGGCGAGGTGGTCGCGGCAACCCCGCTGGTGCGAGAGCTGACCGCGCGCCGCCCGGAGTTGCCGCTTCTGGTCTCTACGGTCACGGATACGGGCCGCGGCGTCGCCGAGGCGCGGCTCCCAGCCAAGCAGTTCGTCTTCTTCCCCCTGGATTTCGGCTGGGCCGTCGGCCGTGCACTGGACCGGGTGCGGCCGCGGGCCGTCCTGCTCACGGAGACGGAGATCTGGCCGAACTTCCTGCGCGCCTGCTCGGCCCGAGGGATCCCTGTGGTCCTGGTGAACGGGCGCATCTCCCCGCGCTCCTTTCCACGGTACCGGCAGGTGCGAGGACTCTTCGGCCGGGTGCTCCAGGAAATCCGGCTGTTCTGCATGCAGACGCCGGAAGACGCGTCGCGGGTCTTGGATCTGGGTGCGCCCAGGGAACGGGTACACGTGGTCGGCAATCTGAAGTTCGACCTCGCCGGGCTCAGTCCCACCACCGGCGGGACCGCAGGTGGAACTGACGGGCCGGCGGTGCGGCAGATGCTCGGTCTTCCGTCGTCGCGCCCGGTCCTCGTGGCGGGGAGCACCCACCGCGGAGAGGAGGGACTGATCGCGGACGCCTTCAAGGCGGTCCGCCGGTCCGTGCCCGACCTCACGCTGATCCTCGTGCCGCGCCATCCCGAGCGGCTCGGGGAAGTGGAGGCGCTTCTGGAACGCGAGGGGCTCCCCTGGGTCCGCCGCAGCCGGGTGCCCACGCAGGGCGGGGCCGCCGTGATCCTGGTGGACACGATGGGCGAGCTGGGCCGCCTGTATGCCGCCGGCACGGTGGTCTTCGTGGGCGGCAGCCTGGTTCCCATCGGCGGGCACAACATCCTCGAACCGGCGATTCACGCCAGGCCCGTGCTCTTCGGCCCGCACATGGGAAACTTTGCGGAGATGGCCCGCCTTTTCCTGGAGCAACGGGCCGGCGTCGAGGTGCGGGACGCGGGGGCGCTCGCGGAGGAAACCCTTCGCCTCTTGCGCGAGCCCGGCGTCGCGGAGCGGATGGGAGAGACCGGCCGCAGGATCGTGGAGGCCCACCGGGGAGCCGGCCGGAGGACCATGGACCTGCTGGAGGCGGTGCTGTGAGCCTGGGGACAGCGGTCAAGGCCTACTCCCTCGGCTCGATGAACTCCCAGGCCCCGACGCTGGCGCAACGGGCCTGGCTGACGGCATTGGCGGCTGCGGCCGCCGGATACCGGGTCGGGGTGCAGGTCCGGGATTGGACCTTTTCGATGGGGCTGCGGCGCGTCAGGCGCCTGCCATGTCGGGTAGTCTGCGTCGGGAACCTCACGGTGGGGGGAACGGGGAAGACGCCCTGTACCATTGCCCTGGCCCGGTGGCTGCGAGCTCGCGGGCAGGCAGTGGGAATCCTCCTCCGCGGGTACGGCCGGCACGGATCGGGGCGAACAGTAGTAGTGGACACCCGGGACGATCGCACCCCCTGGCAAGCGGTGGGGGACGAAGCCGTACTCCTTGCCCGGCGCCTCCCCGAGGTTCCGGTGGTGGTGGGGGCGGACCGGTTCCAGGCAGGCCAGGAGGCCCTGCGCCGCTTCCGGCTGGACGTCCTGCTGCTGGACGACGGCTTTCAGCACCGGCAGCTTCACAGAGATCTGGATCTCGTCTTGGTGGACGCGAGCGATCCCTTCGGCGGGGGTCGGCTTTTGCCGCGGGGGCGACTGCGCGAGCCCGTGTCCGGGCTCCGTCGCGCCCAGGCCGTCATCCTGACCCGGGCCGACCAGGCCGCGGATCTTCCCGGGCTCCGGCGCGGCCTGGAGCAGATCGTCCCGGGGGCGGCACAGGTCCTGGCACGGCATCGTCCCTCCCGCCTGACCGCCCTTGCCGGAGGTGAGGAACGCTGGCCCGGAACGCTCCGGGGACAACGGCTCCTGGCGGTGAGTGGCATCGCGAATCCCGAGGGATTCCACCGCACCCTCACCGACCTGGGGGCGGGGCTGGCGGGGACGCTGGCATTCCCGGACCACCATGCGTACGGTCCAGCCGACGTCGCGCGCATGCGGCGGGCGGCAGAGGAGGCCCGGGCCGACCTGATCATCACGACGGAGAAGGACGCCATCCGACTGTCTGCCTGGGGGGAAGGTGGACCCACACGACCACCGGTTCTGGTGCTCTGGGTGGACCTGGAGATCCTCGAGGGCGCGGAGGTCCTGGAGGCCCTGCTCACGCAGGTCGTACAGGGCGCGCGTGGCTGAGTCCACGCCCTCGACCGGAAACCGGAAGCTGGAAAATGGATGGGGCTATCCGGCAAGCACATGCTTGACATTGAGCCTGGGGACGTCGGGCGGATTTTGGTTCGCGCGGTGAACTGGCTCGGGGATGCCGTGCTCACCCTGCCGGCCCTGGAGGCGCTGGACCGCCGGTTTCCCCAGGCAGAGATCGTGTTGCTGGCGACTCCCTGGGTGAGCGGCCTATTTGTGGGACAGCCGGCCGTCGATCGGATCATCGAGTACCGGACGGCGGATGCCCACCGGGGGCTGATGGGGCGTTGGCGGCTGGCGAACACCCTGCGGGACGGAGGCTTTGACCTGGCGATCCTGTTCCCGAATTCGCTGGACGCGGCCTTCGCTCCCTGGCTGGCCGGCATTCCACGGCGGGTCGGGCATCCGACACAAGGTCGGCGCTGGCTGCTCACCCATCCCGTTCCGGATGTTTCCACGACGCCGGGGCGGCACCAGGTCGAGCGCTACCTGGATATCGTCCGAATGCTGGGTGGCAACGGGATGCCTTCCCTCCGTCTGCGGGTGACGCCTGAAGCGCGGGAAGCCGCCGGGGGGCTCCTGACGGAGCTGAGTGTCGGCCCCGGCGATGTGTGCGTGGCGCTGACCCCTGGGGCGGTGTACGGCGGGGCCAAGCGCTGGCCCATGGAGCGATTCGCCGCGGTCGCTGACGGCCTGGTTGAGCGGTGCGGGGCGCGGATTCTCCTGATCGGGTCCGTGCAGGAACGCTCGAGGCTGGACGAGGTCGGTGCGCGGATGCGGCATCCGGCCGTCAACCTTGGGGGTCGGACCAATCTCCAGGCCCTGACGGGGATTCTGGAGCGAGCGCGTCTGCTCGTGACCAACGACACCGGGGCCATGCATGTGGCGGCCGCCGTGGGAACGCCGGTCCTGGCGGTCTTCGGCCCCACGGACCCGCAGGCGACGGGCCCCCTCGCCGCCCACAGCCGAATCCTCCGGGAGCCGGTCCCGTGCAGCCCCTGTCTGCTGCGCGAGTGTCCCATTGACCACCGCTGCATGACCCGAATCACCGTGGACCAGGTCCTGGAGGCTGCCGTCGAGCTTCTCAAGAACGCTCACGGCTCTCGTCTCTCGGCCGCCCCACCCTCCGGGTCCCCGGTACCCGGCTCTCCTGCGGCCTTCCTAGATCGGGACGGCACGATCATCGAGGATCTGGGCTACCTGGGGGATCCGGACGGGATCCGGTTCATCCCCGGGGCGATCGAGGCCCTCCAGGCGCTCCAGCGGGCGGGGTATCGGCTCGTCCTCGTGACGAACCAGGCGGGGGTGGCGCGGGGCCTGATCACCGAGGCGGACGTCCGCCGGGTGAATGCCCGGCTGGCGGCGCGGCTGGCCGAGGCCGGCGTGCCCCTTCACGGGATCTACTGCTGCCCCCACCATCCGGAGCATGGGCCACCCGAGTACCGCCGTGACTGTGGCTGTCGGAAACCCAAGCCGGGGATGATCCATCAGGCCGTGCGGGACCTCGACCTGGATCCGGCGCGGTCCGTGGTCATTGGCGATCACGTGACCGACGCCGCGCTGGCCCAGGCGTTTCCGGGGATGCGGGCCATTCTGGTGCGCACCGGCCATGGAGCGGAGCAGTGGGAAAAGATCCAGGCGGGAGCCTTGCCCCGTCCGGAGCACGTGGCCGAGGATCTCCAGGCGGCGGTGCGGTGGTTCCTGGCGCGGGCGGAGGAGCGGGATGGCATCGCCTCTCGTTCGGCTTGACGGCGCCCGGAAGGTCCTGCTCATCAAGCCAAGCGCGCTGGGCGACGTGGTGCACGCCCTCCCCGTGGCGGCGACTCTCCACCGGCGGTACCCGCATACGCGCGTCGACTGGCTCGTCGAAGAAGAAGCCGCGGAGATCCTCCGGGACCATCCCGCCTTGGGCGGGATCGTGGTGTCGGGGAGGAAGCGGTGGGGACGCCGGATGCGAGGGCCCGCGCAGCTTGGCCGCACCTTGGCGGAGATAGGGCGGTTTGCGGCCGATCTCCGACGTCGGCGCTATGACGCGGTCCTGGATCTCCAGGGGCTGCTGAAGAGCGCCCTGTATGTCGTGGCGACGGGAGCCCCGATTCGGGTCGGCTTCGCCGAGGGGCGGGAGGGGGCGCCGTGGGTCCTCACCCACCGGGTACCCGCCCCGCCCCAGCCGGTGCATGCGGTGGAGCGGTACCTGGCCCTGGCGGCGGCCGTGGACGCCACAGAGCCGGTTCGGACCTTCCACATCTCCGTCCCAGCGCACGAGGTTCGAGTGGCACAGTCTGTCCTCGCGGCGGCGCCGCGGCCGCGCATCGTCCTGCACCCCTTCGCGCGGTGGCGCACAAAGCTCTGGGAGCCGGAACACTGGCGTGCCGTGGCACGGACGCTCTTGGCAGAGGGCGCTGGCGTGATTCTGACCGGCAGCCAGGACGACGAGTCCCTGGCGGCTGCCATCCTTGCCGGCCTCGATCCGTTGCCCCTGTCCCTGGTCGGGAGGCTCTCGCTGACTCAGTTGACGGCCGTCCTGCGGGATGTGGATCTCATGATCAGCGTGGACTCGGGTCCCATGCACATTGCCGCGGCCGTGGGGACGCCCGTGGTAGCCCTGTTCGGCCCCACCGATCCGCGGCGGACGGGACCCCTGGGCCCGGGGCGGGTCCTGCGGCGAGAGCTGCCGTGCAGCCCCTGCCTCCAGCGCCGGTGTCAGATCGACGACACCTACCGCTGCATGCGGGATCTCACGGTGACCGAGGTGCTGGACGCCGCCCGCCATCTCCTGCGGACACGGGCCCGACTGGGGGAAACCCGCCAATGAAGGGGGCGTCAACCTCGTTGGTGACCGGGGTGGCCGGGTTCATCGGGTCGCACCTGGCGGAGCGATTGCTCCGGGAGGGGCACCGGGTGATCGGGGTGGATGCCTTCACCGATTACTACCCCCGGACCCTCAAGATGGCGAACCTGAGCCCATTGCTGAGCGAATCCGGATTTCGCCTGGTCGAGCTGGACATGGCCCACGCGGATCTGGACCCGGTCGTCGCGGAAGCGGACTTCATCTTCCATCAGGCCGGGCAGCCCGGCGTCCGGGCGAGCTGGGGCAAGGAGTTCGATGGGTACGTCAGGGCCAACGTCCTGGCCACGCAGCGCCTGCTGGAGGCGGTGAGGGGCTCACCTCGCCTCCAGCGGCTGGTGTTCGCCTCATCCTCTTCGGTCTACGGGCAGAGCCGGGATCTCCCGCTTCGGGAAGATTCGGTCCCGCGGCCCTTTTCCCCCTACGGCGTGACCAAGCTGGCCGCCGAACACCTGTGCCTGCTGTATCACGCGAACTATGGCGTCCCCACGGTGGCCCTGCGCTACTTCACGGTGTACGGCCCCCGGCAGCGACCCGACATGGGCTTCCACAAATTCATTCAGGCCGCACTGCAGGATCACCCCATCGTCGTCTACGGCGACGGGGAGCAGACCCGGGACTTCACCTACGTGGCGGATGCGGTGGAGGCGAACTGGCGGGCGCTGGCGCCGGCGGCGAACGGCCAGGTCCTGAATATCGGCGGTGGTTCCAGATGCAGTGTGAATCAGGTCCTGGCGACGCTGGGGGAGATCCTGGGCCGCCCGATTCGCCGGGAGCCGCGCCCGCCGCAACCCGGCGACGTCCGCCACACCTGGGCGGACACCACCCGGGCCCGGGACGTGCTGGGCTTTTCGCCTCGGGTGCCGCTGCGGGAGGGCCTGACCCGCCAGGCGGAGTGGCTTCGGAACTCCTCACTCCCGCATGGCAAGTAGCGCCCGCCTGTTGTCTGGGGTCAGGCTTTTATAATTTGCTTACGTACTTTCCGCCGGGACCGCCGCCTAAGCGCTCGTCTCAGGTGACTGACCTTCGCCGCAAGATGAGAATCGACTGCCAGCCGCGCTTCGAGGCGCTGGACAGCGAGGCTCAAGGTCGCATCGTCGCGCCCGAGGAAGCGGGCCAGGGTTCTCAGGGAAAGGCCAGCCTCCTCCCTCGCGAGGTAGGTAACTACGGCTCGGGCCAGGGCGGCCGGACGGGATCTCCCCTGTCCCCGCATGCTGGCCTCAGGTGTGCCCAGGATCCTTGCGACCTCACGCGTGATCGCCTCAAGCGAGACGTCCACAGGTAGCTTGGGTGGGGAGTGGCGGGCTTCCCGTTCCATACGCTCTGCGAAGCGTTCAGCGCCAAGGATCCGCTGACCGATGACCTCGTACAGGTCGTCGCGGTGATCGGCCGGGAGGCCCTCCAAGATGAAGGAGCGATAGGCCATCACGGCCCGGTCCCGGGTCGGGGAAAGCTGGCCAAGAACGGTCTCCACGGCCACACCCCTCGCGTCGCGCCCCGCCAGGTAGAGGCGATGGCTGCTCCATCTATAGCGGTCCACAGTTCGAGTCAGGCGGGCACGCACGGGGTTTAAGTGTAGGTACCGCACCAGCTCAAGGAGGTACGCGTCAGAATCGCACAGGATAGCCCTGTAGCGTCCCTGGAAGCAGTGGCCCACCAGCCGATAGCGCCGGTTGAAATGGCGGGTGTAGCTCTGTTGGAGACCCTGCATCGTCTTCGAGAGGGGGACGCGTGTCGGCGAGAGCAGAAGGTGCAAATGGTTGGGCAAAAGGACGTAGGCGTAGAGGGTGAACTTATGCCGGTCTTGGTACTGTCTCAGGAGGTCAAGGTAGCGACGATAGTCCGGCGCGTCCCGGAAGATGACGCGCCGCTGGTTGCCCCGGGCGATCACGTGATAGAGGGCACCGGAAACATCGATGCGGGGCAAACGCGCCATGGAAATCTCTTACGCGGAATTGGGGGTCGAGTCAATAGCAAATTATCAAATCCTGACCCCATTCCTCAGGGGACCTTTTCAGGATTTCCGGTCGTGGAACGTCCCTCGGGGCGAAAGGTCGAATCTTGAGACAATCTCCGAAATGCGCTTGATCCTCGACCAGGGTTCGCACAGCATATGGGTGTATGCTCATCCATGCCCCATCCGCCATGGGCGGGGTGGGGGGCCCGCGAGCGACGGAGGGGGGCTGGTCCATGGACGATTTTCAGATCAACCGGCTCTTGAATCTATACCCTTGCACGGCTCGGAGTCTTCCACGATCCGCGAATTCGCCGGGGACACCCGATGTCTGCGGGGATCACGACCGTTGTCGGCCTCGGCGCAAGGACCGAAGGCCCCCGATGGGGTGAAGAGCCCGGGGGCGAAGGAGGAGCGTCATGAAGCGCATGGGATGGACCACGATACTCGCCATTGCCCTCGTCGGCATGGTGGCGTCACCCAGCTTCGCGGGTGAAGTCATCAAGGTGGGGCTGCCCCTGCCGCTGACGGGCATCCATGCCAAGTTCGGGGAGGCCATTCGGAACGCCTACCTCCTGGCCCTGGAGGAGATCAACGTGGCCGGGGGCGTCACAAAGGGACCGTTGAAGGGCAGCAAGATCGAGCTCCTCATCGAGGACACCACCAGCAAGCCGGAGGTGGCTCGCTCGGCGGTGGAGAAATTGATCACGCGGGACAAGGTCCCGATGATCGTCGGCGAGTACTCCAGTTCCAATGTCTTCGCCGTGGCGGCCGTGACCGATAAGTTCCAGATCCCGTACCTATCCCAGACCGGGGCGGCCGACAACATCACCCAGCAGGGGTGGAAATGGGTCTTCCGGGTCAATCAGCCGGCCAGCGAGTATGCCGGAGGCCTGCAAGATTTCCTCCTCAAGGTCGTGAAGCCCAAGAGCATGGCCATCCTGTTCGAGAACACCCTCTTCGGAACCAGCCTCTCCAAGGCGGTGCAGGAGTGGACCAAGGAGGTGGGCATCGAGGTCACCAACTTCGAGCCGTATGAGGCCGGGGCCATCGACTTCAAGCCCATGCTGCTGAAGGTGAAGGCCAAGAACCCGGATGTGGTGTTCATGGTCTCCTACCTCATGGATGCCATGCTGCTGATGCGGCAGTCCAAGGAGTTGGACATCAACCCGAAGATCTTCGCGGGGGGCGCCGCCGGCTTCACCATGCCTGAATTCATCGAGGGGGCCAAGGGGGCCGCGGAGCTGGTCTATTCCGCCACCCTGTGGGCGCCTGATGTGAAGTACCAGGGCGCCAGGGAGTTCTACGACAAGTACTATAAGAAATACGGGGTGCATCCCGAGTACCACTCCACCGAGGGATACTCGGCCGCCTACGTCCTGAAGGATGCCCTGGAGCGGGCGAAGTCGCTGAAGAACGAGGACCTGCGGGAGGCCCTGCTGGCCACGGACCTGATGACCCCCTTCGGGCCGGTCAAGTTCGTGGCCTACAAGAAGTTCATCAACCAGAATCGGCTGCCGACACTGGTGGTGCAGATCCAAAAAGGAAAGCTGGTGACAGTCTGGCCGAAGGAGTTTGCCGCGGCGGATTTCGTCTACCCGGTGCCCAAGTGGGCCGAGCGGAAATAGGGTAGGCGGGAATCCAGCAATGGGAGGGCGCGGGATGGGCATGTGGCTCGCCCCGCGCCCTTGCGAAGGGACAGCGGAAGGGGCCCCATGGATCTGACGGTCCTGCTGCAGACCGTCCTGGCTGGCATCCTGGTCGGGGGGCTTTACGGCCTCATCGGCATGGGGATGGCCATCAACTTCGGCGTCCTCCGTATCATCAACCTGGCCCAGGGCGAGCTGTTGATGGTCGGCATGTACGTCTGCTTCTGGCTCTTTACGCTCTGGGGCCTCGACCCGCTCCTCTCGCCGGTGGTGACGATCCCGTTCCTGTTTGTGCTGGGAGTCGTCATCCACCGGTTCCTCCTGACCCCGCTCATCCGCGCGCGGGCGCTCCCGGAGAATCAGATCCTCCTGACGGTGGGGGTCGGGCTGGTGCTGACCAACGCGGCCCTCCTGGCCTTCACCTCCAACTACCGGACCATCACCACCGGCTATTCGGCCTCGCTGATCACCCTGGGCTCCATCGCCGTCAGCCTCCCGGCGGTGCTGGCCTTCGGCATCGCCATGTTGGTCTCCTCGGCGCTGTGGCTGTTCCTGATGAAAACCGACCTGGGCAAGTGCATCCGGGCCACGGCCCAGGATCCGGATGCCGCCCTGTTGATGGGGGTCAACGTCGAGCGGATCTCCGTCATCACTTTCGGCATCGGCGCCGCCCTGGAAGGGGCCGCGGGGTCCCTGCTGGTCCTCGTCTACTATCTCTTTCCCGCCCTGGGGGGCATCTTCACCCTGAAGGCGTTCATCGTGGTGGTCCTGGGCGGCCTGGGGAGCACCGTGGGGGCGCTGCTGGGCGGGATGGTGTTGGGCCTGGCGGAATCCTTGGGGGCGGTGTACGTATCCACCGGCTACAAGGATGCCATCGGCTTCATCGTCTTCGTCCTCATGTTGATCTTCCGGCCGGCTGGCCTGGTGGGCAGGGCGCGGATGTAGGGGCGTATGCTGGGACAGGGGCGAAGAGGCTGGCGGTGGGTTGGGGCGATCCTGGGTGCGGTTGTCCTCCTCGGGTTCCCGATCGTCGTGCCAGACGTGTACCTGCAGCATCTGGCCATCCTCTTCCTGCTGTGGGTGACGCTGGGCACGAGCTGGAACCTGCTGGGGGGTTACGCGGGCCAGATCTCCTTCGGGCACGCCGCCTTCTTCGGCATGGGGGCCTACACCTCGAGCTTGCTCTTTGCGAAGCTGGGATTTCCCCCATGGCCGGGGATGCTGCTCGGGGGCGTGGCCGGGGTGCTGCTGGCCGTCCCCATGGGGTACATCTGCTTCCGCCTGCGGGGGCCGTTCTTTGCCCTGTCCATGTTGGCCCTTTCGGAATTCCTCCGGCTCGTGGCCCTGAACTGGCGCGACCTCACCGAGGGCGCGGTGGGAATCCTGCTGCCCCCCTTCTTCATCAGCAAGCTGCCCTACTACTACATCGGCGTGGCCCTGGCGGCGGCGACCATGCTGGCCACGTGGGTCCTGGTGGACTCCAAGGTGGGGTTCTACCTGCTGGCCATCCGGGAGGACCAGGACGCGGCCGAGGCCCTCGGCATCGACACCACCTGGTATAAGCTGGTGGCCCTCATGGCGAGCGCCTTCTTCACGGCGATGGCGGGAAGCTACTATGCCAACTATATGGCCTACATCGATCCGCCCATCGTCTTTTCCATCGTGGACCTGTCCATCGCCATGATCCTGGTGGCGGTGCTGGGCGGGATGGGCACGCTGTTGGGTCCCGTCGTGGGAGCCCTGGTCATCGTGACCCTCTCGGAGGCCTTCCGCGCCTATTTCGCCGCCGCCCACCTGATCGTGTACGGGGTCCTCATCATCGTGGCGATCGTCTTCATGCCCGAGGGAATCGTCGGCAGCCTGGCGGCCCGGGGACCGCGATGGCTCCGGCCCCGGGTGGCAACGGAGGCGCCCGCGACCGGCACGGGGCATTGACATGGGCGAGATGCTGGAGGTCCGGAAGCTCAGCAAGTATTTCGGCGGCCTCCCGGCTCTGGTAAATGTGGACTTCACCATCGCCCCCGGGGAGATCGTCGGCCTCATCGGCCCTAACGGCGCCGGAAAGACGACGCTCTTCAATGTCATCACCGGGGTGTTCCGGCCGACCTCCGGGGAGATCCACTTCGAGGGGAAGAACCTGGTCGGCCTGAAGCCCCATGACATCTGCCGGCTCGGCATCACCCGCACCTTCCAGGTGGTGAAACCGCTGCCGAAGATGACGGTCCTGGAAAACGTCATGGTGGGGGCCTTTGCCCGGGTCGGGACAAAGGAAGAGGCGCGGGCGATTGCGGTCCGCGAGCTGGAGTTCACCGGCCTCCTCCCCAAGCGCGACGCCCTGGCCCGGAGCCTCACCCTGGCCGACCGCAAGCGGCTCGAGCTGACCCGCGCCCTGGCCACCCGGCCAAAGCTCATCCTGCTGGACGAGGTGGTGGCGGGCCTGAATCCGACGGAGACCGAGGAAACCATCGCCCTCATCCAGCGACTTCCCGAACGGGGCATCGCCGCGGTGGCGGGGGTGGAGCACGTGATGCGGGTCATCATGACGATCTCCCAGCGCATCGTGGTCCTGAACTACGGGCGGATGATCGCCCAGGGATCGCCCGAGGAGGTGGGCCACAACCCGGAGGTCATCCAGGCCTATCTGGGAGAGGCGTATGCTGAGACTTAGTGACGTGCGAGTATTCTACGGGGACATGCAGGCCCTCCATGACGTATCCCTCGCGGTCTCGCGTAGCGAGATCGTGGCGCTGGTGGGCGCTAACGGGGCCGGCAAGACGACGACCCTGAAGACCATCTCTGGCCTGCTCCGACCGGCGGCGGGACGCATTGAACTCGACGGGATACGTCTGGACGCCGTCCCGGCCCACGAGGTGGCCAAGCTGGGCGTCGCCCACGTCCCCGAGGGACGCCGCCTCTTTCCCCTCTTGACCGTGGAGGAGAACCTGGAGCTGGGCTCCATGGCCCCGGGCGCCCGGACGCGGCGAGCCGAGACAAAGGACTGGGTGTTCAAGCTGCTGCCGCGGCTGGCCGAGCGGCGCCACCAGTTGGCGGAGACCCTGAGCGGCGGCGAACAGCAGATGTGCGCCATCGGTCGCGGGCTTATGGCCCGGCCCAAGCTGCTGCTGCTGGACGAGCCCTCCTTGGGCCTGGCCCCCATCCTGGTCAACGAGGTCTTCGCCACCATTGCGGCCATCAACCGGGAGGGGGTCACGATCCTGCTGGTCGAACAGAACGTGGGGCGCTCCCTGACGCTGGCGGGGCGGGCCTACGTTCTGGAGAACGGGCGGATCGTCCTCTCGGGCCCCACCGCGGATCTGAAGACGAATCCCCATGTGAAGAAGGCCTACCTCGGACTGTAGGATCGGGACACGCCTCGTGCTCGGGCAAGGCTGGATGACCGGGAATCCCATCACCATCGAAGCCCGCCTGCAGCGTGCTGTGTCGGTCGCCCCAATCGTGACACACTCTCTTTCTCCCTTTGTCCCTGAAAGAGAGTCCCTCCTCGATCTTTTCAATCCTGTGCTATACTTCTTCCCAGCGGATGTCGCAGAGCACCTGGCCAGAGGAGGGCATGAGATGATCCGGCGATCGGCGGTGGCGGGTTCGTTTTATGCCGGGACCCGGGACCGGTTGCGCTTGCAGGTGGAAGATCTCCTGCCTCGGGGAGTCCCGCAGGAGCCTGCCATCGGGGTGGTGGCGCCCCACGCCGGGTACCTGTACTCGGGGAAGGTGGCGGGGGCGGTCTACGCGCGGGTGGAGTTTCCGGACACCTTCGTGATCCTGGGCCCGAACCACACGGGCCTGGGGGCCGGCGCCGCCATCATGACCTATGGGCAGTGGGAGACGCCCCTGGGCAAGGTGCCCATCGACACCGACCTGGGGAAGGCGATCCTGGGGAACTCGTCGGTGCTCGAGGAGGATCACCTCGGCCACATCCGGGAGCACTCCATCGAGGTGCAGCTTCCGTTTCTGCAATACTTCGACCGCCCCTTTAGCTTTGTCCCGATCTGCCTGTTCAGCCACGAGTACGCGGCCTGCCAGGAGGTGGGTCAGGCGGTGGCCAAGGCGGTTCGGGAGTCGAAGCAGCGGGTGCTCCTGGTCGCCAGCACCGACATGAGCCATTACATCTCCCGCGATGAGGCGATGCGGAAGGACCGGAAGGCCATCGATGCCATGCTCGCCCTGGATCCGGAGGGGCTTCACCGGGTCGTGCGGCGGGAGGGGATCAGCATGTGCGGGTTCCACCCGACCACCGCGATGCTGGTAGCGGCCAAGGGCCTGGGAGCCTCGGCGGTGGATTTGGTGAACTACACGGACTCGGGAGAGGTGACCCGGGACCTGCATGAGGTGGTTGCGTATGCCGGACTCATTGTCCGCTAGAACAGGGAACCGGGGTGGCAACGGCCTCTCAGTTCCTTTGTCACTGTTCCGGTGGACGGTACTGACGTGAGCGCTTAGAATTCGCCCCGCGTGCGGCCGGGCGCCAGTGGGGAACTCGGGAACGCCGGGTCCCGGGTCGAGTCGATACAAGGAGGGGAGGATGACCTACATCGTGGCGGAGCCGTGCATCGGGGTGAAGGATCACGCCTGCGTGGATGTCTGCCCGGTCGAGTGCTTCTACGAAGGGGAGGACATGCTGTACATCCATCCCGAGGAGTGCATCGACTGCGGGGCGTGCGTGCCGGAATGCCCGGTGGCGGCCATTTTCGAGGAGAGCGACACCCCGGAGAAGTGGAAGGACTACATCGCGAAGAACTACGACGCCTTCAAGGGGAACGCCAACCTCCCCAAGGCACCCACCCGGGAAAAGTGGGAGGAAATGCGGAAGGATCCGAACAGCGACGCCGCAAAGTACTATCAGAAGTACCCGCCGAAGCACTAGGCGGCATGTCTGTCACCCGGGAGGGGCTCGAGAATAAGCTCTGAGCCTTCCCCTGCGCTTCCCAGATCCGCCTCGGGGAGTTCCTCCACTCTGTTTTCAAAAAATCCCGCCCGCGCGAGGCGCGCGGGCGGGAGGCTTGTCCACGAATCGAACCGTCAGTATGCTTCGGCACTCAGGCGATCTGCGCCTCGGCCCACGGTACCTGGCGGGTGACCAGGGAACGGACCAGCAGGACCGGCTTTACCGTGCCTCTGACCACCTTCTCGGCAATGCTGCCCATGACGAATCGGTCAATACCGGTCCGCCCGTGGGTTGCCATGGCAATGAGATCAAAACCCTTCTGCTCCGCAAACGCGATGATCTGGCTGGCGACATCACCTTCCAGGGCAGCACAGTGGGCGGTGACCCCCTTGTCCTTCAGATCCCGCTGAATCTTCTGCAGGTAGATCAGGGCTTCGGCCTTCAGGGCCGCGTTCCGCTCCGCGGCCGCCTCCGGCATGACCTCGAGTTTGGCGCCCGCGGCTCCCACGCTGAACTGAACCACGGTCGCGAGGGTCACCTCGGATCCGGTGCCTTTGGCCAGGGCTGTCACGTGGGGAAGGACCTTCTCCGCCAACTCTGATCCATCCAGGGGCACGAGAATTTTCTTGTACATGATGCCACCTCCTTCTTCGCAGATTGGGGATAGTGGAGTGCCGATTGAAGATCCCACACTGATTCAGTCTTCAATCCGAGGCCCCGACTGCTTTCGAAGGTAACTTGTGTCCGAACGGGGTGGCTGTCAAGGGCGGGAATGTCGGAAGGGGTCAGTACGGGACCCCGGGTGCGGTGCAGACTTGAAATCGGACCCCGACAGGGCGGTACATCATCGGGGGCCACCATCGCCCGGGCAGGATGCCATCGTGGATGGCCCAGCTTCGACCCCGAACGGACTTCCCCGCGCCCGGCGCTCGGAAGGGCGTGCGCCCGTCGAGGCGGGCCTCCAGCTCGCCGCCGGGCAGGAACCCTCGATGGATCGCCTCCATTCGCTCCTGGCCCGCCAGATAGCCAAACCCGTGGCGCTCGTAGGTGAGCGCATTATGGTAGAAGAAGGCCTCCAAGATGAGCGCAGGCGTTCCCAGACGCAATGCGAGACTCTCGATCCGATCCAGGACGGCCCGGAGCATCCGCAGGCCCGGTCGGATCTGGCCGGGCGCCAGCCCCGCCCGCATCGCGGCCTCCTCCTCCCGTAGGTTCCGGTAGCGCGCCCCCAGGTCGGTCACGTTTCCTGCATCATCCAGGTCCACGCCGAAGCGTGGGCCCTCGGGCTCGCTCAGGATGATCCAGGTGATCTGCAGGTTTCGGTACCGGGTCTCATCCAGGCGCAGGAAGAGGGCCGGATCCACGGCATCGGCACGATGCCGCAGGGTCAGGCGCATCGAGGCCTCACCGGGGGGGGCCTCGATGCGGGCCAGGGGTACCCCCTCGGGATCGGTGAGGGTCACCGGGTTGAGCCCGTAGCGTTCGCAGAAAGTCGGGGGCACCAGAAAAAAATAGGCGCGATCTCTCTCGGCGGGGGGTCGGGCATTCAGCTCTCGCAGGCTCATCACCGCGACCGGCTCCACCCGGGCGCGTCAGGCGGGTTCGCCGCGCGCGGTTCTCGGGCTCCCGGCGAGCCAGTCGGGGAAGGTGCGGGAGACCAGGGCGGTGCAGCTCCACCCGATGGCGGCGCCCCAGAGGGCCCCGCCCATGGCGTCTGCCGGATAGTGTACACCCACGTAGACCCGCGAATAGGCCATCGCAACCGCGAAGGCAGGGAGGACCCACCGCCACCGGCGGAATTCCAGCCAGGCCATAGTGGCGATCGCAAATATGTTGCTGGCGTGGTTGGAGGGGAAGGCCGAGGACTGGCTGCAGCCAGCCAGCAGGTGCACCTCGGGGATCACGTGGCATGGGCGCGTCCGCTGGATGGCCTCCTTGATCAGGTTTGCCCCTTGATCGCTCAGGACCACGGCGGCCGCGCACACGGCCAGCAGGATCCGCATGCGCCGGCCGCCCCGCAACGCCAGGAGAAGGATGGTCGCGGCCGCGGGCAGGAAGTAGTAGGGTTTCGTGTTCAAGATCGGCATCAGGACGTCGAAGACCGGATTCTGCAGCACGCGGTTGATCAAGATGAAGCCCCAGGTGTCCACCATCTGGAGACCCGACCACACATCCGTCATGACCCTCTCAGCTCAGCTCCCGCTTCGCTGCGTGGGTGTTCGCCAGAAAGGCGAGGCCGCCCAGGCTGCTCACGATGAGGGTCAGGGAGAACCACGCCAAGGACATGCTGAGGGCGGCGGCCGCGTCCACGCCGACCTTGGCAAAGAAGTAGACCGCGCCGCCTTCCCGCACGCCGAGCCCCGCCACCGACACCGGCAGCATCGCCACGAAGGTAATCAGGGGAACATAGAGAAAGAAGTACGCCATCGGGACCCCAAGGTTCAATCCGACGCCGATCAGGTAGTAGGTCACGATGATCAGACCCTGCAGCAGGGCGGAGAGGACGAGCGCCTGACCCAGCGCCCGGTGGTGTCCCCGGTAACGGTGGAGCGCCTCCATCAGGCCCTGCAGTTTGACCTGGAATCGCGTGAGGCCCATGCCCCGCAACAGGCCCGAGGCGCATGCCTTCACCCGCTCGTTCAGCAGGACCGCGATCATGGTGAAAAACGCGGCGGCCACGCCCAGGATCATGGCAGCGACCTGGGGGTCGCGGACCTCCCCGTAGGCCAGCCCCAGCGCCACCAGCGCGATGACGATCAGCGCCGCAAAGCCGGAGAGGCGATCCACCAGGATCGACGCGATGGACGCGTCGTGTCCTCGGGTGATCCTGTAGATGGCATAGCCGCGGACAACGTCGCCCCCGATCAGGGTCGGCAGGAACAGGTTGAAAAAGGCCCCCTCGAAATAGACGAGCGCAAGGCGCCAGAGGGGCAGCCGGATGCCCTCGGCGAGAAGCAGGCGCTGCCAGCGGACGGTGCTGATGACATACCCCAGGAAATACAGCCCCACGCACCCGAGAAACAGCTGCAGGGGCAGGGCCTGGAGGGTGCGAAGAAAGACGGCGCGGTCCGCCCGCAGGAACAGGACGGTGAGGAGCAGGCCGCTGAACAGGAGCTTTCCCAGAAAGATCAGGCGGCCTTTTCGCCGAGGGGATGCCGGCTGGTCCATCATCCCTCCCGGCCGGGGTGGCCCAGCACGCGCTTGACCATATAGATGGGCTTCCGCTGGGATTCGTGGTAGACGCGGACGAGCATCTCACCCAGCAACCCCATCACGACGAGCTGCACCCCGACCAGGATGAGGAGGATCGCCAGGAAGAGGAGCGGGCGCCCGCCGATGTGGGCGCCGAAGGCGAGCTTGAGGGTGGTGAGGTAGGCGCCGATCCCGACGCCCACGGCGGCCGCACAGGCGCCGAGCAATCCGAAGACCTGGATCGGCTTCGTGGCAAAGCTCAGCAGGAACTTTACCGTGATCAGGTCCAGGATGACCCGGGCCGTCCGGGTGATGCCGTACTTGGATCGCCCGAAGCGGCGCGGGCGGTGGTGGGTCTCGACCTCAGCCAGACTGATCCCCATCCAGCTCGCAATGGCGGGAATAAAGCGGTGCATTTCGCCGTAGAGGCGGAGGTGCTCCACGACCTCTCGCCGGTACGCCTTCAGGGTGCAGCCGTAGTCGTGCAGGCGAACGCCGGTCACCCGGGAGATGAGCCAGTTGGCGAGCAGGGAGGGGAGACGGCGGCGCAAGAGCGGATCCCGCCGGTTCTTCCGCCATCCGCTGACCACGTCGTGGTCCTTGGCCAATTCCAGGAGGCGCGGGATGTCGGCCGGGTCGTTCTGCAGGTCCCCGTCTAGCGTGACGATCACGTCGCCCCGGGCGTGATCGAAGCCGGCGGACAGGGCCGCCGTCTGGCCGAAGTTTCGCCGAAGTCCGATCAGGATCCAGCGGGGATCCTGGGCGCGCACCTTCTCGAGGCGCGACCAGGTCCCGTCCGTGGAGCCGTCGTCCACTGCCACGACCTCGTACGCGATCCCCCGGGGATCCAGGGCCCCGCGGATCTCCGCGGCCAGGAGGGCAACGTTCTCCTCCTCGTTAAAGACGGGGACCACGATGGAGACGGCCGGCCGAAGCTCAGGGGTCACGTCGGCTCCCGGCACACCGGAAAACCGACAACGGACAACGTCTCGCCTGAGCTCGACGCAGGCCGAATACCGGCCGATTGTCCGTTGTCGGTCGTCGGTTTTGCATTGTGCTTCAGTATCCGGTGAAGGGTCGGGGTGGAAAGCCCTGAAAGTCCCGTCCCCAGTAAATGGAGAAATCCCGAACGGGCTGGCCGCGGGCTAGGATGGGCACGACCCTCACCCGCTCCACCTGGTGGAAGGCACGCTGGAGCTCCCCGGGCGGATGCCCGGCCCCGAAGGTGACGAACAGGCCGTCCCGCCCCTTGAGGGCATCCCAGCCCCCCCAGACGTCGTACTGGTTCATCCGGCGACCCAGGTTGGCATTGAACACCTGCGGCTGTCCTTCCACATAGAAGGCGAGCTCACTGGCTATCTGGTAGCGGTCGCTCACCAGGAAGGGAGCGGTCGGCACGTTGCGCATCACCTCTCCCACCGCCCGGCCAAGCTCGGGCCACCCCCGCAATCGCTTGGTCACCAGATCCACCCCGGCAAGCCGGCGAATCCCCAGAGGACCCCAGATCTCCAGCGCCACGACAAGCGCGAGATAGAAAAGCGGCGCAATTATAGAAGCCCGCAACAGACCATTCAAGAGTCTCGTCGTATGACGGCGCGGCCCCCACACCGGCCAGGTCTCGCTCCAGCCGGCGGCCGCGACGACCGCCGTGAAGTAGGCGTGAGCCGCCCAGTTGCCCTGCACCTTGGCCCCGAAGCTCCACACCTGGAAGAAGAGGAACACCGGCGCGGACAGGCACACCAGGAGGAGGAGCTCCTCCCGTCCCGTGCTGATTCCGTGGCGCCAGGCCCAGACCACGGCCAGGAGCAGGAAGGCAAACAGGAAGGGCGACACCACGCCGACCTGGCTGGCGAAAAACTCCGGCCCGCCCAGGAGCGAGGCGGCCAAGGAACGGGTGTTCCCACCGCCCGCCTGGGTCAGCACGTGACGAGCCGACAGCCAGCCATGCCGGGCATTCCAGACGATGACGGGACTGAAGACGAGCAGCCCCAGGAAGGCCGCCTCGTAGGGCTCGCGCCGTCGGAGCCACGGGCGGAGCTTCGGGGATGCCACCAGCCACAGGAGCACGCTGGGTACGAGCATCAGCATGGTGTACTTGCTGAGCAGGCCCAGGCCGAGCGCTATCCCGGCCCCGTGCCACGCCAGTTCGCTGCGGCGGCGCACGGCCCGGCAGAGGAGCAGGGCGGCCAACCCCCAGAAGAACACCAGGGGGCTGTCGGTGGTCATCATGAAAGAGCCCGCGATGTAGAGGGGCATCAGGCTCAGCAGCACGACGCTCAGGAATCCGGCGCGATCGCTCTGGAAGATCCGGCGGGCCAAGAAGAAGCCCAGCGCGCCCACGCCGGTCCCCAGCAGGACGGCGGGCAGGCGCACCCAGAACTCCGTGTGGCCCCCGAGACGCGTGCTGGCCGCGATCAGGTAGGCCACCAGGGGGCCCTTGCTGTAGTAGCTCCAGTCAAGACGGCGGGACCAGGTCCAGTACTGCGCCTCTTCCACGTCAAGAGGCCAGTGACCGCTGGCAATGAACCAGAGATGGAAGGCGGTGGAGGCGAGCAGCCAGAGGGCGGTCCAGCCGCGGTACGACCTCACGCCACGAAACCCATGTCGGACTTGAAAACGGGAAACGGGAAACGGGAAACGGGAAATTGGGATGAGCTCATCCGGCGAGCTCCGGCTGGACCTGCCGATCCTTGGCGGCAACATCGGCCGCCATCCGGGCGCGGTGGCCGGCGAGCTTTTCCTTGAGCCGGGCGTCGGAGAGCGCCAGGATCTGGATGGCAAGCAGCGCGGCATTGCGGGCGCCCGCTCGCCCGATGGCCACCGTGGCGACCGGCACACCACCTGGCATCTGCACCGTGGAGAGCAGGGCGTCCAGCCCGTTGAGCGGGCCCGACTCTACCGGCACGCCGATAACCGGCAGGGTCACCTGAGCCGCCAGGGCCCCCGCCAGGTGCGCCGCCCCGCCGGCCCCGGCGATGAGGACCCGCAGCCCGCGGCCCTCGGCCTCGCGGGCGTAGCGAAGGAGTCGCTCCGGCGTTCGATGGGCGGAACAGATCCGCAGCTCGAAGGGGACGCCGAACTCTTCGAGGATCTTCGCCGCCTCCTGCATCGTGGGCAGGTCCGAGTCGCTGCCCATCAGGACGCCGATCACCGGCGACCGCCCACCCACACGCGCTCCCGATCGCTTTCGCGCCATAAGCCCCCCAGAGCAATTTCCAATATCGAACGCCGACTGTCCAACTGCGAAGTTCGACATTCAAAATTGGATATTCGACATTTGCGCTCCGGCACCCCGGGTCAGGGCCTTCTTGGCGATGTCCGTCCGATAGTGTACCCCGTCCCAGCGGATCTTCTCCACGGCGCGGTAGGCGCGGGCGATGGCCTCGGGGAGATCCTTTCCCACGGCCGTGACGCCCAGCACCCGTCCCCCGTTGGTCACCACCTTCCCCCCGGCCAGGGCTGTCCCCGCGTGAAACACCACCACGTCCTTGAGGCGGGACGCGGCGCGCAACCCACTGATCGCCTTCCCCTTCTCATACGCCCCCGGGTATCCGCCCGAGGCCATCACGACGCACACCGATGGCTCGGGCTTCCACTCGATCGCCACCTCGTGCAGCCGGCCGTCGATCACCGCCTCCAGGATCGGGAGGAGGTCGCTTTCCATCCGCATGAGGAGCGGCTGGGCCTCGGGGTCGCCGAAGCGGGCGTTGAACTCCAGCGTCTTGGGCTCCCCCCCCTTGATCATCAGGCCCGCGTACAACACGCCCCGGTACGGGCGGCCCTCGGCCGCCATCGCCCTCACCGTGGGGATCATGATCTGCTGCATGATCTTGTGATGGACCGCGTCGGTCACGACAGGCGCCGGCGAGTAGGCGCCCATCCCCCCCGTGTTGGGGCCCCTGTCATCGTCGAAGACCGCCTTGTGGTCCTGGGAAGAGGCCATGGGCAGCACCGTCTCCCCGTCCGTGAAGGCCAGGAAGGAGGCTTCCTCGCCGCTCAGAAACTCTTCGACCACGACCTTCTCTCCGGCGTCGCCGAAGACGCGATCCTCCATGATCATCCGGACCGCATCCAGCGCCTCTTTTACCGTCTGGCACACGATGGCGCCCTTGCCGGCCGCCAGGCCATCGGCCTTGACCACAATGGGCGCGCCCACGTCCTGGATGTACCGCTTGGCATCCTCGGCCCGATAAAACGTCTGAAAGAAACCCGTGGGAATCTTGTACTTTTTCATCAGCCGCTTGGCGAAGACCTTGCTGCCCTCCAGTTCGGCGGCCTTCTGGTTGGCCCCGAAGATCCGAAGGCCGCGGGCCTCGAACTCGTCCACGATGCCCAGGGTGAGGGGCACCTCGGGGCCGACCACCGTGAGATCCATCCGGCGACTGACGGCGAAGTCGGCCAGCCGCCGCACCTCGGAGGCGCCGATCTCGACGCACTCGGCCAGTTCCGCAATGCCGGCATTGCCGGGCGCAGCAAAGAGCTGCTTGATACGCGCGCTCTGCTTCAGCTTCCAGACCAGGGCATGCTCTCGACCCCCGCTCCCGACCACCAGGACTCGCATCGTCGCTCCGCCTCCGAGTCGTACGCGGCCCTCCGTCCTTGACTTCGTAAGTTCGTGTAGGATCGGCGCCGGCCAACCCTCCCCGACACGCCCTTGGCAAAGGGGGATCCGTATCGGGAGAACCCCGATACGGATTTATGCAGTCAAGGGCTCAGTGCCGGAAATGTCGGATCCCCGTAAAGATCATGGCAATGCCGTGCTCGTCGGCCGCGGCGATGACCTCGGCGTCCCGGACCGACCCGCCGGGTTGAATGACGGCCGTCACCCCGGCCTCGGCCGCCGCGTCCACCCCGTCCCGGAACGGGAAAAAGGCATCCGAGGCCAGGGCCGTTCCCCGGGTGGGGAAGTGGGCCTTCATCCGTGCCAGCTTGGCGGAATCCACGCGGCTCATCTGGCCGGCCCCAATGCCCACGGTGGCGTGCTCCGTGGCGAGGACGATGGCGTTGGATTTCACGTGCTTGGCGACCCGCCAGGCGAAGCGAAGCGCCCGCTGCTCTCCCTCCGTGGGCGCCCGCTTCGTGACGACCTTCAGCGCATCGGGATCCAGATCCACCGCGTCGCGATCCTGCACCAGCATCCCCCCGCTCACCCGGCGCATCTCGACGCCCTGATCCCCTGCCGCCTCCCGCCTCCCGCCCGACGCCAGCTCCAGGAGACGGAGGTTCTTCTTGTCCTTGAGAGTCGTCAGCGCCTCCGCCGTGTAGCCGGGCGCGATGATCGCCTCCACGAAGGTGGAGGCGATTTCCCGGGCCGTCGGCCCGTCCAGGGGGCGGTTGATGGCCAGGATGCCGCCGTAGGCGGACACCGGATCGGTGTCCCGGGCCCGAATGTAGGCGTCGCGAAGCTCCGGTGCGGTCGCCACCCCGCAGGGATTGGTGTGCTTGATGATGGCCACCACCGGCTCGCTCCACTCCTGGGCCAGCTCCCAGGCGGCGTGCAGGTCCATGAGGTTGTTGTAGGAGAGTTCCTTGCCCTGGAGCTGGCGGGCGGCGGCGATCCCGTCCCGCAGGGCCAGGTCCCGGTAGAAGGCGGCGCGTTGGTGGGGATTCTCGCCGTACCGCAATTCCTGAAGTTTTTCCAGGCGGACGTGGAGGATCTGGGGGAAGGAGACTGGAGAGCCCAGCACCGGGGACCCCCCGGGCGGCCGAGAAGCGTCAGAGCCGACCTCGACCCGCTCGAGGAAGCCGGCGATCAGGGCGTCGTAGCGTGCGGTGTGGGTGAAGGCCTTGCGCGCCAGACGGAAACGCGTTGCCCCGGAAAGCGACCCGTCGGTTCGCTTCAGCTCATCCAGGACCGCGTCGTAGTCGGCCGGGTCCACGATCACGGCCACCGCCTCGAAGTTCTTGGCGGCCGAACGGAGCATGGCCGGACCGCCGATGTCGATGTGCTCGATCGCCTCGGCCAAGGAGACGTCGGGCTTCGCGGTGGTGGCCTCGAAGGGATACAGGGTGATGGCCACCAGATCGATGGGCGCGATCCCCTGGCCCGCCATCTGGCGCTCGTGCTCCGCGTTCCCGCGCACGCCCAGGAGGCCGCCGTGGATCCGCGGGTGCAGCGTCTTCACCCGGCCGTCCAGCATCTCCGGGAACCCGGTGATCTCCGCCACGTCGGTCACGGAGAGACCCGCCTCGCGGAGGGCCCGGGCCGTTCCCCCCGTCGAGATGAGCCGGACCCCGAGGGCCACCAGCCCGGAGGCGAAGGGGATCAGCCCGGTCTTGTCGGAAACGCTCAGGAGGGCACGCCGCACGCGGATCATCCGGTCTCCTCGTCCTGGAGAGAAGGGCTCAGGACTTCCAAGCGTATCGTTCGGCGGAGGCGCATGGCCTGGGATGAACGAGCGTGTGGAGTTCTTCGTGCGGGACCCCAGAGCGGGCGGATGCTATCAGAAAGGGTGGAAGGCGGCAAGGGAATTCTCACCCCGTGTCCGCGCAGGCTATCCCCCCGGCGACTCGATGGGCGCGTGATCGGTGAAGCGGTCCACGGTGAAGACCTGGATCTCCGCCCCGTGCCTCCAGGCGTCGGCCGGCAGCCCGGCCTTGAGGCACGTCTGGCGCAGGAAGGTTTCGCGGTCCCATTGGAATTCGGATGCCACCTGGGGCAGCAGGAGGCCATGCCGGCCGGACTGGCTGATGTACAGCCCGTGGGTCCCCACCTCGACCTCCGACGGGTCGGTAATCCGACGCAGGGGGGAGAGCACGGAGACTTCGATCTCCAGGTGGGTCAATTCCTCCGGTGTGACCGGAGGGAATCGCGGGTCGCCCGTGGCCGCTGCGGCCGCGCAGTGGGCAACGGCCTCACGTAAGGGCTTGATGGGATCTACGTACCCGATGCAGCCCCGCAGTTGCCCCCGCTGGCTGATGGTCACGAAGGCCGCGCCGGCCGCTTCCAGCCGGGGATCCCGGGAAGGGCCGCCCGTGGAGGGGAGGCCTCGGACGCGTTCGCAGATCGCGCGCCGCGCGATGGCGAGCAATGCCGCTCGCTGTTCCGACGTCAGATCGAACGGGACACCGGTCACGCCGCCGACCCGGCGGTGTCGCGCCGCCAATACACCCGCACCAGCCGGTCCTCGTGCGAGAAGCGGATCTCCAGGGTTCCTCCGCAAGCCCTGCTGATCGCCCGCCCCAGGCGTCGCGCCAACTTCTCCGACGTCGTCTCCACGACGACGCGGGAGCGCGACGCATCGTCCTGAATTCGGATGATCCGCTCCAGCGGATTCTTGGCGGCCGCAGCCCGCTCCACCGTGTGGAGGCGATTGAGGACCTCGGTCCGATTCCGTGCCAGGAACGAGCCACTGAGGTACAGGATGCCGGTGGGCGTGCCTTCGCTCTGGCTCCGGCAGGCCGGGCACAGCACGGCGGCCGGGGCGCTCCACCGCCGCACCTCACGCCGGACGGCGGGGTCCAACGACCAACTGCCTTTGCGCCAGACCGCTTGGCATTTCGAACAGATGGCCGCACCGGCGGAGGGCTTCAGCTCAGCGTGGGGAGGAGTGGCGGAGAGGGCCTTGTTGCGACGGACGAACCGAGCCTTGGCAGAGATCATGTCTCTCCTCCTGGACAGCGGTTCGGGTGCACTTATACCTCAATATAGGACCAAAGACCGCGGGTTGCAATCAACAGATGGCTGTCGGGGAATTTCGGGTTCCATGGAGGTGGGAGCGGCGCCTTCCAGCCGATATCGCAGGGTTGCCGTCCTTTTCCCCGCTGCAAGGCCTTTGGAGATGCCAACTGGATTGACAGAGGGCAGTCCACATGGTAGATAGTTGACCCAGCCGGTCGGTATTCTGGAATTTCTGCCGAGGGAAGTGCCATGAAGATCTCAACAAAAGGCGACTACGCCACTCGGGCTTTGCAGGACTTGGCAATGCACTACGAGAAGGGACCCATCCCGATCGAGGCCATCGCGCAGCGTCAGGCGCTCCCCGCCAGATACCTGGAGCAGCTCCTCCTCACCCTGAAACGGGCCGGATTCCTGGCCAGCAAGCGGGGCGTCAACGGCGGCTATTACCTGGCCAAACCGCCGCGAGAGATCACCCTGGGTCAAATCCTCCGGGCCGTCGACGGACCCATTGTGCCCATCTTCTGCGTGGCGGAGATCCCGCGGGAACACTGCTCTCAAGAGAGCTTCTGCGCTCTGCGGGATGTCTGGGCCGAGGTGCGGGATGCAATCTCGGCCATCGTGGAACGCACGACGCTCCAGGACATTTGTGAGCGCATCCGGGCCAAGACCAGGGAACGAATCACCTACCAGATCTGACCCCCGCCCCGCGCGGGGCGGGGTGGCGGATCGACTGGGCAATCGGATAGACGGGGACCAGATCCGCGGAGAGGCGGCATGGCACGTGTGGTTTCCAGTCCCCTGGACCTGATCGGGGATACCCCCCTGGTCCGCCTGCGCCGGCTGGTGAAGCCGGGGTGGGCAGCGGTGCTCGGCAAGCTCGAGTCGCTCAATCCTGGCGGGAGCGTCAAGGACCGGATCGCCCTCGCCATGATCGAGGAGGCAGAGCGCCAGGGGCGCCTGAAGCCCGGCGATACCATCGTCGAGCCGACATCGGGCAATACCGGAATCGGCTTGGCCATGGTGGCGGCCGTCAAGGGATACCGGCTCCTCTTGACCATGCCCGAGGATATGAGCCTGGAGCGCCGGGCACTCCTCCAGCGGTTTGGGGCGGAGCTGGTGCTGACCCCGGCGGTGGAGGGCATGACCGGGGCGGTATTCGCGGCCGAGGAGCTGGTGCGGGAGAACCCGGGGTTCTTCATGCCGCAGCAGTTCATGAATCCCGCGAACCCCGAGATCCACCGGCGGACGACCGCTCAGGAAATCCTGAAGGCCACCGATGGCCAGGTGGATGCCTTCGTGGCCGGCGTGGGCACCGGGGGCACCCTCACCGGCGTGGGGGAAGTGCTCAAGCGGGAGCGGCCGGGCGTCCTCGTGGTCGCCGTCGAACCGGCGCGCTCTCCCGTATTGCAGGGGGGGAAATTTCGGCCGCACGCGATCCAGGGGATTGGTGCCAGCTTCGTGCCCGGCGTGCTCAATCGGGACATCTACGACGAGGTCATGGGGATCCGTGATGAGGAGGCCTTGGCCATGACCCGCCGGCTCTCGCGGGAAGAGGGTCTGCTGGTGGGCGTCTCCTCGGGGGCCAACGTGGCGGCAGCTCTCCGGGTGGCGGAGCGGCTCGGCGCGGGGAAGACGGTGGTGACCGTGCTGTGTGATACCGGCGAGCGCTATCTCAGTGTGCCGATCTAGCCCGGATTATTCGCGAACATGTTCGCGAATAATCGCGGGGAATGACCAAATCCCAATGGCCAATGACCAATTGCGGATGGTATTTCCGTGAAGCCCCTTGACGGCGCGCTGTGCGCGCCCACCATCATTGGTCATTGGAAATTGGTCATCGGTCATTTGATCCGGAGAATTCACGGGTTCGTTCGTGAATAGTGCGGGCTAACAGGCAGTTGTTGTACGGGCATCATTCGAGGAGGCACTCATGGCAGTCACAGTGTATATCCCCACCCCGTACCGGAGATACACCGACAATGCCCCGCGGGTGGAGGTCCAGGGGGGTAATGTCCTGGCGCTGGTCCGGGAGTTGGAGGGACGGTTCCCCGGGCTGCGGGAACGGATCCTGGACCCGGAGGGGAAGATCCACCGGCACCTGAACATCTTCGTGAATGATCAGCTCGTGGACGACCTCCAGGGCATCCAGACGCCGCTGCGGGATGGCGACCAGGTGGCGGTGATCCCCGCCATGGTAGGTGGCGCGCTGAGTTTCACCGAGGAGCAGATCCGGCGGTACAGCCGGCACATCATCCTACCCGAGGTGGGGGGGATGGGCCAGCGAAAGCTCTTGAACAGCAAGGTCCTGCTCATCGGGGCGGGCGGCCTGGGCTCGCCGGCCGCGCTGTACCTCGCGGCGGCCGGGGTCGGCACCCTGGGGATCATCGATTTCGACGTGGTGGATCTCAGCAACCTGCAGCGGCAGATCCTCCACCACGTCCACGACGTGGGGCGGCCCAAGGTTCAGTCGGCCGTGGAGACGATCGCCGACCTCAACCCTGATGTGAAGGTGGTCCCGTACAATCAGGCCCTGACGTCGCAGAACGTGAAGCCGATCTTCGCGGAGTATGACGTCATCCTGAACGGGTGCGACAACTTCCCGACCCGCTACCTGGCAAACGACGCCTGCGTCTTTCTGAACAAGCCCATGGTGGATGGGAGCATTTTCAAGTTCGAGGGACAGGTCACGGTCTTCGTGCCCGGGAAGGGCTGCTACCGCTGCCTGTATCCGGCCCCCCCGCCTCCGGGACTCGTGCCGAGCTGCCAGGAGGCAGGGGTCTTCGGGGTCCTGTGCGGTGTCGTGGCCTCCATCCAGGGCATCGAGACGATCAAGCTGCTCCTGGGCTTGGGCGAGCCGCTCGTCGGCCGGCTGATGTTCTTCGACGCCCTGGGCATGGAGTTCCGGCAGGTGAAGATCCGCCGGGATCCCACCTGTCCGGTGTGCGGCGATACGCCGAGCATCACGGACCTCATCGACTACCATGAATTCTGTGGGGTGCCCCAGACGGCACGCCTGAGCTAATCACGAATGCCTGCGGGGCTGGAGTTGGGTTCATGAGAGCGGCCAGCATCCTGGAAGCCATCGGCAATACTCCCCTGGTCGAACTCCGCGGAACCAGCCCGAAACCGACGGTGCGGATCCTGGCCAAGCTGGAGGGGAACAACCCCACCGGGAGCCTGAAGGATCGCATCGCCAAGTACATGATCGAGGCGGCCGAGCGGAGCGGCGCCCTCACGCGGGACAAAGTCATCCTCGAGCCGACCAGCGGGAATACCGGGATCGCCCTGGCCATGGTGGCGCGGCTGAAAGGATACAAGGTCAAAGTCGTTGTGCCGGATAACGTGACCGTGGAACGGCGACAACTCCTGGAACTGTTCGGGGCGGAGATCGTCTACTCCGATGGGGCCCAGGGCACCAATGGCTCCATCAAGCTGGCGCAGCAGCTGGCGGAGGATCCGCGATACTACATGCCCTACCAGTACGGCAATCCGGCCAATCCCCAGGCGCACTACGAGACCACGGCCGCCGAGATCATCCGCGACTGTCCCGAGGTGGACGTGCTGGTGGCAGGCTTGGGAACCGGGGGGACCCTCATGGGGTGCTCCCGGCGATTGAAGGAATACAATCCCAAGGTCCGGGTCGTGGCGGTGGAACCGCACCCGGGAGACCTGGTCCAGGGACTGCGGAGCCTGGAGGAGGGTTTTATTCCCCCGATCCTGGACACCCGCCTGCTGGACGGGAAGATCATTGTGGACAGCCGGTGCGCCTTCGCCGCCACCAAGGATCTGACCACAAAGGAGGGAATCTTCGCCGGTCTCTCGTCGGGCGCCGTCATCCACTGCGCCATTCGGGTGGCCCACCGGATGGACCAGGGCACCATCGTCTGCGTCCTCTGCGACGGCGGATGGAAGTACGTGAGCCTGGGCGTCTGGTTCAAGGAGATCCCGGCCCTGGGGGAGAATGTCCAGGCGCATATCTGGTGGTAACACCCAGAGCCAAGAGTCGAGAGCCTCGCCCTGTGGGAGTGCGGCCTTTCTCCCACAGGGCGGGAGCCGAGGGGGCAGATGACCACGACGGGTGAGCGCACGGTGGCCGTGTATCCCTTGCAGGCGAGGCAGTTGGCCGAGATCGTCCGGCAGGCCGAGACGGGATACCCGGAGGAGATCTGCGGGATCGTCATCGGGAAGCCGGGCGTGCCCGACACCTACCAGGTCCGCCAGGTGCGCAACATCGCCAACCAGGATCGCCAGCGGGATCCCGCGGGATTCGAACGGGATGCGCGGACCGCCTACCGGATGGATGACCGGGAGGTGCTGCGCGTGCTCCGCGAGGCGGATGAATCCGGGTGGGACGTCGTGACCTTTTACCATTCCCATCCGGACCACGACGCGTATTTCTCCGCCATGGATCGGGATCGGGCCCTGGCGGCCAACCAGGAGCCGCTCTGGCCAGGAGCGACCTACCTCGTGGTCTCGGTTCGGGAAGCTCGCGCATGCGACGCCCGATACTACGTCTGGGATGATGCCCAGAGGGACTTCCTGGAGGCCCCGGCGACCCTGCCCACAGTCTGACCCTTTCAGCCGTGTATGGTGGTGCCGGCTACACGATTGCCCTTTCCCTCCAACGCCCTCTTGGGGCCACCGGGGGCTGTCAACCACCGCTTCGGGGAAGTGTCAGTGGCGAACTTTCGCGGAGGAAATTTTTCCTTGACAAGCCTGACCGGCCTGAGTTACACGTAACAGGTCTCAATGGTCTTAACAGAGGAGGTGTCACGCCACTCGAGAACTTTTGGGTTCGGCGGCTCCCACCAGGGCCTGGAGGGAAGGCGGTGCGGCCATGCGACAGCGATAAGGCCAATTCCGCCGCTGCCCCGCAACTGTGATCGGCATCGAAAACCGCTAATGCCACTGCCCCCTCAAGCGATCCGATTGCGCTGAAGGATGCATCGGGGGTGGGAAGGCGCGGCCAGTAGGTCAAGCCGAGAGCCAGGATACCTCAACGAACCCCATGCACGAAACCTTCCGAGGGGGAGGGGTTCGAGATGACACGATCGATGGCATCCTGGACCCAACCGGAACGGTTGGGTTTTTTCATCTCTGAAGGGCATCTGCCGGTCCTTACCGTTACGCCGGCCGAGCTGCCGTTGGTGATCCGGTGGGAATCTGGTAGGGAACAGAAGGAGTACGTACTTCTCAGCACGAAGGCCGGGAAGCTCTTGTTGAACCGACGCGAGTAGCGTAGGTCGTCACGTCCAAAGTCCGGTAGCGAGCGAGTTCCCCGCGTCGCGGGGAAGTGTAGCCAGCCATGGAGTTCCACCATCCGTGGCTGGCTTTTTTGGTTTTCCGGAAGGCCATGGCCGTCATGCGCAAGTTGTCCCGCACTCTCGATCTGTCGCCTCTGAACCTCCCGCTGATCATCCGGCTGAGGCTGAAGGTCGGCGACAGGGACTATGTCCTCAAGACAACCAGAGCTGGAAAGCTCCTGCTGAACCGCGGCGACGAGGTCGTGGCCGAGCAACAACTAGAGGTCCCCGAGCCGGGGGACTCACGGAGGTGCCCATGACTCGACCAGAAAGACTACAGTCCCAGAAGTCGCAGTGGCACTGGATGCTTCGGGTCCTGGCGGGAGCGATCGCCCTGCTGGCTGCCATAGGGGCAGGTAGGCCGGCAGCGGACCAGTTGTCACTGCCTGACCTGGTCTTCGTGGCCAGTCGGGACTCGAGCGACCTCCGGATCATCGACACTCGGACGGACACCGTGATCAAGGCGATCAGGACCGGACGGATGCCGCATATGACGATCGTCGGGAGGTCGGCGCTGACCTACACGACAGGGACGGGATCCAACGATCTGACGATCCTGGACGCGTCCAGCCTGGAAATGGTGGGACGGATTCCGCTGCCCGGCAAAGGGCCGGAGCACGGGACCATCTCCCCGGATGGTCGCTGGTTGTTCGTCGCCAACGTGACTGGCGGGAGCGTGGCGGTTGTGGACCTCGAGACCCGACAGCCGGCAAGGCTCCTGAAGGGCCTGGCCCGCCCACACAACATCACTTTCTCCGCCGACGGGGCGAAGGCCTTTATCGCGCAGGCCGCCTCGCCGGAACTGGTGGTCGTGGACGTGGCACGGCTAGCCGTCGCCAAGCGGATCCGCCTGGCCAAGCTCCCCGGCCGCACGCTGGACGAGGGCCAGGGCGTAAACAATGCCATCCCCGTCCACGGCACAACCCTCTTGGCCGCCACGGTAACTGCAGCGAACGCGCTGGTACTTCTCGACACCGTGCGGGATGCGGTGGTCGCGGCCGTCCCTGTCGGGCGGGAACCCTGGGAGCCCTACGAGACGCCCGATGGCAAGTACGTGCTGACGCCGAACAACGGGGACAAGACTGTGAGCGTGGTGGACGTTGCGGCGCGGAAGGTGGTGGCCACGCTGCCCGGCGGGGCGGACATGACCGGCATCGTAACGACAGCGGACGGCACGAAGGCGTACGTGGTCAGCCGGGGAGATAGCACGGTAACCGTCATCGATCTGACCCGACTGGTCGTGGCCAAGGTGATCCCGGTGGATGCCACCCCCGAGGTAGCCACCCGGACTGCCGGAGGCAAGGTATACGTCGCGTCGTCCGGTCCAGGGACGGTGAGCGTCATCGACACCGCCCGGGACGAGGTGGTCCGCAGCATCGCCAACGTCGGGAAGTTCCCCTGGGCGCTGTCGTCCATGGGCGGTTCCAATTACTGTCACTGAGGGGGCATGGCGGGCAACATGCACGTGACACGGGTGGGGGACGGGCAGAGAGGCGTATGATGGCTGAGGCGGTGCTGCTGGTCGGGCATGGCAGCCGCGAGGCCGAGGGCAATCTGCAGTTCGAGGCCTTCGTGGAGCGGGTGCGGCCGGCCTTTCCGGGGCGCGTGACTCGCCATTGCTACATCGAACTGGCGACCCCCGATATCCCCGAGGGGATCGATCAATGCGTCGCCCAGGGGGCAGCGCGGGTGGTTGTCCTGCCGGTCATCCTGTTCTCGTCCGGCCACGCGAAGCTGGAGATCCCCCACGAGATCGACGAGGCCAGGGGGCGGCACCCCGGGATGGACTTCCGGTACGCCCGACCCCTCGGAGTGGACCCGCGCATCCTGGCGATCCTTGACGAGCGGCTTGCCGAGGCAGAGGTGCGGATGCCACCCGGGGACCGGGCGGAGACGGCGGTCCTGCTGGTCGGTCGGGGGAGCAGCGACCCGGATGCCAACGGGGACATCTTCAAGATCGCGCGGATGTTGTGGGAGGGTCGGGGATTTGGCTGGGTCGAGACCTGCTTCATCGGAATCGCGAAACCGGACTATCCGACGGGGATCTGGCGCTGTGTGGCCCTGGGGGCGCGGCGAGTCATCGTGCTACCGTACATACTGTTCACCGGGGTGCTGGTCAAGCGGATGGAGGCGCAACTCGAGGGGTTCCGGCGGGACTTCCAGGGGATCCCCATGGCCCTCGCCGGCTATCTTGGGGGCCACCCGAAGCTGATCGAGATCCTGGTGGAGCGGCACCGGGAGGCGCTGGAGGGTACGGCCCTCATGAATTGTCTCTTGTGCAAGTACCGGATGGTGCTGACCGGGCACGAGCACGAACACTACAGCCATCGCGCGCCGGCCAGCGACCTCGGCCTGGCTGCCCCGAAGGGAGCGTGAGATGTCGGCTCCGAAGCGGGCTGTGGTAATCGGCGGTGAGATGGTGGCACACGGCGTCCGTCGGGTCCGACTTCGCATGCTGGAGCCGGACCGTATGGGGTACCGGGCGGGTCAGTACATCGTCCTGCATGCTCGGTCCGGGGACGGCACGGTGGTGAAGCGGGCGTACTCCCTGGCGTCAGCACCGGGCGAGGATCCGGAGTTCAGTCTGTGCGTGCGGCGGATCCCCGAGCGACCAGCGTCGGGGTTCGTGCACAGCGTGGCCACGGGGACCGAGGTTACCTTCAGCGGCTCCTGGGGAAAGTTCGTCGTGGACGACCGTGAGCGGAATCTGGTCCTGGTGTGTACCGGGACCGGGATGTCGCCCATCGGGGCGATCCTGGAGGACGAGATCGTCCGCCCGGGCACGCGGCGTATTCACCTGTTGTGGGGTTTGCGCCAGGAGTCGGACATCCACGGGGCACACCGGTTGGAGGCGCTGGCGGCGGCGCACCCGCGGTTCTCGTACACGATCGCGCTCTCGCGCGCCACCGATGCGTGGCCCGGGTTCCGGGGCCGGGTGACGGACCTCCTGGCCGCGGAAGCCGGATTGGATCGGCTGTTCTACCTGGCCGGGAACGGCGCCATGATCGCCGACGCGGAAGAAATTCTGGCGGCGGCCGGGATCCCGGCCGAGGCCGTCCGCAAGGAAGTGTTCTTTACCCCCGGCCAGGTCCGCGTGCCCCTGGGCGAGCGCCAGGCGCGGCAGGCGAACCGCCAACGGGCGGGGACGGTCGTGGCCGGGGTGGCGCTCCATGCCGGGACGCCGGCCGAGGATGTCCGGGCGGCGCTGACGGCGGCGCTGGAGGCGGCAGGCCTTTCGGTGTCGGCTGTGCGAAACCTGGCCGCCGGAGCAAAGGCGTCGGACGAACCCGGCCTGCGAGCGACCGCCGAAGCCCTCGGCCTACCCGTGGAATTCTACTTGCCTGCAGAAGTGGAGCAGGCGCCGGACCCGACGGGGAACAAGAGCACCTGCGAGGCGGCGGCGCTCCTGAGTGCCGGGCACACTCATCTCATTCAAACGAAGCGGAAAACGCCGACCGTGACCGTGGCGCTGGCCGCGGTTGCCGGAGGATCCCGTGTCACCCACTAGCTTCCCCCGCGCTCCCCTGGCGCCCATCATCCAGCCCGAGGCCATCGAGGCGGAGTCTTTCCGCATCATCGAGGCCGAGATGGGCCCGCATGAGTTCTCCGTGATCGAGTGGCCGATCGTCCAGCGGGCGATCCACTCCACGGCGGACTTCGAGCTCGGGCGAAGCCTCATCTTCCACCCTCGGGCCATCGAGGCCGGGATCGCCGCCATCCGGAAGGGCTGCGACGTGGTGGCCGATGTCCAGATGGTGCAGGCGGGGATCAGCGCCTGGCTCCTGGAGCCCTTCGGAGGGGAAGTGCGCTGTTACATGGCGGACCCGGACATCGCAGAGCGGGCGAAGGCGGAGGGGACGACTCGCGCGATTCAGTGTATGCGGAAAGCCGCCCGGGAGGCGCCGAGGGCCCTCTACGCCATCGGCAATGCCCCCACGGCCCTGCTCGAGCTGGTCCGCCTGATCGAGGACGGCGAGGCGGAAGTGAGCCTGGTGATCGGCGTACCGGTCGGCTTCGTCTCGGCGGCAGATTCCAAGCTGAAGCTCACCGAGCAGGGTCTGGTTCCGTACATCACGAACCGGGGGCGCAAGGGGGGCACGCCGGTGGCCGTGTCCATGACCAACGCGTTGCTGCGGATGGCCCAGAAAGGGCGATGACCAGATGAAGCTCTACGCGGTCGGGGTCGGCCCCGGTTCGCCCGACCTGCTGACAGTTCGGGCCGCTGAGATCCTCAGGCGGGTGCCGATCGTCTTCTCGCCCCTGTCCGCCATGGGGACCGCGAGTCGGGCCCTCGAGGTCGTCGGCCCCTACCTCGATGCGTCCCGCCAGCAGATCGTCGAGTTGAGCTTCCCGATGGAGAAGGAGCAGGACGAGCTGGAGGAGGACTGGGAGGAGGCGGCCGGGCAGATCGCCGAGTATCTCGCGCCGAACAAGGATGGTGCCTACGTCGCCATTGGGGATATCTCGCTCTACGCCACGTTCGCGTACGTGCAACGGCTGCTCGCCAGGGACTACCCGCAAATCCAGATCGAGATCCTCCCCGGCATCCCCTCCTTCTCGGGTGTGGCCGCCCTTCTGGGGACGCCATACGCCACCGCTGACGACCGGATTGCTATCCTGCCGGCGACGTTCGGCCGCGACAACCTCCGGCAGGTGTTTCGCGACTTCGAGACGATCATTCTCATGAAGGTGAACCGGGTGCTGGAGGAAGTCATCGACGCGCTCGAGGCCGAGGGGCTAGCGGATCAGGCGGTCTTCGTGACCAAGTGCGGGATGCCCGACCAGGAGGTGGTCACGGACATCCGCTCGCTGAGGTTTGCGCCCCGGCCGAGCTACTTCTCGATCATTATGGTCGGAAAGAATGTGGAGTTCGGCGGCATGTGGCGGCCGGCCTCGGCGACCGCGCGGACGCCAGGACAGCCCAAGGCGCTGCCGGCAACCCCGCCGGTCGTGGCAGCGACCGGCATCGGGCAGGCACTTTCGACCGACCTCCGCGCGACGGCAGATGCGGCCATCGAGGTGATCCGGGTCGGCCGCTGTAGCAGCCAGCGACGGATCGAGCGGATCGGGGGGGTCGAGGCGAGCGGCGACTCGATCGCCGCCGCGCCTCCGGAGGCTCCGGCCTCAGTCGCCCCTTGCCAGAAGCCGGCACCAGCCGAGGCCTCTCCCCAGCCCGCAACGCCACCGCCGACCCCGGTCTCGGCCGCGCCGGAAAACGGCGCCGCGGTGGCGCCGTCGAGGCCGGGGGGGAATCTCTTCCTGGTCGGATTCGGTCCGGGAAACCACGAACACCTCACCTTCCGCGCCCGGGAGGCGATCGCCGAGGCGGAGGTCATCATCGGCTACCGGACGTACGTCCGCCTCGTGAAGGACCTGATCCAAGGGAAGGAGGTCCACTACACCGGGATGACCGAGGAGCTGGAGCGGGCGCGGAAGGCGGTCAACTTCGCCTATCAGGGGCGCAAGGTCGCCCTGATCTCGAGCGGCGACATCGGCATCTACGGCATGGCCGGTCCGGCGATTGAAATCCTGAAGGAACGGGGGTGGCGCCCAGGATGCGGGGTCGGGTTCGAGGTTATCCCGGGGGTAACGGCGCTCAGCTCGTGCGGATCCATCCTCGGGGCGCCGGTGATGCACGACTTTGTGGCGATCTCGCTAAGCAACCTGCTCACTCCGTGGGAGCTGATCGTGCGCCGGATCGAGGCGGCGGGGCAGGGGGACTTCATCGTGGCCCTCTACAACCCCAAGAGCGGGCGCCGGACGCAGCAGATCGTGGAGACCCAGAAGATCCTCCTGAAATACAAGCGTCCAGACACACCCGTCGGGATCGTGAAGAGCGGCCACCGGAAGGGGCAGCGGGTCGTCATCACGACGCTGGCCGACATGCTCAACCACGAGATCGGCATGCTGACCACGATCATCGTCGGCAACGCGGCCACCTTTGTCTGGGAAAATATGATGATCACGCCGCGCGGGTATCAGAACAAATACCTACTCGAGAGCCTGGACATGCGAGCGGCCGCCGCGCTAGCAGGGCAGATGGCAGGAGCCGCGGTGGGCATCAACCCGGACATGGGCCTAGAGGGTCAGGCGAGACCATGACGCCGGACAGGCGCGGCCTAATCATCGTGTACACCGGCGACGGCAAGGGGAAGACCACGGCTTCCCTGGGCCTGGCGGTCCGGGCGGTGGGCGCCGGCCTCAAGGTCAGGATGCTCCAGTTCATCAAGGGGGACTGGAAGCCGGCAGAGCTGAAAGGGGCAAAATTGCTGGCACCCGCCTTTTCCATGCAGCAACTGGGGATCGGTTTCGTTACCTATAAGCCGAAACGCCCTTACGAGGAGCACCTGGAGGCGGCGCAGGCAGGCTGGGAACAGGCGAAGGTCGAGATGGCCTCGGGCAACCAAGATGTCTTGATCCTGGACGAGATCAACAACGCCTTCCGGTTCAACCTGGTGTCGGCGAAGGATGTGGTGGAGGCTCTGAAGGCTAAACCCGAGGGGCTGCATGTCATCCTGACAGGTCGGGGGGCGCCGCCTGAGATCATCGAGCTGGCCGACCTCGTCACGGAGATGAAGGCCATCAAGCACCCCTACGAGAAGGGGGTGCCGGCCCAGTACGGCATCGACTTCTGAGGCGAGCCGCAGTGCACCATCCGGCCGTGAGCGTTCCGGAGACCCTGCCCCGCGATTCTTCATGGTGCGGCGTGAGTTGCTCGGGTGGGTGGCGCCATGGATGAACCGAAGCAAGGGAAGGGGCAGCGGGAGGGGTTCTCCACCGGCTCCTGCGCCGCCGCGGCAGCCAAGGCGGCTACCGTGGTGCTCATCACCAGGAAACGGCCGGACACGGTCGAAATCGGCCTGCCCATCGGGAGGCGGGCGACCTTCAAGGTAGAGCAGTGCCACGTGGAATCGGGTTGTGCCCGCGCCTCCATCATCAAGGATGCCGGCGATGATCCGGACTGTACCCACGGGGCGGAGATCTTTGCGGAGGTGTCGCTGCGCAAGGAGCCGGGCATCGAGATTGACGGCGGAGACGGTGTGGCCCGGATAACGAAGCCGGGTCTTGGGATCGAGATCGGCAAGGCTTCCATCACCCGGGTCCCGCTCCGGATGATCACCGAGTCGGTGGGCGAGGCCCTGGCGCTTGGCGGGAACGGCGGTGGTGCCCGGGTCCTCATCGTGGTCCCCCGGGGCGAGGAGATGGCCAAGAAGACCATGAATGCCCGCCTCGGCATCATCGGCGGCATCTCCATCCTGGGGACCAGCGGGATCGTCAAGCCCTACTCCACAGCGGCCTACAAGGTGAGCATCGTGCAAGCCATAGACGTGGCCGTGGCCACCGGACTGGACGAGGTCGTGATCACGACGGGGGGAAAATCCGAGGAATACGCGATGCGGGTCTTTTCCTTGAAAGAGGAGGCCTTCATCGAGATGGGGGATTGGGTCGGCTTTACCCTCACCTACCTGGTAAAGAAAGGCGTCAGGAAAGTGAATGTCGCCGGGATGATTGGAAAGCTCTCGAAGGTGGCGGACGGAGAGTTCTACACACACGCCAGGAAGTCCGCCGTCAACCTGGAAAGCCTGGCGACCATCGCCGCCTCCTGTGGAGCGGATTCCGAGACGGTAGAGGCCATCCGACGCGGCAATACGGCTCGCGAGGCCCAGGAAATTGTCCTGGCGAAGGGCGTCGCGGGTTTCTTTGACAAGGTGGCAGGGAAAGTGGTGGAAAACTGCCGGGCGTACGGCAAGAGTGCATTCCACGTGGAGTGCGTCCTCACCGACGCGGACGGGGTCATCCTGGGCCGAGCCATAGCCTAGGAGGGGAAGCCGTGGCCGGAACGATCCAGGTGATCGGCGTGGGAAACGAGGGGCGGGAAAGCCTGACGCCGCGGGCCCTGGCCATCGTCCAGCAGGCCGAGGTTCTGGTGGGCGGCCAGCGCCTGCTGGATTTTTTCCCCGAGGTCCAGGCCGAGCGGATTCGGATCGGCGCCAAGGTAGATGAGGTCCTGGCCAGCCTCGCGGCGCGTCTCGGCGAGAAGCTGATCGTCGTCCTCGCGACCGGCGACCCAAACTTTTTCGGGATCACGCGGGCGCTCCTGCGTCACGTGCCGCGGGAGTCGGTTGAGATCCTGCCGAACCTCAGCGCTCTCCAGTGGGCTTTCGCAAAGGCCCGCGAGCCCTGGGACGATGCGGCATTCCTCAGCGTCCACGGCCGGACGATGGAGCGACTCCCTGAACTCGTCATGGGGAAGGCAAAGGTCTGCCTCTTCACCGACGAGGCGAATTCCCCCGCGGCCATTGCGCAGACCCTATTGCGCGCTGGGCTGGACGGGTACCGCGCGATCGTTTGCGAAGACCTGGGAGGACCGCGGGAGCGGATCACCGAGACGACGCTCGGCGCCCTCGCCGGGATGGATGTCCATCCTCTGAATACGCTGATCCTCCTGGCCACGGGAGAGGTTCCGGCGGCGGAGCTGGCCTGGGCGCCCGGCCTGCCCGAGGAGGTCTTCGATCAGCGCAAGCCAAAGGTCGGCCTCATTACGAAGCGCGAGATCCGGGTCCTGAGTCTGGCGCGACTGGCGATTCGCTCCGACAGCGTGATTTGGGATATCGGGGCCGGCTCCGGCTCCGTCAGCATCGAGGCGGCGAAGCTGGCGTCGCGTGGCCGCGTCTTCGCCGTCGAAAAGAATGCGGAGGACGTGGAGATCATCCGGGGGAACGTGGCCCGGTTCCGGGTCCCCCACGTGGACGTGGTGCACACTAAAGCGCCGGACGGACTGGAGGCCCTCCCGGACCCCGACGCGGTGTTCGTGGGCGGGAGCGGGGGCGCGATGCGGGAGATCCTGGAGATCGCGGCCACCCGCCTGCGACCCCCAGGACGGATCGTCGTGAATGCCATCACACTGGACAACCTCCACGAGGCGGTGACGGCGATGCGCGACCTCGGCCTCGCGCACGAGGCGATCCTGGTGAGCATCGCCCGCTCGAAGCCGCTGCTGAGCATGATGTCGTTCGAGGCCTTGAACCCGGTCTATGTGGTGACCGCGTGGCACGAGACCTCCCCGTCGGAACCGACCAGACCAGCATGACCCCGACGCCTGCATCCCCGGGCGTTCACGCCCTGTCCGCGGGGGAGCGCGAAGGGGTGTACCGGGCTATTTACAGCCGCCGGGACATCCGCGCCCAGTTCCTGCCCGACCCTGTGCCGGACGAGGTCTTGGCTCGGATCCTCCAGGCCGCCCACCATGCAGGATCCGTCGGGTTCATGCAGCCGTGGAACTTCCTGATCGTGCGCGACCAGTCGGTTCGGGCGGCAGTCCGCGAGGCATTTGTTCGGGAGCGGGATCGGGCTGCGGATCTCTACGAGGGGCCGCGCCGGTCACAGTTCCTCGCACTGAAATTGGAAGGGATCCTGGAGGCACCGCTGAACCTGTGTGTGACCTGCGATCCGGAGCGGGGCGGCCCCATGTCCTGGGGCGCAGCGCCGTGCGCGAGACCGACCTGTTTAGCACCTGCTGCGCTATCCAAAATCTCTGGCTGGCCGCTCGAGCCGAGGGGGTCGGTGTGGGCTGGGTGAGTATCATCCAGCCGGCGGAGGTGAAAGGGATCCTCGGCATCCCGGAGCGAATTATCCCCGTGGCGTACCTCTGCGTCGGGTTCGTTTCGAAATTTCCCGACCAGCCAGACCTGGCCCGGGCCGGCTGGCGCGCCCGGCTTCCGTTGTGCGACCTGGTGTTCACCGACCGGTGGGGTCAGCCGCCGAGCTCGGATCTGTCCGGGGCGCTCGGCAGCCTCCAGCAGGAGGCGCTGTGATGACGCAGGTGAAGGGGGGCACCGTCTACATCGTCGGGGTAGGTCCCGGCGCTCCGGACCTGATGACCATCCGGGCCAAGCGGGTTATCGACCAAGCGGATCTGATCATCTACACGGGTTCGCTCCTGGGCCGGGAGGGATTCAGGGATGTGAAGCCGACCGCCAAGCTGGTGGATAGTGCCGGGCTCCACCTGGGGCAGATCGTGACTCTCATGCGAGAGGCCGCCCGCTCAGGCCAGGTGGTGGCCCGAGTTCACGACGGGGACCCAGCGATCTTCGGGGCCCTGTCGGAGCAGGTGGCCCCCCTGGAGGAGGCCGGCATCTCGTTCGAAGTCGTACCCGGGGTGACATCGGCGTTCGCTGCGGCGGCGGCCCTGAAGGTGGAGCTCACGATTCCCGAGCTCTCCCAGGCCATCATCCTCACCCGGATGGAGGGCCGGACGCCCGTGCCCGACGGGGAGCAGCTCCGCGACCTGGCGAAGCACCGGACGACGCTGATCCTGTACTTGAGCATCGCTCTGATTGACAAGGTGGTCGCCGAGCTAAAGACCGCCTACCCCGACCACACCCCTGTGGCCGTGGTCCAAAGGGCGAGCTGTCCCGATCAGAAGATTCTGCACGGGACGCTGGCGGACATCGCGGGGCAGGTGAAGGCAGCCAAGATGCGGGCTCAGGCCTTGATCATGGTAGGCCCGGTGTTCAAGCCGGATCTCCGCCAGACCTGGGAGAAGAAATCGAGGCTCTATGACAAGACATTTAGCCACGCCTTCCGGCGCGGAGGACCGGAGGAGTAACCCATGGCCGACATCATCGGGGTCCTGGAGGAGGCCTGTAGCCTCGGCGAGATCATCGTCATCGTGCGGGCCAATGGAGCAGTCGCGGAGGTGATGGGCGACCTCTGTCTGCGGCGTGGCGAGGAGTGGCTTACCCTCGGGCAGGAAGGCGCCTCGCACGTGCACGTGAAGGTCGCCGAGGTTCAGGCTGTGCGATTCACCCACGCCCAGGGGCGGAACGCAGCCCTCCAAATCCTGGGGCCGGATGGGAGCGTCCTCGTTCAGGTGTCGTTCCGCGGGACGAATCCAGGGCGTGCCGAGGCCTTCAGGTCCGAGCGCCTGGAGGCGGTGCGCGTCCGCTTCGCCCATCTGGCGGAGGTGCCGGTGTGACGAACCTTGCGGTCATCACGGTGACGAAGCAGGGACTCCTCCTGGGCGAGAAGATCCTCGCCTCGGAGCCTGGCGCGGCCCTCTACGTCCCAGCCAAGTACGGGGTGGCGGGCACGAACCGGGTGAAGGTGTTTCCGGGGGCACTGGCACCTCTGTTGGCTGAAATTTATCCTTGCTATGAGGGCTTCGTGTTTCTGATGGCGACCGGCATCGTCGTCCGGATGATCGCCGAGTATATCAAGGACAAGCGCTACGACCCGGCCGTCGTGGTCATGGACATTACCGGGCGCTTCGCCATCAGTCTGGTCTCCGGTCATTTGGGGGGCGCGAACGCCCTGGCCCGGCGGATGGCGGAGATCACGGGGGCCATCGCCGTGGTGACGACCGGGACCGACGTCAACGAGACCATCGCCCCTGATGTCATCGCCATGGAGCTCGGCGGGGAGGTGGACGACTTCGAGGCGATGAAGAAGGTGAGCGCGACGCTGGTGGACGGGGACAAGACCGGAGTGGTGGACCTGACTGGTGTGGACCCGCCGTCGCTCCGCGGCCCCCTCAAGCCGAATGTGCAGCGGTTCGACAGCCTGGAAGCGCTGGCGGAGGCCCCGGTGATCGCGGGCATCGTGATCACGAACCGTCTGCTCGACCTCACGGCCGCCCTGCCGGGCAAGGCGGCGGTGATCCTCCGCCCCAAGAACCTCGTCGTCGGGGTGGGGTGTAACCGCGGCACGTCGGCCGAGGAGATCACGGCGGCCGTCGGGCGCGTGCTCGCCGACGCCGGCCTGTCCGCCAAGAGCGTCCGGTGTCTGGCCACGGTGGAGGCCAAGCGAGACGAGGTTGGGATCCTGGGGGCCGCAAAGCATCTAGGGTTGCCGCTGGAGTTTTGCGCGAAGGAGGCCCTGAACGCCGTCCCGGACGTCCCCAATGCCTCCGAGGCCCCCAGGAAATTTGTCGGCGTGCAGGGGGTTGCCGAACCCTCGGCGCTCCTGGTATCCGGGGGCCGCCTGCTGATCGAAAAGGTGAAGTCGGGCAACGTGACGGTGGCCGTCGCCGAAACGCCTCCCGTGCAATCCGACGTCGCGCGTCCTATCACCCCATGACGAGCGTTCCGAGAATTGTGATCGCCGGGACAGCCAGCGGGGTAGGGAAGACCAGCTTCACGTTGGGGTTGATCGCCGCGCTGCGGGCGCGCGGCCTCAGGGTGCAGCCCTTCAAGTGCGGGCCGGACTACTTGGACCCGACCTACCACACACTGGCCGCCGGGGTCCCATGTCGCAACCTGGACACCTGGATGGTCCCCCCAGCGGCGATGCTGGAGCTGTTCGCCCGGGCGACCGCCAACTGCGACCTCGCGCTCATCGAGGGGGTAATGGGGCTTCACGACGGCCGCGGCGGGGCGCGGGAAGTCGGCAGCACGGCGGAGATCGCCAGGCTGCTCTGCGCGCCAGTCCTCCTGGTGGCCGACGTGGGCAAGCTCTCCCGCAGCGCCGGCGCCATGGTCCTCGGTTATGCCGCTTTTGATCCACATGTCCGGGTTGCCGGCGTCCTGCTGAACCAAGTCGGGACCGAGCGGCACCGGCGCTGGGTCGCCGAGGGGATTGCGGAGCAGACGGACCTCCCGATCGTCGGCCACCTGCCGAAGCGGGCGGCGGTCAGTCTGCCGGAGCGACACCTGGGGTTGGTTCCGGCGACGGAACTCGGCGCGCACGCCACGGTCCTGTATGCCATCCGGACCCAGGTCGAGGCGACCGCAGACCTCGACGCCGTCCTGGCGCTGGCCCGGGCCGCCGGTCCTATCGCCCATGTTCCTGCCGTGTTGTTTCCGACCACTGCGCCGGCGGAGCGGGTGCGGGTCGGCCTCGCCCGCGACGCCGCATTCGGCTTCTATTACGAGGACAACCTGGACCTGCTCCGCGCCTGGGGCGCCGAGTTGGTCGAGGTCAGCCCGCTGGCGGACCCGGCGCTGCCGCCGGATCTGGACGGCTTATACTTGGGCGGTGGCTTCCCCGAGCTGCATGGGGCGGCCCTGGCGGCGAACGGCGGATTCCGGCGCAGCGTGGCCGAGGCAGCCCGCGCCGGCCTGCCGATGTACGCGGAGTGCGGGGGCCTGATGTACCTGGCGGAATGGCTGGTGGACCTAGAAGGGAACCGCCACGCGATGGCTGGTATCGTACCCGGAACCTCCATGATGCAGCAGGCGCGGGTTCGGATGGGCTACGTCGAGGCGACGGTGCTGCGGGACAGCCCTCTCGCCCCTGCCGGCGCGTCGATCCGCGGCCATGAGTTCCACTGGTCCTGCATGGATCCTCCCGACGCCAGGCGGGCGGCGTACCGCGCCGATGGGGACCGGCTGGAGGGGATCGTTGCGGGCCCGACCGGGAAGGTGCTGGCCTCCTACCTTCACGTGCATTTCGGCAGCGACCCGAGCCTCGCCCCACGATTCCTGACGGCCTGCCGCGCCCGACGATCCGCGGGGGTCCCGAGATGACCAGTCGCCGCCCTGCCCCTTGCCTGATGGTTCAGGGCACCGGCTCGTCGGTCGGGAAGAGCGTCCTGGTGACGTCCCTGTGCCGGATCTTCGCCAGGGCCGGATACCGCGTCGCGCCGTTCAAGGCGCAGAACATGGCGCTGAACTCCGCCGTCACGGCGGACGGTGGTGAGATCGGCCGGGCGCAGGCAGTTCAGGCGGAGGCCGCGGGGGTGGACCCCACGGTGGACATGAACCCCATCCTGCTGAAGCCCGAGGAGGACTTCCGGTCCCAGGTGGTCGTTCGCGGACAGGTGTATGCAACCCTCACCTATCGCGAGTACAACCGGCTCAAGCCGGAGCTCCTGGCGGTGGTCCAGGAGAGCCTCGAGCGTCTGCGACGCAGCTATGACCTCGTGGTGATCGAGGGAGCCGGAAGCCCGGCCGAGGTGAACCTCAAGGCCGATGAGATCGTCAACATGCGGATCGCCCGATTGGCGGATGCTCCCGTCCTCCTGGTTGGCGACATCGACCGCGGCGGAGTCTTCGCCTCGCTCGTGGGGACGCTGGAACTCCTCGAACCGGAGGAGCGGAGCAGGGTCTGCGGCTTCGTCATCAACAAGTTTCGCGGCGATGCTTCCCTCTTGGAGCCCGGGCTGGCCTTTCTCCAACGCAAGACCGGGGTTCCAGTGTTGGGGGTGGTCCCTTACTTCCGGGACATTGTGGTGGCCGCTGAGGATTCGGTGAGCCTTGAGGAGGGGAGTGGCCATGTCGGCGGCGCCTACCTGCTCGACATTGCCGTGGTCCGTCTCCCGCGCATCTCTAACTTCGACGACTTCGAGCCTCTCAGCCAGGAACCCGGCGTGCGCGTCCGCTTCATCCGAGGCCCCCACGAGGTCAATGGGGCGGACGTCATCATTCTACCGGGGACGAAGAGTACGGTGACCGATCTGGCGTTTCTCCGCACGAGCGGCCTGGCCGACCTCATCTGCTCCCGAGCGACCTCCGGGACGCCGGTCCTCGGCATCTGCGGGGGCTACCAAATGCTCGGGCGCGAGATCCGGGATCCCGAGGGGGTGGAATCTTCGCAGGCCGCGGTACCCGGGCTGAGCCTGCTGCCCGTCATCACGATGTTCCTTCCTCGGAAGACGACGCAACGGATTCGGGGTCAAGTGGCACACGGGGTCTCTCTGTTTGAGGCCGCCTCCGGCGAGGCGCTCAACGCCTACGAGATCCACATGGGGCAGGGCAGCGCCGAGGGGACCCGGAGTCCGTTCCTCGTCACGGAGCGGCAGGGACAGCCGGTCACCCACCCGGACGGAGCGGTCAACGAGGCGGGGAACGTCCTGGGAACCTACCTTCATGGCCTGTTCCACAACGCGTCGCTGCGCCGCGCGTTCCTCTGGTACCTGGCGAGGCGGAAGGGGGTGGCGGTGAACCCCCTCTGGGGGTGCCTCCCTGATGCGGGCTCCCACTACGACCGGCTGGCCGATCTGGTCCAGGCCCACCTCGATATCCCCCGGATCGCGACCATCGTGGGGCTTCCCATGCCGGCACGGCCCCGGGTGGTTGCCCGATGACGTCGGCCCACGAGCCGGAGGGCCAGATCTTGGCGCGGGTCCCCCACGGAGGCGGCGGCCACTCGAGACCGCTTGGCAGGCCGGGCCCGGACACGAGAGTTGGAATCTTCTGAAAGGATCCATGGCATGAACCTGTCTGCCATCCAAAGCCGGATCCCGGAGCCCGACGCGGGCGTCATGGAGGTGGCGCGCAGACGCCAGACGGCCCTTACCAAGCCGCCGGGGAGCTTGGGCCACCTGGAGGAATTGAGCGTTCTCTTGGCGGGGATGACGGGGCAGACGCGGCCCCGCCTGGATCGGAAGGCCGTGATCGTCATGGCCGCGGACCATGGTGTCGCCGCCGAGGGCGTGAGCGCCTACCCGGCCGAAGTCACCGCCCAGATGGTGGCCAACTTTGCCCGGGGAGGCGCGGCCATCAATGTCCTGGCGCGGGCGGCCGGCGTGCGCGTGGTCACGGTGGACATGGGCGTGCGGGCGCCTCTGGGAGAGTTCCCGAACGTGCGGTCGCTTCGGGTGGGTCCTGGTACCCGGAACTTCCTGCACGAGCCGGCCATGACCCGGCAAGAAGCGCTGCTTACCATCGAGACTGGGATAGCGGTGGCACTGGATGAGCGCTCCCGCGGACTGGACTTGGTGGCCACGGGTGACATGGGCATCGGAAACACCACCGCGGCCAGCGCCATCACCGCGGTCCTGACAGGGTGCACTCCTGTTCAGGTGACTGGGCCGGGAACCGGTCTGGAGCCGGCTAGGATCACCCAGAAGGCGCGCGTCATTGGGAAGGCGCTGGAGCGGCACCGTCCCGATCCCCAGGATGCCGTGGATGTGCTGAGCAAGGTGGGAGGGTTCGAGATCGGCGGGCTGGCGGGCGTGATCCTGGGGGCGGCAGCGCACCGGATCCCGGTCGTGTTGGACGGCTTCATCGCCGGGGCTGCGGCGCTGCTGGCGGTCCGCTTGGCACCGGAGGCGCGGGCCTTTCTCATCGCCGGACACCGGTCGGCCGAACCGGGCCACGGGATCGCCCTGAAGGCGCTGGAGCTGGAGCCGCTCTTGGAACTGGAGCTGCGCCTGGGGGAGGGGACGGGGGCCGTCCTGGCCATGCCTCTCGTGGAGGCGGCGGCTCGGCTCTTGGACGAGATGGCCACCTTTGAGGAGGCGGGTGTCTCTGACCGCCCGGATCCGGCGTGACACCGTTTCTGCAGGCGCTGTCGTTCCTGACCGTGCTGCGGGTGCCGGCGTCTGTCGTCGCGAAGCCCCCCGGCCCTTGGACGGCGGTCTGGTTCCCGGTGATCGGGGCCTTGCTTGGGGGGGCCCTCGGGGCACTTCTGGCCATCCTGCGCCTGGGCTTCCCGCCGCTGGTCGCGGCCGGCCTCACGGTGGCAGTCTGGGTACTGGCCACGGGCGCCATTCACTTGGATGGACTGATCGATTGCGCCGACGCGTTGCCGGGGTTGCGGACGCCGGAGGAACGGATGCGGATCCTGAAGGACCCAACCGTGGGGGCCTACGGTGTGGCGGCCGGGGCCTGCGGCGTCCTCCTCAAGATCGCGAGCACGGCGGCTGCGCCGGTCTGGGCGCCGGTCCTGGCGGCAAGTCTCGGCCGGTGGGCCTGCCTGGTGGCCATGGTCTCCCAGCCGTATCACGGGCGAGACGGGCAAGGAACCGGATCCACTCTGACGTTGGGTCTGGGCGGGCGGCACCTGCTGGCGGGCTCCCTCGTGCCAGCCGGGATCGCCCTCGCTGCGGGCTGGGTTGGGGTCGCGATGCTCGCCGCGGCTGCCCTTGCGGCGCTGGGGTTCGCCAGGCTTGCGGCACATCGGCTGCCCGCCGCGACGGGCGATGTCTACGGGGCTATCATCGAAACTGCGGAGATCGCCACGCTGTGTCTCTCCTCGACACCGCCGCTCCCGTAGCCGGATTCGCCGCAGTGAGGCTCGGCGCGGACGGGACGCTGCTCCACCTTGCCAGCCTCTCGCCAATGCGGGTCCTTTCCTCGGCCGTGGTCGGGGCTGGCCTCACCATGACCCGGCATCTGGTGATCCTGCGGGTCCCCCGGGACTACGGTGGCAGCGACCCCGGACGCGACCTGCGGGAGGTGCTGGCGGCGCGCGGGATCGCGGAACCGGCCGTCGGATTCCTGACCGCGGCTGCCGTGAACACCCCCCGGGTGGTCGTGGAGGTCAGCGGATCGGTCCGGGTTCTGGCCGTGGTTACGGTCGGATTGGGGAACCTGTCTGCGGCGGGGTTGAGCCCGCCGACGCCCAGACACCCCGGGACGATAAACGCGCTGATCGTCGTGGATGGGACCATGGTTCCCGGCGCCCTGGTCAACGCCGTGATCACGGCCACGGAGGCGAAGGCGGCGGCGTTGGCGGCCCGGTGTCTCCGCACCATGGAAGGCTGGCCTGCGACCGGCACATCCACCGATGCGATCGCGGTGGCCTGCACCGGTCGGGGACCCGAGCTGCCATACGCTGGGCCGGTCACAATCGTGGGATGGCTGATCGGGCGCGCCATCCGGCGGGCCCTGGAGGAGCCGGCGCGGCCATGACGGAAGGGGCGTGGGTACTGCTGGTGGCCTGCGGCCTCGACCTGACCTTCGGTGAGCCCCCGAACGTGGCCCATCCCGTGGCCTGGATGGGACGGGCGATCGCCTGGTTGCATCACTCCGGGCGGAGACGCGCCCCGGCTGTGGCCTTCCTCCTCGGAAGCGTTGGGGTGCTCGGCGGAGTGGCTGTGGTCGCGGGGATTGCCTGGGGTCTCCTTGTGCTGTTGGCAGAGGCGCCCGCGGCGCTCCGGATCGGCACGGAGGCGGTCTTGCTGAAGAGCACAGTCTCGCTCCGGCGCCTGCTGGGGGCGGCGGAGGAGGTACGCCATGCCCTGGAGCAGGCGGACCTCGCCGAGGCACGCAGCCAACTGGGCCACCATCTGGTCAGCCGTCCTACCCAGGATCTGAGTCCGGACGAGGTCGCGTGCGCAACGGTGGAGTCGCTGGCCGAAAACTTCACCGATGCCGTCGTGGCGCCGATCCTTTGGTTCCTCCTCCTGGGGATCCCCGGTGCCCTGGCGTATCGCTTCGTGAACACGGCAGACGCCATGCTGGGGTATCAGGATCCGGAACGGGAGTGGTTGGGGAAACCGGCGGCGCGCCTGGATGACCTCCTCAACTGGGTGCCGGCGAGGCTGGCGACGCTGCTCCTCTTGGCGAGCGGGTGGCTGATCGGTGCCTCCATTCTGAACGGCCTGCGGGTGTGGCACCGCGATTCCGGAACGACGGCCAGCCCGAATGCCGGCCAGACGATGGCGACCATGGCCGGACTATTGCGGGTTCAGCTCACCAAACGGGGTCAGTACGCTCTGGGTGACCCGCTGAGCCCACTTACGGCTGAGACGATCGTCCGCGCCCAGCGGCTGGTCGGTGCGGCCATGGCTTTAGCCGTGGGGTGGGGAATCGGTGCCCTCGCGCTTCTCGGCCGCTGACCGGATGCGCCACATTGTCCTGGTCCGCCACGGGGAGGTGGTCGGGGCCCAGGCGGGGCGCCTCTTGGGGGCGACTGACCCACCTCTCACCGCCCTGGGCCGCGCGCAGGCGGCGCGCCTCGCGCAATGGTTCAGCCGACGACCGGTGTCCCGGGTGATCGCCAGCGAACGGCAGCGCGCCCGCAGCACGGCGGCGGCGATTGCCCGACCGCACCGCCTTCCGGTGGAAGTCTGGCCTGAGCTGAACGAGGTGGATTTCGGCCGCTGGGAAAACAAGAAATACGCCGACCTCCCACCCGGGGACCGGAAGCGTTTTTTGGTGTGGCGAAGCAATCCCTGGCGGGCCAGCCCCCCCGGCGGCGAGAGCGCGCGGTGCCTGCACCGCCGGGTCGCGCGGGCTTGGCGACGCCTCCCGGGGTTGCCGCCGGGCCGTGTTGTCGTCGTGGCCCACGGTGGGTCGGTCCGTATGCTGCTCGCCCTGGCGCTGGGGCTCCCGCTGGCGCAGGTGCTGAGATGGGACCTCTCACCGGCGTCAATGACCGGCCTGGTGTTGGCCGATGGAGAAGTGTGGTTGCGTTATGTCAATCGAACCTGCGGGGCCTGATCGCCAAACGATCCTGGTGCTGGGTGGGACAGCAAGCGGGAAGAGTGCTTTTGCCGAGGCTCGCGCGGCCGCCTTGGGTCGCAGCGTCACCTACGTGGCTACGGCCGAGGCGCGAGACGACGAGATGCGCGGACGGGTCGCACGACACCGGAGCCGCCGGCCCGGCACCTGGCCGACCCTGGAGGCGACCCGCGACCTCGCGAAATGGCTGCAGGGGCTCCCCCGGACCGATGTGGTCCTGGTGGACAGTCTTGGCATGCTGGTCACCAACCACATGGGTCCGGCCCACCGGCGGGGGCCAAGCATCCCTCAGCTCCACACCGCCCTGGAGCGGGAGCTCGGAGAGCTCGCGGCGCTGTGCCGCGAGCGGGAGAGCCACCTGGTCTTTGTGTCGGAGGAGGTCGGCCTGAGCTTGGTGCCGATGGTCGCACAGGCCCGCCGCTTCACTGAGGTCCTCGGTTTCCTGAACCAATGCGTCGCGGCCACGGCGGACGAGGTGATCCTCATCGTCGCCGGGCGCGCGATACCTCTGCCATCAGTTCCCTCCGCATTCGCAAAGCCATAACCCCTGCCGGCCTGGTGTACCCGGCCCGCCCCGAGCAGCCGTCTTCCAGAGTCTGCCTATTCCTCAGCGTGGCCACAGGTCGGCCGGCCCGTGCTGCCCTTCCGGTGGTCGTCCCGCCGGACGGGACGACCGCACCTCGCCACGAACGAGGTGGGCAGGAGAAACGGGCTTTGCGTTCGCGGCTTTTTGAGGTATGGTTAGCCGCCGAAATGATCGGTGGGGGGAGTCCGGTCGGAGGAGGGGGGCGGGTGAAGACGCAGGACGCGTTGAGCCTGCTCATTGCGCTGGAGGAGCGCGTGGCCCGAGTCTACTTTCACTTTTTCCGCGCGTTCCGCGACGACCCGGAGGTGGCCCGTTGCTGGTGGGACATGGCCCGGGATGAGTACGGCCACGTCGGGATCCTGAAGATGGTGCGGGACCTGGTGTCGCCCGAGGCGGAGGCGGGGCAGATCGGCACCCGGCTTTGGTCGCTGGTGGATCTGGTGGAGCGTTGCGAACAAGGGGCCGCCTCCGCCGACTCCTTGGGCCGCGCCCTGGAACTGGCCTTCCAGATCGAATCGTCGGAGCTGAACGCCCTGGCGCACCGGATCGTTCAGTCCCTGCGGTCCGAGCTGCCGGAGGGAGCGGCCCGACCCTTCGCGGCCGAGGACCAGCGCTGCCGGCGGCTGGTGGAGGCGGCCGGGAAAGTTTCTGACCACACGTTGCGGCAGCGCCTGGAAATGATGCTGGGGGGCGCGAGAGGACGCTGAGGGCGGGACGGCTATGGCCAAGCGACGGGTCCACCTGACCTTCCAGGGGCAACTGGCGGACGAACCGGCCATCTGGACGATGAGCCAGCAGTTCGACCTGGTCTTCAATATCCGCCAGGCGGATCTGGAGGAGGGGTTCGGCTGGATCATGCTCGAACTCGAAGGGGACGACCAAAGGCTGGCGGATGCCCTCCGATGGCTGGAGGAGCGGGGCGTGATCGTCGCGCCCATCGAGCAGGACGTGGTGGCGGGGTAACGTGGGTTTTTGCTTGACACCACCAGCTCGCTCTGTTTAAATCCGCCGCAACGCTGACTCATCCAGAGTGGCTGAGGGACTGGCCCTGAGAAGCCACGACAACCCCGCGGGACGCGGGGTGTCAACTCCTGCCCCGCTTTCGGCGGGGAGAGATGAGAAGGCGGCTGACGGAAACTTCGTGAGCCCCTTCTCGTGCCTGAGAAGGGGCTTCTTCTTTGCCCGGAGGATGTTCGTGGCAACCTTGCGGCTACTGCTGATCTTTCCGCCGGAGCTGGTGCGCGAGCCGGTCATCTACAGGGTGTCCAAGACGTACGAGCTGGTCCCGAACATCCGCAAGGCCCGGGTGACGGAGACGTCGGGAGAGGCTACGCTGGATTTCACGGGGACGGAAGACAACCTGCGGCGCGGCATTGAACACCTGACTCGCCTGGGGCTAAAGGTCAGGCCGATCGGCACCCCCCAGGCAACGGCGTAACCGCACCTCACCATCCACTGCGGTATTCCGCGGGAGGCAATGGCTCGATGGGATATGTGACAGGTCTGAAGTGCCGAGAGTGCGCCCGCCCCTATCCGGCCAAGCCGCTCCACGTGTGCGAGTTCTGTTTCGGTCCACTGGAGGTGGATTACGATTACGCGGGCATCGGGCGGGTCCTGACGCATCGGGCCATCGAAGCCGGCCCCCCCAACATCTGGCGCTACCGGGCGCTGCTCCCCATCGACGGTGAGGTGACGGTGGGGCGACACTGCGGCATGACACCGCTGGTCCGGGCCCGGAATCTGGGGAAGGCCCTGGGAATGACCAACCTCTACGTCAAGAACGACACGGTCAACCACCCGACCCTGTCCTTCAAGGACCGGGTGGTCGCGGTGGCGGTGATCCGGGCGCTGGAGTTCGGGTTCCCCGTGGTCGCCTGCGCCTCCACGGGGAACCTGGCCAACTCGGTGGCTGCCCACGCCGCGGAGGGAGGCATTACCAGCTTCGTCTTCATCCCGGCCGACCTGGAGCAGGGGAAGGTCCTGGGGACCTCCATCTACGCCCCCAACGTGGTGGCGGTGGACGGTACCTACGACGAGGTGAATCGGCTGTGCAGCGAGGTCGCCGACAAGTATGGCTGGGCCTTCGTCAACATCAACATCCGCCCATACTATGCCGAAGGGTCCAAGACCTTCGGCTACGAAATCGCCGAGCAGTTGGGTTGGCGCGCGCCCGACCACATCATCGTGCCGGCCGCCGGCGGGTCGCTGATCACCAAGGTCTGGAAGGGTCTGCAGGAGCTTTACAGACTGGGGCTCCTGCCGGCCGTCCCCACCCGGATGCACGTGGCCCAGCCCGCCGGGTGCGGGCCCATCGTGAATTCGGTCAAGGCCGGAAGCGAAATTATCCGGCCGGTCAAGCAACCCCGGACGATCGCCAAGTCACTGGCCATCGGCAACCCCGCCGACGGGTATTACGCCTACAAGGTGGTCAAGGAGAGCGGCGGCGCCGGGGAGCACGCCGCGGACGATGAGATCGTGGAGGCCATGAAGATGCTCGCCGCCACCGAGGGGATCTTCAGCGAGACGGCCGGGGGCGTCACCGTGGCCGCCACGCGGAAGCTGGTGCAGCAGGGGGTGATTCGCCGAGATGACGTCACCGTGATCTCAGTGACCGGCCATGGGCTGAAGACGCAGGAGGCGCTGGTGGGCGCGCTGCGGGCCCCGACGCACATCCGGCCCAACCTGACCTCCTTTGACGAGGCGTTGGCCCAGCACCCCTCGCTGAACGGGGAGATCCCGACCGCGCGGCGGACCTGAGTCCTTGATTTCATATGTTCGTGTAGGGGTGGCCACATCCAGCAGTCGGACAGCCGTTACCTTCCACCCACAGGGGGCATGCCAGTATGAGCGTTCTCGTTCGCGTTCCCACTCCGCTTCGAGCAGTGACCAAGGGCCAGGGCGAGCTGAAGACCGAGGCGGCGACGGTCCGGGAGCTGATCGACCGCCTGGAAAAGGAGTATGCGGGAATCAAGTCCCGCCTGTGCGAGGAGGATGGGAATATCCGCCGCTTCATCAATATCTACGTGAACGAGGAAGACATCCGCTTCCTGCAGGGGCCGGCCACGCCCCTGAAGCCCGGTGATCAGGTCTCGATAGTGCCCGCGATTGCTGGAGGAACTGGCGATCGAAACGGGGCGGTATCGCCAGCCAGATCCTCTACTATCTGACCGGGGTTGCCCGCGGCCAGTGTCCTGAAGATCGTTCCAAAGACTTGGGCGCTCGAAGCCTCACGGGCATCTCTCGGTTGCCTCGACTCACCTGACCGCCCTGCTCAGCGCGATACCGGCGAGCCTCCGTCGCCAGGCCGCACATGGGTGCAGCAGTTGTGGGGGAGTCAATGTCAAGTATCAGCACAAAAGATCTTCTGATGAAGCTGAAAGCACTGAAACCCAAGATGGCGGCACGGTACAAGGTGAAGGAGGTAGGGCTCTTCGGTTCTTTCGTTCGAGGGGAGCAGCGGAGTGCCAGTGATATTGATGTCTTGGTGGACTTTGAGGAGGGAGCGGACCTGTTTCACCTGGTGGGGCTGGCGCTGTTCCTGGAGGAAGAACTCGGGCGAGGGGTAGACGTGATCCCCAAGCGTGCCCTGAGGGCAGAACTCCGGGAGTCGGTGCTTGAAGAGGTTCTGCCCCTGTGAGGGATTACAGGCTCTATCTGAAGGATATCCTGGCCGCAATGCGCAGCATCGATGCTTTCGTAGAGGGGATGGACTTGGAGGCATTCCGCCTCGATGACAAGACTGCGAGCGCGGTCATCAGGAAGTTCGAGATCATTGGCGAGGCAACGAAGGGGGTCCCTGAGGAGATACGGCAACGTCATCCTGAGGTTCCCTGGAGAGAGATGGCCGGGATGAGGGATAGGCTGATTCACTTCTACTTTGGGGTAGATTACGAGCTGGTATGGAAAACGATCAAGGAGCGTCTTCCTGAAGTCAGGCCGCAGATTGAGCAGATCTTACAAAGAGCCGCCTAACGCCCCGGACCAGCCGCGGCGGGCTTCACCAACCCTCGATCCCTGAGAACCCGCTGCCCGCCGGCGGCTGCATACGGTAGTTAGGCGCACTCCCCCTTGGGAAGATACCTGCCATGTCCGGCGTGTCGGTTACGACTTGCTATACCAGGGAAGAGTGGAGCCCAGCAGTCCGTACGCCGGGAAACCTTCTTAATCCAGCTTAAGCTCCAGCCCTCGCCGGTGTCAAAGTAAGTATAACGGTCGTCACCCTCAGCCCTGACGGCGAAAAGGATACGGGCGGACGTAGAGCTGTCGTAGACGGCCCAGTACTCTACACCGGGCACGGTGGTCTTAGCACGGTGTCTTCGGAGGGCTTCTCTCTTCGCCATGGGGTCCGACGAAGGCTTAAAGCGCAGGCGCTCGCCGTTCCACCATCGCAGGAACCAGTCATGCGGGAGCACCTGAACCAAACGGACGTCACGGCGTAAGTGGGAACGCAAGTGCCGCAGCTTGTCATCGCCAACAGTCCGACATTGGAACCAGAATGAGGGAAGCCCGCCACGTCCTCGGACGAAGACGTCTGCGCGATGCCGCCCGGAAAGGTCACTTGGGTCATACTCCCAGTGTATACTAGCCCAATCGTAGCCCCAGTGTAGGAGATGCGCAGCGACGACAATCTTGAGATATGAGTGGGCCCACCCCTCTCCGACGTAGGCGGGAACCGCGAAGCGCGCCCCGTCCTTCACGAGACACGCGGTCACATCGAGGGATATCCCGCGGTAGCTCCACTGAGCGCTACTTCGCGGGCGGGTGGTTCTCGCCACGTCCATGCTGTCTTAGTCGGTCGGCATTCCAGCCTGTAAGCGCCATCCAGCAGGGAGGCAAGTGCCCTTACGGGTCAGCGGCGGCGACACACTTTCAGCTGGGCGGGCGACCATCCATACAGCCCTCGGCTGGAAGCTCTAGTTAGGCAGCCCCTCACCCATGCTTGCTGGCCCCGCCGTCACATGGTTCAGCGGTGTCGTGCATGACGACGCCATGATCCCGGGCAAACTTCACCATCTCAAGGCGGGTCGGCTGCAAACGCAGGTTAGGCCGCCCTTGTTTCAAAGCCGGTTTTATTTTCGCCAACACATCGCGAGAGTAGTAATTGCAGACTCCCCTTTTGGCTACCGGTTTGATTCCGAGTTCTTTGATCACCTTCTTGACTTTGGTATCGGAAATACCCAACTGCTTGGCGATGTTGCCAGTTGTCATAAGCTCCGGTTTCTCATTCGGCATGATGGGATCTCCTTTCGGTTAGAAGGCAGTTACTTTGGTTTTGCCGCGGTGAACTTGACACTGGCCACTTTTCCTTCCACATCGTGCGGTCTTCGTTGCTGGGTGGCGGAGTAAATTCTTCGCCAGGGCAGCAAGCCATTGCTTCCAATTCCTCTGGCGTAAGCAGGTGACGGGCCACAATTCGAATATCAGCAAAGCCTGCTTCTCTCACCGTCTGCCAGTAGTCCTCTTCAGGAATAGCCCCGCCCAAACACCCTGCCCAAGTTGATCGGAAGCGCTCGCGTAGCTCAGGAGCGATGTTCTCAGTGAGAACAATGTCTGAGATGGCGATTCGGCCACCGAATCGCAGGATACGAAAGGCCTCTTCATATACTGCGTCCTTATCAGGGCACAGGTTGATGACGCAGTTGGAGATCACGACATCCGCGAAGCCGTCTGGAAGCTGTGTTTTGTCCAAGTACGCGGTGCGGAACTCGATGTTCCTGTCTTGCAAGCCTGCTTCAGCAACCGCCTGCTTGGCCCGCTCGATCATCTGAGGCGCGCCATCTATTCCGATTACTCTTCCTTGCGATCCGACTTTGTGAGCAGCCAGGATGACGTCTATCCCGCCCCCACAGCCGAAATCTACAACCACATCACCAGGCTGAAGGTTTGCGAAACCAGTAGGGTTGCCACAACCCCGTGAGAGGTTGAGGGCAACCTCTGGCACTAAGGAAAGCTCCGCCTGCCCGTAGAGTCCCTGATCAAGGTCAAGTCCCAATTTCGGTGTAAAAATGTTCAGGCGTAGGGTCTCATGTTAGGCCACCTGCTCCTTGTGCATCCCTCCCTCTCTGCGCAGTCCATCCAGGGCTCGGAGGATTTTTGGGGGCATGCG
>Ga0209172_10000550_pt1 | contig 101261 bp, 95 predicted proteins | sample LarsenN4metaG_FD_184113 | JGI IMG/M metagenome (GOLD analysis project Ga0209172, IMG submission 184113) | Hot spring sediment bacterial and archeal communities from British Columbia, Canada, to study Microbial Dark Matter (Phase II) - Larsen... ... | reverse complement strand
TGGTGCTGTGACCCCACGAGCCTAGAAGGGGACGCCCCTCGTGTCTATGAGGAGGCGCACAGACAGTCTCCCCGAGTATCGTATAGTGTGGGAGAGTCTTGGCTGCTCTCAACAAGAACATATTAGAGTTCGCAGATTTCACGGGGCCGATCCTTCCGGAATCATCTGGGTAATCTGGTCCGCCTTCGGCGGACTAAACTCCCTCTGGGGATAAGTATTCCCCGGGATCTGCGAGATCTGTGGTTTGAGTGGGTGCTTTTTCCTTCCTAGGCGGCGACGCGCGGGGGCCGCGGAAGATTGGTGGCGATCTCGATCAGGTGTCCCTCCGGATCCTGGAAGTAGGCGGTCCGCTGTCCCCAGGAGCGGGCCTGCGGAGCCCCGAGGAAAGTGACGCCACGGCCGGTGAGCTCACGGTGGACGCGATCCACATCCTCCACCAGGAGCGTCACCCCGGCCTCATGGGCCCCCTTCGCCGGCCGGCCCGTGTGCGCCGCACCGACCAGCTCGGGGAGGCGGGAACGCGCCAGGAGTGCGAACTTGGAGCCAGCCACAGCCAGCTCCGCATAGCCTTTGTCCTGGAAACGCACGGGCAAGCCGACCTGGTCCCGGTAGAAGGTCAGCGCGCGGTCAAGGTCCTCCACGAATAGCACCACGTATCCCAGGTAACAGAACATGGTGTCCTCCTCTGAGCCCGATTCCGGGCGGGAACAAGGGCGGTTGGGGTCTGGAGGGCCAGGACGCCGGCCTTCAGCATGGCCGCCGAATCAGCCATGAGCGCATTGGATAGCTCAATCCGGCCTTCCCTGTCAAGGACAGGCTAATGAATCAGGCGGCGGCGGACCAGGCGAGCGGCGAGGGAGAAGGCGACAAGCGTGGGAGGGACCAACCAGAGCAGCGGCAGGAGGACCTCGACACTTGGCACGCCCCGCATCAGGGCCCGGGTAGCCCGCACGGCGTAGGTGAGGGGGAGAAACCTGGCGAGCGTCTGGGCCCAGGCGGGAAGGGATTCCAAGGGGAAAAAGACCCCACAGAACAGGAACATCGGCGTAACGATGAGCGTGAGGTAGTAGTTGAAGAACTCGAAGCTGCGGGCGAGCGCCGCCACAATCAGGGAGAGGCAAGCAAAGAGCAGGGCCAGCAGGGCGATGATCACGGGAACCGTGAGCGACCAAAGGGATGGGGCCAGGCCGAACAGGCCGACAACCAGGAGCATCGCGGATCCGTTGAAGAGGCCCTTGCTGGCTCCCCACAGGATGTCCCCGGCCACCACGTCCTCGAGGCTCAAGGGCGTGGCGATGACGGCCTCGTAAGTCTTCTGGTGGATCATGCGGACGTACGCGCCGTACGTGCATTCATACGCGGCGGCGAACATCGCCGAGGACATGACCATGCCCGGCGCCACGAATTCCACGTAGCGCATGCCGCCCACCGCCCCGACCAGCGTTCCGAGGCCAAATCCCAGGCCGAGAAGGTAGAGCAGCGGCTCCCCGACGCTCGGTCCCACCAGGCTTGGGAGGGAGTACTTCCGGAACACCGTCAGGTTCCGCTCCCACACCCGGATTGCCCGCCACGTGGGCCAGCCCAGTTGCATGAAAAACTCCCAATGTAACGGCAGATTCCGCAGATTTCACCCCCACCCGACCCCTCCCCCCTCTGAGGGGGAAGGGGGTGGATAAGTGAGAGGCGGTTTTTCCTCTACTCCTGCAGGCTGCGGCCGGCCAGCTTGAGGAACAGGTCTTCCAGGCTGGCCGGGCGGTGTAAAAGGTGCGACGGCCTCAGTCTGCTCAGAATCGGCAGCAGATCCCGCCCCTCCCTGCAGTACAGATACAGGGTATCTCCGGCCCGCTCCCAGCGAAGGGACTTGCCGTCCACGGTGGCGACCACGGCTCGATGCAGGGCCTCGTCGCCGCGAATCTCGATCACCTCTTCACCCACCTCGGCCCGGACCAGATCGGTCGGCCGGCCCTGCCGGAGGATACGGCCTGAATGCATGAGCGCGACCCGATCGCACAGTTGCGCGGCCTCGTCCATGTAATGGGTGGTCAGGACCTGGGTGACACCCTGTGCCTTCAGGGTTCGGAGTCGCTGCCACACCAGGTGGCGGGCCTGGGGGTCGAGGCCCGTGGTGGGCTCGTCGAGGACGAGCAGTTCGGGCTGGTTGAGCAGGGCGCGCGCGATGAGCAGGCGTCGCTTCATTCCCCCGGAGAGTTCGTCCAAGTCGCTTGTCCCACGGGAGCTGAGCCCCACGAATTCCAGGAGATCCGCCGCCCGGCGCCGGACCTCGGTCCGCGGAAGGTCGAAGTATCGCCCGAAGACCACCAGGTTTTCCTCGGGCGTGAGATCCGGGTCCAGGTTCTCTTCTTGCGGGACGACGCCGAGGCGGCGCTTGACGGCGGCCGGTTCCCGGTCCACGCGGTGCCCCAGGACGATCAATTCCCCCGAGGTGATCGGAGTGACCGCGTGAATCATTCGGACCGTGGTGGTTTTCCCGGCGCCATTGGGGCCGAGGAAGCCGAAACATTCCCCCATCCCCACCTCGAAGTCGATCCCGTCCACGGCGACGAGAGTTCCGAAGCGTTTGGTCAGCTCGCGAGCAAGAATTGCCGGATCAGACATCAGAGCCTGGAGCCGCAAGGGGAGCCGGGCGACTCGGCAATCCGCAACCAGGGGAAGACCGGGTTGCCGGATTGCCGGATTGCCAAAGAAAAACCCCGGCGACGATGGTGCGTCGCCGGGGTCCGGGCGTCAATGCGCGCTTGGATACTTAGGCCTGGACGGCGACCTTCGTGACGTTGGCCGCCTGCTTCCCCTTGGGGCCATCCACGACCTCGAACTCCACCTCCTGGCCCTCGCTCAGGGAGCGGAAGCCTGTGCCCTGGATGGCGCTATAATGCACAAAGACATCATCGCCACCGGGACGCTCGATGAACCCATACCCCTTCGCGTCATTGAACCACTTCACCTTCCCGGTCAGCCTCACTTCCGATCCTCCTTCTTCCAGTCGTGAAAATCCGCAGCGGCGGGCACCCCGGCCCAACCAGCCCACGCCCATCCGCCGGCCCCGCGCATCGCGGGACTCAAACACAAAACCGCGACAGCGAATTCAGCACGCGGTCGCGGTTTTGAACAACCTTGCGCACTGCAGACTGCCGATCCTGAGCATTCATCAAGAGTTACGGGGTGACCCAAACGGGGCGGAAATTAGCGCGGCCGATCGGCTTTGTCAAGGATTTTTTGCCGGTCCGCATGTGGGGGGGCCGACCCGCGCTACGATCGGTAAGAGGAGAGGACCTTCGCCGCAAACGTTGTGGTCAGGTAGACCTCCTTGCAGACGCTCAGGGCGAGCCGGAAAGGCTGGATCCCCGAGAACCGCATGCCACGCAGATCTTCCCGCGTTCTCGCCCAGAATCGCTTCAGATCCTGTCGCGAGTAGACGACCCGGTTGGTCAGGGCGTCGTACTTCACGTACAGGAGGTGGACCCGCGACGGTAGGCTGTCCCGGAAACCCGCGTATGCCTCCCGCCACTCCTGAACCTTCCGGCCTTGCCAGGAGTTCTCGTGCAGGCCGTACAGGTGGTCCAGCCACTTCTTGGCAGGCCCCTCTTCCGAGGCGAGACGGCGATACAGCTCCTGGAGCCTGGTCTGAAGGCCTTCCCACTGCTGGAGGAATGTGTCCAGATCCTTTCGAGTCAGCAGGATCTTCGCGGAGAGATCCTCGAAAGGATCCAGGAGGGCCCGGGCCTTGGCGGGGAGGGCGGCCTTGGCATCGGTGTAGGCCTTCTGCCATTCCGCGATCCGCAGGGTCTGCCAGATCTCGCCCTGGATCCGCTCGATCTCCGCGACGAATCGCCTCTCGCGCTCGCTCCGCGGCCGGGTCTGCAGCCAGATCTCCTCCATCTCCTTGAGAAACCGGGCCCAGGCACCAAAGAGCCGGATGACTTCCTTGGTGCGCTTCCAGAGGTGGACCGGGAACGGATCCATGGCGTAGCCGGGCCGCCGTGACAGCCGGTCCTTCAGCCGGAAAAAGCCTGCGATCATCGGGTGCTGCTTCTCGATGAGAGAGGCATTCTTGTACCACATGATTCCGAAGACGAGGTTCCAGTAAACCCGGGGGTTGTGGCTCCATCGCGAGAGGATCTGGGTGATGTTCTCCTTGCTGTAAAAGGCCTTCCAGGCCTCCTCGTACGCCTGGGTCCATTCCTCGGCGGTCATGCGGGGGTGGTTGACCACGGCATGGAAGGAATCCCGCTTGTTGAAGTCGGGGTCCATCCACTCACCACGCTTCTTCATCTCCAGGTGATCGTGGGAACCGGGCACCGGGGTCAGCATGAAGAAGGAGGCCATGTCTGCCTGGATCACCTCGGTGAGGTGTCGGATATCGCTGGCGATCTGCTCCTTCGTGTCGAAGGGAAGGCCGATGATATAGCCGGTATGGACTACCACCCCGGCATCATGCCACTCGCGGATGATGTCCACGTACTCGTCAACCTTGTTCTGCGTCTTGCCCTCCGCCTTGAGGTTCTGGGGGTTGACGCTCTCCATTCCGATGAACACCTGGGTGCATCCCGCCTCGGCCGCCAGCCGGACGAAATCCTTGGGCTTGCGCGCCAGGTCCACCTGCATCATGAATGAGACCTTGATGCCTTCCCGGCGTAGCCGGATGAGCGTCTCGAAGGTCTCTCGCCACAGCTTCTTTCGGGCGAAGTTGTCGTCCGTAAAGAAGTAGAAGTTGATCCCGTGCTCGCGATGGTCCCGCCGCACCAGGTCAGCGATCCACTCCGGCGAGCGCTCGCGCATCGTTCGGCCCTGGACGTTGATGATGGTGCAGAACGTACAGGCAAAGGGACAGCCACGCGAGGTTTCAACCGTTCCGAAGGTGGGGCTGGCAAAGTGCCGCATGGTCTTGGGGCTGATCGCCGGCAGGGGGGCCGTCTCGATATCGGGGAGGCTCTTGAGGTCCTGGGCAAAGGAATACAGCGGTTGCAGTTGCCCGTTGAGGGCATCGGCCAGGATGCCATCCCAGGAGCCTTCCACCTCCCCCGAGACGACCACGATCCCCTCCCGGAACAGTTCCTGGATGTCCGGCTCCTGCTCGCTGAGCATGTTGATGGTGCCGCTGGTGTGAAATCCCCCCATCAGGACATCCAGCCCGTGGGCGCGGAACTGCCGTCCCAGGTCGAGGGCCCTGGGAAACTGGTTGGTCTGGACTCCAACCAGACAGACCACCAGCTTCGTGGCGGGCTTACGGGACCACTGGATGATTTTCCGGACGGGAACCTTCTCGGCCGTTTCGTCGAAGGTATCCACCCGGATTTCGAGGTCTCGAAAGACCCCGCGGGCCCTGACGTCATCCGTCAGGCCGCGCAACACACTGAGCGTGTTGCTCGGAAGCACGCCTTTCCAGAACCGGATGACGTATCCGTCATCATCGTACTTGGAGGGCTTGATCAGGACCACCCGGAGGGTCTTGACCTGCTTGGCCTGCATCACTATCCTCCAACCCCCTGTCCGGGGTGAGATGCCTGCGGGACCGGGTTGCAGCCACCCGAGGTGGCGATGATTACGCGGCAGCCGATCGGTTGGGACGTTGACGGGGGGTCGACAAGGCACGCTGCTTCAAGAGAACTCCGGCGAAAAGCGCTCCCGGTGTGAGAAGCTGGCAGGTCATCCCACGCGTCACAGGCGGCGCTATCAGTGGATGCCCGTCGGGACACGGGCAAATTGATCGGCACGGTATCCTACGGACGGCCTGATGTCAAACGAAATATCACCGGGGGCTTCGTTCATGCGGGGTTTCGTCCGGGACAGCCAGGGACCCGGCCGCAGACGGGGAAGCACGCAGGCGACTTCCAGCCAACCGGGGAAACGCGACAGGGGGCTCCCAAATCCTACAGCGGTTCTGCCAGGAGCGAGCCCAAAATCTGGGTGAGGGAGTCGTCCAGGCCGGTGAACCGAAAGCCATGCCCGATCAGCTCCCAGGACGCCCGCGGCTCCGGCGGCTTGACCCAGACGATGCGCCCTTCCACAGTGAGCCGCTCGGCGGGAGCGTGCAGGGTGACCCGCAGCCGCGTGTCCACGGGCAGGACTCGGGGAAGCCGGATCATCAACCCGCCTCGACTCACGTCCGCCGTGCGTCCTTCCAGGCAGAGACCGGACTCACCTCCCAGGGGCTGGCATGTGACGGCCAGGTCGAGGGGCACGCGGACACCGGCATGCCGCGCCTCCCTCCTGGAGTACAGGAGTTCCCGAAGGGCCTGGAGCTGATCGGGGGCAACCTGGGTAAAGGTCACGCCGTGCGGGCCGACCCCCGAGGTCGGATCGGGCATCCCGGCCCACACCACTTCCGCATCCGCCTCGATCGCACCTCGCTCAGTCTGCAGGCGGAGCCGGAGGGGCGTCTCGGGTCGGAGGGCCGTGGCCACCTCCAGACACGCCCCCCCCTCGCTCAGGTTGCGGGTCCAGCCCATCCCGGCGCCCGTGGGCGAGGGGCCGATGACCCTGTGAAGGAGGGGGAGCTGTATGGGATACCGGGGGAACTTTGACGGGACGAACCGCCTGGGCATGGCCTCTCCTCCAGCGAGCTGGAGGATAACTGCCGGGAGTCCCATGTCAAGCGGGATTTCGAGAAGCCGTAGGCAGGCCGCGGGATCCGCGGACGGACGGGATCGGTGAGCGGCGCGGCGCGGCGCTACCGCGGCACGGGCAGGCGGGTGCTCGCCGTAGACGGGACGCGGGGCTGGCCGAATGCCGGGGGGGCATGGGGATCGGGAAGGCGGAGGGGCACCCGGAATGCAATGCAGCCACTCGGCTGGCTCTCATGGCTGCCCAGACCGATTGTACACGGCATTCCAGGCCTTATACCGATCGATCACCACCTTCGTCACCGGCTCCCCAGCCGCATTCTTGGTGAAGACGTCCATGGCGAACCAGAGCAGGAGAACCGCCACGGTCCACGCGAGGAGGAGATTCACCAGCCAGGAGAGCAGGAGATAGGTCGGGCTTCTGTCGGCGGTTCGAGCCGCCAGCGTGTATCCCCTCCGGAAGCCACGAATGTAGGTCAGCGATTGTTCAACCACGACAGCCTCCTTCCCGCTTCGCAGGACCACAGCCACTGGTCCCGTTCCTGAAATCCTGGAAGCGTCTTATCGGCTTGGCCGAGGCTCGGCCGGAATCTCAGCGCTCGGGGTGGCCGTTCCGACACAAGCCGTCGACGTAGGCGGCGATGAAGTCCCGCGTGTGGTTCTCGACAGTGACGAATTCCATCCCGGTCCGGAATACGATCTGTCCCTCGCCTTCGTCCCCGGTCCTTCGATTGCTGGCGAAGGCGTGGATGGCCCGGGCCAGGAGCCGCACGGGAGTGCCTTGGACCGTGAAGGAGAGGTGATAGACCTGTCCCGGCCAGGCGGGATTCGCGTGTTCGGCAAGGACGCCCAATCGGCTGATGTTCACGAGGACGGCATCCCTCATCTGGAGTTGGGCCGGGCACGGCTCGGGGAAGGGAACCCGGATCGCCCTCCGCCGTTCGTTGACGACACCGGCTGCCGGCGGGAGATTCTCGGCCGTCGGCACCCTCACCCCGTTGCGATTCACGGAGAGGAGCCTTTCGTCCACATCCATCTCTCGCGCCTTCTTGCGTTGCAAGACCCGGAATATCCTCCAGCCTTCCAACCGGGACCGCCGCCGACCTCGAGATCGGCGACGGAACTCTGCGACATCACCGCCTGCTGATTCCTGACAATGCCCCCTGCCCTGTGGGGCTGCGGACGGCGCATGACGTGTCGCACCGTCCGGCGGACAGATTCCCGGCAGAGTGGAAGACCCCCCTGCCCCACGGCAAGTCCTGTGCCCAACCCCGGGCTCAGGGCGGTTACTGAGCCGACGCATCGGAATTTCGTGGTGTTTCGGGCGCCCTTCCGCTCTGATGCCCGAAAACGGGGCGGACAGGAGGAGGCTGAAAGTGGAAGACACGGTGCAAAGTTTTCACTTCTCTCAGGGATGCTGGGGGCTGCTGTGCAACGCACTTCGCGGGAGTGGCGCGGCCGAAGGGCGCGGGGTCGGGACGGGGAGTCGGCCTTCCCCAAGGACAGTGGGGATGTGGACGCACAACGGCGAACGCGGTTGACAATTCGAAATAAGCTGGTATAAAGGTAACCTGCTGAAAAATCTGGGGAGATTGTCACCCCGGGTCTCTCCGCCCGCGTCGTGAATGGTTCGTATACGGACTTATGAAATCACGCCCTCCTTGCCTAGAGGTCGCCGCATGACGATTCGGAAGGCGGTATTTCCGGCAGCCGGGCTCGGGACGCGATTCCTGCCCGCAACCAAGGCCCAGCCCAAAGAGATGCTGCCCATCGTGGACAAGCCGACGATTCAGTATGTGGTCGAAGAGGCGGTCGCCTCCGGGATCCAGGACATCATCATCGTCACCGGCCGAGGGAAGAACGCCATCGAGGATCATTTCGACCGGTCCATTGAACTCGAGATGATGCTCAGCAAGAAGGGACGGTCCGACCTGCTGGAGGTCGTGCGGCGGGTTTCGGAGCTGATCCGGGTCTGTTACGTCCGCCAGAAGGAACCCCTGGGCCTGGGCCACGCGGTCCTGGCGGCAAGAGACCTGGTGGGGAATGAGCCCTTCGCGGTCCTCCTGGGGGACGACATCCTGACGGACACGACGCCCGCCCTCCAACAGATGATCGCGGTGTACGAGAAGCACCGCTGCTCCGTGATGTGCGTGAAGCGCGTTCCCAAGGAGGAGGTATCCCGCTACGGGGTGATCAAGGGTCGCCGGCTGGAGGATCACCTGTACCACATCATGGACATGGTCGAGAAACCCGAGGCCAGCCAGGCCCCCTCGGACCTCGCCATCATCGGCCGCTACATCCTGACACCCGACATCTTCCCCCTGCTGGAGACGACCGTCCCTGACCGGACGGGGGAGATCCAACTGACGAATGCGCTCAAGGGCCTGCTCCGGACCAGGCGGCAGATGATGTATGCGCTGGAGTTCCAGGGGCGCTGGCACGATGCCGGAACCATCCTGGGATTCCTGAAGACGACGGTGGAGTTCGCCCTGCAGCGGCCCGACGTGGCCCCGGGATTCAAGGAGTTCCTCCGCCGCCTGGACCTGGATTCGGGTGGACGCGAGCACCGCCGGGCACCAGAGACGGCGCCCGGCTCAGGGCCGACTCGGCGGGGACCGCGCCGACCGGCGACGCACAGGCCATGACACCCAAGCAGCCGCCCCGTCACCCGCGGGCGCCGGTGCCGCAACCGGCGCCGGTGCCGCAACCGGCGCCGGAACGGCCGCCGGAAGGGGCACCGCACACGGCACCGGAAGACGAGCTGGGGACCGAGGCCTCCACGGAGGCAGCGGCGACCTCCGAGGAGGAGGCGGACCCGTACGATGAGCTCTGGGATCCGAACATGGACACCCGCCCAGAGCGCATCAAGCGGACGAAGGTCCGCCAGAGATCGGTCCCCGGATCGCGTGGACGTTCGACCCCCAAAGGTCGCCGACGGGAAGACATGTGAGGGACCGTAGGAACAGGGGTAAGGAGAACAACCCTTGAAAAATCGCGAAGTGGATATGGAAGACAGCCAGGGCGGATCGGGGCCCACGGTGGGCGTCGAGCAGCCCCAGGGTGAGCGGAAGATGCCTTCCCAGATCCCGCTCCTGCCGGTGCGGGATGTGGTGGTGTACCCGTTCATGATCCTGCCCTTGTTCGTGGGCCGGGACAAGTCCATCCGGGCGGTGGACGAGGCCCTGTCCCGGGACCGGCTCATTCTGTTGGCGGCCCAGCGGGATGCCGAGGCGGAGGATCCCACCGCCGAGGATTTGTTCTCCGTGGGCACGGTCGCCATGATCATGCGCATGCTGAAGATGCCCGACGGCCGGGTCAAGATCCTGGTCCAGGGGGTGTCACGCGCGCGGATCCAGGGCTTCACGCGGCGGGATCCGTACTTCGAGGCCCGAATTGCCGAGGTACCGGAGCCCGAGGTGGCCCCGCAGGGCCTGGAGGTGGAGGCCCTGATTCGCTCCGTCAAGGAGCGAATCCAGAAGGGGGTCAACCTGGGCAAGGGGGTCTCCCCCGACGTCCTGGTCATCATCAACAATCTGGAGCATCCCGGGCGCCTGGCCGATCTGGTGGCCAGCAACCTGGACCTCAAGGTCGAGCAGGCGCAGCAGATCCTGGAAATCTTCGACCCGTTGGAGCGGTTGAAGCGGCTCTCCGAGCTGCTGGGCAAGGAGATCGAGGTGCTGGAGATGCAGCACAAGATCCAGTCCCAGGCCCGGGAGGAGATGGACAAGAGCCACCGCGAGTACTACCTGCGGGAGCAGCTCAAGGCCATTCAGAAGGAGCTGGGGGAGAGCGACGACCGCAGCCAGGAGATCCAGGAGCTGGAGAAGAAGATCGAGCGGGCCAAGATGCCGCCCGAGGTGGCGCAGGAGGCCAAGACGCAGCTCGGCCGCCTGTCCCGCATGCACCCGGATGCGGCCGAGGCCTCGGTCATCCGAACCTATCTGGACTGGCTGATCGACCTGCCCTGGGCCAAGCAGACCAAGGACAAGCTGAGCATCAAGCAGGCCCACAAGATCCTGGAAGAGGACCACTACGACCTGGAGAAGGTGAAGGAGCGGATCCTAGAGTATCTGGCGGTCCGCAAACTCAAGAAGAAGATGAAGGGCCCCATCCTGTGCTTCGTGGGACCGCCCGGCGTGGGCAAGACGTCCCTGGGCCGCTCCATCGCCCGGGCGCTGGGGCGGAAGTTCGTGCGCATCTCCCTGGGCGGGGTGCGGGACGAGGCGGAGATCCGGGGGCACCGACGGACCTACATCGGGGCCCTGCCCGGGAAGATCATCCAGGGGATCAAGCAGGCCGGCACCAACAACCCGGTCTTCATGATGGACGAGGTGGACAAGGTGGGGGCGGACTTCCGGGGCGACCCCTCGGCGGCGCTGCTGGAGGTGCTGGACCCCGAGCAGAACGTGGCGTTCACCGATCACTACCTGGGCGTGCCCTTCGATCTCAGGAATGTCATGTTCATCACCACGGCCAACCTGGCCGATCCCATTCTCCCCGCCTTGAAGGACCGCATGGAGATCATCGAGATCTCGGGCTACACCGAGGAGGAGAAGCTCCACATCGCCAACAAGTACATCCTGCCCCGACAGCTGGACGAACACGGGATCGGCAAACGGTATCTCGAATTCACCGACGAGGCCATCCTGAAGGTCATCCAGAGCTACACGCGGGAGGCAGGGCTGCGGAACCTGGAGCGCGAGGTGGCCACCATCTGCCGGAAGGTGGCCCGGGAGGTCGCCGAGGGGAAGAAGGTCCTCACCCGGGTGACCGGCGCCAGCCTCTACCGCTTCCTGGGCGCACCCAAGTTCCTGCCCGAGCCGGAGCAGGAGAAGGACGAGGTGGGGGTGGCGACGGGCCTCGCCTGGACCCAGACCGGCGGCGACATCCTGTACATCGAGTCCACCATGATGCGCGGGAAGGGGAGCCTGTCGCTCACCGGGCACCTGGGAGACGTCATGAAGGAGTCGGCCCAGGCCGCCTTGAGCTACGCCCGATCCCGGGGGACCAGCCTCGGCATCAAGGAGGAGATCTTCGCCAAACACGACTTCCACATCCACGTGCCCGCCGGGGCCATCCCCAAGGACGGGCCCTCGGCCGGGATCACCATGGCCACGGCCCTGATCTCCACCCTGACGCGGGCCGCGGTTCGCCGCGACGTCGCCATGACCGGCGAGATCACCCTGCGGGGCAAGGTCCTGCCGGTCGGCGGCATCAAGGAGAAGGCGCTGGCGGCCCGCCGGATGGGGATCAAGACGGTCATCGTCCCGACCAAGAACGACAAGGATGTGAAGGAGCTGCCCGCCAATGTCAAGCGCGGGCTGCAGTTTGTGTATGTGGACCACATGGATCAGGTGCTGAACGTGGCCCTGGTCAAGCGCGCCTCGGCGCGCCGCCCTACGGCTGTGCCGGCCGAGCGCCGGGTGGCCGCCCGCCCCTCATGACCTGGCAATCAGGCAATTTGGCAACCAGGCAACTGGGAACAACCTGATTGCCAAATCGCCGGATTGCCCGATTGCCAACGCCTGAAGGAGGAGCCCCGTCGTCTTGAGCCACAGTGAGCCGTGGGTGCGCATCATCCCCCTGGGCGGGGTGGGTGAGATCGGGATGAACATGACCCTCCTCGAGACGGAGGAGGATCTCCTGGTCATCGACGCCGGCCTCATGTTCCCCGAAGAGGAGATGCTGGGGATCGACCTGGTGCTTCCGGAGACGACCTACCTCCTGGAACAACGGGACAAAGTTCGAGGCATCGTCCTCACCCACGGCCACGAGGATCACACCGGCGCGCTTCCGTTTCTCCTCCGCCAGCTCCCCGTTCCCGTCTACGGCACCCGCCTGGCCCTCGGTCTGCTCCAGGAGAAGCTGCGCGAGTTCGACCTGGACGAGCAGGCCGACCTCCGCTGCATCCGCGCCCGGGATTCCCTGACCCTGGGTGGGCTCGGACTGGAGTTCATCCGGGTCAGCCACAGCATCCCGGACGGGGTGGCCGTGGCGGTGGAGACGCCCGCCGGCGTCGTGGTCCACAGCGGGGACTTCAAGTTCGATCAGACGCCGGTGGACGGGGAGTTGACCGACTACCACCGGTTCGCCGAACTGGGGGAGCGGGGCGTTCGGGTGCTGCTGTCCGACAGCACCAACGCCACGCGGGAGGGATTCACCCCGTCGGAATCCGCCATCGGGAAGACCTTCGAGCAGATCTTCCGGACCGCCCCCCGCCGAATCATCGTGGCCTGTTTCGCCAGCCACATCCACCGGATCCAGCAGGTGCTGGACGTGGCCGCGCGCATGGGCCGGAAGGTGGCGGTGACCGGCATGAGCATGGCGGCCAACACCCGCATCGCCGCGGAGCTGGGGTATCTCAAGGTGCCGGCCGCGACCCTGATCCGCCTGGACGAGCTGAACCGCCTCCCCCCGGAGCAGGGGGTGATCATCACCACGGGCTCCCAGGGGGAGCCGTTGTCGGCCGTCGCCCGGATGGCGGTGGGGGAGCACAAGCAGCTTGAGATCCAGCCGGAAGACACGGTGATCTTCTCGGCCCGGGTCATCCCGGGCAACGAGCAGTCTATCGCGCGGACCGTCAATCAGCTCTTCAAGCGGGGGGCCCGGGTGATCACCGAGGAAACCGTGCCCGGGGTCCACGTGTCCGGCCACCCGAGCCAGGAGGAGCTGAAGCTCATGCTCAACCTCACGCGCCCCCAGGTCTTCGTGCCGGTGCACGGGGAGTACCGGCACCTGTACTTCCATGCCCAGCTCGCCCGCGGAATGGGCATCCCCGCCGAGAACGTCTTCCTCCTCGACAACGGGGACGTTCTGGAGGTCCGGCCGCGTTGGGCCGGGGTCGTCCGGAAAGTGCCGGTGGGGCGGGTCTTCGTGGACGGGAAGGGCGTGGGAGACGTGGGCGACACCGTCCTAAGGGATCGCCAGCACCTGGCCCAGGACGGCATGGTAGTGGTGGTCATTGGCTTCGACAAGGCGGGGAACGTGGTGGCCGGGCCGGACATCGTCTCCCGGGGGTTCGCCCACCTGCCCGAGGACGATGCCCTGTTCGAGGATGCGCGGACATTGATCCGCACGGTTCTGGAGGGCTGCAGCGTCGAGGAGAAGACGGACTTCAGCCTCATCCAGCAGCGGATCCGGTCGGTGCTGCGGAAGTTCCTTCAGAAAACGGTGGATCGACGCCCGATGATCCTGCCGGTCATCATCGAGATCTGACGGACGTGAAACGTACCCCGTGCCAGGAAACAGGCCCTTCCGTGTTCCGTTTCCCGTTTTACGGGGTTGCGGAAGAAAGGGCTTGGCTATTAAGAAGTTGCACGCTATAAGGTGAGGCGTATCCTTAGGGGGGTAACGCAGGCCCATGACCATGGACATGAGCCGGCCCAGCGAGTGGCTGAAGGTTCTCGCGGCCTTCTTCCGCCATGACAAGACCCGGGAGGGGATCGGCGTCCTGGCCATGGCGACCTCCGTCCTGATCGTCGCCAGCCTCGCCACCTTCGATCCGCGGGACCCCTCCTTCTTCAACTATGCGAGCACGGTGATGGGCCAGGTGCACAACGCCGTGGGGCGGGTGGGCGCCGAACTGGCCGGCGACCTGCTGGGGCTGTTGGGATTGTCGGCCGTGCTCATCCCGGCGGCCCTCTTCATCTGGGGCTGGACGTGGATCGGCGGGCGTCGCCTCGCGCATGCCTGGCGCCGGGCGGTCGGGCTCGTCCTGGTCGTGCCATCCCTGAGTCTCCTGGTCAGCGTCTCCCAGCACGTCGGCATCCTGCCGGGCGGCCGGGTGGAGCGGCCGGGGGGCTTCGTGGGCGATGAACTGTTCCGGCTGCTGCGCTTCTCCCTCGGACGGTTCGGCATGGCCGTCCTGGCTCTGGTCGGGATCGCCATCGCAATCATCTGTCTCACGGACCGACCCCTCGTGTCGTTCCTGACAAGGCCCTCTTCGGGCCTGGCCAGGCTCGCGGCCGGGATGCGCGCGATCGTCTCCTCCTGCCGGGACCGGTGGGCCAGGACCCTGGCGTCTCCGGCCCCTCCGGGTGAGCCTCCGCAGACGCCACCCGCCGCTGAGGGCCTCCCGGAATCGGCGCCAGCTTCGCCGGGACCCGCTCCGCCGGCGGCGGCCGTTGCCCCGGGGTCCAAGGAGAAGAAGGAGACCAAGTCCCAGCAGGCCTTTCCGTTCCTGGCGACGGCGACGGGATACACCAAGCCCTCACTGAAGCTTCTGGATGCCCCACCCGCCGAGCGCGCCGGCTCCAGCCAGGAGGAGATGGCCCAGAACTCCCAGATCCTGGAGAAGAAGCTCCTGGAGTTCGGGGTGGAAGGCCGCGTCACGGCGGTGAATCCCGGACCGGTCATCACCAGCTACGAGATCGAGCCGGGTCCGGGCATCAAGATCAACCGCATCGTGGCCCTGGCGGATGATCTGGCCCTGGGGCTGAAGGCGTTGAGCGTTCGCGTTGTCGCACCCATTCCGGGAAAGGCGGCCGTGGGGGTGGAGATCCCCAACCAGCACCGGGCCACGGTGCACCTGCGGGAGGTGCTGGCGACCAGGGACTTTGCCAGCGAGGCGCTGCAGTTGCCCCTGGCGCTGGGCAAGGAGATCGGCGGCACCTCCGTGGTGGCGGACCTCACCCAGATGCCCCACCTCCTCATTGCGGGGGAGACAGGATCCGGGAAGAGCGTCTGCATCAACTCGCTGATCCTCAGCCTGGCGTACCGGGCGGAGCCGCGGGACGTCCGGCTGCTCCTGATCGATCCCAAGCGGGTGGAGCTGTCGGTGTACAACGGCATCCCGCACCTGGCGGACAAGGTGGTGTCGGACCCGAGAGAGGCCGCCAAGCGCCTCCAGCGGGTCGTGATGCATATGGAGGAGCGGTACAAGCTCTTCGCCCAGGTCGGGGCCAGGAACCTGCAGAGCTACAACCGCCGGATGGAGCTGGAGCCGCCGCCCGAAGACGAGCTGACCCGGGGGTCGTATCGCGGCCGCCTCCCCATGCTCGTGGTGATCATTGACGAGCTGGCGGACCTGATCCTCACGGCGCAGAACGAGGTGGAGAATGCCATCATGCGCCTCGCCCAGATGGCGCGGGCCGTGGGCATCCATCTCATCGTGGCGACCCAGCGCCCCTCCGTGGACGTGCTGACCGGCGTCATCAAGGCCAACTTCCCGGCCCGGATCTCCTTCCGGGTGGCCTCCAAGGTGGATTCCCGCACCATCCTGGACATGAACGGTGCCGAGGCGCTCCTGGGTCGGGGCGACATGCTCTACGTCCCGCCCGGCAGCTCCAAGCCGATCCGCATCCACGGCTGCAACGTGACCGAGGTGGAGATCCGCCGCGTGGTGGACTTCCTGGCGAGCCAGCCCAAGCCCGGCGAGTTCGTCTGGTCCCTGCTGCCGCCGGAGACGGAGGCGCCGCCGGAGGACGAGGAGGGTGACGAGCTGTACCGTCAGGCCGTGGAGATGGTCGTCCAGACCCAGCAGGCCTCCATCTCCATGCTCCAGCGGCGGCTGCGGGTCGGCTTCAACCGCGCGGCCCGGATGATCGAGCGGATGGAGCGGGAAGGGATCGTGAGCGCCATGGACGGGACGCGTCCCCGCGAGGTTCTGATGTCCCGGGTGGAGTCCTGACCATGCGGCGCCTCACGCCCTGCGCGGGTGCGGGGGCCCTGGGGGCCGTCCTGCTGCTGCTCCTCACCCCTCACCCCTTACGCCTCACCTCCGGCGCCGCCGCGGTGCCGACCGTGGACGAGGTCGTGGACAAGGTGGAGGCCACCTGCGGCCGAGTCCAGGACCTTTCCGCGCGATTCCATCAGACGGCGACCAGTCGCGCCACGGGTATGATCCAGGAGGCCAGCGGCCTGTTCCTGGTGAAACGACCCGGGAAGATGCGCTGGGAGTACCAGAAGCCGGAGCCGCGGCTCTTCGTGACGGACGGGAAGACGCTGTGGGCGTACTCCCCGATCGACAAGCAGGTGGTCGTGCAGGACCTGGGGCAGGCCTTCACTTCCCGCATGCCCCTGTCGTTCCTGGCGGGGGATTGCCAGTTGCGGCGCGAGTTCGCCATCACGGCGGTGGAGCACGCCGGGACCCGCGCCTCCACCGCGGCCCGGATCCTGGATCTCAAACCGCTGCGAGCCGAGGCCGGCATCGCCCGGGTGCTGCTGGAGGTGAGCCTCCAGACGTACACGGTGGAGAAGACCACGATGTTCGATGCCGCGGGAAACACCACGGTGATCGCGTTCGCGAACCTGAAGCTGAACCCGGGCCTCACCGACATCCAGTTCCAGTTCACGCCCCCCGCGGGGGTCACGGTGGTTGCCCCCCCCAGGCCGTGAGCGCAACCCGGGCTCGACGAGTGGGCGACCCATGGCCGGCGAATGTTCCTTCGACGTTGCCTCCAAGGTGGATCTGCAGGAGGTGGACAACGCCATTCACCAGACCACCCGCGAGATGGGCCAGCGCTTCGACTTCAAGGGCAGCCTGGCCGGGATCAGCCGGGAGGGGAATACCCTGGTGCTCACCGGCGAGGATGAATTCAAGTTGAAGCAGGTCCTGGACATCCTGGAGGGGAAGCTCGTCAAGCGCCAGGTGCCCCTCAAGGCGCTTCGCCGGGGCAAGGTGGAGTCCGCCAAGGGCGGACACGTCCGGCAGCGGATCGAGATCCAGCAGGGGATCCCCATGGAGAAAGCCCGGGAGATCGTGAAGCTGATCAAGGGGACGAAGCACAAGGTCCAGGCCCAGATCCAGGAGAGCCAGGTCCGGGTCTTCGGGAGGGACAAGGACGAGCTGCAGGCCGTGATCCAGTTCCTCCGGCAGCAGGACCTGGGGATCCACATGCAGTTCACCAATTACCGCTCCTAAGCCATTTTCGATTTCGGATTGCCGGTTTCCGATTTGGCGCTTCAGCGATATGAAAATCGAAAATCGGAAATCGAGAATCGCCCATCGAGGTTACGGGTGTCCAAGCGCGCCCTGGTGGTAGACAACGACCGATTCTACGTCGAGTTCCTGAGCACCCTCCTGGGTCGGGCGGGGTACAAGGTGGCCACGGCCTATGACGGGATGGAGGCGAAGGAGGTCCTGGACCGCGAGCCTCCGGACCTCGTCGTCTTGGACATCGTGATGCCGAAAATCGACGGGGACCGCTTGTGCCAGTACATGAAGGCCACTCCCCGCCTGCGGCAGATCCCGGTGGTCATCCTCTCGGGCACCCTGGTGGAGGACCAGGACAAGGTGTTGGCCATCGGGGCGGATGCCTATGTGGCCAAGGGGAAGCTTGAGGAGCTCCGGCGCAACATGCTGGCGACGCTCAAGCGCCTGGAGAACAAGACCGCCAGCGGGACCCACGCGATCCTGGGCGTGGAGAAGGCGGTCCCGCGTGAGCAGGTGAAGGAGCTGCTCGCCATCAAGCGGCACAAGGAGGCGATCCTCCGGGCCGTCGGGGAAGGGGTGGTCGAGGTGGATGGCCGCCAGCGGGTGCTGTCCGTGAACCCGGCCGGCCTGGGAATCCTCGGACGCCCCGAGATCGACCTAATCGGGGCCCCGGTGGCGGACATCCTGGGGCCCGAACATCGCCCCGTCATGGAACCGGCGGTTGCCGCCCTCCGGGCCGGTCCCGACAAGATGGGCGGCCCGGTCAACCTGCGGTACCGGGACCGGGTCCTGTGCATTGCCTTCGCGTGGATCGTCCCCGACGATCCCGACTGCGGCTTTTTCATGATCATGCAGGACATCACGGACCTGGCCGGGAAGATCGAGGAGCTGTCGGCGCTGAACACCCGCCTGCAGGTCATGGAGCAGACGCGGTCCGAGTTTCTGGCGATGGTCTCCCACGATCTGCATACGCCTCTCACGGCGATCAAGGGGGCCATGGAGGTCCTCCTGCACGAGGGCGTCGGGATGGAGCTGTCCCGGGAGCTGCTGGGGATCGCCCAGAAGAACACCGACCGGCTCTTCCGCATGGTGAGCGACATCCTGGACCTGGCCCGCATCGAGGCCGGCCGGTTCGAGATCCGGCGCGAACCCTTCGACGTCGTCATGGGGGCGCGGGCCGCCATGGACCGGCTCCGCCGGCTGGCCCAGGACCGGGGGATCACCCTGAATCTGCAGCCGGCCGACGGGCTCCCCCTGGTGAGTGCCGACGGGGTCCGGATGGACCAGGTCTTCACGAACCTTCTGGCGAACGCGCTGAAGTTCACACGCCACGGCGGCCAGATCACCGTGATGGTCCATGAGCGGCTCAACGACATCCTGGTGCAGATCCGCGATTCCGGCATGGGCATCCCCCCGGAGCACGTGGACCGGATCTTCGACCGCTTCTACCGGGTCCCCCTGCCCGCCGGGGAGCGGGTGGAGGGGTCCGGCCTGGGGCTGTCCATCTGCAAGGCCATCGTGGAGGAGCACGGCGGGCAGATCTGGGTCGAGAGCAGCGTGGGAACGGGGAGCACATTTTCCTTCACCATCCCCAAGGGGCCGCCCGCCGGATGAGGACAGGCATGTCCAGCCTGCCGGCCGTGACCGTCGAGACGCGATCCACTATCCTCGTCGTGGAGGACGAGGAGGGGATCGCCCGCATGATCCAAGTCCTACTGGAGGCCCGCGGCTTTTCCACGCTGGTCAGCCATTCGGGGGACGAGGCCCTCGCTCACCTGCGCACCCATCCCATCGACTTGGTCCTGCTGGACGTGATGATGCCGGGCATGGACGGGTACGAGGTGTGCCGGCGCCTGAAGGCGGACGGGCGATGGCGCCACATCCCGGTGGTGATGCTGACGGCCAAGGACACGGTGCGGGATATGGTCCTGGGTCTGGAGATCGGCGCCGATGACTACATCACCAAGCCGTTCAACACCGAGGAGTTGATCGCCCGTATCAAGGTGCTGCTCCGCATCCAGCGGATGAGCCAGGAAGTCCTCCGCCGGAACCGGGAACTGCAGGCCCTGAATGCCGTGGCCGTGGCGGTCAGCCGCTCCCTGAGCACCGAAGAGATCTTGGACGGGGCCCTCACCCGGACCCTGGAGAGTCTCGGGCTGGCCTTGGGGATGGCGCACCTGGTCGAACCCAAGAGCGGCCACCTGGTCCTGTGTGCTTGGCGGGGGGAAAACAGCCAGCCCGCCGAGGCGTTGCGCCGCCTGGGTCCCAACGCACCCGGCGCGCGCTGGGCCTGGGAGGCCCTCGGGAAGGAGGACCCCCTCCTCCTGCCGGACGCCGCCAAGGTGGAGGGGATCGGGGCCGCGCCCGGGGACGGACTCCGGTCGCTGTCGGCCACCCCGATCCGCGTTCGCGACCGCACCCTCGGCCTGCTCACCGTGGTGGGGCGGCCCGGACAGCAACTCTCGGCCGAGGAGACCTCTCTGCTGATCAGCATCGGCCGCCAGGTGGCCATGGCGCTGGAGAATGCCACCCTGTACGCCGACAGCCGGCGCAAGGCCCGGGAGTTCGAAGCACTGTACCAGCTCGGCCGGACCATGGCCTCGACGTTCAATCTCCAGGATATCCTCAGCCGGATCAGCCAGACGGTGACGAGCCTGCTGCAAGCCCAGGCGATGTCCGTCATGCTCCTCGCCCAGGACGGCCGCGTCCTGTCCACGGCCGCCGGGTTCAACCTGTTCGACGAAGCGCTCCAGGCGACCGAGGCGATGCGCCCGCGCCAGGGGAGCAGCCCCAGCCTCGTCTGCGTGCGAGAGAAGCGCCCGGTCTCGATCCCGGACCTGGCCGCCGACACGGTGTACACGCCCTGGTTGGAGACGGCGCGGGAGAAGGGATACCAGTCGTTCCTGGCCATCCCGTTGATCGCTCAGGACCGGGCCCTGGGATGCATGAACCTGTTCCTGACCGAGCGACACGAGTTCACCCCGGACGAGATCCAGCTCCTCTCGACCTTTGCCAGCCAGGCCGCTATCTCCATCGAGAATGCCCGGCTCTTCGAGGAGACCCGGCAGCTGGCCATCACCGATGAGCTCACCGGGCTGGCCAACCATCGCCAGTTCTACCACCAGTTGGCCCGCGAGGTGCGCCGGGCCCAGCGGTACCTGCGCCCGCTCACGCTGCTGATGCTGGACCTGGATCACTTCAAGGGCTACAATGACCGGTTCGGGCACCTGGCGGGGGACCAGGCGCTGCGGGAAACGGGAGAGGTCCTGCGTCGGAACGCGCGCGAGGTGGACATCCTGGCGCGGTACGGCGGGGAGGAATTTGCCATTATCCTGCCCGAGACCGACCTGAAGCAAGCGGTCTACCAGGCGGAGCGGATCCGGGCCGCCATCGCCGCCCATGCCTTCCGGGGCAGGGATTCCAGCCCGGAAGGGGACCTGACCGTCAGCATCGGCGTGGCGACCTTGACCCCCGACCTCCGAAAGATCGAGGAGCTGGTGCATGCTGCGGATCAGGCCTTGTACCGGGCCAAGGCTCAGGGCCGCGATCGCGTCGCCCTGGCCCAGGCCGAGGAGTCGACGGCCGAGAACTCGTGAACCGGCGGCATCCGAGGGCCCGTCGCCTTTCTCTCCATCCCCATTGAAAGTGGAAAACTGACAACCGACAACCGAGCGTCTCAGAGGGTCGGCCGGTTTTCCATTGTCCGCTGTCAGTTTTGCATTGGAGCCCCACGGGACATACCATGGACAAAGAATCAGCGACGGCGAAGGACAAGGCCGTGAGCGAGGGGCGGCCGGTCACCGTCAATCTCGTCAACCTGGGCTGCCCCAAGAACCAGGTGGATGCCGAAGTGATGCTGGGGCAGCTCGTGGCTGCGGGATACCAGATCACCGAGGCGCCGGACCAGGCGGACCTGGTCGTCGTGAACACCTGCAGCTTCATCCGGGAGGCCAAGGAGGAATCCATCCGGACCATCCTCGAGGCGGCGGCCTTGAAGCGCACGGGCCGGTGCCAGGCGCTGGTGGTCAGCGGCTGCCTGCCGCAGCGGTACGGGATGGAGCTGCCGACCCTCCTGCCCGAGGTGGATGCCTTCGTCGGGACCGGGGAGTTCCCCCGCATCGCCGACATCGCCCGCATGGCCCTCCGGCGGCGCACGCGGGACCGGGTCTGGGTGACGGGCCACACGGCGCTGGTCACGGCCGAGCTGCCGCGGCGGCTCCTCACGCCCGGACACATCGCCTATGTGAAGATCTCCGAAGGCTGCGACCGGACCTGTGCTTTCTGCGCGATACCCGGGATCCGGGGGCGGATGCAGTCCCGCCAGCGGCGGGACATCCTGGCCGAGGCGCGGCGGTTGGCCGAGGGAGGCGTGCGGGAACTCATCCTGATCTCCCAGGAGACCACCGCCTACGGGGCGGACCGCGGCGAATCCCACGGGCTGGTCCGGCTGCTGGAGGAGCTGCTCCGCATCCCGGGGTTCCGCTGGATCCGCCTCCATTACCTGTATCCCACCCGGATCACCCCGGAACTCCTCAGGCTCCTGGCGACGGAGCCGAGGCTCTGCCGATACCTGGATATGCCGCTCCAGCATTGTGACGGGACCATCCTCAAGGCCATGCAGCGCGGGGGCAACGAGGGAAGTCTTCGGCGTCTGCTGGACCGCGTCCGGCAGGCCGTCCCCGACATTACGATTCGCACCTCCTTCATCACGGGCTTTCCGGGGGAAACACGGCCGCAGTTTGCCCGGCTGCTCGCCTTCGTGGAGGAGATGCGCTTCGACCGGGTCGGCGTGTTTTGCTACTCGGACGAGGAGGGGACGCCGGCGCACCGCCTCGGCCCCAAGGTGTCCCACCGCGTGGCGGAGTCGCGGCGCGCCCGCCTGATGGCGGTCCAGGCCCGCATTGCCGAGGAGAAGGGCCGGGCCATGATCGGGACCATCGAGGAGGTGATGGTGGATGGGCCGGCGCCGGAGTTCCCGGGTGTGCAGTCGGGACGCACAGCGGCCCACGCGCCGGAGGTGGACGGCGCCGTGTACCTTCGGGGGCCCGCCGTCAGCGGGGGAACCATCGTGCAGGCGCAGATCCGGGATGCCTACGAGCACGACCTCGCCGCCGACATCTGCGAGGTGGTGGGATAGCGATGCCGGACCGGGAGCGCGCCGCCGCCCCCAAAGCGGGTGGCGGGGCCCCACCTGTGCTGCGCCTGATCGCCACCGGCGCCGGCCTGGGGCATATTCCCTTTGCCCCGGGAACGGCGGGCAGCCTTCTGGGCGCGGCGCTCTGTTTTCCCCTGCTCGGCCTCCCCTGGCCCGTGTACCTCGGCGCCACCATCCTGCTGACGGGGGTTGCCGTGTGGGCGGCCGGCCGGGCGGCGGGTGACCTGCGGCAGCCGGACCCGCCGCAGGTCGTGATTGATGAGATCGCCGGGATGTGGTTCGCCGCAATCGGCCTTCCGCCCGCCCTCTACGACGTCGTCGTCGCCTTCCTGCTCTTCCGCCTGTTCGATGTGGTCAAGCCCGCGCCCGTGCCCCGCCTGGAGCGGTTGCCCGGAGGGTTCGGGATCGTGGCGGATGATGTCGCCGCAGGGCTCCTGGCCCGGGCGATGTGGTGGTTGCTGAAGGCCAATTTCGATTTCCTTTGAACGGGTAAACCGCCAAGACGCCATGGTCGCCAAGGCCGAATCAGACCCGCCCTCGGCTTGGGGCCATGGCGATTAGTCCATTCTGGGAACGGAGATGGGTACGGAGATACTGACCATCGGCACCGAGTTGCTCCTCGGCCAGATCGTGGACACCAACGCCAGCTGGATCGCCCAGCGGCTGGCCGAGGCGGGGATCGACCTGTTCTACAAGACGACCGTGGGGGATAACGCGGCCCGGATCGAAGCCGTGTTCCGCCAGGCCCTCTCCCGCGCCGACGTGATCATTGCCACCGGCGGCCTGGGGCCCACCGAGGACGACCTGACCCGCGACGTGGTGGCGGCCGTGCTGGAGCGCCCGCTCCGCCTGGATCCGGCCGTCCTGGCCCACATCGAGCGGCGTTTTGCCCACCGGAAGATCCCCATGCCGGACAACAACCGGAAGCAGGCCATGGTCCCCGAGGGCGCCGACGTGCTCCCCAATCCGAACGGGACGGCCCCCGGCCTGTTCCTGAAGGACCGCGGCCGCTGCATCGCCTTGCTGCCGGGTGTCCCTGCCGAGATGAAACCCCTGCTCACCGAGCAGGTGATTCCCCGGGTCCGGGAGGCCTTCGGCATCGGAAGCCGGATCGTATCCCGGGTCCTGAAGACCTGCGGGATCAGCGAGTCCAAAGTGGATCAGGCCATCGGCGACTACTTCCGCGAGATGCGAAACCCCACCATCGGGGTCCTGGCCCACGCCGGAGAGATCCACATCCGCCTGACCTGCAAGGGAGACGACCCGGGGACCATCCAGCGGCTGCTGGATGACCTCGAAGGGAAGATCCGCGCGCGGCTGGGGCCGCTGATCTTTGGCCGGGACGAGGAAAAGCTGGAGGCCCTGGTGGGCCAGCTCCTGCGGGCACGACGGGCCACGCTGGCGGTGGCGGAGTCCTGCACCGGCGGTTTGCTCGCCAGCCGGCTCACCGACATCCCCGGGAGCTCGGAGTACTTCGAGCGCGGCGTGGTGGCCTACAGCACGGACGCGAAGGAGGAAATCCTGGCCGTGCCCCCACAGCTCCTCAGGGAATTCGGGGCGGTCAGCCTGCAGGTCGCCCGGGCCATGGCCGATGGCGCTCGGCGACTGAGCGGGACGAGCTTCGGTCTCGCCGTCACGGGGATCGCGGGCCCGACCGGCGGCACCCCCGAGAAGCCGGTGGGGCTGGTCTGCATTGCGTTGGCGTGGGAGGGAGGATACGTGGAACGGGAATATCGTCTCCACGGCGGACGGGAGCTGATCAAGCAGCGCGCGTCGCAGATGGCCCTGGAAATGCTCCGCCGCCACCTCCTCTCGGTCCCCATCACTGAGAGCTGAATATCGAATATCGAACGTCGAATGTTGAAGGAGCGATGGGAGGCTGAGAAATTCCGGACTTCGAAATTGGACGTTGGATCTTCGACATTCGATATTCTTCAGTGATGCGTCTATTTGTGGCGGTGAATCTTCCCTCTGACATCCGGGAGCGGCTGGCGGCCGAGCAGGAGCGTCTTCGCCGCGCCCGGGCGGATGTGAGCTGGGTCCGGGCAGAGAACATCCATGTCACGCTCAAGTTCCTGGGGGAGACCGAGGCGAAGCGGCTGGAGCGGATCCGTCCCGCCCTGCTGGAGGTGGCTCGCGGCAGCGCGCCCTTTAGGATCCGGGTGTCGGGACTCGGCAGCTTCGGCGGCCGCGTCCCGCGGGTGGTCTGGGTCGGCGTCCAGGAAGACCATGAACCGCTCTCCAGGCTGGCGAAAGATGTCGAGGCTGCCATGGCCCGCCTGGGATTCCCCAGGGAGAAACGGGGATTCACGGCCCACATCACCCTGGGCCGGGTGCGGTCGGCAAAAAACGCCGAGGCGTTGCTGACTGCTCTCGCCCAAGCCGAGGCGGTCCCCTTCGGGTCCGTTGAGGTGAATCAGTTCGAGCTCATGCAAAGCGAGCTTCGTCCAATCGGCTCGGTGTACACAGTCCTCGATCGGTTTCCTCTCGGTTCTGGATGACCTCGCATATGGCTTATGGCGTATGGTTTCATCCGGACCATACGCCATACGCTATACGCCGTATGCAGTGATTCGATTGATTTGTTGCTTGGCGTCTGTCAAGAAAATCCCCCCCACCCTTCCCCTCCCCCGCACCCAGGGGGTACCCGGGGGAGGGCTGGGGTGGGGGAGGGCTTTCATCCGTCGTGGTGAAACTCGTTTCATGACCACTTGGCGGTTCAAGAAAAGACGAGATGCGCCTTGAAGAGCTGAGAAAAGCAGCACGCCAGATCTTCGACGCCGCCGTGCGTGCGGTGGACCCAGGCGAGGGGATTCGCCGTCACCTGATGCGGGATGGGACCGTCCTCCACGTGGGTCAGGAGAGTCTCGACCTCACCAAGATCGGCAAGGTCGTGGTGGTGGGATGCGGCAAGGCGGCGGCTCCCATGGCTGCCGCCGTCGGGCAGATCCTGGTGGATCGGGTCACCCGTGGCATCGTCGTCACCAAATACGGCCACGCCGAGCGGATCGCCCCGATCCGCATCCACGAGGCCGGCCACCCGGTTCCCGATGACGCGGGCATGGCTGGAGCCCAGGCCATCCTGGACCATGTCCAGGGTCTTGCCCCGGAGGATCTGGTCTTGGTGCTGATCTCCGGCGGTGGCTCGGCTCTCACCCCTGCACCCGTCAGGGGGATTTCCTTGGAGGAGAAGCAGGCCTTGACGAAGGCACTCCTGGCCTGCGGGGCGGATATCCGGGAAATCAACACGCTCCGCAAGCACGTCTCCCGCTTCAAGGGCGGACAGCTTGCGCGGGCAGCCCAGCCGGCGCGAGTGGTCACGCTGATCCTTTCGGACATCGTAGGGGACCCGCTGGACGCCATCGCCTCGGGACCTACCGTGCCGGATCCCACCACCTACGCCGACACCTTGACGATCCTGGACAAGTACCGCATCCGGAGTCAGATCCCCGGTTCGATCCGGGCCCACCTGGAGGCCGGCGCCCGCGGCGAGCGGCCGGAGACTCCCAAGCCCGGAGAGCCCCTGTTCGCCCGTGTCCATACCCTGGTTGTGGGGAGCAACATCCAGGCCTTGGAGGCCGCCCGGGCCGAGGCGCGCGCACTGGGTTTCACCCCGATGATCCTGTCATCGTTCATCCAGGGGGAGACGCGGGAGATCGCGCGGATGCACGCCGCCCTGGCCCGCGAGGTCCGGGCCACCGGCAATCCTGTGGGGCCGCCTGCCTGCCTCATCTCTGGCGGGGAGACCACGGTGACTCTCCGGGGCTCCGGCAAAGGTGGACGCAACCAGGAGTTCGTCCTGGCCGCCGCCCTGGACATCGCGGGATTGCCAGGGACCGTGATCCTGAGCGCGGGGACGGACGGGACGGACGGGCCGACCGATGCGGCCGGAGCCATCGCCGACGGGGAGACCTGCGCGCGGGCAGTCAAGATGGGCCTCGACCCCCGCGCGGCCCTGGACGGAAATGACGCCTATCCCTTCTTCGAGAAGCTCGGCGATCTCGTCATCACCGGCCCCACCAAGACCAACGTCATGGACGTCCGCCTGGTCCTGGTGGGATAGTCCCCCTGACGGGCGTTCGGCGGTTCGGTAGTTCATGGCGCGGCGCTGGGTAGCCGACCGCGTGGAGTGGTGTTCCGTGCACTGCCAGTGCATTGAGGCGGGTTCCCTGCGAGGAGGGGAAGGTGGCAAAGCTGCCGACGTCCCCTAATCAGACTAATCCGCTTTGGCGGGCCTTCGCCTGCATCGCCTCAGGGCTCCTCTTGGCCTGTCTTGCGTCCGCGGTCTCGGCTCAGAGCCCGCCAGGGGAGACCAGGACTTTCCTGTGGACGGTCTTATCGCCGACGGCCACCGTGCACCTGCTGGGTTCGGTGCATGTGGCCACCCGAGATCTCTATCCCTTGGACCCGCGCATAGAATCCGCCTTCCAGCGGGCACATACGCTGGTGCTCGAGACGTCGCTGGATCCCGCGTCGCAGGTGCAGGCAGGGCAGAAGATGGCCAGCGCCGGCACCTATCCGGCCGGCGATTCGATCGATCTGCACCTGGATCGGGAGGTCCTGGAGCTCCTCCAGCAGCGATTGAAGAGGTCGGGGGCTTCCTTCGATCAGATGCGGGCGTATCGCCCCTGGCTCGTGGCGGTCATCTTGAGCCTGGCGGAGATGCAGAGATGGGGATACCACCCAGGGCTCGGCATAGACACCTACTTCGCCAGGAAGGCCCAAGACCGGAAACGCATCGTGGCCCTGGAGACGCTCGACGAACAGGTGGCCCTCTTCTCGGGGATGTCCGACACCGTCCAAGAGAGCATGCTCAAAGAAGCGCTGACCAAGATGGATGAACTGGGAGAGCTGATGAAGAAGGCGCAATCGGCGTGGCGCACCGGGGATGCGAAGGCCATCGATGCCCTGATGGTTGCCCCCATGCGCAGGGACTACCCGGAGGTGTTTCAACGGCTTTTCGTGGCTCGGAACCGGCGGATGGCATCTGCCGTCGATGGGTACCTCAGGACGACCGGCGAGTACTTCGTGGTGGTCGGCAGCGGGCACCTGATCGGCCCCGACGGCATTCTGGATCTCCTGCAGGCCAAAGGCTACGTGCCAGTTCAGCAGTAAGCCTGGCGGAAGGGATCGCCAGACCGCCGGAGGAGGAGACAGGCACGGGGACGGTGGTCGGATATTTCGGATTCATCGCGGCGGGCGACGGTCAGAAGGATCTGAGGAGGGACTGAATCTCCGGCGGCACCAGGCCGGTGACAGGTTCCCCGCGGGAGAGGCGGGCGCGGACCTGGGTGGCCGAGACGGCGGCGATCTCCGGGGGAAGCTGGATCACGCGAAGCCGATGGGCGGATGAAGCCACGTCGGGCCGGGCGAGGAAGGTCGTGACGGCTTCGGGCGGATCGGGGGCCCGATTGGCGGCGATGAACTCGCTCGCCTTGAACAGGGCGGAAAGTGCGGCGTCGCGGTCGGCATAGTATTTCGGGTCGAACAGGCGAACCAAGGTGTCAAAGCCGACGACGAAGGTGAGGAGCGTTCCCGTCGGATAGTGCGGGCGGATGGCCTCGACCTTGTCCACGAAACGTCCGTGGCTGCAGGCGGCGACCGAGAAGGTGGGGCGGGTCTCGACAAAGCGCGCCAGGAGAGTGAGCCGCCGCTCCAGCGGAAGGCCGGAGACCTCCTTGTCCACGTTGGCCCTGGCCAGCAGGAAGAGGACTTCATCCGGGAACGCCATCCGACTTGCCTCTTCTATTAGCCAGACGTGCGCCACCGTCAGGGGATTGAAAGAGGCGGACAGGCAGAGCAGAGTACCGGGCCGCTGCCGAATTCCCGCGGGTGCGCGACGCACGAACGCCAGCCGCGGCGGCGCCTTGGGATCCAATTCCGCCAAGAGCCTGGCAAGGACTTCTTCGTTCTTCGGTCCGGAGTCCCTCATCAATCCACGCCCATCACTTCATCGCCGGAACGCTCTTCCCGCCTCCAACTCTTCCAGCTTCCCAGCCGGGCGTTGATCGAGACTATCCGGCCCGCCGCGGCGGGTCAATGGCCTGGCGAGGCGCACCAGCAGAATCGGGATGATGGCGACGCCCGAATCTTCAATTCCGACGCGGAGTTGCCGGACTTTTGAAGGGATTTTGACCTTGACAAAACCGCGGCACCCGGGTACTTATACCTTTTGTCTTTCGCGGGGGATCCATGTTTCAGGCGCTCAGCGACAGGCTCAACGGAATTTTCAGGAAGCTTCGCGGCTACGGCCGGCTGACCGAGGACAACATCGCCGAGGCCCTCCGCGAGGTGCGTCTCGCCCTCTTGGAGGCCGACGTCAACTTCAAGGTCGTCCGGTCCTTCCTGGAGCGGGTGCGCGAACGCGCCATCGGCCGCGACGTTCTGGAAAGTTTGACCCCCGGCCAGCAGGTCGTCAAGGTCGTGCACGAAGAGCTGACGGCCTTGATGGGCGGCGCCGCCAGCCACCTGCGGTCGGCCGGCCAGCCCCCCACGGTGATCATGCTGGTGGGGTTGCAGGGCTCCGGCAAGACGACCACGGCCGGGAAACTGGCCCGCCTTCTGCGGGAGCAGGGGCGCCGCCCCCTGCTGGTGGCCGCGGACCTGCAACGACCCGCGGCGCAGGAGCAACTCGCCACCTTGGGGCGGACGCTGGGCGTCGAGGTGTATCATGCCGCCGGCGCACCCTCGGCCGTCGCCGTGTGCCGCGAGGCGGTGAGCCAGGCGCGATCCCGCCTGCTGGATCCGGTGATTCTGGACACGGCCGGCCGCCTGCACATCGACGAGCCCCTGATGCAGGAGCTGGGCGCCATCAAGGCCGAGGTGAAGCCGACCGAGATCCTCATGGTGCTGGATGCCATGACCGGACAGGACGCGGTCACCTCCGCCACGGCGTTCCATCAGGCCCTCCAGCTCACCGGCACCATCCTGACCAAGCTGGACGGCGATACGCGCGGGGGCGCGGCCCTGTCCGTCCGCTCCGTCACCGGGACGCCGATCAAATTGATCGGCATCGGAGAAAAGCTGGAGGCGCTGGAAGTCTTCCACCCGGATCGAATGGCGTCCCGGATCCTCGGGATGGGCGATGTCCTGGGCCTGGTGGAGCGCGCGGAGAAGGCCTTCGATGCCAAGCAGGCGGCGACCCTCCAGAAGAAGCTCAAGGCCCAGACCTTCACCCTGGAGGATTTCCGGGATCAGCTCCGCCAGGTTCGCGGGATGGGCCCGCTGGAGCAACTGGTCGGGATGATCCCCGGGCTCTCGCGGGTCAAGGGACTGCCCGATGCCACCGCCCAGGAGAAGGAGCTGAAGCGGGTCGAGGCCATCATCGACTCCATGACGCCCGGCGAGCGGCAGCGGCCCGAGATCGTAAACGGCAGCCGGCGCAAGCGGATCGCCACGGGTTCCGGCACCCAGGTGGCGGATGTCAACCGGCTGCTGAAGCAGTTTGCGGACATGCAGAAGATGATGCGGCAGCTCGTGCAGGCGGGCAAGGGAGGGCGCCTGCCGCGGAACCTGCCGTTTTCCCTTCGGTAACCCGAGTCCCCAGGAGGTTCCATGGCAGTCAAGATCAGGTTGCGGCGTATGGGCACCAAGCAGACGCCCTTCTACCGGGTGGTGGTGGCCGATTCGCGGACAGCGCGGGATGGGCGATTTCTCGAAAACCTGGGCACCTACGATCCCCTGAAACAGCCCGTCGCGCTCAGGATCAACGAGGATCGGACCCTGCGCTGGCTGCAGAAAGGGGCCCAACCGACCGACACCGTCCGGCAGTTGCTGCGCAAGGTGGGCCTCATGCGGCGGTTTGCGGATCTTCGTGCCAGGCCGCAGGCCACCCAGTCCGCCACCTGATCGCGCGGAACACATGGTGCAACCAGGGCACATGATCCTGGGTCGCGTGGTGAAGGCGCACGGGGTCCGGGGCGAGGTCAAGGTGGACTTGGTTGCCGAGTCGTGGGAGCCGTTTCGAACCCTTGGCCGGTGCTGGCTTGGCCCGCCCGCAGGTCCCTATCAGCCCTTCAGGCTGGAACGCGGTCAGGGCCGCGGCCGCGGGGTCGTGCTCAAGCTGGGAGGCGTGGACACCCCCGAGGCGGCGGGCCGCTTGGTGGGACACGAGGTGGCCATCCCGCGGGGGGAGGCCCCGCCGCTGTCGGAAGGCACCTTCTACCATTACGATATCCTGGGACTCCAGGTGTGGGAGGGGGAGCGGCACCTCGGGTCCGTCCGCGAGATCCTGGAAACGCCGGCCCACGACGTGTACCTCATCCACGGGCCGACCGGGGAGTGGATGCTGCCCGCCACGCGGGCGCACATCCACCGGATTGACCTCCGGGCCGGGCGGATCGAGCTTGAGCCGTGGGTGGATCTGGTCACCCAAACGTCGGGAGGCGACGAAGGCGCTGAAGACGCGGTTTGATGTCCTGACGCTGTTTCCCGGGATCTTCCAGGGGCCCGTGCAGGAGAGCATCCTGCGCCGTGCGCAGGACAAGGGCCTCGTGGAGATTCGGGTCCACGACCTTCGCGCCTGGACGCACGATCGGCATCACGTCGTGGATGACGAGCCGTACGGCGGCGGGGCGGGGATGGTGCTGAAGCCCGAGCCGCCCTTCGAGGCGGTGGAGGCCCTGCGCCAGGGTCCGGAGACCAGGGTCGTTGTCCTCTCGCCCCAGGGCGTGCCCTTCACCCAGGGCCTCGCCGAGGAGTTGGCGCGCGCGTCTCATCTGATCCTGCTTTGCGGGCGATACGAGGGATTCGACGACCGGATTCCTTCCGGGCTCCAGGCCCTGGAACTGTCCATCGGCGACTACGTGTTGACGGGGGGTGAGCTGCCCGCGCTGGTGGTTCTGGATGCGGTGGTTCGGCTGATTCCAGGGGTCCTGGGGGACGCCTCGTCGGCGCACACGGATTCGTTCTCCAGCGGGCTCTTGGAGCATCCGCAGTACACCCGGCCCCCGGTGTATCGCGGGATGGCGGTTCCGCCCGTGCTGCTGTCGGGGGACCACCAGGCCATCGCCCGCTGGCGGCGCAAGCAAGCGATCCGGCGCACGCGCGAGCGGCGCCCGGACCTCCTGGCGCGGGCGGTGCTCTCCGAGCTGGACCGGGAGCTGCTGGCGGAGATCGAAGCGGAGGACGCCTCCGCAATGGACAATGAAAAACCGACAACCGACAACCGACAACCGGGGGATATCGGTTGATCGGTTGTCAGTTGTCAGTTTGAAATTTTTCGTTGGCATAGGTTCGGCATTCAGGAGACACGTCAATGTCATTCATTCAGGCCGTCGAGGAACCGCATCTGCGGAAGGACCTGCCGCCCTTCAAGCCCGGGGACACCGTCAAGGTGCAGGTGAAGGTGGTCGAAGGCGACAAGGAACGCTTACAGGCCTTCGAGGGGATCTGCATCCGGCGCCGGGGCGCCGGGCTCAGCGCCACCTTCACGATCCGCAAGGTCACGTACGGTGTGGGGGTGGAGCGGACGTTTCCGATGCACTCGCCGAGCATCGAACGGATCGAAGTCTTGCGGCAGGGCCATGTGCGTCGGGCGAAGCTCTACTACCTTCGGAAGCTCAAGGGTAAGGCGGCCAGGATCAGGGAGCGCCGCCCCGAGTAAGCTGCCGCGCGCTGGCGGAGCGCCATGGGTAGGTCGCGTCCAATCCTTTCCCCATCCCAGGTTGCCGGTGTGGATGAGGCGGGCCGGGGGAGCCTGGCCGGCCCGGTCGTTGCGGCCGCGGTGATCCTTCCACCCGGAGTGGTCCTGCGGGGACTGGCGGACAGCAAGCTGTTGACCCCATCGGCCCGGCTGCGCCTGGCGGAAGCGATCCAGGCCGTTGCCATGACCTGGGCTGTGGCGGCGGTGGAGGCGACCGAGATCGACGCGACGAACATCCTCCGGGCCACCCTTCGGGCCATGGCGGAGGCGGTGGGGAAGCTCTCGCCGCTCCCCCGGCTGGTGCTGGTGGACGGCGGCGTCGCGCCGCGTCTTCCGATGCCGGCCCGTGCCGTGATCAAGGGAGACCGGCATGTGCCGGTGATCTCGGCCGCCTCCATCCTGGCCAAGGTGGCCCGGGATCGCATCATGGAAGACTGGGCGGTCCGGTTCCCTATCTACGGGTTCGCCCAGCACAAAGGGTACGGCACGGACGCCCATCGCGCCGCCATCGCCCGCCACGGCCCGTCGCCGGTGCATCGACGGACCTTCGCCGGCGTGCGGGAGTTTGCGGAAGGGGCGGCGTTGCAGCCGCGGTTATGGTGAGAGACCAGCGGCAGGCGCTGGGGCGTCAGGGCGAGGCGGCGGCTCGAGACTACCTCACCCGTCGTGGGATCCGGATCCTGGTCGAGAACTTCACGTGCGCGGCCGGCGAGGTGGATCTGATCGGCCGAGAGAGGGGCGTGCTGGTCTTCATCGAGGTGAAGGCCCGCACCTCCAATGCCTTCGGGCCGCCACACCTCGCGGTCCATCGCCGGAAGCAGCGGCAGATCGTCCGGGCCGCCCAGTGGTACCTGGCGCAACAGCGCACCCCGGATGCCCCCAGCCGCTTCGACGTCTTGGCCGTGACGTTTCGGAAGGACGGCAGCCCGCCGCGCATCGACTGGGTGCAGGACGCCTTCCCGGCGGAGGGCGTGGAGGTCTGGTGATGAGCACCGACCGAGGGCCGGTGGACCTGCGGGAGATCCTGGGAACCGTGCCGTTCTTCCGGGCGCTGACTCCGGGCGAGTTGGATCGGATCCTCGGCCTCGGGCGCCTCGTCTCTTACCCCAAGGATGCGGTGCTGTTCAAGGAGGGGGATCCCGGGGAGGCCCTCTACATCGTCGTGGACGGCTCGGTCCGGATCGGCAAGGTGGTCCCCGGGGCCAAGGAAGAGGCCATGGCCTTCATGGAGCGGGGGAGCTGCTTTGGCGAGATGGCCCTCTTCGACCAGTTTCCCCGGTCGGCCACGGCCATCGCTCAGCAGGAGTGCCGGGTGCTGTTCCTGGAGAAGCAGGCTTTCCTGGCCCTCTTGCACGGTGATCCGGTCATCGCCTCCAAGATCCTCTGGGCCTTCTGCCGGACCCTCTCCATCCGGCTGCGGGAGACGACCGACCGCATCGTGACCTTCTTCGCGCTCGCCCGGCCGTTGTAGTCCGGAACATCCCGCTGGAAGGCTTGTCAGCTGGAAGGCTAGACGGCCACGGGCCTTTGCGCATCTCGGCATGCAAGCATTCCGGCCTTCCAGCCAGCGGGAGGGGAGGCGCCCATGGCGCCTACCAAGGGAAGGTGCCCTTGCCCCGGAACATTCCTACCACCAGGCTCCAGCAGCCGCCGATCAGGACGCCAAGCACCACGTACAGCCCGAGATAGGCAAACGTCCCCAGCAACGCGAACTGCATGGGGGCCAGCCCGAACTGCATCCCATAGCGCCAGGCGACGAAGGGGCTGGCCAGGGCCAGGCCCGCAAGCACCGTGGAGAGAAAGGGGACGAATCCGTACTCGCATCCTTGCTTGAGACAGCTCGCGCTGGTGACGATGGCCCCCGCCACGCCGAGGACCAGCCCGTACGGACCGTACTCTCTCTCGATGACCGGATTGCCGGGAAGGACGCTGAGCCACCCGAACCGTTGGACGATGCCGAGCGCAGCCGTCAGGATGCCCGGGACCACGGCCTCGACCACGACCGCCAGGAATCGGCTCATGGGGCCACCTCCAATGCTGGGCGCTACTTGGGATCCTACAATAGCTGCCCTAACTGGGAAAGCAACACAAACCCACCGACCTCTTCTCATCCGATTACGCAGATTACGCGGATGATTCCCCAATCCAAAACTCCCTTCCGTAAGCTTCATGTCCACTTCCGCAATTGGTGCAACCCCTTGCCATGGAACGAACCCGGATTGATTCCTTCCCCCTGGATGGGGGAAGGAAAGGATGGGGGTGAGAGGTTGGTAGGCCATTCCACGTTGGCACGTCCAGAACGGTTCGTCAGGGTCCGATCGAGCGTTCCCTGGATGCTTTCCTGACGGAACGCTCGCCCACCATCCACGTCGGATCACCGACGATGACCGTCGGGCGGCTATCCCCATCATCTCGGCAACTGCGGGGCGTTCGTCAGCCCCTGATTGTTTTCGTTTTTTCTGTCAGGCAGCGCGGCAATTGTGTGCGCGCGACATCGGAAGGGTCATGATCCTTGCCCTCCTGGCCCTGGTCCCGCTGCTGGCATTCAGTGCCTGGGTCTTCTATCGGTTCACCCCGTCCGCGCTTGAGGGTGACGTGCAGCGGCACAACGGCACGGCCGTCCTGGTGGGCGCGCTTCCGTGCGTGGGGTGGTCGGTCCGGACGTACTTTCAAATGGTCAGGACCGTGGATCGTGCGTGGTGGCCGGTGGTGAGCGCGCTCGGCGCCATGGCGATCTTCCCGGTGTGGCTGATCCTCGCCGGGGTCCTCAGGTGTGTCATCTTTCCCGACCGGTCTGCACCCGGCTCGCCCGGCGGCGGCGCATAAGTCGGCATACCTATCTCGGCACTGCTCCTCCTCCCTAGCTGGCACGACTGCGTGCTCCTCTCCTGGGAGATCTGACTGCTCCCTCGCGCCGCCCCAGTCCGTGAGGAACCGGTCGGAAGATCCTGCCTGCCAGACTGCCCCCCGGATTTGCCCATGATGGGTACGAAAAGTCCGGGAGACGGCACCCACCGGCAAGCCAGCTTTTTCATTGACACACCGAACAGCCTTGGGTAGCTTCCCATTTGAGCATCCTAGAGGAGGGACGTTCGCCCACCCTATGCCAGACAACCAAGGTCATCTCGGCTCTTGGATGCAGCTCCTCTCCGGCAATCTGGCCGACAAGTTGACACCGATACGGCTTATGGCTGATGAGGTTCGAGGTCCTCGGATGGATCACCAACGTAGAGGTCATTGCGTCGGGAGCCGGGGTCCGTCTGCGGCGCTACCTCCGCAAAGTCTACGGGAGAGGGAGCTGGCGGAAGCTGAGGGGGATCGCCACGGTTCGGCTGCCGAAGGGTACCCTGCGAAAGGTCGAGCTTCACTGGTATGAAGCGCATGGCATCGGAAGGAAAGACCTGAAGATCAAGCGATACCTGGAGGAAGCATGAAACAGCCTGCAAAGCCCTTTGCCCTGTGCATTGATAACACCGACAACCAGGTCTCGTTAGTCCTGGGCAAAGTGTATCGGATCATCCCGGATCCGAAAGCGGCCAAGGACGATCTGGTCCGGATCGTAGATGAGAGTGGCGAGGACTACCTCTACCACAAGAGCTACTTCGTCTTCGTGGACTTCCCCAAGGCTGTCACGAAAAAGATCCTGTCGCTCCACAGTGCCACCGCCTAACCCGCCGTCGCGAACCCGCTGGACCGCTTAAGCTGATTCTTGGGGGTGACGACCTGGTCGGTCAATCGGGTGGCTGTTTCCGGGTAGCCCCCGGAATACATGAAGCACATCAAAGCTCTCTAGCCTCGATTTTCACGCCACCCAAAGAGCTAACGTTCGATGGACCCTCTCAGGGGATCTCGAACCGTAGCGTGCGCCCCTCCCACCAGAAGGGGGGACGGAAGGGGGGACGTCCATAAAATTATAACTTTCCTTTCTTCCCTTCCTATCATATCCTCCACCTATGCCGCGCCAAGCTCGCATTGACGCCCCAGGTGCCATCCAGCACGTCATTGTCCGGGGGATCGAACGCCGAAGGATCTTCCACGATGATAGGGACCGGGACGCGTTCGTGGAGAGGCTCCGGCGCACCCTGTTGGATTCGGCGACCACCTGCTACGGCTGGGCACTCATGCCCAACCATGCGCATTTCCTCTTCCGGACCGGTCGGGTTCCCATCGCGACGATAATGCGGCGGCTCCTGACGGGCTATGCAGGGACATTCAATCGCCGACACCGGCGCCACGGTCACCTCTTCCAGAACCGCTACAAGTCCATCCTCTGCCAGGAGGAACCGTACCTCATAGAATTGGTTCGCTACATCCACCTGAATCCACTTCGAGGCGGACTGGTCCGCGATCTGGGGGAACTGGACCGTCATCCGTATGCGGGACACAGCGCCCTGATGGGGAAGCAGGAGAACGATTGGCAGGAGACCGGCTTCGTGCTCGGACAGTTTGGACGCCGACTCGGCGTCGCAAGGAGAGCCTACCGTGCCTTCGTCGAAGCAGGCATACCACTGGGACGGAAACCCGAGTTGGTTGGCGGCGGGTTGATTCGCAGCCTCGGAGGCTGGATGGCGGTGAAGGCTTTAGGAAAAGGCGCGACCCGGCTCAAAGGGGATGAACGGATCCTGGGAGACTCCGAATTCGTCCTCGAAGTGCTCGAAGCCTCGGAAGAAAAGCTGAGGCGGCGGGATAGGTTGGAGCGTCAAGGGCGTGATATGGACTGGCTAGCACGCCAGGTGGCCACTGTGTTCGAGATCAGGCCCGACGACATCTGTCGGCCGGGTAAGCGGCCCCTGCTGGTGTCCGCACGGAGTGTGTTGTGCTACTTGGCGGTACGAGAGCTCGGATTGACGACAACCGCGGTTGCCCGCACTCTCGGCCTCACCCAACCTGCAGTCAGCATTGCAGTGAGGCGCGGCGAATGGATTGCGACGTCGCGAGGCATTCAGTTGGAGGACGGGTAGGATTTTATAATTTTATGGACGTCCCCCATTTCCTGCCACATCCTGCCCGCCTACCCATAGGGTCGAGCTTTTTCCCGGAGAAAGTGCCCTCACCCCAGAGCTTTTCCGTTGACGCCCCCGCCGGACGTGTGCTAACAGAGGCCGCACTCAGGGTGCGAATCCCCTCCTGCCGGTCGGAGGCGGTCCATGCTCGCCAAGGTTCTCAGCAGCGCAGTCCTCGGCGTGGACGCCTATGTCGTGGATGTGGAGGTGGATATCGCCCTGGGCCTGCCCACCTTCAACACGGTGGGGCTTCCGGACGTGGCGGTGAAGGAAAGCCGCGACCGGGTCAAGGCCGCCATCAAGAACTCCGGCTTCGAGTTTCCCGCCAAGCGCATCACCGTCAACCTGGCCCCCGCCGATATCAAGAAGGAGGGCGCCGGCTTCGATCTGCCGACAGCGATCGGCATCTTGGCGGCCATGGAGCTGGTGCATCCGGCTCGCCTGGGGCGGCTGGTCATCCTGGGGGAACTCTCCCTGGACGGGGGCGTGCGGCCGGTCCGAGGGGCACTGTCCATGGCGGTAGCGGCCAAGGAGGCGAAGCTGGAGGGACTCATCGTCCCGGCGGAGAACGCGGCCGAGGCCGCCGTGGTGGACGGCCTCGCCGTGTACGGGGTGGAGAGCCTCCTGCACGCGGTCGCCATTCTCAACGGGGAGCAGTCGCCGCCGCCCACCCGGACCGACCTGGAGGCCGCCTTTGCCCAGTCGGCGGAGTACCCGGTGGACTTCACGGATGTCAAGGGCCAGGAGCACGCCAAGCGGGCCCTGGAAGTGGCGGCCGCCGGCGGGCATAACATCCTCCTCATCGGGCCGCCGGGGTCGGGAAAGACCATGCTGGCCCGGCGGCTGCCGACGATCCTGCCGAACCTGTCCATCGAGGAGGCCATCTCCACCACCAAGGTCCATTCGATCTGCGGGCTGCTCCCGCCCCGGATGGCGCTCCTGGCCACCCGGCCCTTCCGATCGCCCCACCATACGATCTCCGACGCCGGTCTCATCGGCGGCGGGAACATCCCCCGGCCCGGGGAGGTGAGCCTGGCGCATCACGGGGTGCTGTTTCTGGATGAGCTGCCCGAGTTCAAGCGGCACGTCCTGGAGGTCCTGCGACAGCCCCTGGAGGACGGCCAGGTCACCATTGCCCGGGCGCTCTCCTCGCTCACCTACCCGGCCCGCTTCATGCTGGCGGCGGCCATGAATCCGTGCCCGTGCGGGTACGCCACGGATCCCGCCAAGGAATGCTCCTGCACGCCGCTTCAGATCCAACGATACCTCGCCCGCATCTCGGGGCCCCTCCTGGATCGGATCGACATCCATATCGACGTCCCGCCGCTCAAGCACCGGGAGTTGAGCGGCGACCCTTCCGGCGAAGCCTCGGGCGTCATCCGCGAGCGGGTGCGCCGCGCCCGCCAGATCCAGCAGGACCGCTTCCGCCGGAGCAAGATCTACTGCAACGCCCACATGAGCCCCCGCCAGATCCGGAAGCACTGTCCGGTGAACGGGGAGGCGCGGACCCTCCTGGACACAGCCATGGAACGCCTGGGCCTCTCGGCGCGGGCCTATGACCGCATCCTGAAGGTGGCCCGGACGATCGGCGACCTGGAGGGCACCGAGACCATCCAGCCCGAGCATATCGCGGAGGCCATCCAGTACCGGTCATTAGACCGCGGGCCCCGACGATGACCCCGTCGGTCCCGTGGGCATCGCGGCCCCCGACGATGGGGCTGAACGGGCAGTGAGATGACTCCCCGAGACATGGGGGAGATTCCAGGGGCACTCACACGAGAGGAGGGTACGCCGATGCCAAAAGTCACGCAGCTTGTCCTGAACCTGCAGAGCAAGCCCGGGGTGCTGGCGAACGTCGCAGGGGTGCTGGGCAAGGCCGGGGTGAACATCGAGGGGGTCTGCGGCGTCGAGACCGCCGGGCGGGGGAAGATCCGCCTGCTCGTTTCGGATGCCGCCAGGGCGGAGACGGCGCTCAAGGCGGCGAAGATCCGCTGCGGCCGCGAGGACGCCATCGCCATTTCTCTGGAGAATCGGCCTGGCACCCTGGCCGAGGCGGCGCAGAAGTTAGCCAAGGCCAAGGTGAACATCAAGTGTGCTTATGCGGCCATGGGAACCGCGCCGGGACCGGCGTTAGTGGTCCTGACGGTTTCCAACCTCCAGAAGGGGCTGGCCGCGCTGGGAGGATAGGGCGGGATGACCGGGGTGCGGGGATCGGGGTTCAACGCCCTGACCCCGCACCCGGGCCTTATTGTTCTCGTATCCGCCAAGATACCTCGGCGTATCCGTTCCGATAATCCACCCCTTCTCATCTCACACGCCATGGAACGTTCCTCCATGCGGGAACCCTCGTATTTTTCAAGGCGTTACAGAGGTTGCCGCCCGGGAGTCCTCGGTTGGCATCGGCGTTGCTCCCTTCGCGGTGAAGGTCAAGCGCTCGGCCGGATGTGGAAACGAACCGGCCATGTATGGCGTCCGATGGGTGAATCCCTTGTCGGTCGGGGCTCTCCAGGCGGTCTTGCTCGGGCAGGGGCTCACCCGACCGGGGGAGATGGCGCATGCGCCCCGGGTCTGAGAACGACTGCCCTTACCGACCGACCTCTCCGGCCATTCTGGTCGTGGACCCCGAGACGGCGGTGAGCGAGGCCGTGGCCTTGGCCGTCAACCGGCAGGCCCAGATCCTGCGGGCCGACACCGGGATGGGGGGCCTCATGATCGCCGCGGAGCGGGCTGTGGTTCTTGTGATCGCGGGAGGGCACTTGCCGGATATGTCCCCGGGAGACTTCCTCCGCATCCTCGGGCTGCTGCGCCCCGGCGTGCCGGTGGCCCTCCTGGGCGTGGAGGCGCCCTCCCGGGGGTCCCTGGAGCCCAGGGCGAATGCCTATTTCCCCGAGCCGATCCAACTGAAAGGCCTTCTGCGGTGGATCGCGGATTCCCTCGACCGCCCCACCCCCCCTCGGCTGAAGCCGGGATCCGGCGTCGCAGCGCCACCGGTTCGGTACGAGGTTCCTGGTCACCAACTTGAGATCGTCGGGTGGGTCGTTGAGTTCATCGAGCGGTGCTATCAGGAGGGGACGAGATTCTCGGAGGTAGCGCAGGCGGCGGGCGTAAGCCGCTCGCACCTCTGCCGGATCTTCAAGCGGGTCACCGGCCTGCCCCTGAAGCGGTTCCTCACGCGCCGCCGTCTCCGGGTGGCGAAGGATCTGCTCCGGGAGCCGGGTCTGGCGATTCACGACATAGCCTCCAAGGTGGGGTACCCCGATCCCCGCTACTTCAACCGAGTCTTCCGCCGCTGGGAGGGTCAGACCCCCTCTCTGTACCGCCGCCAGGTGGCCCGGCAGAGCAGGCCGCGTGGGTAATCCTCTCCCCGACCCCCAACCGTAACACTTCTGGTCCCTTTCCTGTTCACACTTGAGACATAGGCGTAGTCTCAACTTGTCTTGCATTTACCATAAGTTGGATGCGTTTGCTGTCCAGAATGAACTTTTCGCTTGACACGAATCAAAAGTTGTTTTACTTTCCGCAGGCAATTTAGCCCGCCTTCTTCGCCTATGACTTTTCACGACGCGGCATGGCCGCCCGACCTGAATGCCTTCCCTGTTCGGAAACCGTCTGGGTCCCCCTGTGGAGAAGGGGCCCAGGCGACCAGAAATCATACCGACCGTGAATCTCAGAAGGAGGTGATGTGGAGCCGAGCGAGGATGCACATCGTTTGTGGATGCATCCTACCGTCCCCGCCAACGGGGGAATGGATCGGTCAGGCGATGATTGGAGTTGAGGAGGGAGGGACATGGCCGACGAGAGATTGCCGAATCGGATAATGTTTCCTGTTCTCGGGATTATCATGAACCTCTGCATGGGGAACCTCTATGCGTGGAGCGTGTTCCGGATCCCCCTGCAGAAGGCGTATGGTTGGAGCGTCATGGAGGCGACGATTCCGTTCGCCATCTCGATCGCAGCGTTCGCGGTCGGGATGGTCGCGGCCGGCCGCTGGCAGGATAAGGCGGGGCCGAAGCCGGTCGCGGTCACCGGGGGGATTCTCCTCGGGGTGGGGTTTATCCTGTCGAGCTTCCTGGGAAGCACCCTGGCGGGTCTCTACATCACGTTTGGGGTGATCGTCGGTCTCGGGATCGGGTTCGCGTACGTGACGCCGATTGCCACCACCGTGAAGTGGTGGCCGGATAAGCGGGGCCTCATGACCGGCCTGGTGGTGATGGGCTTCGGCGCGGGGGCCATCATCGGTGGCATTGGCGGTCCCCTCCTGATCAACGCGGTGGGAGTCCTCACCACCTTCTTGATCTTCGGGGTGGTCTTTGGGATCCTGGTCGCTGGGTGCGGTTCTCTGCTCCGGAACCCGCCGGCCGGGTACAAGCCGGCAGGCTGGTCGCCGCCCGCGCCAGCTCCCGGCGCGAAGGTGGTAAAGTACGACTACTCAGCCGGAGAGATGGTAGCCACTATGCCTTTCTGGCTGCTGTGGCTGGGGTATCTGATCTCGGCTGGGGTCGGGCTCATCGTCATCTCGCAGGCCTCCCCGATTGGCCAGGAGGTGGCGAAGCTTACCCCCGTCGTGGCGGGCGGGGCGCTGACGATCCTGGCGGTCTTCAACGGCCTGGGACGACCGGGATTCGGGTGGATCTCTGATTCCATCGGGAGAAAGAATGCCTGGATGCTGGTCTTCGCCATGCACCTGGTCTCCCTGCTGTTCATCCTCCCGAATGCGACCACCTTCGGGACGTACGTCGTCGGACTCTGCCTGGTGGGGTTCGCGTTCGGGGGCACCCTGGCCCTGATGCCGGCGTTCACCGCCGACTACTTCGGGACCAAGGGCCTGGGGATCAACTACGGCTGGCTCTTCAGCGCCTATGGGGTGGCCGGCCTGGTCCTGACCCTGTTCGCCGCCCGGGTCCGGGCTGTTGCGGGCTCCTGGAACACCGTCTTCTGGTACCTGGTCATCGCGTGTGCCATCGGGTTGGTGTCGGCGGCCCTCGTGAAGGCGCCGACCCCGAAGGAGGCCGAGGCGAAGGCGTAACGCGGACGATTGGTCCGATAGAAGAGAGGCCGGTATTCCCGCGGCGCAGGGGGGTACCGGCCTTTTTCTATTCCCCTTCTCCCCCCTAGTTGTGTAGACTCCCCGAACCTGTAGCCACTTCCCCCGGTATTCTCGGTGCCCTTGACCTTGGTGTCTCGCAACCATTTGGTAGGCAAGGAGCGTAGGTCGCGGTGGAGCTGATCTGGCTGGTTCCCTTCTTCCCCCTCGCCGGGGCCGTCATCAATGGCCTCTTCGGCCAGTGGGTCATCCGGGATCGGGCGGACCGGATCGCCGTTCCGGCCGCCGGCCTCTCCTGCCTGTCGGCCCTCCTGATCTCCCTGCCAGTCTTTGCGGGTGGCGCCCGCGAGGTGATCCTGTACCCCTGGATCGCGGCGGGAGGATTCCAGGTCCCGGTGGGCTTTCTGGTGGACCCGCTCTCCACGGTGATGATGCTGACGGTCAGCGTGGTCGGGTTCCTCGGCCACGTGTATTCCGCCCGCTACATGCACGGGGATCCCGGCTATGCCCGGTACTTCACCTATCTCAACCTGTTCCTGTTCGCCATGTTGGTCCTGGTCCTGGCCAACAACTATCTGCTCCTGTTCGTGGGCTGGGAGGGGGTCGGGCTGTGCTCCTACCTGCTCATCGGTTTCTGGTACGAGCGGAAGAGCGGGACGGACGCCGCCAACAAGGCGTTCATCGTCAACCGGGTGGGGGATGCCGGGTTCCTCCTCGGGCTCTTCCTGATCTGGAGGACTTTTGGGAGTCTCGCCTTCGGCGAGGTCTTTGCGCGGGCGGAGGGACTGCTGGCGCCAGGATCCACCCTGGCCACGGTGATCACCCTGGCCCTGTTCGTGGGGGCCCTGGGGAAGAGCGCGCAGTTGCCCCTGTCCGTCTGGCTTCCCGATGCCATGGAGGGACCGACGCCGACCTCGGCCCTGATCCATGCGGCCACCATGGTGACGGCCGGAGTGTACATGGTGGCCCGATCCAGTCCCCTCTTCAGCCTGGCGCCCGACACCTCGTATCTCGTGGCGATCGTCGGCGCTCTCACAGCCGTCTTTGCCGCCAGCATCGGCTGCGTCCAGACAAACATCAAGCAGGTCATCGCCTACTCCACCATCACCCAACTGGGCTACATGTTCCTGGTGGCGGGGCTCGGGGCCTACGCCACCGCGATGTTCCACCTCTTCACCCATGCCTTCTTCAAGTCCCTCCTGTTCCTCGGGACCGGGTCGGTAATCCTGGCCCTGCACGGGGAACATGACATCCACCGGATGGGGGGGCTTGCGCCCCATATGCGGCTGACGGCCTATGCCTTCCTGATCGGGGCCCTCGCCAGCGCCGGGATCTTCCCCCTGGCCGGCTTCTGGTCCCAGAGCCAGATCCTCTCCGCCGCCTTCAATAGCGGCCGGTATTTCGTGTGGGTGTTGAGTCTCACGGCCGCCTTCCTCACCGCCTTTTACATGTTCCGCCTCTACTTGCTGACCTTTGGCGGCAGCTACCGGGGAGATCCCCAACGGCTCGGCATCATTCGGAAGGTCCCCGCGGACATGTGGATCCCCCTGGGAGTCCTGGCGCTCTTCACGCTGGTGGGGGGATTCGTCGGTGTGACGCCGGAGCACGGAGTCTTTCACGGGTTCCTGGGTCGTGACCTTCCGCAAGGCGGGCAGCGGGGCGCGGGCCTGCTCCCGATCCCCATCGGGCTGCTGCCGCTCGGCGTGGCATGCGCCGGGATCGGCCTGGCGTATCTGTCCTATGTCCAGTGGTGGGACCTGCCGGTACGCCTCCGGACGGTGTATGTTGTCCTTTTCCGGCGGTACTTCCTGGATGAGGTCTATTCCGCCATTTTCCTGGACGGGATTCGCCGCTTGTGCCACCTGCTCTGGACCCTGGATGCCCGGGTGATCGATGGCGCGGTGAACGGGGTGGTCTCCCTGGTGCGACGCTCCAGCGCGGCCGCATCCAGGTGGGACGAAACCGTGATCGATGGTGGGGTGAACGGGGCCGCGACCCTGGTAATCCACGCGGGGGCGGTCTCGGTTCGGGTCGATGAGAGGGTCGTGGACGGCGCCGTCAACACCGTCGCCGAGGTCGTCCTGGCCACCAGCGCGACCTCCGCGAGGACGGACCTGGGCCTGGTGGACGGAGCGGTGAACCGCATCGCCGATCTCGTGTGGGGAGCCGGAACCGTGTTTCGGCGCCTCCAGACCGGTGTGATTCAGAATTACCTCCTGGCCATGGTGGTTGGGATCTTCGTGATCGCTGTCCTGTTTCTGTTTTCCCGGTAGCGGGAAGTCGACCAATGTCTGAACCGACCGAAGGATCTATCCCCGTGATCATGGATCACGACGCAAGCGCGCGGCCCCCCGCCGCAGCGCCTCCGGAGGCGGAGCGGCAGCGCTTCCGGTGGCTGGATCTCCTTCGCGGCCGCGGGATGGCGGAAGAGCCAGCCCCCGGCATGGCCGAGCAGCAGCGCCTGCGGCTGCACGTCGCCACTGCGGGCAGGATCCTCTCCCCCAAGGGGCCGATCCACGGCTTCGTCGCCCAGAATCCCTTGCAGGGGCTGGAACACCTGCCCTTCCATCGGGCGGTCCGGGAGGCCCACCGGCTGCTGGGGGGCCGGGGGTATCTCTCCGGCGAGGCATTTCGTCGGCAGCTTGCCGGCGGCCGCATCACCTTGGACGACCTGCGCCGGGCCCTGGATGTTCACGTTCCCCACCTGACACGGCGGCCTGCCCTGGAAGCGCGCGGCACACGGGTGGAGCCGCGCGACGTCTGTCTCGCCCGGGTGCTCCATGGAATTTTCCCCTTGTCGCATGGGACGCTCCGCTGGCAGATGACGCATGCCAACGCCATGCGACGGTTGCGGCCGGAGGTGCCGCCCGCACTTCGGGCTGCGTTCCTGTCTCGCGCCGAGCGAGACCTTCGGGACGGCCTGCAGCGGGTGGGGGAGGAGTGGACGCTGGCGGAGTGGCTGGATACCCGGTTGGGCCTGGATCTGGTGGGAGCTATCCGAGCGGGCATCCGGGAGGTCCTGTGTGGCTCGACCCAGGGTCACGGCTCATCCCATGCGGGGAAGGGGCGGTCCTTGGGACCCTTCTGGGCGACGTGGCGGGCATCTGGAATCCGGTGGACGGCGTGGATCGCCAAGACGCCCGAGGCGCACGTCGACCGCTGCCTGGGGCGGCTGGGGATTCCAGCCGCCAGGCGAGAGGGCTACCTGCGGTGCATCCAGCGGCATCGCAGAACATTCGGCGGGCCGGAGGGGGAGGCGACCATTTCGGACGCGGAGTTTGCGGGGGTGTGGCTTCACCTGGAGCGGCAGCTCCTCCGCGAGGCAGCTCCCCGCCATCTGGGGGTCCCCGGGACCCTTCCCGCCATCCAGCGGCATTGCGAGCGGGACCTTGAGGGCTTCGCCGTCAGCGGCCTCTGGGCCGCGGCCCTGGGGATCCTGGGCCTCGGGAATCCCCTCTCTGTGGTGGAACAGGAGGCCCATGCCGGGGAGATCCTCCTGAATCGGGTGTTCGCCGTCGCCCGGGGCGGGGGCCTGAGCCACCATCCGCCGGAGGACGCCCACCCCCTCCACCTCCGGGATGGTGGGCAGGGTCGCGATGGTCTCCCCCCCGGGCGGGCGCGTGCGGATTTTCTCCGCCAGGCCCAGCAGGCCCTGGATCACGACATCCGCCGGATCGGCTCGGAGATGACCCTGGGAGAGTTCTGCCGGCGTCTGACCGGCACCCAGGTTCCCGGGCAGATCAACGACCTGATGATCCGGTGGACCGCCGCCTTTCTGGATGAGGGATTGGCCGGGTGGCCGATGCCCGAGCGTGGGCGGGGGTTCTATGAGGCCTGGCGAAGCCTGGCGAAGCGGGACCCGGCCGCCTGGTTCCTCGGGATCCGAGACGCCGCGACGAAAATCGGCCGGCTGCCGCCGGAGCCGGAAGATGCGGTGATCGCCATCCTCCGGGCCATGGGCATCCGCGAGGAGCACTGGGCGGAGTATCTCACCTTGCACCTGGCCGCCCTACCCGGATGGGCCGGCATGGTCCGGTGGCGCGAGTCCCATCCGGATTACGCGGAGCAGGCGCACCACCCCACCGGGCTGACCCACTACCTGGCCATTCGCCTGTTTTACGAGTTGGAAATCGTCTCGGCGCTGTGCCGAAGCGAGTGGGGGATCGAGGGGACGGTCCGCGCCCTTCATGCATACTTTCAGACTCATCCGGGCGAGTATTACGCGCGGACCCGCATCGCCCTGGGTGAGCTGCCCGATGCCTTGGGCAGCGGGATCGGGAGGACGAGCCAGGGGACGATCGTCCTGAACTGGAGTGCCGTCACGCATCCCGCCTACGGGGACATGGGGAAGATCCGGGGCTTGAGCCGGGCCGAGCAGTGGGACCGGCTCGGAGAGATGATCCATGTGTACCGCCAGGGCGGGGCGTCCTCCCCTGGCCATCTCCACGCGGTCTACCACGAGGCCTGGCGGCTGTTCCACCTCGCCCAGCTGGTCGGTCTCACGGGGGAGGACCTCCGCGCCCTCTCGGAGGCACAGGCCAGGGGCTGGCTCAACCTCCTGGACGAGCTCCCTCCCGATGCCCACGCGCCCATCTGGCTCCATGCCTACGAGACGCATTACCGGGACCGCCTCCTGGCCTCTCTTGCCAGCCATCCGCCGGCCATCCGGCGCGATGACCGCCCGCGCGCCCAGGTCGTCTTCTGTCTGGATGCGCGGGAGGAGGGCATTCGCCGTCACCTGGAGGCCCAGAGCCAGACCTACGAGACCCTGGGCACTGCAGGGTTCTTCAGCCTTCCCATGATCTACCGCTCCCTCGGGGATGGCAAACAGACGCTCTCCTGTCCCATCGTGATTCGGCCCCGGCACATGGTGCCCGAGATCCCCCGTCCCGATCAGGTCTCGCAGGAGGCTGTCCGCGAGGGGCGCGCGAAGTGGATGGAGGCCCTGCATGGTCTCTACCATCGCCTGGAGACCAATTTCGCCACGGCCTATTCCCTGATTGACCTTCTGGGTGTTCCGTTCGGGATCGCCGTGGCGGGGAGGACCTTGTTCCCCCACACGTGGCGCGCCCTGGCGGAGGCCGTCCACCACCGGTTGCTCCCCGCGGTCCGGACTGCACTCCGGCTGGAGAAGGACGGCACGAACGGGCCCCGCCCCGGTGAAGGCGCCCCCGAGGGCGCCCAAACGGCGGAGGCGCAGGCCGTGGGATTCTCGCCGGAGGAGCAGGCGGATGTCGTGGAAGCGCAGCTCCGCATGATCGGGCTGACGCGGGACTTCGCCCGCCTGATCGTCTTTTGCGGGCACGGTGCGACCACGCAGAACAATCCCTACGCGGCCGCCTATCACTGCGGGGCATGCGGCGGCAATCGGGGCGGGCCGAATGGCCGCGCCCTGGCCGCCATGGCCAACAGCCCGGCGGTGCGGGAACTGCTCCTCCGGCGGGGACTGCTCATTCCGGAGCACACCTGCTTTCTGGGCGCGGAGCACGACACCGCGGCCGACCGCATCACCTTTTTCGACACGGAGGATATCCCCCCCAGCCACCGGGAGGAGTTCCAGCGTCTGGCGCGGGACTGCCATCAGGCCGCGGCCCTGCATGCCCAGGAACGGTGCCGGCGCCTTCCTCGCGCGCCAAGAGATCCCACCCCGGCGGAGGCGCTCGACCACGTGCGCACCCGGACCCTGGACTGGGCCCAGGTGTATCCGGAGTGGGGGCATGCCACCTGCGCCCTGATGCTGATTGGGCGGCGGGACCTGACCCGAGGACTCTTCCTGGATCGGCGCGCCTACCTGCAGTCCTACGATCCCCAGCAGGATCCCGACGGGACCATCCTGGAGGAGATCATGGCCGCCTTCATCCCGGTGGTCCGGGGGATCAGCCTGGACTACTACTTCTCGGCCGTGGACAGCGGGATCACCGGCGTCCTGGGGGCGGGGACGAAAGCCCTCCACAACGTGGTGGGCCTCGTCGGCGTCATACAGGGGGCCGGCGGGGACCTCAAGACCGGACTCCCGGCCCAGGGCGTATTCCCGCTGCACGAGCCGATGCGGGTGCAGGTCATCGTCGAGGCGCGCCCGGGGCGCGTCGGCGCCATCGTCGAACGCCACAAGGTCCTGGAGAACGTCTTCAGGAATCAGTGGGCCCACCTGATCGCGTGGGATCCGGAGACGGGGCGGTTCGCAGGCTACCGGTCCGACGGGACGTGGGAGGAGCTGGCAATCGGGCAATGGGGCGATGGGGCAACCGGGAACCCCTGATTGCCTGATCGCCCCGTCTTCGACCTGGGGTTAGCGCGGGGGGTCCGGGCCCGGCCGTGATCCTGTCGGCCGGGTGTGGGTCGTGACCTCTTCGTAGAGGCGGGCGTCGTCGATGGTGAGGGCGGCCTGGGCGGCGAAGGTCTTGAGGAGGTGGAGCGTTTCCGTGGAGATCGGTGTTCGGGTGAACCGGTTGTCAGCCCCCAGGACCCCGATGGCCGTCCCCCGAACGATCAGGGGCACGATGGCGTAGCAGCGGGAGCGGAAGGCCCGGATCTCCGAGTAGGGGCGGGCCAGACGCCACTCCTCCGGGACGGGGGCTGCTCCATCCCACACAATATCCCGCCGCTCCAGGAAGGCCTTGGCGATGCCCCCGCCCTCCGGCCCGACGGGGACCGCGAGCGCCTCCAGCGGCTCCTCGGTGCCCAGGCTGGCCACGGCCGTGAGGCGCGTCCCGTCCGGGGTGGCCAGGAGGATGTTCATCCGGTCGAAGCCCAGGACCGTCTGGGCGCCCTTCAGGATGAGGTCGAGCCCCGCCTTGAGAGAGCGCTGCTCCTGCATGGCCAGGCCCAGCTCGTACAGCTCTTCCAGCCGCCGCTTGGAATCGGTCAAGGCGGCGTAGAAGCGGGCGTTCTCGATCTCGATAGCGGCTTCGGCGGCGAAGAGGCCGAGCAGGTCGTCATCCTCCTCGGTGAACTGCTGCCAGGTCCCCTCGTTGTTGACGGTGAGCACCCCCACCAGCCGATCGTGGTGCAGCATGGGCTCGGCGATCACGGCCGTGAAGCTGGCCCGCTCCAGGAAGAGGGAGCTGGCATAGGGCGAATTCGGGTAGTCGTTCACGATCATCCCTTGGCGCCGCTCCGCGACGATTCCCGGGATCTCCTCGCCGAGCCGGAGGCGCTTTCCCCGCGTCCACTCCCCGAGGGAGTAGTACGCCTGGGCGACAAGGAGTCGGGCCGTCTCATCCCAGAGGTAGACCGCACCCGACATGGCCCCGAGTAGGGCGGCCGCGCGCCGGGCCACCAGGCTCAGGAGGGCGGGGAGATCGCGTTCCCGGGCCAGTTCCAGGGTGACGGCGCGCAGGCGGTGGATCCGGTCGATGCGGGTTGCCAGTGCCCGCTCCGCCCGGGCGCGCTCCGTGACGTCGTGGGCCATGCTGCGGACGATGGGCTGGGCCAATCCCTGGGTGCGGAGGGAGTTGCGGTACTCCAGGATCCGTTCCTGCCCATCCCGGGTCAGGACCGTCATCAGCCCCTGGGAGTACCGTTCCTTCTGGACGGTGTCGAGGTAGGTGTCGAACATGGAGAGCACATTCGAGGGCAAAAAATCGCTCAGCTTGCGACCCACCAGGTCCTCCTGGTGCCAATAGCCCAGGAGGCGGGCCATGGCCGGGTTGACGCTCAGCAACCTCCCCTCCAGGTCATGGGTGCAGATGAGGTCTTCGCTGTGCTCCACCAGGTCCCGGTAGCGGTCCTCGCTCTCCCGCAACGCCGCCTCCGCCCGCTTGCGCTCTGTGATGTCCCGGGCAATCGTGGAGGCGCCGGTGATCTGACCCGTGGCATCCTTGATGGGCGAGACGGTGAGGGAGACGTGGATCGGCTGCCCGTCCTTCCGCATGCGGATGGTCTCCACGTGGTCCACCCGTTCTCCCCGCCGGATCTGCTCCAGGATGTGCCGTAGCTCGTCGGGATGGTCGGGCGGGACCAGGAGGGAGACCGACTGGCCGATCACCTCGGCGGCCGAGTAGCCGTAGATGCGCTCCGCCGCCGGGTTCCAGCTCGTGATGACACCGTCCAGGGTCTTGCCGATGATGGCATCATCCGAGGACTCCACGATGGCGGCCATCCGCGAGAGGGTCTCGCCGGCCCGCTTGAGTTCGCTCACCTGCCGGCGCAGGTCGCGCTCGCCCGCAACCGCCGCCGCGGCCCGCCGCCGCGCGGCGACGACGAGAGACGCCGCCAGCCCGAGGATGGCCGTCACCAGAAGGCCGACAAGCCATGGAAAGAATTGCATGCCCGGCGCCTCCTCGCGCGGCAAACATCCCTGACTCGGTTCGGGGACGAGGGATGAGTCTATATCCGTCCCATGGGCGGAGTAAAGCGCTTTTTCCGAATTGTCCTTGCCCCCCACTCCCGTGTCGAATACAGTGACCCTGTCATGGCCCAGGCGCAGCCCAAAAGTCCCAGGAGATCCCCGGACGAGCTTCGGACCCTCTGCACCAACCGCCAGGCCCGCCACGACTATCATCTCGAGGAGACCTACGAGGCAGGGATCGCCCTGCTGGGCAGCGAGGTGAAGTCCATTCGGGAGGGCCGGGCCAATCTCCGGGACAGCTACGCGGCCTTTCGGGAGGGGGAGCTGTTCCTCTACAACTGCCACGTCAGCCCCTATGCCCAGGCCAGCCGGTTCAACCCCGACCCGCGGCGTCCCCGCAAGCTCCTCCTGCGACGGGAGGAGATCCAGCGCCTCGTGGGGAAGGTGGAGGAGAAGGGCCTGACGCTCGTGCCCCTCAGCCTGTACCTCAAGGGCCGGCGGGTGAAGGTGGGGCTGGCCCTGGCGCGAGGGAAGAAGCAGTTTGACCGGCGGGAAGATGTCAAGCGGCGCGAGGCGGAGCGGGAGATCGCCCGCGCGGTCCGGTCGGCTACCCGTTGACATTCCTTCTGGCGCGGCGTAAACTTTGTTTGTGTCGTAGACTCACGGCTCACGTGTTCCGTCCTCAGAAAGGGGGTGCACCGGTTTCGACGGGGACACGGGGGCAAGGGTGGCATGCCGAGTCCCCACCGGCTCGTAAAAAGGTGGGAACACCACAACTGCCAACGCTGAGTTGGCCCTCGCTGCCTAACTAGCAGCGACGCCCTCCTTGCCTCGCCTGCCGGGTGAGGGCAGGGCGTCAGACAGGTAGGCTAAGCCGGCCGGTCCTGGCCCGGGAACGGCAGGCCGACAATCAACGGGCTGGCTGTCGAGAACCCCGCCGGCGGGGTCCCTTGACGGTGAGATGCAAAACGCCGGCTACGCATGTAGAGGCCCTTGCTGACAGGTTCTCGGACGGGGGTTCGACTCCCCCCACCTCCACCAGAGCGATCACGGGCCCCCCGGGGCCCGTTTTCGTTTGCAGCGTTCAATCCGGGCGGACGCCTGGGCCATCCCGACCCATGCCGCTTATCGAACACCCAAAGGGCGCCCGAATCTCGAATGACGAATGACGAAGGGTCGGGAAAGGTCAGCAGGAGGGAGAGGCGTGGCGAGCGTCGCACCAGAGGCCATCGAAGCCCTCGTCCAGGGACGGTACCGTGATCCATTCGCTGTCCTCGGACCCCATGCCATCCGCCAGGACGGCCGGCAAGCCGTGGTCGTTCGGGCCTTCCATCCCGACGCCACGCAGATGTTCGTGGTCCCCCGGGAAGCGGGGCTGCCCGACCAGCCGATGGTCCGAATCCACCCCGATGGGCTGTTCGAGGCAGTCATCCGCGACCGGCACGAGCCCTTCGCGTACCGGCTCCGGTGGACGGACGCGGCGGGCACCGCGGCGGAGGCGGAAGACCCGTATTGCTTCCCGTCAGCTTTGGGCGAGCTCGACCTGCATCTCATCGGCGAGGGCACCCACTACCGCGCGTACGAGAGGCTGGGCGCGCATCCCCTCACCCTGGAGGGGACGGCCGGCGTCCTCTTCGCGGTCTGGGCCCCCAACGCCGAACGGGTCAGCGTGGTAGGCGACTGGAACGGCTGGGACGGCCGGATCCACCCGATGCGCCTGCACCCCGGGAATGGAATCTGGGAGCTCTTCCTCCCGGGACTCGGCGCGGGGGCCCTGTACAAGTTCGAGGTCCTGCCCAAGTTTGGACCGCCCGTCCTCAAGGCGGACCCATACGCCTTCGCCTTCGAGGTCCCCCCCCGGACGGCCTCCGTGGTAACCGAGCTCACCTACACGTGGGACGACGCGGCTTGGATGGGAGCGCGGCGAAAGCGGCACGGCTTGGATGCCCCCATCGCCATCTACGAGGTGCACCTCGGCTCCTGGAAGCGGGTGCCCGAGGAGGAAAACCGACCCCTCACCTACCGGGAGCTGGCCAAGGAACTCCCTCCCTACGTGAAGGCGATGGGCTACACCCACGTGGAGCTCCTTCCCATCACCGAGCACCCGTACTATCCCTCTTGGGGATACCAGACCCTCGGGTACTACGCCCCGACCTGCCGGTACGGCAGTCCGCAGGACTTCATGTTCCTCGTGGACACCCTGCACCAGCACGGGATCGGCGTCATCCTGGACTGGGTCCCGGCCCACTTTCCCCAGGATCCCCACGGCCTCGTCTACTTCGACGGCACCCATCTATACGAACACGAGGACCCCCGCCTGCGGGAGCATCCGGACTGGGGGACCCGGGTCTTCAATTTTGGCCGGAACGAGGTGGCCAACTTCCTCATCGGCAGCGCGCTGTTCTGGCTGGACCGCTACCACATCGACGGATTGCGCCTGGACGCTGTGGCCTCCATGCTCTATCTGGATTACTCGCGCCAGCCGGGGACCTGGCATCCCAACAAGTACGGCGGCAACGAGAATCTGGAGGCCATCGCCTTCCTGAAGCGGCTGAACGAGGCCGTGTACCGGGAGCACCCGGACGTGATGACCATCGCCGAGGAGTCCACGGCTTGGCCGATGGTCTCGCGGCCGACCTACGTGGGGGGTCTCGGCTTTGGCTTCAAGTGGAACATGGGCTGGATGCACGATCTGCTCGAGTATATGGGGAAGGATCCGATCCACCGGAAGTACCATCACAGCAATCTGACCTTCGGCCTCCTGTACGCCTGGCACGAGAACTTCATTCTTTCCCTGTCCCACGACGAGGTGGTGCATGGCAAGGGATCCCTGCACCGCAAGATGCCGGGGGACGACTGGCAGAAGTTCGCCAACCTGCGGGTCTTCTACGCCTTCATGTACGGGCATCCCGGGAAGAAGCTGCTTTTCATGGGGGGAGAGTTCGGCCAGACGAACGAGTGGTACCATGACGTCAGCCTGGACTGGCACCTCCTGGAGATGGGACCCTATCACCGGGGGCTCCAGCGGCTGGTGCAGGACCTGAACCGGCTGTACCAGAGGGCGCCGGCCCTGCACGAGGTGGACTTCGATCCCAAAGGCTTCCAGTGGATCGACTGCACCGACTGGGAGGGAAGCGTGGTTTCCTTCATGCGCCGGGCCCGCAACCCCGCCAACTTCCTGGTCTTCGTCTGCAACTTCACACCGGTCGTTCGGCAGGGATACCGGATCGGGGTCCCGCATGGCGGCTTCTACCGAGAGCTCCTCAACACCGATGCCGGGCTCTACGGCGGCACCGACATCGGGAACGCCGGTGGGGTGGTGGCCGAGGCCGTTCCGCGGCACGGGCACGCCTACTCTCTGGAGCTCACCTTGCCTCCGCTCGCCGCCCTGATCCTCCAGCCCGAGGGCTGGGGATGAGGGATATGAGTGCCGAGGGACGGCGCGAGGCGTTGGACGGCGCCCTCTTGCTGTGTTATACAGGGCGGGCTGATTTTCCCGACGTCTCGCAGGCCTGATCGGATCGATTGAGATTCCGCGAGAGGACAGGCTGTGAAGGTCTTACGCATCATCCCCGAACGGTGCACCGGATGCATGCGCTGCGAGCTGGCCTGCTCCTACATGCAGACGGGCACGTTCCAGCCTGCCCGCTCGGTGATCCGCGTCTCCCCCTTCGAAGCCCACACCAGCTACGCCCCCTACACCTGCACCCAGTGCGCGGAGGCCTGGTGCATGACCGCCTGCCCCGTGGAGGCCATTTCCATCTCGCCCGTGGGGGCCAAGGTGGTCCTGGACGACCTATGCGTCGGGTGCAAGCTCTGCACCATCGCCTGTCCCTTCGGGACGATCTTCTACAAACCGGAGACGCGCAAGGCCTTCAAGTGCGACCTGTGCGGCGGGAGCCCCGCCTGCGTCGGGGCATGCCCCACGGCCGCGATCGAGTACGTAGAGGCCGAGACGGCCGACTGGCTGGGGACGTTCGCGGCCGAGCGCTCCGCTCGCCATCGGGAGTGGCAGTTTGCCGGCGTGGAGGCGCGGTGATGGCCAAGCGGCACGTGATCGTGGGCGGGGGAACCGCCGGTCTGAACGCCATCCTGGCCATCCGCGAGCACGACCGGGGCGCCTCGGAGATCAGCCTGGTCTCGGCCGAGCGGCCGTACTCCCGCATGGTGTTGCCGTACTACCTGGGCCGCGGCATCGCCGAGGCACACGTTTTCACCCTGTCGCCGGCGCGGTTGGCCCAGCTCAACGTCCGGACGCACCTGGGGCGCCGGGCGGTCGGCCTGGATACGGCCGCAGGCAAGCTCAGCCTGGACGACGGGACGGTCGTGGAGTACGACGACCTGCTGATCGCCACCGGCTCGTCGGCGGTCCGCCCAGCTGTCCCGGGGGCCGACGGGCCGGGCGTCCACAGTTTCTGGACGCTGGAGCAGGCGCGGGGCGTCGTGGCCGGCATCCGGGAGGGGACCCACGTCGTCCTGGTGGGAGCGGGGTTCATCGCCTTCACGATCCTGAATGCCATCCTGGCTTTGAAGGCGCGCCTCACCATCGTGGAGATTGCGCCCCGGATCCTGCCGCGGATGATCGACGAGACGGGGGCCCAGATGGTGGAGGAGTGGCTCGGGCGGCACGGGGTGGAGATCCGGGCCGGAGCCACCCTCACGGCCATCGAGGAGACCCAGGGGCGCCGCCGCCTGCGGTTCCGCGAGGGAGAGGACTTGGTGGCAGGTCTCGTCATCATGGCCACCGGGATCCGGCCGAACCTGGAGTGGTTGAACGGATCGGGGGTCCGGGTGAACCGCGGGGTCCTCGTGGACGACCACCTGCGGTCCAGCGTGGAGAACGTGTATGCCGCCGGGGACGTGGCCGAGGGGCGCGACCTGGTGACGGGAGAGCCGGCCGTCCACGCCATCGAGCCGACGGCCATGGAGCACGGGCGGGTGGTCGGCGCCAACATGGCCGGGCGGGACGTCGCCTACCGGGGAAGCCTGTTGATGAACATCGTGGAGGTCTGCCACCTGGACATCGCCAGCTTCGGCGCGTGGGACGACCCGGCGGCCGAGGCCTTCGCCGCGGTGCGGCCGGAGCGGTTCGCATACCGGAAGCTGCTCTGGCAGGGGGATCGGCTGACCGGAGCGATGATCCTGGGCAGGGCCGACGACATCTGGACCACCAACGACGTCGGGATGCTGAAAGGCTTGACCCAGGCCGGCAACGGCCTGGGGCCCTGGAAGGCGCATCTCGCCCGCAATCCCTTCGACGTGAAGACCGCCTTCATCGCGTCGGGAACGACGGGGCGGCTTCTGCCGGAGACGCTTCTGGGCCGGGCCTCGGTACCGGCCGGGTTCGTGGGATAAGGCGGGAGATCAATGCTGCGTGACACGATCATCAAACCATTGGCGATCGGAGTGAAGGAACCTGAGGGGGATCGGCATCTTCCCGGAGGATACGCGGGCCGGATCCTGCGGGTGGATCTGACCAGCGGGAGGATCTGGAGCAACCCCTGGAGCCCGGAGGAGATGCGCACGTATCTCGGCGGCGCGGCCCTCGGGGCCAAGATCCTGTGGAACGAGGTCCCCGCCGAAGTGGGCTGGGACCATCCGGAGAACCGGCTGATCCTGGCCACTGGGCCCCTGGCGGGCCTTCCGGTGTGGGGGACCGGGGGCCTCTCGGTCGTGACCCGCGGCGCGATGACCAACGGGGCCACCTCGACCCAGGCCAACGGGTTCTTCGGCGCCTGTCTCAAGTACTCGGGCTACGACGCCATCGTGATCCAAGGGGAGGCCTCCCGCTGGGTCTACCTCTATATCCACGACGAGATGGTGGAGATCCAGGACGCATCCCACCTCATGGGCAAGGACACGTGGGAAACGCAGGATGTCCTGCACGCGCACCACGGGCTCTCCGGGCACCAGATGAGCGTGTACAGCATTGGCCCCGCGGGGGAGAACCTGGTCCGCTTCGCCGCCATCGCCGGCGATTACGGCCACGTGGCCAGCAAGAACGGCTGCGGCGCCGTGATGGGGAAGAAGCGCCTCAAGGCCGTGGCGATCGTCCGGGGGACGAAGGCGCTCCGGGCGGCGGATCCCCGGGGCCTCTTCCAGGCGGCGGACGAGATCGCCCACGACCTCAAGACGAATCCGACCGCAAAGTCGCTCTACGAGTACGGGACGCTCTGGGGCGTGCTCACCCTGCACGGGCAAGGGGCCCTGCCTATCAAGAACTACACGACAAACCTTCCGCCCGAAGGGGCCGACATGTCGGTCTGGGAGGCGCCGAGCCTCCGCAAGGGATTCGACCACCGGGGTCACCAATGCAACGCCTGCGGCATGCACCACTGCCACATGCAGGTGATCCCGACGGGTCCCCACCGCGGCGAGCTGGTGGACGAGCCGGAGTACGAGGGGTGGGCCGGGGCGGGCTGGGCCATCGGCTGCACCGATCCGGTGGCCGTCTCCTGGCTGAACACCCAGGTGGACCGCGCCTGCGTGGACGTGAACGAGTTCGGATGGCTGGTCGGCTGGGTGATGGAATGCCAGGAGAAGGGCTATCTCACCCCGGGGCAGGTGGGCCTCACCCTCCGCTGGGGGGACGCCGAGAGCGCCGCCAAGCTTCTCCACCTGATCAATTATCGCCAGGGATTCGGGAACCTTCTGGCCGAGGGGGTCAAGCGCGCCGCCGAAACGGTCGGGGGGCCGGCCGCCGCCTGTGCCATCTATACGGGCAAGGGCGCCTCACCGCGGGGGCACGATCACCGGGCGCGCTGGGAGGAGATGCTGGACACCGCGACCAGCAGCACCGGCACCCTGGAGACGGGCCCGCCGGTGCATCCGACCGAATTTGGACTGCCCGCACGCATCAGCCCCTTCGATCCGGACGCGGTGGCAAGGAACGTGGGGAAGTTCCTCGGCCGGCGACACTTCGAGGATTCGCTGGGCGCGTGTATCTTCACCACGCGGACGCTGATGGAGAACATCTGCCGGGCGCTCTCCGCCGCCACCGGATGGGCGTACACGAAGGAGGAGGGGATGCTCCTCGGCCGCCGCACGGCGGCTCTCCTCCGGGCCTTCGATCTACGCTCTGGCCTGGGGCCGGAACTGGAGCGGCCGTCGCCCCGGTATGGCTCGGTGCCTGTGGACGGCCCGGCCAAGGGACAATCCGTGGAACCCCACTGGGAGCGCATGCTGGACGTCTGGTATGCGATGGTGGGGTACGACCGGAAGACCGGCCGTCCAAGGCCCGAAACTCTCAAAGTCCTTGGCTTGGAGGACCTCATCCCCGCTCTCTGGGAAACCGAAAGCCGACAGCGACAGGGATAGCGACAGCGACAGGGATCGGCGAGGGGATTCTTCCCGTGGAGTGCTTGACGTGTCCGAAGGCCGATCGGCGATCGGAAATCGTAAGTCGGAAATCGGTCATGTGACCGTCGAGGCCGTGGCCTGGGTGACCCAGTTCGTGGGCGGCGACGGCACCCGGCGGAAACTCTTCCAGGAGGCCGTGGCTCCGGGAGCTACGGTGCGGAGCGTTCTCCAGCAGGTGAGCGATCGGTTCCCGAAGCTCGACGAGGCCCTCTGGCAGCGTCCGGGCGGGGCGCTCGCGGAACACATCGAGGTCCTGGTGAATGACGCTGTCCTCGGCATTGGCCACGACCTGGACAGCCCCGTCCAGCCGGGCGACCGGATCACCCTCATCGGCCAGTACACGGGCGGGTAACCAGGTGGCGTTCTGACAAAAAAGCCCTCACCCGGTCACGGAAGACCGGGCGAGGGCAGGCTGGGTCGCCTGGGGGTTGCAGCCGATCGCTATGGGGTGCGGAGGATCTTCAGCGCCTCCTCGAGTACCTGTGTCGCTTCCGCGTGGTTGCCGGCCTTGTGCGGTGCCTCCCACCTGTCGATCAAGGCCTTGGCCTTTGCGTACTTCTCGGTGTTGCTGGATGTGCTGCTCAGCAGTTCGTTCGCCTGTTTAGCCAAGGCAGGGCACTTGCCGGCCCATGCCCCGCTGGCGGACAGAGCCACCGCCAGACCTGCCACTACCAGGATTCCTGCCAATCGCCTCATGGTTTCCCCTCCTCTTCAACGGGTGTGTGAAAGGTGCCGACACTCATAGGCGGTAACTCCCGGCACCGCCCAACGGTTCCCGGCGCCCTGGAGATTCCTTCCACGGCGGAATTGCGGGTCGGGGCTCGCCGGCGGTGCATCGGCGGGCGCTGCCGCGGTGTCCACCAGAAGGGTCCTCCAACAGGACAAACAGGCTGCTGGGGACTTGCAGGAGCAGCCGGGGATGCGATATGGTCCGGCGAATCGCAACGTAATTCTTAAGTCGGGGACGGTCCCCGCTCCCCTGCGAGGAGAATCATGCCCGCGGATGAGCTGGTCTTCCTGTCCGCCGCCGAGCTTGCCGCGGCGATCCGCGACCGGAAGATCTCTCCCGTGGACGTGGTGGACGCCGTTCTGAACCGGATCGAGCGCCTGAACATACGCCTCAACGCCTACGCTACGGTGTCGGCCGAGGCGGCCCGTCGCGAGGCAAAGGTTGCCGAGGCGGCCGTGATGCGCGGGGAACGGTTGGGGCCGCTCCATGGCGTGCCGGTCTCGGTGAAAGACCTGGTGATCACCCGCGGGGTCCGGACGACGTTTGGCTCCCGAATGTACGAAGCCCACGTCCCCGACGAGGACGCGCCCCTGGTGGAGCGGCTGCGGGGGGCCGGGGCCATCCTGGTGGGCAAGACCACGACGCCGGAGTTCGGGTGGAAAGGGGTGACCGACTCCCCCCTGTTCGGGATCAGTCGCAACCCGTGGAACCTGGGCCGCACGCCCGGGGGGAGTAGCGGGGGCGCGGCGGCCGCGGTGGCGGCCGGACTGGCCCCGCTCGCGGTGGGGACGGACGGCGGGGGCTCCATCCGGATCCCGGGAAGCTTCTGCGGCATCTACGGCCTGAAGCCCACCTACGGATTGATCCCCGTGTATCCTGCCAGCACGACAGGGACCCTGTCGCACGCCGGACCCATGACCCGCACGGTCAAGGATGCGGCCCTGATGCTCCAGGTGATGGCCGGACCCGACGATCGTGATCCCCTCTCATTTCCGTCCAGGGCGGAGAACTTCGTGACCGGGCTGGAGACCGGCATTCGCGGCCTGCGCGTCGCGTGGAGTCCCACCCTGGGCTACGCCGTCGTGGAGGCCGAGGTCCGGGCGGTCGTGGAAGCGGCGGTCAAGCGCTTCGGGGGCCTCGGGTGCCGGGTGGAGCAGGTGGACCATGTCTTCGAGGATCCGGATCCCATCTGGGCGACGCTCTTTTACACCGCCTTCGCGGCTCGGCTGCACGACGCGCTGGAGGAGTGGCGGGACCGCGTGGACCCGGGATTGGTGGAGATCGTCGAGGTCGGGCGACGGATCAGCGCCGTCGAGTTCGTCAAGGCGACCCTGGCCCGCGCCGCCTTCACCGAAACGGTCCGGAAGTTCTTCACGCGCTACGACCTCTTGCTCACGCCGACCCTGGCGGTGCCGCCCTTCGCCGTGGGATTGGGGCAGCCCCCCAGCCATGCGAAGGGCTCGCACCTGGCCTGGGTCGCCTTCACCTACCCCTTCAACCTGACGGGGCAGCCGGCGGCGACGGTGCCGTGCGGCTTCACGCGGGATGGGCTCCCCATCGGGCTCCAGATCGTGGGGCGCCGCCTGGAGGACGCCACGGTGCTCCGCGCCTCGGCGGCCTTCGAGGCCGTGGCGCCCTGGGCGGCGCGCCGGCCGCCGCAGGACTGAGCCCCCCTACCTTTACCTCTCCCCCATGCGGGGAGAGGAGAGGTGAGGGGGTATAGTTCTGGGCCCGCAAACTGGGTTCCATCACCGATTAGGCATCTGATGAGAGGAGATACCATGGGGCGCGATGCGATCCACATCCGAAAGCTGACTGCAGAGGACCTGACGGCGGTGACCCGCATTGACGAGAAGATCACCGGAAAGGACCGGCGGGACCTCTGGGCCAAGCGCCTGGACGCCTACGAGGGGATCCGGCCGCCTTGGGCCTGCCTGGTGGCAGAGTACGATAACCGGGTGGTCGGGTTCCTCTTCGGCTGGACCAGCGGGTGGGAGTTCGGCATCCGCGGCGAGGTCGGGTGGATCGACATCATCGGGGTGGACCCGGTGTATCGCGGGAAGGGCATCGGCCGCGCCCTGGTGGAGACCTTCATCGAGAACGCGCAGGAGCGGCGGGGGATCGAGCAGATCTTCACCCTGGTGGACCCCGAGGATGCCGAGATCAACCAGTTTTTCACCTCCCTGGGCTTCACCCCCGGCAAGATGAAGCACCTGCAGAAGCGCGTTGCCCCGTAGGGGTTTCCTGAACCAATACTGACCGCTCGGTTATCCCGCCCCCTGGAGTCACGTGCACAGGACGAACTCGATGATAGTGCAGGGCTGTATCTCCCGGGGCGGGTGAATCGGATCGACAGAGTCTCCTTCGAACTCCCGTCCCCGTATGGCTTTCCCGCACCCATCTACCTCTACCGTTGAATTTCTCGGCACTCCGGATGCAGTGGGAGGGCCGTGGATCGTCCCCGGCGGCGGGAGTGGGGCGGAGCGTCTCAGGCGCGCTCCGGGCTGAGACAATGCCGGATCGTGCGTCGTTCCGGAGTAAAAGGACGAAGGGTATCGCGGATGCGCTGGTTCGAAAGTCTGGAGGCCAAGCTCCTGGCCGCCGTGTGCGGCGTGGCCCTGGTCTCCATCGCCGTCTTCGCCTGGGTGAACATCCGCTACGAGCGGGCGGATCGGGTGGACCTCATGATCCGCGAGGCCAGCCAGTTCAGCGACACCGTCAAGCGCAGCACGCACTACGCCATGCTCCAGAACCGGTGGGAGGACGCCTTCCACATTATGAACACCATCGGCAAGCAGGAGGGCGTGGCCAAGGTCCGGGTCTTTAGCAAAGAGGGGCTCATCCTCTTCTCCACCGACCAGACTGAGGTGAAGAGGGTCGTGGACAAGCAGGCGGAGGCCTGCTACGCCTGCCACGCTGCCGAGCGTCCCTTGGAGCGCCTGGATCTGCCGGAGCGGACCCGCATCTTTCCCGGACCGGGGGGCCGTGTCCTGGGGATGATCACGCCCATCTATAACGAGCGGGGGTGTGCTGGGAGCGGTTGCCATCCCTCGCCGGAGGCCAAGCGGGTCCTGGGGGTCCTGGATATCACCATGTCCCTGGCCAAGGTGGACGAGGAGATCAGGGGGATCACGCAGCGCACCCTGGCCTTCGCCGGGACCACCATCCTCCTCCTGGCCATGATCCTGGCGGGGATCGTGCGGCGGGGCGTCGCACGCCCGGTGCGGGAGCTGGTGGAGGGGACCCGGCGGGTGGCCCACGGGGAGCTGACCCACCGGATCCCCGTGCGGACGGTGGACGAGATTGGCGTCCTGGCCGCCTCCTTCAACCGCATGACCGAGGCCCTGGGGAAGGCCCAGGGTGACCTGGACGCCCTGGTGGCGACCCTGGAGCAGCGCGTGGAGGAGCGGACCCGGGAGCTGCGCGAGGCGCAGGCCCAGCTCATCCAGACGGAGAAGCTGGCGTCTTTGGGGAAGCTTTCGGCCTCCATTGCCCACGAGATCAACAACCCGCTCTCCGGCATCCTGACCTATGCGAAGCTCCTCAGCCGGAAGCTGCGCCTCGGGCCGCCCGACGCCGAAGGGGTGCACACCGCCCTCCAGCAGCTCGCCGTGGTGGAGCGGGAGACGCAGCGCTGCGTGAGCATCGTCCGGAACCTCCTGGACTTCGCCCGCCCCCGCGAGCCGTCGTTCCAGCCGGTGGACCTCCGGAAGGCCGTGGACGAGGCCCTATCGCTCTTGGCCAACCGCCTGGGCATCCAGAACGTGGAGGTGACGCGGGAGTTCCAGCCGATCCCCACGGTGCGCGCCGACTTCGGCCAGCTCCGCCAGGCCATCGTGAACATCCTGATGAATGCCTGCGAGGCCATGCCCAAGGGGGGAACGTTGCGTGTGGTCACGCAGGAGGTGAGCCGGCCCGGCGACGGGATCGGCCAGACGCTCTCGCCAACGGGCAAGACCGGGTCGCCGGTCCGCTTCGCCGAGGTGGCCTTCAGCGACACCGGCCAGGGGATCGCGCCCGAACACCTGTCCAAGATCTTCGACCCGTTCTTCACCACGAAGGAAAAGGGGACGGGGCTGGGGCTCTCGGTGGTGTACGGGATCGTGGAAAAGCACGGCGGCAGGATCAGCGTGGACAGCCGGGTAGGCCAGGGCACCACGGTGACGCTCCGCTTCCCCGCGGCGGATCCCGGTGCCCCGGGCGCGACGTGAGGCGCCATGGCCGAGCCGGGAAACATCCTGCTCACCTGGATCGGTAAGGGCCCCGTGGACGAGGGGGTCCTGGAACGCGTGCGGCAGCGGGTGGAGGACGCCTTTGCCCTCCCCACGCAGGTCGCCGTGGTCAACGGGCCACCCGGGGACACCCTGGACGTGAAGCGGGGGCAGCACTCGTCCACCCGGATCCTGCGCTGGATCCTGACGGATCTACCGACCGGCGCGCAGAAAGTCCTGGGGATCACGGACGTGGACCTCTTCATTCCGGTCCTCACCTTCGTCTTCGGCGAGGCGCAGGTGGGCGGGCCAGCCGCCGTGGTGAGCACGGCCCGCCTGGGGCGCACCTTTGATGACAAGCCAGCCTCCCCCACCCAGGTGGAGGCGCGCCTCACCAAGGAGTGCCTGCACGAGCTGGGACACACCTTTGGCCTGGTGCACTGCGGGGCAGGGGCGTGCGTCATGTCGCGATCCAATTCGGTCCTGGATGTGGACCAGAAGCGGCCCGCCTTCTGCCGGGACTGCCGCCAGCGCCTGGAGGAGCTGATGCAGGAAAGGAACCGCTCATGAAACCCAAAGGCTTCATTTTGGTGGTGGATGACGAGGAGGTTGTCCGCGAATCGCTGGCGAGCTGGCTCACGGAGGACGGCTACCGGGTGGACACGGCGGCCGACGGGCCCGCGGCCCTGGCCAGGCTGGCGGAGCGAGGGTATGCCATCCTGCTGGTGGACCTGAAGATGCCCGGCATGGACGGCCTGGAGGTTCTGGCCAAGGCCCGAGCCATCCAGCCCGATGCCGCCGTGATCATCATGACCGCCTATGCCACCGTGGACACGGCCGTCCAGGCGATGAAGCAGGGGGCCTATGATTACCTGGTGAAACCCTTCGAGCCGGAAGAGCTCTCCATGATGGTGGGGAAGCTCACCAACGCGCAGACCCTCCAGCGGGAGAACGTCCTGCTCCGCAAGGCCCTGAAGCGCCAGTTCGAGTTCAAGGACATGGTGAGCAAGAGTCCCAAGATGGAGGCCGTCTTCGAGCTGGCCCGGATCGCGGCCAAGAGCCACTCCACCGTGCTCATCCTGGGAGAGAGCGGGACGGGCAAGGAGGTCCTGGCCCGGGCCATCCATGCCGAGAGTCCCCGCAAGGACGGCCCCTTCGTGGGTGTCTCCTGCGCTGCCCTGACCGAGACGCTTCTGGAAAGCGAGCTCTTCGGTCACGAGAGGGGGGCCTTCACCGGGGCCACGGGCGCCGCCCGGGGAAAATTCGAGATCGCAGCTCGCGGGACCCTGTTCCTGGACGAGATCGGGGATATCAGCCCCAAGCTGCAACTGGATCTCCTGCGGGTCCTGGACGCCCGGGAGTTCCGCCGGGTGGGGGGGACGCAGCTCATCAAGACCGACGTCCGGATCATCGCGGCGACCAACCGCGACTTGAAGAAGCTGGTGGAGCTGGGGACCTTCCGCGAGGACCTGTACTACCGCCTGAACGTGATCCCCGTGACCCTGCCTCCCCTGCGCGACCGCAAGGAGGATATCCCGCTCCTGGTGGAGCATTTCCTGGTCCAGTTCCGGGCGGAGATGCGGAAGCCGCTGGAGGGAGTCTCCAAGGAGGCCATGGAGATGCTCATGGCCCACCCCTGGCCAGGGAATGTCCGGGAGCTCCGGAACGTCCTGGAGCGGGGAGCCGTTCTGGCCCGGGGCCCGATTCTCACTCCCCTGGAATTGGACCTGGCCGCTCCTCAAACCCCTGGGGCGGCGCCGGCCGAGACACCGGAATCCCTCCGGGAGGCGGAGCGGCGACATATCGTCGCCGTGTTGAGGCAACACAGGTGGAACATCACGCATTCAGCGAAGACCCTGGGGATTGACCGTGTGACCCTGTACAACAAGATCAGGCGGTACCAGATTCACGAGGAGGAGTGACGCGGCCGTTGAGGACGGCAACAGCCCTGTCGAGTTCTTCAACGGTTGGCCAAGTCGCCGCAAGTCGGACACTTCGAGCGACACCGCCTCGGCGGTGTTGAATTTATCATCAGCGGGATTGCACATCTCCACACCCGCCCCCGATTCGTCCATTCCCCCAACCACCTGAAACCACACCATCTCCCGCCAAGGTCGCCCCCGGGCCTGTCCTGGCACTCGGCTTGATACACGCAGAGTGGGGAGACATCGCCTGGAGGATGGTGGAATGCGTTGCCCGTTCTTCGAGGAAGTTGTGGTGGCCTTTTGCCGGGCGTACCCGGTGAAGAAGATGGTGCCCAGTGACCGGATCCAGGCGCACTGCATTTGCACCAGCGAGACCTTTGACGACTGCCCGCTGTTTCGCGAGGTCATGGCCAGGCTGGACACTGCCAAGGCGGCCGAGGAGGCAGGTTCAGGGCCTTCGGCAAGTTAATGGGGATTGCGAGGAGAAGTGCGAAGGGGGTGTGATTCATGGTTGCCCTTTTGGTCGCCCTGACCGTCATCCTGCTCGTTTCACTGGATCTGTTGATCCGGTGGCGCTTCGCGCGCCGGGCACGGCCGGCCCCGGCGCAGGGCCCGGCGGCGGCCCAGGTCATGGATCTCCTCCTGCCCAGCCTGAGGCCGGAGCGCTTTACCCTCCCGGCCGGTCTCTTCTTCCATCCAGGGCACACCTGGGCCAACCTGCTCTTCTCAGGCCAGGTCAAGGTGGGGGTGGATGACTTCCTTCAGAAGCTGTTGGGTCGCATCGATACCCTCACCTTGCCGCCCCTCGGGACGGAGGTAAGGCAGGGCCGGCCGTTTGCCATGGTCCGCCAGGGCACACGGGCGGTGATCCTGAGGGCGCCCGTGGATGGGGTTGTGTGCGCCGTCAACGCTGAGCTGGTCAAGGCGCCCGGCCTGCTCAAGCGGGACCCGTACACCCGGGGCTGGCTGGTGGCGCTCAGGCCGACCAATCTCGTCGGAAATCTCTCCCGGCTGACGGTGGGCGAGCGCGCCCTGGCGTGGCTCAAGGGAGAGCTGGCCCGGCTGCAGGAGTTCCTGTACGTGGCCCTCACCCTCAAGCGAGACGCCCTGGTGGGAGCCACGGCCGCGGACGGCGGCCTCCTGGCCGACGGCCTGCTGGAGCACCTGGACGACGAGACCTGGGCGGAGTTTCACACCAGGTTTCTGAGGGAGTGAGCGTTCCCCTTGCTCCGTCGCGTCAGTCCGGAGCTTGCCCCAACGGGCCGGGCCGGGCTAGGAGGGGGCGGGGTGAGCGGCAGGAGCATCCGGATGACCGGAGGTTCAATCATGACGATCAGTCGGAGGGCCTTCCTGAAAATCGCCGGTGCCTCCGGCGCGGCCGGCGTCATAGGCTGGCCCGAGGAAGCCCGGGCGGTCCGGGAGGGTCCGCGTTGGGACGAGACCCCGGCAATGCTGGTTGACACCACCAAGTGCGTCGGATGTCGGGCCTGCGAGGCGGCCTGCGGCGAGGCGAACCGGCTGCCCGATCCCGCCAGGGCTGCGGGGGAGGACGTCTTTGCAGGGAAGCGCACGACCGATTCGCGGACCTACACCGTGGTGAATCGCTACCTCTCCCCGGGCAAGGGTGGGACCCGGCCGACGTTCGTCAAGACGCAGTGCATGCACTGTCTCCAGCCAGCCTGTGCCTCCGCCTGTTTGGTGAAGGCGCTGGAAAAGACACCCGAAGGGCCCATCCTGTATCACCCTGACCGGTGCATGGGCTGCCGCTACTGCATGGTGGCCTGCCCCTTCGGTGTGCCCAAGTTCGAGTACGAGAAGGCCGTGCCCTACATCCAAAAGTGCTCCTTCTGCCTTGAGCGCCTGGATCAGGGCAAGCTGCCGGCCTGTGCCCAGGTCTGTCCGGGCGGGGCCCTCCAGTTCGGCAAGCGGAAGGAGCTGCTGGAGATCGCCAAGAGCCGCATCTACCAGACCCCCGACCGGTATGTGCATCACATCTACGGGGAGCACGAGGTGGGCGGCACGGGCTGGCTCTACATCTCCCGGATCCCCTTCGAGCAGCTGGGGTTCCGGGTGGACCTCGGGATGAGGCCCTATCCGGAATTCACCTGGCCGTTCCTCTCGGCCGTCCCCTTCGTGCTCATGCTCTGGCCGCCCTTCCTCATGGGGCTCTACGCGTTTCGGAAGGGCAAGGGGGAGACTGCCCGGGGCGCGGCCGAGGGAGAAGGGGTGGAGACCCGCCATGAATGAGACCGTGCAGCGAACAGTCGCGACCCATTCCTGGGTGACGGAGAAGCTGCTCATGGGGCTCTCCCCGCGGGAATACGTGCGGGCGCTGGTCACGCCCGGGAACCTCGCGGCCGCCCTCATCCTCCTCGTCGGGCTTCCGGTGATCAGCTATCGCTTCCTGTATGGTCTGGGCGCGGTGACGAACCTCTCCCAAACGAATCCATGGGGTCTCTGGATCGGCCTGGATGTTCTCTGCGGCGTCGCCCTCGCAGCCGGGGGATACACCCTGGCCAGCAGCGTCTATCTCTTCGGACTCAAGGAGTATTCCCCCGTGCTCCGGCCGGCGATCCTGACCGGCTTTCTCGGGTACTTTTTTGTGGTGGTGGGGCTCCTGGTGGACCTGGGGCAGCCCTGGCGGATTCCCTACCCGGTGATCTACTCCTACGGGGTCACCTCGGTCATGTTCCTGGTGGCGTGGCACGTGTTCCTCTACCTCACGGTCCAGTTCCTGGAGTTCTGCCCCGCCATCCTGGAGTGGCTCGGCTGGAGGAACATCCGCCGCTGGGCCACGAGGCTGACCATCGGCGCCACCGTATTCGGCGTGATCCTGTCCACGCTTCACCAGTCCGCCCTCGGGGCCCTCTTCCTCATGGCGCCCACGAGGCTGCACCCCCTGTGGTACACCCCCTTCATCCCCATTTACTTCTTTATCTCCAGCCTCATCGCCGGGCTCAGCATGGTGATCGTGGAGAGCGCGCTCTCCCACAGGGTCTTCCGCGATCAAATCGACCCGCGGCGGCACCTGGAACTGGACGCCATCACCCTGGGCCTGGGGAAGGCGGCCTCCGTCGTTCTCTTCACCTACCTGTTCCTGAAGCTGCTGGGCATCGCTGACGGGGGGCACTGGGAGTTGCTCCGCACCCCCTTCGGTCGCTGGTTCCTTGTGGAGCTAATCGGTTTCGTCCTCTTGCCCTGCTTCCTCTTCGCCCACGGGGTCAGGGAGAAGAACGTGACGCTGGTCCGGGCCACGGCGGCGCTGGCTGTCCTTGGCATTGTTGTCAATAGGCTGAACGTATCTATCATTGCCTTCAACTGGGACGTGCCGGACCGCTATGTCCCGAGCGGGATGGAGGTCATCACCTCCATCACCATCATCACCCTGGGTATTCTGACGTTCCGCTGGATCGTGAACCGGATGCCCGTCCTTCGCGAGCACCCGGAGTATCGGGGGATCCACTGATGTCCCCTCTCCCTACCCCTCTCCCCCGGGCACCCCGCCGTTGGCGCGGTGGGGGGAGAGGGAAAGGGTGAGGGCGGGAGGATGCCATGATTCCTCACGACCTGTTGACGATGGCTTCCGCCAAAGCGATGGAGTACCTCATCGCCGTAGCCTTTCTTCTGCTCTTCATTCCCTTCTGGCGATTCGTGAACGCGGAGCGGGTCGCTGATCGGGTGGTCGTCTCGGAGGTTGCGAGGCGACGGGGTCGGGTCCTGGACTGGTTTCTGGTCCCCGACCACGTCTACTTTCATCCGGGCCACGCCTGGGCCAGGGTGGGGGATGGGGGCCTGGTGACTGTGGGCATGGACGATTTTGCCCAGAAGCTGGTGGGGGAAGTCTCCGCCATCAGCTTGCCGGAGGTGGGCGCACGGCTCAGCCAAGGCGAAAAGGCGTGGAGCCTTGTATCGGATTCGAAATCGGTGGGCATGTTGTCGCCGGTGGACGGGATGGTGGTGGCCGTGAATGAGCAGGTGGTCTCCTCCCCGGGGAAGGTGAACCTGGACCCCTACGGGGACGGCTGGCTCCTCCGGGTCCGGGTGCCGCGGCTCACGGCCAACCTCAAGCAGCTGCTTTCGGGGAACCTCGCCAAGCGGTGGATGGAGGAGGTGTGCGAAAACCTCAGGAGAATGATGGATCCCGATCTCGGCCGGGTGTACGCGGACGGTGGCTTGCCCATCCACGGAATGGCACGCGGTCTGAATCCAGCCAGGTGGGATGAGGTGGCCAGGACATTCTTCCTGACGTGAGGGAGAGATCATGATGGGTGGGCGACATCAGTGGATTCTTCAGACCGTGATCGTGACATTGGCCATTGCCTTCGCCAGCCTGGGGCCGGCCCAGACCCTGCCGAGGCTCCCCGTGGACTTTGCCTTCCCGCGGGGGGACGGCAGCCCCGGGCAGGTGACCTTCAGCCACCAGTCCCATGTGGACCCGAAGAGACCCGATTGCACGACATGTCACCCCGCCCTGTTCAAAATCTTGATCAAGGGGACGCCGGCCGAGGGCGGGCCCCTGGGTCATGCCGCGATGGAGCGCGGGAGGCAGTGCGGGGCCTGCCACGACGGCAAGGCCGCCTTCGGCCTGGACAACTGCCCGCTGTGTCATCGCGAAGGGTGAGAATCCAAGGTTCCCTCAGCTTTTCGGCGTTAACAGGTCTTTTTTATCGGAGGCGTCTCGTGGAGAGCCCTCGGAGGCGCTGCGCGCCGCGGGGTGGGACAGGGCCCTCTGGGACTTCTCGCCCCGCCGGGCGCGATCCGTCCAACGTTCCGTTGCGGTCCAGGGTCTCGCGTGGTCCCGCCTAACCCTTCAGGGCATAAGCCTTGGACCTCGGCTCAAGTCCCAGAAGGCCCCCCTGGCATCCGAATTGCTCACGTCCCCAATAGGGCTGGCGCGGCGGCGTCCCGGAGAGCGGGCGCGTCCGCCGTGTCCCAGCGACACCAGGCCATCAGGGGGGTCAAGCCAATGAGCGTCGGTCTCCTCTTCGACACGACCCGATGCATCGGCTGCGGCGCCTGCTCTGCCGCCTGCAAGGAGCAGAACAGACTGCCGCTGCCGATCGAGCCGACCTTGACCGCGTCCACCTGGACGGTCGTGCGGGAGCGCCAGGGGGTGAACGTCCGGAGCCTCTGCATGCATTGCCTGGAGCCAACCTGCGTCTCGGTCTGTCCCGTGGGCGCGCTGATCAAGACGGCAGGGGGCCCGGTGACATACGACGCGGCCAAGTGCATCGGCTGCCGCTACTGCATCATGGCCTGCCCCTTCGGCGTTCCCAAGTATCAGTGGGATCGGGCGATCCCCATTGTGGGGAAATGCATCCTCTGCCGCGAGCGGGTCGACGCGGGAATGCCCACTGCCTGCGCCTCGGCCTGCCCGACGGGAGCCACGCTGTTCGGCGAACGGGATGCCCTGGTCCGCGAGGCGCGCTCCCGTATTCAATCGGGACCCGCCCTCTATGTGAACCACCTCTTCGGCCTGGAGGAGGTGGGGGGCACCTCGGTCCTGATGCTCTCCAGCGTCCCATTCGAGGGGCTGGGCTTCAAGAACCCCCTGCCCAAACATCCTCTCCCAATGCTCACGTGGCAGGTCCTGTCCAAGATCCCAGACCTCGTCCTGATGGCGGGCGTGCTCCTCTACGGCATCCACTGGATCACCGCGCGCCGGGAGTACGTGCGGGCCGTCGCCGTGCGAGGGGACTCGCGCGGGCCGGCGGCCGCCTTCGCCGGGTGGCTCCGCTCCCTGTGGTGCCGGTTGTACCGGAGGGTGGTGCGGCCATGAATCACACGGCAACGATGGGCGTCCGCCTGAGCCGCATCGGCTTCTGGCAGGCGGCGTTCGGCCTGCTGCTGCTGGCGATGGGCGCGGTCACGGTGGTGCGCTTCACCCGGGGGCTGGGGGCGACCACCAACCTGAGCGACGCGTTCCCCTGGGGGCTCTGGATCGGGTTCGACGTCTTGTGTGGCGTCGGCCTGGCGGCGGGCGCCTTCACCCTGACGGCAGTCGTCCACCTCTTCAACCTCCGGCGATTCGAGCCGATCGTCCGCCCGACGGTGCTGACGGCCTTCCTCGGTTACCTGCTGGTGATCGCCGGGCTACTGTTCGACCTGGGCCAGCCCTGGCGGATCTGGCACGCCCTGATCTTCTGGAACCCGCGGTCGGTGATGTTCGAGGTAGCCTGGTGTGTGATGCTGTACACCACCGTCCTGGCCCTGGAGTTCGCCCCGGTGGTATTCGAGAGGTTTCGGCTGGAGAGGCCGCGACGGGTCCTCCGGGCGGTGACGACGCCCCTGGTGATCGTGGGCGTCATCCTGTCCACTCTCCACCAGTCCTCGTTGGGCTCCCTCTACCTGATCGTCCCGTTGAAGCTCCACCCCCTCTGGTACACCCCGCTGCTGCCGTTCCTCTTTTTCATCAGCGCCGTCGGGGCGGGCATCGGGATGGTGATTCTCGAATCCTACCTGAGCCAGCGGGCCTTCGGACGGCACCTGGAGATGGAGCTGCTGGAGCCGCTGGCCCGAGTGATGGTGGTGGTCCTGGGCGTCTACGGGCTGCTCAGGATTCGGGTGCTGCTTGAGAACGGCGGCATAGCGGAGCTGCGACATCCCGGGTACGAGGCCTGGATGTTCGTGCTGGAAATGGGGCTGGGGGTAATCCTGCCGGTCCTGCTTTTGGCCTTCGACCGTGTGCGGACCAGCCAGCGGGGGCTGGTAGCCGGGGCCTTCCTCGCGGTCCTCGGGTTCGTGATGAACCGACTGAACGTCAGCGTGACCGGCATGGAGGCGGCGGCGGGGGTGCGCTACGTGCCCTCGTGGATGGAGATCCTGGTCTCCCTGGGCCTGGTGGGCCTGGGCTTCGCCGCCTTCGCCCTGGCAGCCCGCTACCTCCCCATCTTCCCGGCAATGCGCGCCGCGCCGCGCGCGCGGGGGGAGGGCCTGCTGGGGCCATTCGAGGACTGAGGGGGCCGCATCCATGCGCACGCGGATCGGAACGCAGGTGATCCTGGGCGTCGGGCTCGTCACGGCCGTGACCATCGGGCTCGTGGCGGTCCTGATCATCCGGGCGCACGAGGCCGAGCTCATCGCGACCCTAAGCCGCAGCGCGGACCAATTGAGCGAGACGGTCAAGCGCAGCACCTACTACGACATGCTGGAGAACCGGCGGGACAGCCTTCACCGGGTCATCGAGACGATCGGCCGCCAAGAGGGGATCGAAAGGGTCCGCATCTTCAATAAGGACGGAGAGATCATGTTCTCTTCCGCCCCGGCGGAGATCGGGCGGTCCCTGGATAAGCGGGCCGAGGCCTGCTACGCCTGCCACGCGGTGGACCGCACCCTGGAGAAGCCGCCGATCCTGGAGCGGGTCCGGGTATTCCACGGGTCCAACGGGACGCGGGTATTGGGGATCGTCAACCCCATCCAGAACCAGCCGAACTGCTGGTCAGCAGCCTGCCATGCCCACACGGCAAAGCAGACCGTCCTGGGCGTGCTGGACGTGACCGTCTCCCTGGCCGAGGTGGACCGGCAGATCACCGCCGGCAAATGGCAGATCGTGGGTCTCGCCGCGGCCGCCATCGCCGCGAGCAGCCTGCTGCTCTGGTGGTTGAACCGGCGCCTAATCGTGCGGCCGGTGGAGGCCCTGGCGGCCGGGACACGGCGGGTGGCGGAAGGGGATCTCACCACTTCGATCCCGGTGAGTGCGAGGCATGAACTCGGGGACCTGGCCCGCGCCTTCAACGAGATGATGCGCCGCCTGGCGGAGACACAGCGCCAGCTCACCCAGGCAGACAAGCTGGCGTCCGTGGGGCGCCTGGCGGCCGGTGTGGCGCATGAGATCAACAACCCGCTGACGGGAGTCCTGACCTACGCCTCCTTGCTCCTGAAGCGGGCCGAGGGGAATCGGGAACTCAAGGAGGATCTGGAGGTCATTGTCCGGGAGACGAAGCGCTGCCGCGACATCGTGAAGGGGCTGCTGGACTTCGCCCGGGCGACGCCGCCGAAGAGCCAGCCGACCGACCTGAACGAGGTGGCGCGCCGCGCCGTGGCCGTGGTGATGAACCAGCTTGCCCTCAACCGCGTGGCCCTGACGCTGGAACTGGCGCCGGATTTACCTCCCGTGACGGCCGACCCCAACCAGATGCAGCAGATCCTGGTGAACCTGCTGGTGAATGCGGTCGACGCCATCGGTGAGGAGGGAGGAGCGATCACCGTCTCCACCCAGGCAGCGTCCGTCCCCCCGTGGGGCACGACACCGATCCGCAAGGCAACCTGCCCGACAGGCTGTGACCTCCTCGACCCGTGGGTGAAGATCGGCGGCATGCCGGCCATCCGCGTCAGCCGGAGTTGGGACGGACAGATCGCCACGCTGCACCTGGATCCGGTATATGGCCGCTTCAATCACCTGGCCAGCCAGCCCTCGCCGGACGGCCAGATATCCGTGTTCACCTGTCCGCGCTGCCGGGAGGTGCTCACGCTGCCCAGGGGTAGGTGTCCCCGCTGCCAGGCCCCGACCTTCGGCGTGCGCGCGCCCGAGGGGGACGTCATCCAGTTCTGCAGCCGGACCGGCTGCCACTGGGCCCGGTGGGAGGCGGCGGAGGCAAAGGGGCCACGCCCCTGCGTGGAGCTCACCGTCACGGACACGGGCGTCGGGATTCCCCCCGAGGATCTTGACCGTATCTTCGAGCCGTTCTTCAGCACGAAAGAAACCCGGGGCGCCGGGCTGGGGCTGGCCGTGACGTGGGGCATCGTCGAGGCGCACGGGGGAACGATCGACGTCGCGAGTGAGGTGGGCAAGGGCAGCCGATTCACGGTCCGCCTCCCCCTGAGGTCGGCCGCCTGAGACCGGTATGGGCTTGGGTCATGCTGGAGTCGTGGGACGTCCTGGTGATCGACGACGAGCCGGTGGTGCGGGAGGCGGTGGACCGGGTTCTCGCCGAGGAGGGGCTGCGCGTCGCGAAGGCGGCTGACGGCGCAGAGGGGTTGAGTCATCCGGCGCTCGCCACCTGCCGGCTGGTGATCCTGGACCTGATGCTCCCCGATCGGTCGGGCACCGAGGTGCTCCGGGTGTTGCAGGCCGCCAGGCCTCGCCTGCCCGTGGTGGTCATCACCGGCTACGCGATTCACGAGAAGACCAGCCGGGCGCTGGATGCCGGAGCAGTGGATTACCTGCCCAAGCCGTTCGAGGCCTCGGAGCTGTTGACCGTCGTGCGTCGGGCCTTGGAGGCCCGCGCCGGCGTCGCGGAGGAGAACCGAACATGACGGCGCTCATCGTTGTCCTGATGATCGTGGCCTTCGTGGTCATCGATGTGCTGATTCGCATAATCGTCCAGAGGACGGCCGCGGCCCGGGTCCGGCGTGAGCGCGAGGCCGTGCTCCAGACGGCGCTTCGCCTGGACTTCACCCACGAGGCGCCGAGCCTCAAACGGGTGGAGGTGCCCAACGCCGTGGCCCGGATCCTGGCCGTGGACGACGAGCCGGTGGTGTTGGACGCTTTTCGCAAGATCCTGGTCTTGGACGGGTTCAACGTGGACACGGTGGAGAGCGGCCCAGAGGCGCTGGGTCTGGTTCAGCGGCACGACTACGACTTCGTGTTCACCGACCTCAAGATGCCGGGGATGGACGGGGTGGAGGTGGTGAAGGCAGTCAAGCATCTTCGGCCGGACGTGGATGTGGCGGTGATCACCGGGTACGCCACCATCGAGTCGGCGGTCGAGACGATGAAGCATGGGGCGGTGGACTATGTGCAGAAGCCCTTCACCGGGGACGAGCTGTCGAACTTCGCGCGCCGCCTGCTGATCAAGCGCCAGGCCCGGCTGGAGGCCCTGCGCCGCCCCGAGGTGCGGGTGGTAGCGCCGGCCATGGCCGAGACGACACGCGGCCACGAGTTCTGTGTGGCGGGGGGAGCCTTCGTATCGGCGGGGCACGCCTGGGCCAGAATCGAGCTCGACGGCCAGGTGCGGGTCGGATTGGACGATTTCGCCCGCAAGGCGCTGGCCCCCATCGAGCACGTCGAGCTGCCAAAAATGGGAGAAACGGTTGCATGCGGGGAGCCGCTCTTCGCGGTAAGGCGCGGGGATCGGACCGCACACTTCGCCGCCCCGGTGGGCGGCCAAGTCATGCGGGTCAACGGGGCCCTCCTGGAGGAGCCGTCGCTGGTGAGCCAGAGCCCCTACCTGCGGGGCTGGGTCTGCCTCCTCCAGCCGACCGATCTGGCCGCAGACCTCCGGGCCCTGCGCATCGGGCAGCCGGTCGTGGCCTGGTACCAGGAGGAGATCGCCCGGCTGCGCGAGATGACCGGACCAGGCGCCGCCGGAACGCCGCTCGATGATTGGGCGGCCTTCGAGCGGACCTTCCTCCAGGCGGTCCAATCTAGCCTGCGTGAGGCTGGCTGAGCACGCGAAAGGAGGCGATGACGATGAGTCTGACGCGTCGGCAATTTCTGAACGTCTCTGGGGCGGCGACGGCGACGGGAGCCCTGGCAGGCCTTGGCCTGGACCTCACTGCCCTGAGGGCCCAGGCCCAGGTCCTCCGCACCCGCGAGGCCAAAGAGATTCCCACGGTTTGCATGTACTGCGCCGTGGGCTGCGGCCAGCTGGCGGCCGTGGAGGGCGGCCGGATCATCAACATCGAGGGCGATCCCGACCACCCCATCAACCAGGGGGCCCTGTGCTGCAAGGGCAACGCCGACATCCAGATCGTGTACAACGAGCGCCGGCCGATGCGCGCCTGGTACCGCCGGCCCCACGGGGAAACCTGGGAGCAGAGGCCGGTCGAGTGGGTCATGGAGCGGATCGCCCAGCGGATCAAGGAGACGCGGGATGCCACCTTCGTCGAGGTGGCCGACGGCGTCACCGTGAACCGCTGCGAGGGGATCGGCATCCTGGGCAGCGCCATCATCAACAACGAGGAGTGCTACCTGATTTCCAAGTTCGCCCGGGCCCTGGGGATCGTGTATCTCGAACACCAGGCCCGCATATGACACTCCCCGACGGTCGCCGGTCTGGCGGCCAGCTTCGGTCGGGGAGCCATGACGAATCACTGGATCGACATCGGCAACAGCGACGCCATCCTAATCATCGGCAGCAACGTTGCCGAGACCCATCCCATCGCCTTCAAATGGATCGCCGCGGCGCAAGACCGTGGCGCAACGGTCATCCATGTGGATCCCCGCTTCACCCGGACCTCGGCCAAGGCGGACATCCACTGCGCCCTCCGGCCCGGGACGGACATCGCCTTCATGGGCGGCCTGATCCGGTTTGCCATCGAAGAGAATCTCGTCAACCGCGAGTACGTCGCCGCCTACACCAACGGGCCGTACCTCGTCCATCCGGGCTTCGGGTTCAAGGACGGCCTCTTCAGCGGGTTCGACGAAGCCAACCGGCGGTACGACCGGACCACGTGGGCGTTCCAGCGCGGCCCCGACGGCCAGCCCCTGGCAGATCCGGCCCTGCAGCACCCCCACTGCGTCTTCCAACACCTCAGGCGGCACTATGCCCGCTACACCCCCGACATGGTCGCGGCGGTGACGGGCGTCCCCAGGGAGACCTTCCTGAAGGTGGCGCGGCTCTTCTGCGCCACCGGCGCTCCGGGGAAGGCCGGGACGATCCTCTACGCCATGGGGACGACCCATCACACGGTAGGGAGCCAGAACGTCCGGTGCCATACGATCCTGCAGCTCTTGCTGGGCAACATGGGCCTGGCGGGGGGCGGGATCAACGCTCTGCGGGGCCATGCCAACGTCCAGGGCTCGACCGACTTCGGGCTCCTCTACGGGAGCCTCCCCGGCTATCTCGCCCTGCCGCGACAGCAGGATCATCCGACGCTGGCCTCCTACCTGGAAAAGGAGACCCCCAAGGGCGGATTCGGCGTCAACAATCCCAAGTTCTTCATCAGCCTGCTCAAGGCCTGGTGGGGCGACAAGGCGGTCAAGGACAACGATTTCTGCTACGACTACCTGCCGAAAGTCTCCGGCGACTGCTCCTATCCTGCCATGTTCGAGGCCATGCTTGCCGGAAAGCTGAAGGGGCTGATCGTCATCGGGCAGAACCCGGCGATCTCGGGTGCCAACGTCGGGATGGAGCGGAAGGCCTTGGGCGAACTCGACTGGCTGGTGGTCCGCGACCTGTTCCCGACGGAGACGGCCAGCTTCTGGAACGCGCCCGGAGTGGATCCTACCGCTATCAAGACCGAGGTGTTCCTGACCCCGGCTTCGACCTACCTGGAAAAAGATGGCAGCGTCACCAACAGCGGTCGCTGGATCCAGTGGCGCTACCGGGTGACCGAGCCATTGGGCGCCGCCCGCTCCGACGGCTGGTTCATCAACAATCTGGTGCTCCGCTTGAAGCGGCTATACGTCGGGAGCCTGCAGGGCAAGGACCGCCCGGTCCTCGACCTGCACTGGGGCTACGGGGAGGACCGGCCCGACGTGGACCGCATCGCCCGCGAGGTGAACGGGTACTACTGGGTGGACCGGAAGCAGGTCCGGAATTTCACCGCGCTCAAGGATGACGGCTCCACCGCCTGCGGGAACTGGATCATGTCCGGCTTCTACTTCGAGGAGAACCGGGCCAAGGCCCGCAAGGTCGAGCTCGAGGGCATCGGCGCCCACCTGGGCTGGGCCTATGCCTGGCCGCTGAACCGCCGGATCCTCTACAATCGCGCCTCCGCGCGACCCACCGGGGAGCCCTGGGATCCGGACCGGATCGTCATGCGCTGGGACCCGGTGGCGGGCCGGTGGGTGGGCAACGACATCCCGGACTTCCGGGCGGATCTGGCACCCAGCGCGCCCGGGGGGCAGAACCCGTTCATCATGCGACCGGATGGCAAGGGGGCGCTCTTTGCGCCGCTGGCCGAGGGGCCGTTCCCGGAGCACTACGAGCCCTTCGAGTCGCCGGTGAGCAATCTGCTGTCGAAGGTGCAGCGGAATCCCCTGGTTCGCCTCAAGGTGGCCGACTGGAACACGCTGGGGGATGCCAAGCAGTTCCCCATCGTGGCCACCACCTACCGCCTGGCGGAGCATCATCACGCCACGACCCGGTATCTCACCTGGCTGGTGGAGATGATGCCCAACATGTTCGTGGAGATTGGTCGCGAGCTGGCCGAGGAGAAGGGCATCAAGAATGGAGAGGTGTGTACCGTCGTCTCCGCCCGGGGCCAGATCCGGGCCGTGGCCTGCGTCACCGATCGCCTGAAGCCCTACACCCTGGACGGGCGGACGGTTCATCAGGTCGGCCTGCCCTGGCACTGGGGCTTCATCGGGATCTCCCGGGGGGATTCCGCCAACCTGCTCACACCGCACGTGGGGGACGCCAACACCCAGATCCCCGAGTTCAAGGCGTTCCTGTGCGACATCCGGCGAGGAGGGTGATGCGTCATGGCCGAAATGGCGATCCTGATTGACGTCAGCCGCTGCACCGCCTGCCGGGCGTGCCAGGTGGCGTGCAAGGAGTGGAACCAGTTGCCCGGCGAGGCCACCACCTTCGCCGGCAGCTATCAGAACCCGCCGGAGCTGTCGGCCACCACCTGGACCCTGGTCCAATTCCGCGAGAGTGCGGATGGGAACGGACTGCAATGGCGCTTCCGCAAGGCCCAGTGCATGCACTGCACCGACGCCATCTGCCACGCCGTCTGCCCGAATGATGCGGTGACCAAATATCCGGAAGGCAATGTGGTGATCAATCCGGAGCGCTGCCAGGGATGCCTCCGCTGCGTGGAGAGCTGTCCCTTCCAGGTCCCGCAGCTCAACCCCGCGACGAAGAAGACCGCCAAGTGTCGCGGCTGCGTGGATCGGGTGATGAACGGCCTGCCCCCGGCCTGCGTCAAAACCTGCACCTCGGGGGCCCTGCGGTACGGGTTGCGGGCGCGCCTGCTGCGGGAGGCCAGGGCGCGGCGCGACCGCCACTTCCCCAGCGGCGTGGTCTACGGAGAGCGCGAGATGGGGGGGCTCCACGTCCTGTATCTTCTGCCCGACCGACCGGCGCTCTACGGGCTACCCGAGGGGCTGGCGGGTTCTGCGGTGCTCGGGGCGACACTGGCTCGTGTGACCCGCTTCGCGCTGAGCCCCCGCGGCTGGCCGCGGAAGTGAAAATGGAAAGTGGCCGGTTGTCGGTAGTCTCCGCCCATGGCGGATCGGTTTGCGTTGGGGGGGTGGTGTGAGCTTCTTGGACCGGTTGCAGGAGATCCACCGGATCGTCCGCGACGCCCGGGCGGACGTCGAGCCGGTCCGCTTGGATCCGGCGTCGGCCCGAGCGCGCCTGCAGGCGGGGCAGCCGCTGCTCAGCGGAATGTCGGTGCCTGTGGATGCCCGGGCGGCCGGACGGATCCTGGACGAGATCTGCGGGATCCTGGGCACGCCCGAGGCAGTCCACCTCCGGGCTGCGGCAAAGGAGCGGCCCATCCCATTCCAGGCGGTGGCGGAGGCCGTCGTGGCCGGCCAGGATCCAAGGTTCGAGGAGGGAGGCGTCCCCCCCGAGTTTACGGCCTTCGTGCTTCTGGCCTCCCTCCGTCCCAGCTTCCGTCGCCATGCAGAGTACCTCCGGCCCCTGGCGGAGGAGGCGCCGTGGGACCGGCCCACCTGCCCGATCTGCGGTTCGGTGCCGGCGCTGGCCGAATTGCGCGGCGAACCGGGCCGGCGGTACCTGCGCTGCGCCCTCTGCGAGGGTGCATGGCGCGTCCCGCGCCTCCGCTGTCCCGTGTGTGGCACGACGGATCACACGCAGCTCCGGTTTCTCCGGATCGAGCATGACCTGGAAATGCGTCTGGATCTGTGCGAGGCCTGCCGACGCTATCTCAAGACGCGAATCTTGCCGGGGGGCGAGGCCGAGACAGACCCCTTCGGGCGGGACCTCGCGACGCTGCACCTGGATGTCCTGGCGCGGGAGCAAGGGTACATAGGCGCCTCCCAACCGGCGAGCCTGTCGGCGACCTGCAGTCAAATGCAGCATGCCTCCCGCGCCGATCGTTCACGCGCCGATCCCACCCCCACCTCGGGCTGCCGGCCTCGCCCCGGACAAGTCCCTTGACAAATTCCCGAGCCTGGGAGAGCGTTACCCCCGCGCCCGCTGCCTGCCGTGGAGGCTGTGCGTGAAGATCACCTCGGTCGAGACGTTCCTGCTGCGATTTGCCGTGGATCCGTACCGATACGGCGCCTCGTCCAAGGGTTGGATTCGTGATCGCAGCTCGCTTTTGGTCCGGGTGAGGACCGACGCGGGCGTGGAGGGCTGGGGGGAAGGGGGCCAGACGGGGCCGCCCGAGCTCACCAAGGTCGTGGTGGATCACAGCCTGGCACCCCTCGTCGTGGGCGAGGACCCCTTCGCCTCGACCATGCTCTGGGAGCGGCTGTACGACGTCACGCGGGACTACGGCCAGAAAGGCGTGGTGATCGGAGCCATCAGCGGCGTGGACATCGCCCTCTGGGACTTGAAGGGTCGGGCCCTGGGCGTCCCGGTGTACACGCTCTTGGGCGGGCCATTCCGGGACCGGGTGGTCCCCTACGCCACCGGGATGTACGTGAAGCACGGCCGGGACCGGGCGGACCAGTTCCGCATCCTGCAAGAGGAGGCCAAAGGGTACGCCGCCCAGGGCTTCTCGGCCATGAAGATGAAGGTGGGGTTCTTCTCGCCGAGAGAGGACATTGCCCTGGTCGGGGCCGTCCGGGACGCCATCGGGCCGGCCATTCACCTCGCGGTGGATGCCAATCACGCCTATAACGCCTACACGGCCATCCAGATCGGCCGCGCCATCGAGCCGCACCGGATCGCGTGGTTCGAGGAGCCGGTCCCGCCGGAGGACCTCCAGGGCTACCTGCAGGTGAAGGCCGGGGTGAACATCCCCATCAGCGGCGGCGAGGTCGAATACACCTCGTTCGGGGCGCGGGAGCTGATCGCGCGGCGGGCGGTGGACATCATCCAGCCCGACACCTGCGGGTGCGGCGGCATCACGGAGTGCTGGCGCATCGCGGCCCTGGCGCGCGCCCATGGCGTCCAGTATTTCCCCCACGTGTGGGGCTCGGTGGTGGGCCTGGCGGCGTCGCTCCATCTCTTGGCCGCCTTGCCCCCCTGCCCGCCGACGGGGAATCCCGCGCCGTACTATCAGGAGCCGCTCCTGGAGTTCGACCGGAATCCCAGCCCGCTTCGCGACGAGCTCTCCGCCGAGCCGATCCGGTTCGAGCACGGGGTCGTGCGGGTCCCCCAGGGGCCGGGCCTGGGGATCACCATCAACCCCGAAGTACTGAAACAGTATCGAGTCGCCTGACCATGGCAATGCAAAACCGACAACCGACAACCGAAAACCGGCCAATGGTCGGATGTCAGTTGTCGGTTGTCAGTTTCAAAATGAGTCTTTGAGTTATGCGAAAGGAGACTGGGGATGCGGCTGGTGACCTTTGAGTTTCAAGGGAGGACCCGTCTGGGAGTGGAGCAGGACGGGCAGGTGGTGGACCTCAACCGGGGGTACGCCCTGCTCCTGGCGACGCGAGGCGTGGCGGACTTTCAGGCCCAGGCGGATCGGGAGCTGCCCGCGGACATGCGCGGGTTCCTGGATCTCTGGGACCAGGGCCTGCCCCGAGCCATGGAGGTCCTGGCCCTGGCCAGGGGGCTGCGAGGGACCGGCGGACCGCTGGCCCAGGCGGTGATCCACCCGCTCCAGTCGGTGCGGCTGCGCGCCCCCATCCTGAACCCGCGCAAGATCATCTGCCTGGGCCTGAACTACCGGGACCACGCCCAGGAGACCAAGGCGGAGATCCCCACGGAGCCCATCCTGTTCTCCAAGTATGCCACCGCCATCATCGGCCCGGAGGATCCGATCCTGCTGCCCAGGGTATCCAAGGAGGTGGACTACGAGGCCGAGCTGACCTTCCTCATCGCCCGGAGGGGGCGGCATATCCCGAAGGCGCAGGCACTGGACTACGTGGCCGGCTACACCATCATGCACGACGTGAGCGCCCGGGACTACCAGATCCGCAAACCGGGGGGGCAGTGGATGTCCGGCAAGACCTTTGACACCTTCGCCCCCCTGGGTCCCGCCCTGGTCACCCAGGAGGATATCCCGGACCCGCACGTCCTGGACATCTCCTGTACGGTGAGTGGCGAGCGGCTGCAGTCCTCGAATACCAAGCACCTGATCTTCTCCGTCCCGGACATCGTGGCCTACTGCTCGCACATCTTCACCCTGGAGCCCGGGGACGTGATCGCCACCGGCACGCCCGGCGGGGTGGGATTCGCCCGCAAGCCGCCTCGCTTCCTCACGGATGGCGACGTGGTGGTAATCGAAATCCAGGGCGTTGGGGCCCTGCGGAACCCGGTGCGAAGCGACCCCAGGTGATTCCGCTCCTCGCCGATCTGGATTGGATGCGCAGGCAGATCGAAGTGACATTTCCCGGCTTTCAGGAATTCAAGCGGCCCGGCCTGGATCCGGAATAAAACATGCGGATGGGGGTTGACGTCTCCCCCCTGCGGCCTATCTTCTTAGTTAAGAGGTCGTCACGTCCAATGCCGTGAAGGAAGGAGGTGAAGAGTTCAAAGGTGGCCGGACGAGGGGGGGTGACAGACATGGCGGGCATCCCTGCGAAGTGCCTCGATTGCGGGCAGATCCTCCACTACGACGGCGGCAAGTGCATGTATTTCTGTCCCGAGTGTGAGCCCAAAAAGGCGGAGGCGACAACGGTCAAGGAACTGAAAAAGGCTGCGTGATCATGACAACGGAACCTGCTCCATGAGGCAGGCATCGGCACTCGCTGATGCCTGCCGATTTTTTTTGCAGTATAGAATGGCTCAGCGCCGGGGGATCATCGGCCGTTGGATCCCTGGCGAGGGCGGCCGGCCGAAACAGCAGGGTGAGACCGGCTTCACGATGGGGGGTTTCGGCGGAACCACCGGGATGGGACAGCAGGGCGGGAACAGGACACCCGGCCCGACAAAGGGCTGGAGGGGGAAATAATACGAGGAGAGCCCGACGAAATCGGATAGTTGGGGACGCCAGCGGCCGTCCTCGTAGTAAAACAGGAAGGATCGGACCAGGGATCGCGTCGTGTTGGTCCCGGGGTCCTCGAGGCCGATTCGGGCCAGCACAGCGGCGGTCTCGGGTGAGGTGGCGGTGACCTGCAAGTCCTCGATCCGTCGTCCGGCCGCGGGCCTGGCCTTTCCCCGTTCCATGAGGTCCGCAAATTCAGTCTGGCTCATGTAATAGCGACGTTGGCTGCTCGACAGCTCCCAGAGCCGCCAGAACTGCTTGTAGGCCCACAGCTCCATCGCCTCCCGGAAGGCAGATTCCACGCCCCGGGCAATCATGTCGGCTGGGGTGACCGCGAGAGAGCCAGCCACGGGGCCGAGCAGTGTCACCGACAGCGCGAAGAGGGCCGCGGCGATCCTGGACACGCGCGTTACCTTTCCCGGGGATTCCACCGCCTGGAGACCGGACCCCGGAGCGATGGCCCAGTCTAGCAAGGGACGGGAGCCGGCGCAACCCGGGGCGGCCCTCCCGGGCGGGGAGTGGCTTTCCGGTTGACACCCGCCCACGCCTTCGGTAGTGTCCCGGCACGGTCGTGGAGGGGAAACGAGATGCCCCCTGAGTACGCCACCCGTCGCCAACATGCCCGCTTGACCTTCAGCGCGCCGGTGTCCGGGGCTATCACGTCAAGCCACATCGTCAACGTTCTGGATCTGAGCCTCGGCGGCGCGCGCGTGGAACATACCATCATCCTCCGTCCCGGGAGCAGCTGTTACATCCGCGTGCCCCTCAGCGAGAGGGTGCTCACCGTGAACTGTCGCATCGTCTGGTCCAAGGCGATTGGCCGGACCGAAGGCGAGACGGGAGAGACCGGCCTCTTGTACCACAGCGGCGTGCAGTTCGGCGCGATGGCCCAGGCCACGCGGAACCAGTTGGCGGCCTACCTGCAAAGCAAGGGGGGGTAGTCCCCCTCCCACACCACCACCCGGTTCTCCGGGACCCTAGCCTTCCCGAATCCCCGCCGCCCGTCGGAAAGACTCCTCCATCGTTTCCGTGTGTTTCGCTTGACGCCGGTTTCCACACTTTGCTATAAAACACCCATGGGTCTTGCTAGATGAATGCGGTCAATCTGATCCTCCAGGCCGGGGTCGTTGCCAAGGCCGTCCTTATCCTCCTGCTCTTCTTCTCCCTGGCATGTTGGACGATCATCTTCCTGAAGCTGCGTGCCTTCGGCCGCGCCGACAAACAGGATGAGCGATTCCTCCGGCTCTTCCGCGAGGGGAAAGGTTTTCAGGCCACCTACGAGGAGTCCCGGCGTCTCCCCCAGAGCCCCCTGGCCGCCCTGTTCCGGGAAGGTCACCGGGAGCTCAGCTATGCCATCAAGGACAACCCCGCACCACGGGGAGGGTCCGCCTCCCACGAGACCGCGACCCGAAGCGTGGAGGCCCCGCCCGAGGATCTCCTGGCGCGGCTCTCGCGCGCCCTTCGCCATGCCAGCCTGCGGGAGATCTCCGGGTTGGAGCGCCTGCTGATCTTCCTCGCGACGACGGGGAACGTCACCCCCTTCATCGGCCTGTTCGGGACGGTGTGGGGGATCATGGATGCCTTCCACAGCATCGGGATGACGGGGTCGGCCAACTTGGGGGCGGTGGCGCCCGGCATTGCCGAAGCGCTGATCACCACGGCCGCAGGATTAGCCACGGCGATCCCTGGGGTCATCGCGTACAACTACTTCCTGAACCGGATCAAGGGGGCGGCCACGCGGATGGATCTCTTCGCGCTGGAATTCCTCGGGATGGCAGAGCGGATGCTCAGCCGAGCGGCCCGCCCCTGACGGGCGCCCGCGGTCGGCGGTCGCACGCGGATACGGTCAGCCTCCATGGCGATGAAGAGCCTGGATGTCGGAAACGAGACGCGGCTGGGACCCGCCCTGGCGGACATCAATGTCACGCCCTTCGTGGACGTGGTCCTGGTCCTGCTCATCATCTTCCTGATCACCGCGCCCATGTTGCTGGGCGGGATCGACGTCCGGGTCCCCAAGACGGAGACCCGGAACATCCAACCCGAGGAGCGACTGGTCCTCACCGTCACGAAGGACCGGGGCGTGTTCCTGGATAATCAGCCGATCAGCCTGGACCGTTTGTCCAAGGTGCTATCCGGCATGGTGAAGCGAAATCCCAAGGCGGCCGTGTTCCTCAAGGCGGACGAGGCGGTCGCCTATGGGATCGTCATGAAGGTGATGGACGTGATCAAGAAGGCCGGAGTGGATCGGGTGGGCATGGTGACCGAGCCGATTCGCCCGGGAGGGGGTTGAGCCATGGTGGCCGCGGCCGACCGGTTCTTCGTGCGAAGGCCCAAGCCCCGGGAGGTGTGGTTGACCCTTGGGCTCTCGGTCCTGCTCCACGGGCTGCTCGGCGCGGGGATCATCCTGGTGCCCCACTTCCAGATGGGCACCTACATCCGGGTTCCGGTCACGTACACGGTGAACCTTGTGGATGTGCCCCCGGGCGAGCGGACCCCGGCACCGGCCCCCGGCCCTGCCGGTGCTGCCACCCTAGCGCCGGCGCCGGCTCCTCCCGTGGTGGTCCCGCGGCCGGCACCGGCCCCGGTGCCAGCCGAGGAGCTGACGCTGCCGGGACGCCAGAGGATGCGGAAGGCCCCGGCGACGACCGAGCCGACCTTGCGGCCGCCCTCGGTGACCGGGCGGGAGACGCTTGGCCCGGTGCCTTCACCGCCCGCCCCGATCGCACCTGTCGCTCCGACGGCGCCGGCACCAGTATCGGCGCCGCCGATTGCGTCGAAAAGCACCGGCACCGGCCCCGGTGCCGACGTCGGGAAGGCGAGCGGCGTGGAGGTGGCCGGGTCGGGCTCCGGTCCCGGCTCCAGCGGAAGTGTCCTGGCGTCTTACCTTACCCTGGTGGATTGGAAGATTCAGCAGAACTGGGTGCCCATGGGTGTCGCGGCGAGCCCGGAGACCGTCGTGGTGGTTCGGTTCCGGGTCCTGCGGTCGGGGCAGGTGCGCGACGTCGAGCTGGAGGCCGGCTCGGGGAATGCCAGCCTGGATGCCTCGGCCTTGCGGGCGATCCGGCAGAGTCTCCCCCTGCCTCCATTTCCCAACCTCCTCACAGACCCGTCCTTGGATCTCCGCTACCGGTTTGTCATGGAGCGTGGATAATGCGAAGGGTCCGGCGGAACTCTCTCTGGGTGATGCTGCTCTGCATGACGCTGCCCTCGGCGGCTGGGGGGCAGGTGATCGAGCGGGAGCTACGCGAGCGGGTGACGCCCAGGATCACCATCGCCATCGCCGGGTTCGCGTCCTATGTCCTGAACGGCGAGGACCTGGGGAAGCTCGGCGGCTCGATCCTGGCGGCGGACCTCAGGTTCAGCACCCTCTTCGACGTGATGGATCCGGCCATCCTGCCTTTTGACCCGACGAGCGTCCAGTTGGATCGGGAGCGGCCCCTGTTCCCCGGCCTCAACGCCCTCAGGATCCAGCACCTGGCGGTGGGACAGGTGTCCGGCCGGGGACGGGAAGCGGTGGTGGAGGGGCGGCTGTACGACGTGACCACGGGGAACATGGTCTTCGGCAAGCGGTACGTGGGGGATCCCAAGTTCTACCGCCTGATCATCCACCGCTTTGCCGACGACATCATGTTCAACCTGACCGGCGAGAAGGGGGTGGCTCAAACGCGCATCGCCTTCGTCTCCGGCGTCAGCCAGACGGCCAAGGAACTCTTCGTCATGGACTACGATGGGGCCAGTCCCGTGGCCATCACCGGCAACCAGTCCATCAATCTCTCCCCGCGCTGGTCCCCGGACGGGCGCCTGATCGCCTACACGTCGTACCGGAATGGCAACCCGGACCTCTTCGTCCTGAACTTCGACAGCGGCCGCCGGGACGTCCTGTCATCCCAGCGGGGCCTGAACGCCACGCCCGCCTGGTCCCCGGACGGGCAGTGGCTGGTCTTTGCCATGAGCGCGGACGGTGGAACCAACCTGTTTCTGCTTCCCAAGGGCGGCGGCACCCCGAGACCCCTGACCACCGGCCCCTCCATCTCGGTCTCGCCCTCGTTCTCGCCGAACGGGCGCCAGATCGTCTTCAACTCGGATCGGGGGGGCTCCCCCCAGATCTACGTCATGGACGTGGACGGGACAAACCTGCATCGCGTGACGTTTCAGGGCAGCTACAACTCATCCCCGCGCTGGTCCCCCCGGGGGGAGAAGATCGCCTTCATGTGTCGGCTCGCCGGAAATCAGATCTGCCTCATCAATCCCGACGGCTCCGGCCAGCAGCAACTGACGAGTCAGGGGAACAACGAGGACCCCGCCTGGTCACCCGACGGCCGCCACATCGCCTTCACCTCGACTCGGACCCGCCGCCGGGACATCTTTGTGATGCACGCCGACGGGACGGAGCAGACCCGGATCACGAACAACGGACGGGACAACTACCTTCCCGACTGGTCGCCGTGAGTCCGCGGCTGGTCAGGTCGGGTCCATGCGAGAAGAGGCCAGGAGCGGTTCGACCGTCCTCTGACGTTCCTCCCTGCAGGCGGGAGGATCGCGCCGGTTGGCGCAAGGAGAGCAGATTGTCTCAGCCAATGAACACGGTAGCGCAGAAAGGCAGGCGGGCAGCGACGGCGCTTCTGGGCGCCGTGCCGCTCATCGCGGGACTGACGGCGGGCTGCGTAGCCACCGGCGACGACATCCACGCACTCCGCCGCGACCTCGGCACCCTCCGGCAGGAGATGTCCGGCATGGCCAAGGCCCAGGAGAGCGCCCGCGTCTTCACCGATGAGCGGCTGACCAAGCTGGAGGGCGACTTCCGCGGGCGCTTCGAGGCCACGGTCAAGGAGACCGAGGGATCGCGGGCGGCCCTGGCCACGCGCCTGGACGAGCTGGCGACGGAGACCCGCCTGGTCCAGGGAAAGCTGGAGGAGAATGCCTTCGTCCTCAGCAACCTGAACACCCGGCTGGACGAGATCGATCAGGCGGGGCGCCAGCGGGGCCGGAGGCTGGATGGGCTCGAACAGCAGGTCAAGGTCCTCGAACAGCAGGTCAAGACCCTGAGCGCGGTTCCACCACCGGCGCCGAGTCCGGGAACGGCACCGGGAACGGCACCAGGAACGGCACCGGGAACGGCGCCGGGAACGGCGCCGGCGCCTGGGCCGGGCGTTACGCAGCCCCCAGTGACACAGCCCCCTGCGGCCCCGCCGGTCGCGGGACAGCCCTTCGGGGCGCCCTCGCCGGCACCCCCCGGCCCGTCCCCTGTGCCCCAGGCGCCGGCGGTCTCACCTCCTGCAGCCCAGCCCCCGGTAGCTGCGCCCCCAACGGCGCAGCCGCCGACCGCCCCGGCGCCCCCGGCCGTCGCGACGCGGCCGGCGCAGCCGTCTCCGGCGGTCCTCCCGCCCGAGGACGTGTACCGGGCCGCGCTGAACGACTACACCAAGGGGAACTACGACCTGGCCATTACGGGCTTCCGGACCTACATCCAGAATTACCCGAAGACCAGCCTGGTTCCCAACGCCCAGTACTGGCTGGGAGAGTCGTACTACAGCCAGAAGAACTACGCGCAGGCCATCGAGGAGTTCGAGGTGGTGATCCGGGATTACCCGGACAGTCCCAAGGTCCCCAGCGCGCTGTTCAAGCAGGGGGATGCCCTGCTCCAGATGAATGATACGAAACGGGCGACGGCGGTGCTCTGCGAGCTCATCGGCAAGCACGGCAAGACCCGAGAGGCCCGGCTGGCCCGGGAGAAGAATATCCGCTGCCGCTAGCCGACCGTCCGCGACCTGCCTACGGCGGCGTCCGGATTCCCGGACGCCGCTGTGCTTTTGGCGGGTGGTGAGGTGGGGTCAGGCGGAGAGATGCACGGTCAGGTCTTGGATCTGTTTCCGGAAGGTGTCCTCGCCGGCCATCTTCCGCTTCACCTTCTCGCAGGCATGAATGACGGTGGAGTGATCCTTCCCGCCGAACCCTTCTCCGATGTCGGGGAGGGACGCCTTGACGATCTCGCGGCAGAGGAACATGGCCACCTGGCGGGGAAGGACGATGGACTTGTTCCGCCCCCGCGAGCGGAGATCGTCCACGCGGACCCCGTAGAATTCGGCCACCGCCTTCTGGATGGAGGGGATGGTGGGGAGCCGCTGCTGCTCCGTGGTGAGGTCCCGCAGTACCTCTTGGGCGAGTTCCAGGCTGACCTCCCGGCCGGTGAAGGAGGCGTGGGCCACCAGTCGGACCAGGGACCCCTCGAGTTCCCGGATGTTGGATTTGGCGTGCTTGGCGATGAAGAGGGAGACCTCGTCCGGCAGGCGGACGCCCTCGGCCTGGGCCTTCTTGCGCAGGATGGCCGCCTTGGTCTCGAGATCCGGAGGCTGGATGTCGGCGATCAGGCCCCACTCGAACCGGGACCGCAGCCGCTCCTCCAGCGTGGGAATCTCCCGGGGGAGGCTGTCGGAGCTGATGACGATCTGTTTCGAGGAGTCATACAGATCATTGAAGGTGTGGAAGAATTCCTCCTGCGTTCGCTCCTTTCCCGCGATGAACTGGATATCGTCGATGAGGAGGAGATCCAGGCTCCGGTACCGGTTGCGGAACTCCACCGTGGCATCGAAGCGGATGGCGTTGATGAGGTCGTTGGTGAATTTCTCCGACGAGACGTAGGAGACCTTGATCCGGGAGTCGCGCTGCAGGGCCAGGTGCCCGATGGCATGGAGCAGGTGCGTCTTCCCCAGCCCCACCCCCCCGTAGATGAAGAGAGGGTTGTAGGCCTTGGACAGCTGCTCGGCCACGGCTAACGAGGCGGCGTGGGCGAACTGGTTGCTGGAGCCCACGACAAAAGACTCGAAGCTGTACTTCGGATTGAACTGGGATGCGGTGTCGCGTGCGCGGCGCGAGGCGCGGCGCTGGGCCGGCTCCTCCGGGACCACGGCCCCCGGCGTGGTCTCCTTGTCGGGGAGGAGCAGGACCACCTCCGCCTTGGTGAACATGAGATCCTCCAAGGCCGAGCGCAGCATGCCTAGGTAATGCTCCTCGAACCACTCCTTGAAGAACCGGTTGGGAAGGAGGACGTGGATCCGGTTGTTCTCGACGGGTCCCAGGGTGAGCGGCCTGAACCACGCTTCGAAACTCTGCCGGCTGATGCGGGTTCGGATCACGGAGAGTGCCTCTTCCCAACGCTCCCGTACGTTCGAAGACGACGCCGTCCCTTTCATAGAAAGCCCTCCGGACAACTTATCCACAGCCCGTTCAACCACCTAACTTCTTGAATTACTTACATCTGATCGAGTCTGGGTGCGCTCAGACCGCTTCCAGAGCGGTCGTGGAGTTATCCACATGGTTCTCCACAACTGTGGATAACCGGAAACCCTCGTCTTTTTCGGCGCCTCGGGAGATTTTCCCCAGGTTATGCACGCTCGGACGATCATCGGCAGGCATGTAACATATCGAAAATAAACAGCTTGGCGACTTCACCGGGCAATGAGGCCCCCTTGTAGCGCAGGACCACTTCGGGTGTCAAGCCCATTTTTCGGAAATTTTTCTCCGCGGCCTTCGAATACTGAAAATCAAATATTTTCAATAAGTTACAAACAACCGGAAGGTGTCAGGAACCCCGCAGGACACCTCCCGGGCTCCGATTTCCTGTTCCCGAGCTGAAAGACCAGGCTCTCCCGGGCAGCCACGGGCGCTCAACACGCGTGGATTTGAACCCGAGGCCGCACGGTTGGCCTCACGTGTGTCGGTCTCTTCCAGCGACCTACCGTCCAGTCCACGCGACGGACGAATCCGGGCCGGCTTTTACCTTGACACCCCCTTTTTTTATGACATAGAGTGAACAGCATCTCATGGCGGAAGTGATTGGGGAGTCTTCATGGGACAGCCGGAATATCTGCGGGGCCCCCGCTCGTGGCGCTGGAGTGCCGCGTGTGGAAGATCCCTCTGGGCGCTCCTTTTTCTCATCGTCGCGCAGCCGTTTGACGTCGCAGCCCAGCCACCTATCCGCATCGGCGAGATCAACTCCTACACCGGCATCGCGGCCGGCTTCACGCTGCCCTACCGGCAGGCGGTGGAGATGGCGGTCGAGGAGGTCAATGCCGCCGGGGGCCTCCTCGGCCGCCGGGTGGAGGTCCTGTTCCGGGACGACAAGGGGAATCCGGCCGAGGCGGTCAAGCACGCCCAGGAACTTCTCTTTGCGGAAAAGGTGCACCTCCTGGCCGGGACCTTCCTCAGCAACGTGGGGCTGGCGGTTTCCGACTTCGCCCGCCAGCACAAGGCCCTCTTCGTCGCCGCAGAGCCCCTGACCGAGGCCCTGACGTGGTCCCAGGGCCACCGGTACACGTTCCGCGTCCGGCCCAATACCCACTCCCAGGGACGGATGCTGGCGGAGCGGGCGGCCAAGCTTCCGTATCGGCAGTGGGCGGTGATCGGCCCGAACTACGAGTATGGTCGCCGAGCGTGGGAGACCTTCTGGGCGCGCCTCAAGGAGCTCAAACCGGAGGTGCGCCTGGTCGGAGAGCACTGGCCGACCCTGGGCAAGATCGAGCCCAGCGGCTACGTCACCGCCCTCCTGGGCCAGCAGCCACAGGCCGTTTACGTCTCCCTCTTCGGCAGCGACTGGATCGCCTTCGCCCGCGAGGCGGGGAAGCGCGGGCTGTTCCAGAAGGCCTTCTTCGTCGGCATCCTTCTGGGGGAGCCAGAGTACATGGACCCGCTCAAGCTGGAGGCGCCCGAGGGGATGCTGGTCACCGGCTATCCCTGGTACGACATCCCGACGTCGGCCCACAAGGAGTTCGTGGCCAAGTTCATCCGGAGGGCGGACCGGACGCCGGTGGTGGGAAGCCTGGTGGGCTATATCACTTCTCTATCCATCTTCGAGGCCATTCGAAAGGCCGGGAGCACCGACACCGAAAAGCTGGTCGCCGCCCTGGAGGGGCTGAAGGTCGATACCCCCATCGGCCCCATCCTCTTCCGTCCCTTCGATCACCAGTCCACGATGGGGGCCTGGGTGGGGACGACGAAGCTCGACCCGAAACGCGGCCACGGCGTCATGGTGGACTGGGAATACATTCCCGGGGAGAAGGTGCTCCCCGCTGAGGCCGAGGTGCGGAAGATCCGGGAGGGATCCAACTAGCCTCCCGGGTACGGCCGAGGCCCCCAACCCCTGACCCCCGATCCCCTCAATGTCCCTGTTTGCCATCCAACTCCTGACCGGCCTGGCCAACGCGATGTTCCTCTTTCTGGTCGCGTCGGGCCTGTCCCTGATCTTCGGCGTGACCCGGATCGTCAATTTCGCCCACGGCTCGCTGTACATGCTGGCGGCCTACTTGACCTATACGCTGGCCGCCGTGCTGCCGCTGGGACCCGCGAGCTTCTACGTCGGCGCGATCCTGGCCGCCCTGGGGGTCGCGTTCCTGGGGGGCGTGATCGAGGTGTGCCTCCTGCGCCGGATCTACCGGGCACCGGAGCTGTACCAGCTCCTCCTCACCTTTGCCCTCGTCCTCGTGATCGGGGACGCGGTGCGGTTCTTCTGGGGAAGAGAGAACAAGGCGGGGCCCAGCCCCCCGGGCCTCTCCGGCTCGGTTGCCATCCTGGACCAGCGCGTTCCTGCATATGACCTGGCCATGCTCCTCCTGGGCCCGCTGGTGGCCCTGGGGTTATGGTGGCTGCTCCACCGGACCCGGCCAGGCATCCTGATTCGCGCCGCCACATCCGATCGGGAGATGGTGGGCGCCCTGGGAGTGAACCAGCGTCGGCTGTTCACCGGCGTCTTCGTCCTGGGGGCGTTCCTCGCCGGGCTGGCCGGGGCGCTCCAGGTGCCCCGCGTGGCCCTCACGACGGTGATGGATGCCTCCGTCATTGCCGAGGCCTTCGTGGTGGTCGTCATCGGCGGGATGGGCAGCGCCTTCGGCGCCCTGTTTGGAGCGGTGCTCATCGGTGTCCTCCAGGCCTTCGGCATCCTGCTGCTGCCCCGGGAGTTTCATCTCGCCATCATCTTCCTCCTCATGGCGGCCGTCCTGATCCTCCGCCCCTGGGGCCTGCTCGGCCGGCCCGAGGCGCACGTCCGCCCCGAAGGCGGGGGCGCGGGAATCGGCATGGGGGGTCCGCTCTTCCTGCCCCGGTGGGCCGGCGTCACCCTGGGCATCACCCTGGGCCTTCTCCCGCTGGTACTGCCCACCTTCTACGTGTGGCTGTCCGTGGAGATCCTGGCCTTCGCCCTGGTGGCCGGCAGCCTCCAGCTCCTGGTGGGGACGGCGGGCCTGATGTGCTTCGGCCATGCGGCGTACTTTGGCCTGGGGGCCTACGGAGGGGCCCTCCTGCTCAAGCAGGCGGGCCTCCCGATGCCCGCCGCCCTCCTCCTGGCGCCCGCGGTGGCGACCGTCGCGGCGCTCCTCTTCGGATGGTTCTGCGTCCGGCTCACCGGGGTGTACTTCGCCATGCTGACCTTGGCCTTCGCCCAGATCGCCTTCGCCCTCGTCCACCAGTGGTATGACTTCACGGGCGGGGATAACGGCATCCTGGGCGTCTGGCCGCCGGCGAGCCTGGCCACGCCGGCCCGGTACTACTACCTGGCGCTGGCGGCGGCGGCCCTGGGCCTCTTCCTGCTGCACCGAGTGACGGGATCACCCTTCGGCTACACCCTGCGGGCGTCCCGGGATCACGTGGGCCGCTGCCAGGCCGTGGGCGTCAATGTGCGCAGCCACCAGCTTCTTGCCTTCGGCGTCGCCGGCCTCTTCGCGGGACTGGCGGGGGGGATCTTCGCCTTCTTGAAGGGAAGCGTGTTCCCCGATTACCTCTCGCTGCCGGTGTCGGTGGAGTCCCTGGTCATGGTGCTGTTGGGCGGAAGTCATACCCTCGCCGGGGGACCCGTGGGGGCCGCGGTCTACAAGGTCCTCGACACCCTCGTCACCAAGCACACCGACTACTGGCAGGCGGTGCTGGGAGGGATCCTGGTCCTCCTGGTGATGGCGTTTCCCCAAGGTCTTCTCGGATTCCTCGCGGGACGGGAAGCGCGGCCGCGCCATGGCTGAGGCAGCCTTGCTCGAGGTCCGGGATGCCTGGAAGTGCTACGGCCAGGTCTCGGCGGTGGCCGGGGTGAGCCTGCGACTTCCCCGCGGCGAGGTGCGCGCCCTCATCGGCCCCAACGGGGCCGGAAAGACCACCCTCATCAATTTGGTCACCGGTCAGGTCCCTTGCGACCGCGGCGTCGTCCTGTTCCGGGGGGAGCGGATCAGCGGGCTCCCTCCCCATCGGATCTGCCGACGAGGGATTAGCCGCACCTTCCAGATCACGGCCACCTTCGGCAGCCTGACGGCCCTGGAGAACGTCCAGGTGGCGCTCCTGGCCGCCCGGGGGCGGAGCCGGGATCTCCTCCCTCGGGCGGCGCCGCTGCTCACAGAGGAGGCCCTGGACCAGCTGAAGCGGGTCGGGCTGGGCGACCAGGCGGACAAGCGAAGCGCGACCCTTTCCCTCGGTGACCTGAAGCGCCTGGAGCTGGCCATTGCCCTGGCAAACCAGCCCGAACTCCTGCTCTTGGACGAACCGACGGCGGGCATGGCGCCCCACGAGCGGATGGAACTCATCGCCCTGGTCGTGGGCATCGTGCGGAATCGCGGTCTCACCGTGCTCTTCACCGAGCATGACATGGACGTGGTCTTCGCCGCCGCCGAACGGATCATGGTCCTCCACCAGGGCCAGGTCATCGCCGAGGGCACTCCTCAGGCGGTGCGGGACAACCGTGAGGTGCAGGAGATATACCTCGGCGGAGCCTATGGAGCCCGGTGAGGCTGAAGCAACTTCGATGCTCGAGGTGATGGACCTGCACGCCGCCTATGGGCCGAGCCAGGTCCTGTACGGGGTAAGCCTCCGGGCGGCCCGGGGCGAGGTAGTGGCCCTCCTGGGCCGGAACGGCGCCGGCAAATCCACCACCTTTAAGGCCATCATGGGCCTGCTCCTCCCGTCCGCGGGCCGCGTGATCTTCCGCGGAGAGGATGTCGCGGGGCAGCCGGCCCATGTCATCTGCCGCAAGGGAATCGGGTTCGTGCCCGAGGATCGCCGGATCTTCCCCGATCTGACCGTGCGGGAAAACCTGGAGGTGGGGCGGCACCCAGGAGAGAACGGAGGAACCCCCTGGACGCCAGAGCGTCTCTTCACTCTGTTCCCCGCCCTGAAGGATCTGCAACGTCGTCGCGGCGACAGCCTGTCCGGGGGCGAGCAACAGATGCTGGCCATCGCCCGGACCCTGATGGGGAATCCCCTCCTCCTCCTGCTGGACGAGCCGTCGGAGGGCTTGGCCCCTCTCGTGGTTCAGCGCATGGCCGAGCACATCCTGCGGCTCAAAGACGAGGGCATGACGATCCTGCTTTCGGAGCAGAACCTCCGCTTCGCCAGCCGGGTGAGCGATCGGGCCTACATCCTCGAGAAGGGCCGCATCCGGTTCGAGGGACCCACGGCGGACCTCACGGCCACCCCCGAAGTGCTGCGCCGCTACCTCATGGTCTGACTTCGATTCTACATTCGCCATTCCGCGCTCTGCTCTTGAAGGAACTGAGCAATCTTCTACCTTAGTCTTTGGACCAAGCAAAGCTTGCCGGGAGAGTCGCCATTTGATATAAACCAGGCCTCGCGGTTACTCTTGGATGGTGGAAACCCGCGAAAGCCAGCGCGGGGAGAGGGGGCGGGGATGGAATGAGCGCCGGTTCTCGGAAGAGGATCGGCGTTTGTGGTTTCGGGCGAAAGTGCCGAAGGTAATTGAACCTGAAAACTGCGTGAGAGTTCCCGTATGAGCCATCGTAAAAGGCGCCAGAGGCCTATGAGAAGCGAATTTTGGCCTTGCGCCCAAAGCTACTTTTTAAGTAGCTTTGGGAACGATGCCTCGCGGACCCCGCAAGCTCCTGGTCACCTTCCGTTCGCGCTCCCTCACGCACTCTGGGGGTGCGTATCTACTCCACCGCCTCTTCAGTCGCCTCCGGCTCCAGAAGCGGTTGACCCAGGAGATCCGTGTCGCCCAACGCAACAACCGCTCCAGGGTCGGCGAGATGCTCCTGGCCCCGCTCTACCCGATGACCCTCGGGCTCGAACGAATCGAAACGACGCAGCTGCTGCGACAGAACGGTGTGTTTCAGTACCTCAGTGGCCTGCCGAGTTATCCCGATGCGAGCACGCTCCGGCGGTTCTTGCTGCGCGTGGCTCCCACCGCCCTCCCGAGGTTGCGACGACTGCAGGACCGCTTTCTGCGTCGCATGACCGTGCGGCCGGGCAGCACCAGCCAGGCGAGTCTCGCGGGCGTGGACTCGCCCACGCGGTTCTCCACCCTTTGGCGCTACACGTACCGCACCGGCGAGGCGATTGTGTTCGCCAATGGCACGCATGTAGAGCTGGATGGACCAGGCGGTCTTTCCAGTGGCCCCCGCGCGCTGGTCGAGAAGAAAAAGAGGAAATACCGGCTACGCGACTACAGCGAACGCGGCAAGGACGAGAAGGCCGGGATGCCGGGCGGTGACGGGCAACCCGCACCGATCGTTGACGCGCTCCAGCGCACTCTGTGGCTGATGGAGAATCGTCCGGCACAGTTGGCCGAGTTTCTGCGAGAGGCGCACCCGAACCGAGAACAGATGCGCCTTGTTGCCCAGGCCCTTGCTGGGCCGGCGTTGAAGGGCGGCGAGCTGCCTGATGTCTCTTCCAGCGGGGAACTGGCCGCCCTCACGAAGCTCCTGGCCAATTGGAAGAGTGTCGTCGAGGACGCAGCCGTTGATGCATGGGATCAAGGGCTCGGAAAGCATGCGCGACGTTGAACCGGGTCCGCTCTATGCAGTACGGAAGGAGTTGACATGTTGAAACGCGAGGAACTTCTCAGGCGGATCTCAATTGACCCGAATGTCTGCTTTGGCAAGCCTTGCATTCGAGGGACGCGGATTTGGGTGTCTCTGATTGTGGATAACTTGGCCGATGGAATCCCGGAGGCGGAAATCCTGGCGGCCTATCCGCAATTGACCTCGGAGGACATCCGCGCTGCCCTGGCATACGCCGCAGAGATGACACGCGAGCGCGTAATCCCCATCCCGGTAGAATCTGTGAAACCATGAAGTTCAAGTCGGACGAGAACTTCGATGTCGGGCTGGTGTCACTGGTGGCAGAGGGTGGGCATGAGGTGGACACCGTGGCTGGAGAGGGCCTGTCGGGCAATCCCGATGACGCCATCTACCAGGCTTGCCTTTCCAGTGGCCGCGTACTTGTTACCCTGGATCTGGACTTTTCCAACCCCCTTCGGTTCCCACCCGGTGATACAGAGGGAGTGGTGGTGGTCCGACCACCCCGACCCACATTGCCTCTGATCCGGGCAACCATTGCGAGTGCGCTACCGGAACTCAAATTAAGGCCGTTGCATGGCAGACTATGGATCATGGAACCCGGCCGGATCCGGATGTACGAGCCAGAGGAGGAAACAGAGCAACAGGGGGAGGGGCAACACTCATGAGTCCCGCACCGACCAGGCCGTGGCTTGAGCTGGTCTCGCTGCACCCCGATGTCCTTTCCGAGAACTTCTCAGAGGACATCTTTGCACTGGATCTCGGCCCCTTGGCGGACGGGAATCCCAACGTCCCGCCGGTGTACCGAGATCGGGAGCATTTCTTCCGCGCCTCCTACCTGACCAGCGGCCTCCGATCGCGCTTGCAGGATGTCCTTTCCCGACTCACCGGTGGCGGTGGCAACCGGGTCTTGAAACTCGTCACCCCCTTCGGTGGGGGTAAGTCACACACACTAGCCGCCCGGTTCCACGCCGCAAGAACTCCCAAGGCGCTCGACGCGATTCCAGAGGGCAAGGGACTTCCCGGACCCAGAACGGTACGCACCGATCTCCTGTAATTCGGGATCGGGCCTTTATTGCTATACATGGAAAGACATCCCTAGTGTGCCGAAAGCTGGCATCGCGCGAAGCGACGGTATCTCGGACCTTCAAGCGGGTACTTCGAGCGTGGCAGCCTGAAAGAAAGACCCGACCATCCCTTCGATCTCAAGGCAAACCCTCCTCTCGATACTGAGGCATATCCCGCGGTCCTGTGTGATCTCTTGGGTACGTTCTGATCGAGATCGAAAAGTCAGCTCCTTCCGAGGTAACCATGGCCGCACGCCCCTTGCCGTCGAGACCCGTGAGCACCGCAGGTACGTATCGGACGTGATGACGCCGAAGAGTGTGGCGCTGTTTGCGACCTGCCTGGTGGACCTGTTTCATCCCCGGGTGGGGGAGGCCACGGTCCGCCTCCTGCGTCGTCTGGGGCTTCGCGTCCGCTATCCCGAAGGGCAGACGTGCTGCGGACAGCCGCTCTTGAACAATGGCTTCCATCCAGAGGCGGCGAGGATCGCCCGCCAGACCATCGCCCTGCTGGAGCCGGCTGAGTGCATCGTCGTCCCTTCGGGCTCGTGCGCCTGCATGCTGAAGAACGAGTACCTGCACCTCTTCCGCGACGACCCCGAGATGCTGGAGCGGGCGGCGAGCCTGGGGCGCAGGACCTATGAGCTGTCGGATTTCCTGGTGCGGGTGCTGGGCCGGGAGGACGTGGGAGCCTCCTTTTCGGGGACCGTGAGCTACCACCCCTCCTGCCACCTGCTGCGCGGGCTCGGGGTCACGGATGCGCCGGTGCGGTTGCTCCGCCAGGTCCGGGGCCTGACCCTGCGGGAGCTGCCGGTCGCGGAGAACTGCTGCGGGTTCGGCGGAAGCTTCGCGGTGAAGTTCGCTGAGGTCTCCAACGCCATCCTGCAGGAGAAGATCCGCAACATCCGGGCGGCGAACGCCGAGGTGCTGGTGGCCAATGACTGTGGGTGCCTCATGCACATGGGGGGCGGCCTGCGCCGGGGGGGCCATCCGGTCCGGACCCTGCACCTTGCCGAGATCCTCGCCGGAGATGAAACCGCAAATGAGCCCAGATAGTGCAGCACTTGAACCGCCAAGACGCCAAGTGCGCCAAGAAGTTCTTGCTGATCAAAGCCGAAACGGGACGAGTCCCCCGAGGCCAGGGGGAACTCTTTTGCGGAACGCCTTTCCGGCTTGATAAGCCCTGGCGTGTCGTTGCGGCCTTGGCGACCTTGGCGGTGAAGGATTCGGGATGAACGCGGACAGTCGGGAGGAGTTCTTGGCGAGGGCGCGGGGGGCGATCGAGGACCCACACCTACAGGAGGCGCTGGATCTCGCCACGAGGCGGTTCCTCAGGATGCGCCAGAACGCCTTCCAAAGCCTGGCGGATCCGGAGGGATTGCGCCGGCGCGCCAAGGCGATCAAGGAGCAGACGCTCCGCGAGCTGGACCGGCACCTGGAGCGCCTCGCCCACGAGATCCGGCGTGTGGGCGGCCAGATCCACTTCGCCGCCGACGGGCAGGAGTGCGCGGACATCGTCCTCCGGCTGGCGCGGGAACGGGGCGTCCGATCTGTCGTGAAATCCAAGTCCATGGCGACAGAGGAGATTGACCTGAATCACGCCTTGGGCGTGGCCGGGATCTCGGTCACGGAGACGGATCTGGGCGAGTGGATCATCCAGTTGGCCGGGGAACGGCCCTCCCACATCATCGCGCCGGCCATCCACAAGAGCACCCGCCAGATTGCCGAGCTGTTCTCGGCGGCGGTGGGGGAGAGGTTGCCGCCCGAGCCAGCGGCGCTCACGGCCGCCGCCCGCCGCGCGCTCCGCCAAAAGTTCCTCGGGGCGGACATGGGCGTCAGCGGCGCCAACTTCGCCGTGGCCGAGACAGGGACCATCGTTCTGGTCACCAACGAGGGGAACGGGCGGCTGGTCACGACGCTCCCCCGCATTCACGTGGCCATCATGGGGATGGAGAAGGTGATCCCCACTCTCACCGACCTGATGGTGGTCCTGCAGCTTCTGGCCCGGAGCGCCAGCGGCCAGAAGATGTCGGTGTACACCAGCCTGATCCGTGGCCCCCGCCGGAGCAGGGAGGCCGACGGGCCCGAGGAGGTCCACCTGATCGTCCTGGACCACGGGCGGTCGCGGCAACTGGGGGGACCGCTCCAGGAATCCCTGTTCTGCCTGCGCTGCGGGGCCTGCCTCAACGTCTGCCCGGTGTATACGGAGGTGGGCGGCCACAGCTACGATTCGACCTATCCGGGCCCGATCGGCACCATCCTCACGGCATTCCTGGGACCTGCGCCGAAGAACCTGGCCGGCGCCTCCACCCTGTGCGGTGCTTGCCTGGACGTCTGCCCGGTCATGATCGATATCCCGCGGATGCTCCTGAACCTGCGACATGAGGCCGAACAGCGGCGCCAGATCTCGCCGGGCGAGTGGTGGCTCTTCAAGGCGGCGGGAGCGATCCTTGGCTCTCCGGTCCTCTATCGCCTGTCAGCGCGCCTGGCCCGCCTCCTCCAGCGGCCCTTCGTGCAGGACGGGCATCTCACCCGGCTGCCCCGTCCCCTGGCGGGGTGGACGCGGTTCCGGGACCTGCCAGCGGTGACAGCTCGACCATTCCACATCCGATGGCGCGAGCTGGACCGTGAGGCGTGAGGGGGCGCATGGATCAAGTCGGCTTTTTGATCCGGATCCGGGCGGTCCTGGGTCGCACGAGTGAGGCAACAGCTCGGTGCGGGGAAACAGCCCTTGCGACCGATTGGGCCGAGCGCGCCCAAAGGATCCTGGGGGCTGCACGCGGCCGGTGGGAGGAGCTGCTCCCGCGATTCGAGACCGAGCTCGAGGCCGTGGCGGGTGTCCTGCACCGCGCAACTCCCACAGCGGTCCCCGCCATCGTCTCGAGGATTGCACGGGAACGGCAGTTTTCTCATGTCGTCACGTGGAGCGAGGCGGCCTTGGGTGTGCCGGGCTTGCTGGCGACTCTGCGCGCTGAAGGGCTACAGGTGGAGGAGGGGTCGCCAGATCGTGATGGGGGTCGGCCCCCTGGAATGGGTCACGGCCTTCGCGATGCGCTCGATCGGGCAGGGATCGGCCTGACCGGAGTGGACTACGCCGTGGCCGAATCTGGATCCCTGGTCCTCATGTCGGGGCCCGGAAAGGGGAGGCTGATCAGTTGCCTCCCGGCGGTGCATGTTGCGCTTCTGAGGCCCGGCCAGCTTCTCGACACCTGGGACGAGGTGGGTGTGCTGTTGGAGGCGCTCCACCGCCAGGATGCCTTCGCCGAGTCCCAGAGCAACACCACCTTCATCACCGGACCCAGCCGGACGGCCGATATCGAATTCAGCCTCACCCGCGGCGTCCATGGCCCCAAGGAAGTCCACGTCCTCGCCCTGGATCGCTAGCCCCAATCGCTCAGATCCCGGGGTGAGACACCGCGGCCCCGGAGATCTCAGGCGGGCACAGTCTGCCCCGCGCGCGGGTCGGGGAGGAGGGGAGAGCCCGCTCGTTCATTCCAGACCATCAACGTAACCAGCGCCTCCTCGATGGCCGGCCGCTGGTCCTGCGCCATGGAGACCAGGCCCTCGATGGTGGCCAGCTCCTGCCGCATGAACTCCTGGGCCTGCTGCGCCAACCCGTCGATGGAGACCGCGATGGC